>Ga0207648_10002316_pt1 | contig 20549 bp, 16 predicted proteins | sample KBSMisM32_FD_184310 | JGI IMG/M metagenome (GOLD analysis project Ga0207648, IMG submission 184310) | Miscanthus rhizosphere microbial communities from Kellogg Biological Station, Michigan, USA - KBS Miscanthus M3-2 (SPAdes) (version 2) | ecosystem: Host-associated > Plants > Roots >...
CGTCCGTCAATCGGAGCAAACAAGCGACCATGGGCCCAGGACCGAGTGAGCAGGCTCAACGACCAGAAAACAAACGGCTTATGTCTCTAATCGGCGCTGGTCTCTGATTGCAATAGTCGCTCGACAGGATGACTATTTGCCTGCGAAACAGAGTAATTAGGTAGCGTTATTCGGAATGGCGGTGAGAATGGCCGATTGCGTCCGGAGCCCGAGAAGTTAGGCTTTCTACTAGACAAATCGCCACTGCAGGAACGGGTGGGCTCCCGCAGTGGCTGATTCTACAGTGACGTACGTGTCAGATCAGGGTCAGAAGCTGACGACGACGCTGTTTGAGCAGCTCGACGTCCCTGCGTCGCACACGATATACGTGTAGGTCCCCGAGCCCCGCTTTCCGATGTTGTCGGTATAACTCCCGCCATTGCCGGTCGTGGTCACGAGAACGCTGTTGCGGTACACATCCGTCTGACCGGACGCAAGGCCACTCCAGCTCAGATCTGCCTTCTGCACACCCTTCGTCTTGTAGCCGCGCGCCGACAGCGTCGCGCCGCTGGTGCTGCCCGTGCCGCCCGTGCCACCAGTGGTTCCGCCGGTGCTACCCGTGCCGCCCGTACCGGCGCCACTTGGGGCCGGAGCGACCACGGTCACCGTCCTGCTGCCGGCGTTACTCATCCCGCCGCTGTCAGTAACAGAGGCGGTAATGGTGTGCGTGCCTGCCGACAGCGTCCGCGAGAAACTGCCTCCGTTGCCGATGGCACCGTCGATGTTCGACGTCCACCTCAAGCCAGCGGTGAGATTTCCGTCCTGCGTGTCGGAGGCGGAACCTGAGAAGGTGATTGACGTGCCTTCCGCGAAGCTTGCGTTGTTACCTGGGGACGAAATCGACACGCTCGGAGCCGTGTTCGACGGAGCCGTCGGAGCCGGAGACGAAGAGGAGGACCTGCCATACAGCGCCTGGATGCCGGCGATATCGTCAGCTTCGATCGAACGCTGTGTCGTCGCGCAGTTCGCATAACCTGCGTACATCGTCGCTGACGGATCACTTGAATGCAGGAGCCCTAGCATGTGTCCGAATTCGTGTGTGGTCAGGTCGTGCAAGTAGACGCCGTATCCCGCGTACACGTCGCACGTTCCGTCATACGCGTAGAACGTGTACCCCGGGTCGTAAATGATCATGTCGCTGTCGAGCAGGTGGTTCGACGCATCCCACCACGAATACGTGTAGGCAATGGTGCCGCCATTGTTCTCGTTGCGGAACAGCACGACGTTTTTACCATCGTAGCCGGTGGTGGTATCCCGTACCTGGCCGCCGTAATTGAATCGGAATGCGGACCCGCCCTGGGTGTTCCAGTCGTCCATCGCTGCCTGGAGCGCGGAAATCACGCCGGAGTCGGAAAGGCCATCACCGTTGGCCGGATTGACGTACACCGTGGCGCTTGGAGACGCCCAGCTGGCGTACGACGCGTACGCATGCGGCGACGCCGTAGCGATCGCGATCACAGCAGCAGCCACCGCTGCCGCCAAAGCGGCTTTGAAGGTGTGCGTGTTCATCGCTGCCCTCTCACTGCTGCCGTGCGGACAATTCCGCGAACGTCATCAAGCATCAGGCTGCTGCCCACGATGCGGTTGCTCGTGTCCAGCTTCATGATGCCGAGACCGCGACTGTGTGCGTGAAACTCACCCGATGGCGCCGAATCGACGAAGAACACGGCCCGCTCGCCCACTGCCATCGTCGGCATGTCCGAGACCCGCATCGTCAACCCCCCGACCGTCCCGCCTTCCATCGCGAGAGAAATCGTGTTGACGACGGGTCCTTTCAACGTTTCCTGAACCTGCAGCTGGAGATGGGACACGATCACTTGATCGCCGTACGCATTGACTTCCAGCGCTGACTGGAGTTCCGAGACGCTCGCCAGCACGACACGCTGGGCACCCGCTGCCCGCGTTGAAAGATCGACCAGCCGGTCCTGCCCCGCCGCTGCAGCCGCGGTCAGCACAAACGTGCAGAAAAATGGTGCGAATCCACGTCTCATGTTCGTAACCTCTGATTGGCGGGAGGAGTGTGCCGGCGGCGGTGACAAAACGACCGCTCGCTCGTCGCACGCTCAATCGCAATGTGGCCGCCAGCTGCGTTTTGCCGCCACCAAATCGAGGGAAGTTCCTGACGGAGAGGCGATTACGTGTGGTGCGGTGTCGTCGCCTGCGGGCCCAGTGGTTCGCTGGAAATTACAGTTTGGGCAGTCGCCACACGTAGTTGCAGCATCATCGCGTGGCGTCCGCGTTGGGACGGTGGATCTGCTTCTGTCTTCAGGAGTTGATTGACGTCAATGAAATCGGCGGCGTGGACTTCAGAAGCGCACGAGCGCGGAGGGAATATCGTTCGCAGAATTTCACCGGATCCAGAAACGAGAGATAGCTTGCAATCATGAAGAAACTGAATGGTCCCAGCTCCAGACTGCTCCACATGCCGACATGCAACGCAATCCCCAGCAGCAGCGCGAATCGGCGTGTGAAGCGGTTCAACATCATTACCGGAAAGGTGATTTCCCAGAACAACGTCACATACGTCCCTATGGTTGTTGTCCAGTCGAGGGATGGAGGCAGCGACCACGGGAATCTATGGAATATGTTCAAGTTGATTGCGTAATGGACCGCTGCGCCGTCCCTCCAGACTGGATAGACAAACTTCGAGATCCCGGAGTTGAAATAAATCAGACACACCTGAAACCGCAGTAGCCGAAGCGGCCATATTGGTTGCGCGGTAGAGTCCGTCTGCACGCCGCGCCGTTCACGCAGCCACGTGTCCACCGAGGGGCCGCCACTGCAGTCGGCCCAGACGAGACAGAACAACACGCAGGTAAGAACCTGGTTGGCGCCCGACAGCGGCAGGTGATTCCAGGACTGCAGGAACGCGTTTGCGATGAAGCAGGCCCAGACAGCGAAGCGTGTCATGAACCCGAGCGTCATGGACGAAAACACGGCGACCGAACCGAGGAAGTACGCCCAACCGGAGAGAGCGCCGAGACCGTGATCCAGCAGGAACGAGCGCACGCCGAGCCCGGATCCGGGAACTGGCGCAATGCCGTCGATTGCCCACAACATCGAGACGGGCGTCAATTCGAGCACGCTGACGAGACCAAGTGCACCGAACACGATCCGCAGGAGTGCGAACAGGTCGGGCGGAACGTCTTGGAACCAGAACGTCTCCCACCGTTTGGTCATCCGCCGCGGCAGCGACTCCGTCATAGATCCTCGAAGTACGCCAACTTCCACTTGATGTCCGCCTCTTGTTCAGAACTTCCATAGACCAACGTCCCAAAGCTCAAGGCTGGCCCACGTACGGGACCACCGTAATAGGAACGGAGAACGTTGAGTCGTGCCTCGAGGACCGAAGGATCAAGTGCGACACCACGAACCGGATTGGGAACTTCGCCGTACCAAACTTCCGCCCGTATCAGTCGTTCGTTTGATTTCAGGTAAGTACGCGCAAAGCGCCGACCGAAGTAGCGGCCGATTGGCGCCAGATCATCAGGCAGCTTCCGGGGCAGGCGTCCTTCCCTGTCCACGTAAGCTGCGAGCTTTACGTTGAAATCATCCAGAGCGATAGCAAGCGCCTTGTCGCGCGAGGAGTCCAGAAAGGACTGAAGCGCGCGAATCCGATCCTCGCGGTGGGCAGGCAGGACCAGCTCCGTCGCCGTCCACGTGATGCGAGGTGGGACCCCCGGAATGGGACTCGAGCCGACGTAATACCGAACCTTGACGTATTGATCGACGACGGGTGGATTGCCGAACATGCCCCAGCGCTGGCCAAGACGCAGGGTGCCCACGTAAACATCGACAATCCGTCGGACAGGCCTCGCGACATTGAGCACGCTTCCGAGACTTGGGGCAAGTTGTTCCGAGACACCGTCCAGCACCGGCGCGACCCTGGCGGCGATCGGATCGTCTGTGACGTGTCGGGACAGTGCAACGGCGGGCAGTGGATCGATACCGGGAAACGGGATGTCACTTAGTGCCAACGCAAACACATGCCATGCGAGCAAAGCCGAAAGGGCGAGCCGGTTCCGGGACATGAACAACCCTGGGCAGCCCCATCCTATAGCGCGGATTTCGACTGACGCAACGCCGGTCGGAGTCGGGCCGCCAATGTTGCGGGAAATCGAATCCAGGCGATCGTCGAGAAGGCAATCAGTATGGGGTCAAACGGGAGGTGCATCCGCGGATCCGCAAGAAAGACGGCAAACGTCACGATCAGAATCGCGGTCAACGAGCAGGCCAGCATCCACGCTGCTGCTGTTGCACGGTCCATCAATCGCCAGCACGCGATGGTAAAAATCCAGACGGGCACGATCAGCATCCATACGAACACGCGACTGCACCATCGCAGAATCCGGCGCAATGCGGGATGGTCGAACCGTTCGTCAGTGAAATCGTGGTTTGCAGGCCAATAGCCCTGGAGTCCGAGGCCGAAACCTTCCAGCACGTTTTCCAGGGTGTGGCGCGCCTTGTCGGATCGGTTCAGAAAAAAATTCAGGCCCTCCCGGTAATAGAAAGCCTCATCGGTCGAAAGGGCGCTCGAACGAAGCTCCTGCGTGTACCTCAAATTGTTCCGCGGCGGGCTCCACGTCGAATCCGGCGTATACACGCGGTTGATGTCCGCCTGCATCAGGAAGAAATTGATTCCACCGTTCGAGCTGAGACCCACGGGTCTGCCAAGCAGTCGTGAGTTGTGGACGCACACGACGATCACAAGCGGGAGTGCGAAACCTATCATCGTCAGGGAGCGCACCCACCATTGTCGATCCCATTGCCCCGCCAGCGGGAATACGGCCACTGCCGGGTAAAGCAGCAGCAGGTTCGGGCGAGTAACGACCGCAATGCTGAGAGCAATACCGGTCAGCGCGCTCCACATGACGACCCGAACCCAATTACGGGCGTCCTCCGCTCGGAACAGTAACCAGATTGCGAGCGCGCACCAGAACGGCGCGACGGCTTCGGTGAGGAGCAGCGACCCGTACAAAAGAAACGGGGGATACAGCGCCGCAACGGCACCCGCAACAAAGGCAACGCCGGGTGACCGGCCGAAGCGAAGCGCAAGTTCATAGACGAGTAAGCACGTCAGGGCGCCGAACACTGCCTGAACGATACCCACGACCACGAAATGGCGGCCGCCGATTGTGTACTCCAGCGCCAACAGCGCCGGGTAGCCGACGGGAAAGAACGTATCGCCCGCGGTGCGCATTCCGTGCTGCAGGCGCAGTGCGACCTGGTCGTAGTTGGCCATATCCGAGTACACGGCCGAGCCCGGGTTGACGGCCAGTACGGCGGCAAGCCGTATTACGGACGCGATCGCAAAGACCACGGCGGAGAGCATCCGTCGTGGCGACCGGAAATAAAAAAGGCGGCGAGTTAAACTCGCCGCCTTTTCGAGGGGCACAAGGAATGGGGAGGATTTACGCCTTCACACCACGCCGACGGAGCCGCTGATGAGCGAGAACCAACCCGGAGCCCAACAGAAGCAGCGATGTCGGTTCTGGCACCGCCCCAGTCGGACTCGTCGTCACCGTCGGTGACGTCGTCACGGTCGGAGACGTCGTTCCTGTCGTCGACGTGCCGATGCCCTCCGAGATGAGCGGACCAACAAATTCGCCGTTGTTCGTGAACAGCGCCTTGAAGGACCCAGTGATGTTGGCGAGATCTAGCGCACTATCAAAATCCAAGCGTAAGACCCATGTGTCCGTGGCTCCCAAGGTGGGAGTAGCGCCCGACGACAATGGCGTCGACTGCGTGCATGCCCAACGATTGCCGTTGGGGTCGCTGCTGCACGTCTGGTTCAGACCGCCGGTCGAGAGCTGCGTCGTCCAACCGGCACCGTCTGTAAAGGTAACGTTCGTGAAAGCCTCGATCTGCGCGCCGTCAACTTTAATCGACAGACCTGACAGGTCAGTGTAATCAAAGGTTGGTCCGACGTACGACGCGACGATCGTTACGTCGTAAACATGCGTGGTGTTATTGACCAGCGCAAATGAGATATCAAACCCCGTGTTGTGCGAACCGCACGTGCCGCAGGTTGGACCAATCGTGATCGCCTGCGCTGTGCTTGGCGCCCACAACAACATCACTCCAAGAACTACTGCTACTCCGATAAAGCGCTTCATCCGACCCTCCCCCTCTGTCTACGAAACCCAGATGTTCTGGGCGAGGTTTAGCAATCGGAACGCCACTGCTTTGGACGCCTCAATCCATTTAAAATCTGAAACTTACAGCGACCTCTGCCTTTCAAAGTCGCGCCGGTGGCAGATTTTTATCGCCGCAACGGCCGTCTCGGAGCCTTTACCCACTCGACCTACTGCGTGCTCTTCTCCAGACGCGAGACAAGCTCCCGTACATCTGCACGGCCTTTGAGCGAAGGATCGAGCTCGAGCGACGCATCAAGCTCCCTCTTGGCTGAGGCAAACTGCGAGGTGGCGGCAAAAACAAACGCGGCGTGTAGATGAACTTCGGCGTTCCTGGGCTTGGCGCGCAGCACGCGCTCGAAGGTTGCCGCTGCCGCCCGCTCGTCGCCGCCTACGTGCTGCACCCATCCGAGGGTATCGAGCAGATTTGGATCATCAGGCGCCGTCGCCACCGCGCGCTGCGCAAACGGCAGCGCCTCCGCTGCGGCGTTCTTGTGAACAGCGAGCGCGTACGCAAGGTTGTTGAGTGCCGGCGTGAGGTTCGGCTGGAGATCGAGAGTCTGACGATATCGATCGATTGCCGCATCGACCTTCCCTGTTCGCTCGTACAGGAGTGCCAACTGCATTTGGCTCCCGATAAGCCGTGGCGCCAACTCGGTCGCTTCCTCGAATGCCTGGGTTGCGTCGGCGAGGTCGCCTCGATTCAATGAGAACTGTCCCCGAAGAGACAATTCAAGAGCATGGCGAGGCACGGCCGGGCCACTCTTGGTCAAGTAATCGAGTGCATACTTCGAAAAGAAAACGGGCGCCTTCGTTTCCGGATCCATTCCGGCGTCGATCTCGGCACGTGACAGCGCCTTGCGCGGAAACGGCGCGCACAGCGGATCACCGATGACCACCGTCTGCCAGCTCAGATGCGGCATGGCGAGATAAAACGACTCGACGAGATTGAATCCGGCAAAGTAGGCAGGGAAAAGAATGTTTGGTCGAATCGTGCTCTGTAGAAAAGGCTCAGTCACGTGGCCGGCAACACCCGTCGCCCCTTCTCGAATGAGATCACCGATCAAGGACTGGGGTGAACCTTCAAACAACGACGAGCGGTCCTTCCAATTGTCAGAAGGGGCCCACGTGGACGGCGGCTCGTGAAACGTGCGTGCATCCGAGCTGACGTACGTCGCGGCGAGCGCACCGGGAACAAATCCCATCTGCACCTTCCGCCGCCGGTTTTGTGGATCGTTGGAACCCCACGAGTAGTAACCAATCACCTGTTGAACGTCGCTGACCGGCTTTACGGTTTTCTCCAGCACCACGCGGTCACCGGCGCCCCGGGCCGACAACCGCGCCGCTGCGTCCGACAACCAGTCGTCGGCAACGTGATCGATGAGGGCGTCCCGTTCATCGAGAACGACGCGCCCATCAGAGGTCGCGGCTGTTGCCTTGTCGATGAGGGCGAGCGCCTCCTCGACCGTAAATGCGTCAATGCGTGCGACGAGGTAGATGTCCTGCTCTCGGTGTGAGAACAGCCGCGCCTGGTCGATGCTGCGTGTGCCGAGGAAGTACGGATTGTCGATTCGACCTGGAATCGGAGCATTCTGGCCGGTCATTCGGCGATAGAGGAGCGTGAGCTCCGAGTCGACGCTGGCGGTAGAGCCCTGAGCTCCGTTGGTCCCCGAAACTCGCAGAGGGATGCCTTTGGTAAGCACCAGGTAAAGAATTCGATCCTGCAAGTTCTGTTTGGCTAGCGCCGCGGCGATGGGGGTTTCGATCGACGTCAGGTACGTCAACCGATCAAGCATTTCATCCGTCGAGGTTTTGATCCGGATTACATTGGCCGATGGCAACGCATGCTTGCGCGCATAGTATTCGCCGATCCGCTGCGAGCTGCTGCTGTTGTCATTGATGACGACAGCGACGTTTTCTGCAGACTGGGCAGCGGCTGTCCGAATACCCGATGGATCGATGCACACCCAAAACGCAAGCAGGAGCGCACGACGAACAGTGAGTCTTGACTGGAATCGCATTGGTGGTCACTCTGACGAACACGGTGTCAGTTCGGTTGTATTTTGATCGTCCTCAGGACGCGGATTGCGAACGGGTTACCTAGCAAGCGGTCGTCCGCAGCTAACGACGGGATCGTACTGTAAATGTCACTATTTCGCCGCCAAAAGCACCGATGTGCTGGCCGAAGCCCACGTAGAAGTTCGCTGACTCGAGGACTAAAATCTACCGTTTTCGCCGTCTGTAAACTGAAGCGTTACTCGTGAAAATGCCGTCTGTGACAGCTTCTGCGACTTTCGGCGGACGCGAAATTGTGGGCCAAATCTTGCTCAACGGCTCTTGGGCCAGTTTCGGCCGTCTTCACGCAAAGCCATTTCACATGAAAATTTTCTCTCGCCTCCATGTCGTGTCCTTCGTCCTTGCTGCATTCATGTGGTCCTGTTCGGCGGACCCTGAAGTTGCCAAACGCGAGTACCTCAAGAGCGGCAACGACTATGTGGCTCAGGGCAAGACGGCCGAGGCGATCATCCAGTACCGCAATGCGATACAGCAGGATGCGCGTTTCGGCGAAGCGCGCTTCAAACTCGCGGAGGCCTTGTGGGCGACCGGTGATCGGAATGGGGCGTATCGCGAATACGTTCGCGCGGCCGACCTGCTCCCCCGAGACGACGCCGCGCAGGTCAGGGCGGGACAGATGAACCTCGCAGCCGGCCAGTTCGAGGAGGCACGGTCGAGAGCGAATAAAGCAGTCGAAATCAACTCGAAGAACGTTCAAGCCTATATCCTGCTCGGCAACGCCCTGGCGGGCGTCAAGGACTACGACGCAGCCGCCGCTGAGGTGCAACGCGCCATCGAGCTCGATCCGAATCGAAGCCTTTCATTTGCCGCGCTCGGCGGCGTGCGGCTTCTGCAAGGCGACCGCTCAAACGCCGAAGACTCGTTCAAACGTGCGGTGGCAGCCGACCCGAAGCTGCCTCAAGCCCGTGTCGCCCTCGCAAACTTCTACTGGTTGAGCGGGCGCGTTGACGACGCCGAACAGACACTGAAGGCCGGTGTAGCCCTGACTCCTCGCGAGCCGGCTCTGAATCGTGCGCTCGCCTACCTGTATTTCTCGACCGGACGTCAGGCCCAGGCAGAACAGCCGCTCAAGATCGTTGCCGAGGACACTAAAGAAACATCAGCGCGGTTGGCGCTCGCGTCTTATTACGCCGACGCACGGAAAACGGCGGACGCCATACGCATCCTCGATGAACTCTCAGCCGACCCGGCAACCGCGACGCTCGGAAAGACACGCAAAAGCGCGCTGCTCTTCGCCGAGGGTAAAAAGGCAGAAGCGTACGCGCTCATTGACGAAGCGCTGCGCAAGGAGGGCGCCGATACGGCCACCTTGATGACCAAGGCGGAGTTTCTGACCGTCGACAAGAAACTGGATGACGCGCTGAAAATTGCCGAAACCGCGATCAGCGGAAATCCAGGATCGCTGCTCGCGCATTATGGAAAAGCGCGTATTCAGGTCGCGCGAGGAGCTCGCGACGACGCTATTGCCGAGTACAACGAGGTACTCAAGCTGCGACCGCGATTGCCAATCGCGCAAGCCGCTCTGGCCAATCTCTATCTGGCGGCAGGTCGCCCCGATGATGCGCTGCGCGAAGCGCAGGCGGCACTGGCCGTCAACCCGTCCAACGGCGACGCCATGCTGGTGCAGGTCCGTGTGCTGCTTGGCAAGCGAAATGTGACGGCCGCCAAGCCACCGTTGACTCGGCTTGCAACCGCGTATCCGAAGTCACCGGTCGTGCAGGCTCAGTTGGGCGTCTTGCATGCGCTCGAGAACGATCGCCCGGGAGCACGGAAATCATTCGAGCAGGCATTAGCGATGGATCCAGCAAATGAGGAAGCCCTGATGGGACTCGTCGGCATGGATCTCAGCGAGCAGAATGCCCGGGCAGCCCGGACCCGTATTGAATCGGCAGTCGCCAAGCGACCGGACAATGTGGGAGTCCTGCTGGTTGCCGCGCGCGCGTATGCAACGATGATGGATAAACCGCTCGCGGAGAAGACGCTTAAGCGAGCGATCGACGTATCGCCGTCCACTTACGAAGCGTACGATTTGCTCGGACGTCTGTATGCGTCAGAAGGCCGTGCAGCCGACGCGATCAACGAGTTCAATAAATTAGTGGAGCGCCAACCCAACTCGGTCGCCGCGCACACGATGATTGGAGTGCTTCTCGAGATCGAAAACAAGCGCGACGAGGCGCGCAAGCGCTACGAACAGGTCCTCGCCCTTGACTCGCGCTCGCCAGTGGCGGCGAACAACCTCGCGTGGATTTACGCGGAGACGGGCGGCAACCTCGACCTAGCGCTTCAGCTCGCGCAGACGGCGAAGGAGCAACTGCCGGACACCCCCGAGGTCGATGACACCATCGGCTGGATCTACTACAAGAAGGGGATCCAAACGCTCGCCATCGCATCGTTCCGCGCGAGCGTGGACAAGGATCCGAAAAACGCCACATACCAGACCCATCTCGGACTGGCGTACGCCAAGAACGGCGACATGCTCAAAGCACGAGAAACGCTCGGGAACGCCCTGAAGGCCGACCCGAACGCCCACGGCGCTGACGAAGCGCGGAAAGTCCTCGGCGCGTCTCGAAGCTGACGCGCCGGGGCCTCCAGAGGCGATCCCCTCCGGTCAACGCCGGTCATCCCGAGCCCGCCGCGATCACAAATTCGTGAAACGCGGCCATCGTGTTGCACGCTGATTCACGCCCCCCCTGTTCGTACGGACATGGAGGATAAACTGTAGGATTAGCGGTATTTCACTGACACCAAGGGTTTTGTCTCTGAAAACAGGCCTAGGTCACAAGGGAGCCGTGTCGCTGTGCTGGTGCGGCAAATGGTCTATCGGCGGAGACAAAAGTCACCGCGTTTCGACCTAGCGATCGGGATTCGGCGTGGGATGACACCGGCTACTTTTTCGGTAGAGGATACCAGCGCCCAGCAGAGGGGACCCATGGCACTCGTCGTCGAGCCGTCGCTCGCCGAGGCGTTGTCACTTCATTCGACGCTCTCTGAGCTGGGCTTTCAAGTTTCCGTTTCCGACAATTTCAACGACGCCAAGGCACGTCTTGGTCCCTCGATCACCCTGCTGGTCACCGAATTGCGGCTCAACGAATACAACGGTCTGCACCTCGTCTTCCGAGCCAAGTCAGTCCGCCGGGAAATGGCCGCGATCATCAGAACGCAGATCTCGGATCCCCTCCTTCAGCTGGAAGCCGAGCGAATGGGCGCGACCTTCGTCCTCAAAACCGCCGGGGCTGCGGAGTTTCGCGCCGCGGTGTGCCGAACGCTTTTCCGATCACCGGATTCAGTCGATCCGATTCGGCCACCGTTCGAGCGTCGGCACCGAGATAGGCGGGTCGCTCAGAGTACCTCGGAAGGCCACCCCGAGCGCCGGGTTCGGGACCGACGAGTCGATCCGGTAGCGAACATCAGGGAATCGACGCTCTAGTCCCGCTAAAATTCAACCTCAAGACGTGCCGTTCGTCGTCGAGCGTCCGCCGTTGTCGCCGAAGAGCCCCAAATCGACGACGCAATCGTAGGCCGCCAAGAAGTTCAGGAACCGCTGATAGTCGGTCGATTCGATGCCGAACAACGTCAAGAGTCCCGTGTAACTGCCGCGGGCATTTGCCAGACCCAGGTGCACCAGCTCGCGCAGATCCTGTCTCGTGATGTCGCGCGACAGAAAGAGCGGCTGCACGTGATCCCAGAACGAATAGCCCGCGCTGACGAGCGCTTCGTACAGTTCATCCGCAATACGGCTGCGTCGATCGCGTTGCAGCACGATCGTGTCTGGAGCCGCCGTCACGCTCGGGGGAAGCGCTTCAACAGGAATGACGTGGTCGTCGGTATGGAAAACCGCGTGCTCGACCGCGTTGCGCAATTCGCGGACGTTGCCCGGCCACCTATAGCGTGTCAACAAATGCGCGGCCGCGGGCGAGAAGCTGACCGGCCTGAGACGCTCGGCGAACGCGCCGGCGAGCAGCGGAACGTCGGTGCGACGGTCCCGTAATGGAGGCACCGCGAGTTCGATGATTCGAAGCCGGTTCAGCAGGTCCTCACGAAACTGACCCGAGGCCACCAACTCAGGAAGTTTGCGGTTCGCCGTTGCGATGACGCGTACGCCCGTCGGCCGTGAATCGGAACTGGCGAGGTCGCGATCGGCGCGCTCCAGCATGTCCAACAGCAGGCCCTGCAGCCGCAGCGATAACTCGGCTATCCCGTCGATGACGACAGTCCCACCGATTGCGGTGTGGTATGTGTCGCCGAACAGTTCTGACTCCAGAATGCTGTCGGGAAGCGCCACGCAACGAATCGTAACGAAACGGCTGGCTGCACGCAGCGAGTGTGCGTGAATGCGTTCGGCGAGCAGGGTTTTTCCGACGCCGCTCTCGCCGTGAATGAGCACCCTCGCATCGGAGGCAGCAGCACGATCGGCAGTTTCGAGCAACGAGACAATCTGTGGATCGGTCCCGAGGAATTCGACACGCGACCGCTGCGCAATCGGCATGCTCAACAGCCTCCGGGCACCTGCTCCGCGCCCGTTTGATTGGCACCAGAGACGAGCTGATGCGCCATCATCCGTAATGTGTTCGGGGCTGCGGCGGCCGTCCAGACGAACCGGAGGCCGACGAGATATCGAGCATCGCCGCCCGCAATCGACTTACACCATGCCACGAGAACATCGTCGGAGAAATGACGACCGTCAACGTTCAACGTGAGCGACGCAACCGTCGAGACCTCGAGCCGAACGTTCGTCTCCACGAGGCACCCCGACGCGCTGCAATTGAGCAGGCGCACCCGCAAGTCGCGCGTCAACACTGCCAGTCGATCGGCCATCACACGGCTTCCGCCACACGCTCCACGACAAGTTTCAACTGGAGTTCGTGTCGAACGGCTCCGTCCATGACGATCGGCCGGCTCGTGCACAGGCGCACGGCGAGGCTCTCCGCGTTCGGCATGGGCGTCGTCAACTGACCGCGTTCGCCCGGCACTCCCGGCTCCCGACTGATGACGGTCACATGCTCGTGATCGCGCGCTCGCACCAGAACATCGCGTGACACGCACAGGACGCCTTCGATAGAGGTAGCAATAACGCAGCGCGGGTGGCTTCGACGACCGAGCATGTTGTCCTTGAGGGGCCCTGGGTAGACCGCCGGATGCGGCCAAGCCGGACTATGAGGGGGTATCGCAAGGAAAATGCCGGCCGTACAGCTATGACGGCCACGTTACATGAGTGATTTACGAGAGCGTCACACGGGCGCAAAACTGGGAACGTCTGAAACGGTTGAAAATTATCCCCAGAGACCGCGACAAATGACGTTATGACGTCCCGAGACGGACCCGGCGCTCGTCGCCATCCGATGCGCTGCACTCACCGGGAAGACCTACCAACCGTACAACCATCGTCCTAGATCAGTGAGGCGTTGTCCTACACCGACGCCGTCATCGGTACTCTTTGAACGGGATCTGGCAGTCGTGCTTTCGGAGGAAATTCAGAAAGCGTTTGTAATCGCGCTGCTCCATGTTGAAGATGCGCGCCACGATCTTGTAGTTCCCGCGACTCTCCTGCAGACCGAGCGCGATGAGATCGCGCACGTTCGAACGCGTGATTTCACGACCCATGAACAGCGGATAGACCGTCGTCCAGAACGACTCGCCTTGCTCGGTCATTCGTTTGTACAACTCGTCGGCCACGGTGCGGCGGCGTTCCCGCTTGGGTCTCAGCGCGATAGAGCCGCTGTTGCCCCGAATCTCGGTCGGCAGGTGTTCGGAGTCGATCGTGTTCCCCTGCAGCGTCACCACGAGACGTTCCATTGCGTTCTCGAGTTCGCGTACGTTGCCGGGCCATGAGTACGCCGTGAGTGTATTCATCGCCTCAGGCGTCACGGTTAACATCTGCGTGCGATTGGCCATCGCAAATTGCGAGAGGAACTGATTGACGAGCAACGGGATGTCCTGACGCCGCTCGCGAAGAGGCGGCACCAGGATATGGATCACGTTCAAGCGGTAGAAGAGATCCTCGCGGAACACGCCTCGAGTGACCAGCTCGCGGAGATCGCGGTTGGTCGCAGCGATGACACGAACGTTTACGTGCCTGGTGCTGCCGTCCGCGCCGACCTTCTGGAGTTCGCCGGTCTCGAGAAAGCGCAACAACATGCCCTGCATCCGCAGCGTCATCTCGCCGACTTCATCGAGGAACACCGTCCCGAGGTGCGCCGTTTCCATCTTTCCGGGCTTGTCGCGGTACGCACCGGTGAAACTGCCTTTCACATGACCGAACAACTCCGATTCGAGCAGCGTTTCGGGAAGGCCCGCGCAGTTGACCGGCGCAAAGACATGGTTTGCGCGCGGACTCCGCGTGTGAATGCTGCGAGCGACGATTTCCTTGCCGACACCGCTCTCACCGGTGATGAGCACCTTGGCGTCGGAGCGCGCCACGCGCTCCACTTCGTGCTGCAGCGCCATGATTTCCGGGCTGCGTCCGACCAGTTCGACGTTGGTCTTCATCCGCATGCCCGCAAGCGAATTGGTGCGCCCGCCGACGTCTATGCCCGTCGCTGTCATCGTCATGTTAGAGGTGTCCGAGAAGAAGGTGGTGTTCGGGGTTTGAGGTCCGAAACGACGCGCCAAGTTCGTGTCGATGGCCGCCTGTCCGGGCAGGCGCGACTCGCTGCACCTGGATAGCGGCCTTGAACGAGCTGCCGTTGATGTCAACGCACAAGGTTCCCTGGTCGCCACGCGTCAACGGCCAGTCAGCGGCGAGGAGGACACCCGTCCTGCTGATGTCCATCACCTGGACCGACGCGACGATCGGCATCGACGCAAGTTGATCCTCAACGCGCTGCCGCACCGCGCGGCGACGCTCACGTCCGTCAGGACTGCCGTAAACGTGGTCCGTATTCATTCCAATCGATTAGGGCGTAGACGGTGACCGATTTGCACCGTCCTGCAAGGACTTCGCCACATGGGGCAGACATTTGTCTGCCACCGTAAACCTAACATCGGCAGAATGTAAGGGCATTCTGCGCATCGGCTAGCATCGTACGCAAATCCTGGAAAACTCAGATGGTCGACTGGAAATCCGCAGATTTTCTGGGCGCAGAAGACGGTTCCGTTATCAGCTCAGATCTGAGGCGGGAGGCAGGAACTCCAAAGCCGATCAAATCCTGCCCAGCATACCGTTGGTCACCTGACCTCACGTGACAGACGCGCGCATCGACCCTGAATTCGTGGTAACCGACGTTGATGGAGAGTTGTTGAATGGAATCGGCGGGAAAACGGATTGGCGATGCGATCAGCACGCCGAGCGCACTTGCATCGACTAAACGAACGGGGACGCTGAGACTGAACGTGCCCCAGAGCGGCCCGACGACTTCGAGACGGACACCCTGTCGGCGATCATCAGGCGCCTTCATGAACTCCGGGGTTCCTGGTGAATGAGCGAGGCGGTCGCCCGCAGCATCGCGTCGTTCCGCGCTTCAGCTGCCAGACCCGCACCGCCCACGCTGCCGGGTAACCGCGTCGCCACACCCGTTGCCACAACGGGCGACGGATGACGATCCCCGATTGTTTCCAGCATCTTCACGACCCGCTGCGCAACCGCCTCGGCGCGATCGAGCGGAGTGTCGTGAAGCAGCAGCGCAATCTCCCCCTCGCCGAGCATGCCGACAATGTCTGACGCTCTCATGACGCCGCGCAGGCGTCCGATCCACTGCTGCGTCAGCCCTGGATAGGAAGCGGCATCGGCCATCAGCAGGACGACCATTGACACCGCGCTTCCGCGCTCGATTGCCTGCGCGGCGAATCGATCGAGCACTTCGTCGAAGGTGCGCGACGCGGTTCGGCGATCGTGCTGCTGCAGACGACCAAAGACGCTTCGTACAAACGCGTCGAGCAGGGTCGCGCCTGCCTCGGCGAGTTCATGCTGCTGTCGCGTCACGCGGCGGCCTTCGGCGGACGTGAGCATGAGCGTCAATGTGTACCGATTAGGCACCCGGCGCACGATCACCAGACGCGACCCACCCGGGGCAGCGCCGTGTCGCGGCTCCATCTGCCCAAGCTGGATCAGCGGCGCTCCATACGCAGTCGTCACTTTGAGTGCGCTCGATGCCATGCCCGTGCTGGCATTCAGCGCATCAACAGCGGCGGATGCGGCGTCGCTCGCGGCGTCTCCGTGCTCGAGCAGGTGCGAAGACATTGCGCAAACCAGTTTGATCGTCGCTTCGGAGACAGCGGTTCGAACCAGCTGGTCCAGCAGCCGTACGTACAGACCGAGACGCGCCGCCTCGGCTCGCGAAATCGCACCGCAGAACACGACCAGCCAGGGAGAGTCACCGTCCGGAATCCGTGCGACCAGAACGTCGGGACCATGGGTGATGCCGAGCGCCTGAATGTGGGCGCGTGAAAGCGGCGTCAGCACGCTTGCGGCCGGCAGTGAGTCCATTGGAATGTTGACAGGCATCTGCGCTTTCGCGGGTACGGGCGGTGATACCTCCGCGGCGAACATTCCGTCTGCGGTCATCACGTATCCGTAGACATCAACACGCTTCCAGAAGGCAAGCGCCGCCGCAAACGCCGACATGATCTCGCGGTCGGTGCCGTGTGCAGCCATGGCATCGAGCACATGGCCGAGCAACGCCACATCGTCGAACGAAGACCCGCGCATCGCGACGGGTGTGGACTGCACGTGCGCCTGTATGCCGACGACGATGCTTTGCGCGGCGATCTCGAGACCGATCGGCTCCTCGCCGGTGCCGCGCCGTCCCGACATCGGATAGGCGATCAGCACCACGCCGACGACGTCGCCGGAATCGCTCAACGGATATGCGGAAACTCGAAGACCCTGAACGGCCGCTATCTGACGAGTACGACGTGTTGCCGCCGCAGTCACCAGGTTCCGCAGCTCGGGAACAGGTGACGCGACGAGACGCGCGAGCGCCGTCTGGTCAGCAGCGTTCGCCGGCAAGCCGGAATGCGTCTGGGGATCAACGACCTGCACATCGATATGCAGACGACGGCTGAGCGCGTCGAGCCATTCCCACGTGCGCGTACGCACGAGGCTGTCGAAGCGCGAAGAATCGATGAACGACCCGGGGGAGCGATCGGGTTCCATTGACCGTTTCTGTTATCGCGACAGATCTCCGCGGGTGTGCAAGGCAACAGCCACGATGCGTTTCATCGACCCGGTAGCGACAAACTCAAACGCGTCTATGACAAAGAGGCAGGACGCCGCGAGTCGTGATGGACAAGACGCCACCCGCAGCGACTAAACGACTCTGGCTTTCGGAACTGTTTTCGCGCGATGCCGCGGACTCATCGCACGCGGCGTTCGCGATCGTGATTCGATCCTTCGAAGCGCGGTACCGCGAGCGCAGATCTGCGAAGGCGTCACATTGTTGAACATGTGAACAAGACGTGATTTGAATCTGCCAATCCACCAGTGATCGCACACCAACTCGGACGTTCGATCTCGCGCGGACGTAAAGCTTCCTCAGAGTAGAAGTCTGGTGCGCGGCAGTTGCGCGCCGTTTCACGCCCGACCTCAGTTCGGCGTTCAGAGACAAAGCTGACGCTACCTGAACCATAGAGGCACATCCATTGCCCTTCGTGCCGTTCGCTTAACCCAAAGGTTCCGGTCCGGTATGCGCGAGGAGCGGCCGAGACGCGGGACCTGTGTCTTGGGTTGGCACAGGAGGCTGCGTGAGAACGCCGTTGAAAAACCGTGTAGTGCTCGGTGTCGTGCTTGCCGCTCTCGTCTTTGCGGCTACTCACAACATTCGCGCTGAACTGCCGCAGGCCATCGGGTCGTGGGCGTCACTGGGGACGACCCCGGAGAGCCGCGTCGGCGCCGCCGCCGTGATCCTGAAAGATGGCCGCACGGTGATCGCGGGCGGTTCCGTCGACAGTACGCCGACGGACTCAGTCGTCGTGTTCGATCCGAACACCGGATCGTTCTCACTCGTCGGACATCTTCTGCTCGCGCGCGTGGGACACACGGCGACACTGCTCGAGGACGGCCGCATCCTCGTCGCCGGCGGCACGACCGCCGGCGACTTGATCAGCGCGGACCTCGAGCTCTTCGATCCTGTTGCTGGTGTGTCGGCGATTGCTGGCGCGATGACGCAGCCGCGCAGCGGCCACGCCGCCGCGAAGCTCGCGGACGGAAAGGTGTTGATTGTCGGCGGCAGCAGCACCGACGGTGTGCTTCGAAGCGCTGAACTCTATGACCCTGAAACCGGCGGTGTATCGCTGACGACGCTGCCGATGCTCTCGCCGCGCACGGGTGCGTCGGCAACGACGCTGATTGACGGACGCGTGCTGGTTGCCGGCGGCAATACCGGTCCCGGCACTCCCGATCTCGCGTCCGCTGAAATTTTCGAACCATCGTCACAGATTTTCGAAGCGACGACGACCGCGCTCAGCTTCGCGCGCAGCGGTCACGCAGCCGTCCTGCTCCCCAACAACAACAGCGTCCTGATTGCCGGCGGTTCGCACAATAACGTTCCGGTGCAGACGAGCGACCTGTTTGTCCCGGCAGAGTTCCCGGATCCGTACTCGTATGGCATGGGCAGCTTCGCGCAGACGGGCGATCTGCTCACGGCGCGTACGGGGGCGATCGCGTCGCCGCACATCGAGGGCTACGCCGTCGCGATCGGCGGCGGCGCACCGGAGGCGGAGGTGTACCGCTTCCCCACCATCAAGACAGACAAGGACGACTACGCCCCCGGGACGCGGGCAATCATCACGGGTTCAGGATGGAACGCGGATTCCGAGGTCACCCTGGTGTTTCAAGAAGATCCGGCGGTGCACGAGGATTACGCGTTAACCGTCCCGACGCGTAGTGATGGAAGTCTCTACTGGGATCAGTGGGCGCCGGAAAATCATGACCTCGGCGTCCGCTTCTATCTAACCGCTAAGCAGCTAACGCCTTCAGGCGAGCGGCGCGCGCAAATAACGTTTACAGACGCGACGAATGTCGCAACGAACACGACGCTGAACGCGATTTCGACTCCTCTCGGAGCCGGCCAAACCAATGTGCCCTTTGCGGGGACCGTGTCGAGGCAAAACAGCGCCGAAGCGGCAATTCCGGCAGGAGGGGCAGTCCAACTTCAGTTTAAGGCGGCGGCAAATTGCAACGGCAGTTTGACCATCGCTGCGAGCGTAACTATCGATGCCGCCGGGCAGTTCTCTGGCACTTTCACGGCTCCCGCTACGGCGGGGACCTACAGCTATCAGGCAGAATACCAGGGAGCGAACAACGGATTATCGGGCGCGGACGCCATCAACTGGCAAAAATCCGTTTCTAATTGCCAGACGATCACAATTAATTCGAACACCGCTTCCATTTCGGGAACTGTCTATCAGGACTCGAACGGCAACGGCTCTCTTGATGCGGGCGAACTTGGTATCTCCGGCGTCTCGGTGAGCCTAAGCGGCACGGCGTCTGGCTCCACGACCACGAACGGCAGCGGCGCCTACACGTTCTCAAGCCTTGCCGCGGGCAACTACAGCGTGGACTACACGGTGCCAACCGGGTATGCAAACACAGGCACCAAGCCAATTCCAAGTTTCGCTGTTGCTGCAGGCGCGACTGTTACAGGCAAGGACTTCTTTGCACGCAAGACTACGTCGACGAGTTTGGCACGGACGACAGGGTCGAGCCCGAGCATCTATGGTGACTCGCTCACATTCACGGCGACGGTCACGTCCGGAGCGGGTAATCCGAGCAATGAAGGTACCGTTCAGTTCAATGATGGCGCCTCCCCGATCAGCGGATGCTCCGCTGTGGCACTGGCTGGCAATACGGCTGCCTGCACAATCTCCACGCTGACGGTCGTCGGTAGTCCACACAGCATCACCGCGGTGTACAGCGGGACCACGACAGGTAACGGTTTCGCTGGAAGCACCAGCAACGCGGTGTCACAGACCGTGAGCAAGGCAACACCCTCGGTTACATGGAACAACCCTGCTGACCTCACTTACGGAACGGCGCTCTCTGCAACGCAACTCAATGCGACAACGTCAGTGCCTGGATCCTTCCTGTACAGTCCACCGGCAGGAACGGTTCTGAACGCGGGCAACGGTCAGAACCTATCAGTCACATTTACGCCGACCGACACGTCGAATTACAACAACGCGAACAAGACGGTCCAGATCAATGTGCTGAAGGCGACGGCGACGATTTCAGTCGTGGGCTTTAGCGGCGTCTACGACGGCAATCCGCACGGCGTGGTCAGCAGCTCGGCGACCGGCGTCAACAGTGAAGCGCTGACGGGACTCGTAGTTGATCCGACCACCTACACGAACGTTCCCGGTGGGCTG
>Ga0207648_10002320_pt1 | contig 20536 bp, 23 predicted proteins | sample KBSMisM32_FD_184310 | JGI IMG/M metagenome (GOLD analysis project Ga0207648, IMG submission 184310) | Miscanthus rhizosphere microbial communities from Kellogg Biological Station, Michigan, USA - KBS Miscanthus M3-2 (SPAdes) (version 2) | ecosystem: Host-associated > Plants > Roots >...
CAGCATCGTAATTGTAAATAAAAGTGCTAATACCAGTAAAAGATTATCCTGTATAAAATTTGCTTTGGTCATCGGTCTTCAAGATAAGTAAATCCGGATAAACGAAAGTGAACCACATAAGGCTACCAGGTCACATAGATTTTCTCATAGGCCTATAGTTTTCTATTGTCTTCAATGTGATTCAATATTTATTCAAATTGCGTTGTCAATAATTGCGGTTCTGCGCTACTTCCGGCTTTTCGCAGCGATCATTTACATTTGTTAAAAGCTGACCGGCTTATGCAAACCCTCATTCTGCAGAATATTGCCAAACATATTTCACTGACCAAGGAACAGGAAAATTATTTTCTTTCGCTTTTAAAAAATAAAAAGGTCAGGAAAAAACTTTTTCTCTCACAGGAAGGTGATATAAGTAAAGGCCCCTTTTTTGTAACCAAAGGAATTTTGCGCAGTTATACTGTAGATAAAAACGGGTTTGAGCATGTTTTACAATTTGCTCCTCCCGGCTGGTGGATGGCGGATATGTATAGTTTAATCACGCAGCAACCCGGGTCGTTAAGTATTGATGCTGTTGAAGACAGTGACGTGCTATTATTGCCTAAGCAGGAATTGGACAAGCTTTATAATGAGATCCCGGCTTTTGAACGATTTTTTCGCATACTCGCAGAAAATGCATTGGTTACTTTTCAACAGCGATTGATTGACAACCTGAGCCTGACAGCAAAGGAACGGTATGCGAATTTTTGTAAGCGTTATCCATTGTTAATTGAAAGGCTTCCGCAAAAACAGGTCGCCTCTTATATAGGAGTAACACCTGAATTTCTCAGCAAAATGCTGAAATCAAAAAATAAATAAAGGAAATAACAAACCGTTACCGGAAACTGTAAAAGAAAAATAGCGAACGGGAAAAGTGACAATCACCATCCGCTGGCCAGTACATCTGCCAGGTGCATTGTTTGTAGTTTGTATCCTTTGTTGGTTATATAGCCCTGCAGGTGCATAAGACAAGACATATCTGTTGAAATAAGATATTCAGCACCGGTAGCCAATGCGTTTTCTACTTTTTGTTCACCCATGGCGATTGAAATCGACTCAAATTTTACGGCAAACGTACCGCCGAAACCACAACAGGTTTCTACATCATGCAATTCTGTTAGTTCAAGTCCCTTCACATTCGACAATAATTTGCGCGGCTCTGTTTTTATTTTGCATTCTCTCAATCCTGCACAGGAATCATGATATGTAGCTTTTCCGTTCAATACAGCCCCTACATTCTGCACCTGCAATACATGCACCATGAATTCTGAAAACTCATAAATGCGTTTACCGACTTCTTTCACTTCATTGTGCACAGATGAGTTATCAAACAGCTTTGAATAATAGTTACGCACAAAGCCGGCACAACTGGCACTCGGACTTACGATGTATTCATCGCCTTTAAAATCTTTGAGAAATTTTGAACAAACATCTTTTGCTTCACCCCAAAAGCCTGCATTGAATGCAGGTTGACCACAGCAGGTTTGATTTGTATTGTACGAAACGGTACAGCCCGCTTTTTCCAATACTTTAATCATATTAAATGCAGTATCCGGGTAAAGCTGATCGACAAAACACGGTATAAAAATCTGGACGTTCATAAGCCTCAAGGGCAGTTTTTCAATTTTACGATTGATGAGCAAAGAACAGAACGATGAAGAGTGCGACGCAACAGAAGCTTAACCAGGGCCTGATGCCCGCAACATAATCATTGAACCGGCAACTTGAAAGAACTCGCAATAAATATAGGAGTATTCTGAATCTCTACTTTGAGAGAGATTAATTGTTTATCATTTTCAATGCAGTTATAGCTGCTTCTTCTCCTTTATGTCCATGTTTACCTCCTAATCGTTCACGGGCCTGCTCCTCGTTATTCACCGTCAGCACTCCAAAAATAGTTGGCACAGGTAACAACAAATTCAGTTGTACAACACCATCTGTTACCGCTTTACATACATAATCAAAATGCGGGGTATCGCCGCGCACTACACAACCCAACGCAATAAATGCATCCGGCCTTTTCTTTTTACCTCGGGTATCCCAATAGCGTTTTATTGCAAAGGGTATTTCAAAACAACCCGGTACAGTAAGCGTAATAATCTTTTTTACTTCTTGTTTTTCGAGCACATCGCGGCATCCTTTTTCCAATTCATCAACAATGTCTGCATTCCATTCTGTTTTAACTAAAACAATACAGGCATCCTTTGCGTGAGGGATGCCTGTTGTTAATAATTTGCTGTTTGTTATATCAGCCATAAATAGTTTAGTCTGCTTTGTATACTCCCAACTGTGCAAGATATTTGTCTGCTTCCAATCCTTTTTCAGAGCTGGGATATTTCTCTTTCAATTTTTTAAAAAGGTTGATCGCCTCAGAAGAATTCTTCAATACTTTGTCTGCAAAATAAGCAGCCATAAATAAATACTCAGGCGTATTTACATTATCTTCTTCAAAATAGTCTGCCGCTTTTTTATAATAATCAAATGCCTCATTGTTTTTATTCTGATCGGCATACGCGTCGGCCAACAATTTGTAGGCTCTTGCCTGTACTAATTTTGAACCTGTACTGAACTCTTTCAGGTATTTAATCGCATTTGCGTAATCGCCTAACTTGAGATAGCAATCGCCGGCGTAGAAACGGGCAAGGTTTCCTTTCTCCGTACTTCCATAGCGGCTGATCACTTTCAGGAAACCGGGATTCAGGCCATCGCCGTTCAATGCAAGTTTTGCAGAGTCAAGACGATAATATTCTTCAGCTTTGAAAATATAATCTGCAGCTTTTACTTCCTGCGGCTCTTTGTAAAAATATTTGTAGCCGAGATAACCACCGGCAACTACAATAACCGCTACCGCTACGATGATAAGGATTTTACTGTACTGCGACCAGAAGTCTTTTGCTTTGGCAATCACCACTTCATTATGATCTACCGGCTGCACTTGTGTTTTTTCTGCCATAATTTAATTTTCTATTTTCTATATGGGTTGTAAATTTTAACTGTGCCATAGCAAATCGTTGAAAAAAAATGCAAATGAAATCTATGGCTGATTTCACATTGCAGTCATTAAATTTAATCTACTATAAACGGATAGTTTTGATCAACGTACACATCTTTCAACACTTCGTTGTCATCGGGCCAGGGGCTTTCTTCCGCGAATTTTACAGATCCGGCTACAACGCCGTCTATTCTGTCGTTGATAGCTTTTATTTCTTCTTCTTTTGCAAATTTGTTTGCCAGGATCGTTTTTAATAATAACTGGATGGGATCTTTTTCCTTATACTCGTCTACTTCTTCTTTGGTGCGGTATTTCTGTGGATCACTGATAGAATGTCCTTTGTAACGATAGGTTTTCATTTCAAGCAAAGTCGGACCGCCTTTTTCTCTCGCTCTTTTTACGGCTCTTGACACTGCATCATGCACAGCTTCTGCACTCATGCCATCTACCGCATCGGCAGGCATTTCGTACGCATCGGCGAGTTTGTAAATATCAATGACATTGGATGTACGTTCTACCGATGTACCCATTGCGTAATTGTTGTTTTCGCAAATGAATATAACGGGCAGCTTCCAAAGCATCGCCAGGTTAAATGTTTCGTGAAGAATACCCTGGCGGGCGGCGCCATCGCCAAAAAAACAAAGCGAAACACTATCTGTGCCTTTGTATTGTTCTGCAAAGGCTAATCCGGCACCTGTACCAATCTGCGCACCCACAATGCCATGACCGCCATAGAAGTTCACATCTTTGCCGAAAAAGTGCATGCTTCCACCCTTTCCTTTTGCGCAACCGGTGGCCTTGCCATAAAGCTCCGCCATACAGCTGTTGAGGTCCACACCTTTTGCAATAGCTAGACCATGATCACGATAACCGGTAACAAATGAATCTTCGGGTTTTGTAGCGGTCATGCAGCCCGCGGCAATAGCCTCCTGGCCTATATAAGCATGGAAAAATCCGCGGATTTTTCCCTCCATTTTATATTTTTCTTCGGCCATCAACTCGAACTGGCGGATCAATTGCATCAGTTCGTACCAGTATAAATATGTTTCTTTAGAAAATTTGGCAGCCACAGGCTTTATTTTGAGCCGCAAAAATAAGGGAATCAGCGGAATTTGGAGGTATGGATTTGCATGGTAAGTGAGATGGGGACCGGCAGACTTAGCAGGCAAATCAGGGGCCGGACGTATATTGCACAACTGATGCTTTCCGTTGTTTCCATATCACTTACCCAATTCAAGAATTACCAACACCAAAACTTCGATTTTTCGGAGCGTATTGTTGGTATTTGCGGCAAAAATGGCGTGGGTAAAACAAACCTGCTGGATGCACTGCATTACCTGTGCTTTACCCGCAGTTATTTTACACGCTCCGATGCTATGGTTGTAAAACATGACCAGGAAGGCTTCCGGATCGACGGCACATTTATCGTAAATGATAAAAAGGAAAAAGCTACCTGCATCCTTCGCGAAACCGGCAAGAAAGAGTTTTCCATCAATGGCGAACTGTACGATAAATTTTCAAAACATATCGGCCGCTACCCCTGCGTTATTATTGCCCCTGACGATATACAAATCATCACAGACGGCAGTGAAGAAAGAAGAAAGTTTATTGATACGTTGCTTTCACAAATTGATCCTGAATATTTGCAAAACCTGATCATCTACACCAAAGTTCTTCAGCAACGAAATTCACTACTGAAATCATTTGCCGAAACAGGTAATAAAGACCTTGGATTGCTCGATATCATAGATTCGCAATTAATAAAACCGGGAGAAATTATTTTTGATAAACGAAAAGAATTTCTCGTTTCTTTTTTACCGATAGCAAAACAATTGTATAGCAACATCGCGCGGCGACAGGAAAATGTAAATCTCTTTTACGACAGCGAGTTACTGAATGCTTCATTTGCCGAACTCATACGGGTCAACCGCACAAAAGATTGTATGGTTCAGCGAACAACTTCCGGCATTCACCGGGATGATCTTGAATTCAATCTTGAAGAAGAATCGTTTAAAAACATAGCGTCACAGGGACAACGTAAAAGTCTTTTGTTCGCATTAAAGCTTGCAGAAATGCAGGTTCTGAAAAAAGAAAAAGGCTTTGCTCCTCTGCTGTTGTTAGATGATGTGTTTGAAAAACTGGATGAAGACCGCATCAGCAATCTTCTGGAAAAAGTGTGTATTGAAAATGATGGCCCGGTGTTTATTACGGATACAAATGATCAGCGTTTAAAAGAACATTTGGAGAAGATTGAGGTGAAGTGGCAGTTGATTGAGTTGTGAAGAAAGTTTAACGTTTAAGGTTTAATAGTTTAAAGTTCTTGCACATCACCAGACTTTACAGTTTTGAAAAGATCAATAAAATAAAACAACTGATATTGTAAATCAATTTAGCCCAACATTAAACCTCAAACTTTAAACCATTAATCTCTTTACCTTCGCCACATGGGCCAGTTTTCAATGCGTGATGCCATACAGGAATTTCTGAATAAAAGCCGGATTAAAGGCGATATACAGGCATTGCAGATTGAAGATGTGTGGGCGGAGATTATGGGTAAAACAGTTGCACGCTACACCGATAAACTTCAGATTATAGGTGATCGCCTGATCATCACGACAAATGTTGCTCCTTTACGCAATGAACTTCTTTACCAGAAAGAAAAAATAAAGCTTCGTGTTAACGAAGCTCTTGGAAAAAATATTATTAAGGAAATAGTTGTTCAGTAAATCAATCAGCCAATCCTTATGCATCAAATATTTCAAGCCTGTTGTGCACGGCTTCTGAAAGAATATCTTCGCTGGATATAACACCTACAAAATTAAAATCCTCAAATACCGGAACAAACCGGGTTTGATGACGCTGCATTAATTGCATACATTCTTCTATCGTATCATAAGATGCTGCATGAGGCAGACGGTTATTCATGACATCCACGACTTTGATTTTATTCAATGGCTTGTTGCTAAGCATCAGCTTTGTCGCAATATCATGTTCGCTTAAAAGACCGGCAAAATTTTCATTGTCATCAATAACAACAACATAGTCGATGTTCTGACAACTCATTTTGTATAAAGCGTCACTGACAAGCGATGAACAAGACACATGATTAAAATGTGATTGCTTACGGGATAGAATGGATGCGATTTTTTCCATAAGGATAAATTTTTTCGGTGAAAAATGTACAATAAAAACAATTGCAATTTCCGTCGGCTTTCTGCAGGCATTGAACCAATCAATACAATTTACAAAAATTCCGGAATAAACAAGAGCTGTTTTATAAACATTTTCGCTTTTCGCAATGCAGCTCCTGCTTGCCGGCGGGAACAATATTCCGGAAATAAAGTTTACTTATGCATGAAGTCGCATTATTGTTATGCTAATTTATTCTTATCCGCGGGTCAACGATTCCATACAAAATGTCAGCGAGTATATTTATCAGGATAAAAAACGTGGCTGAAATAAGAACGGATCCCATGACTACCGGGAAATCCAATTTTTCCAAAGCATCTACTGTCACTTTGCCGATTCCCTGCCACCCAAAAATATATTCAACAAAGAAAGCTCCGGCCAATAATTCGGCAAACCAGCCGGTTACGGCGGTAATGACAGGATTCAATGCGTTGCGCAATGCATGCTTCCAGATCACCGTTCTTTTTGACAGTCCCTTTGCGTAAGCGGTTCGGATAAAATCCTGCTGCAATACATCCAGCATGGCACTTCTTGTCAATTGAGTGATAATAGCCAGTGGACGAATGCCCAATGTTATTGCCGGCAGAACCAGGTTTTGAAATGCAAGGTGTTTGTCGCCTGTGATTTCATCAATCTCAAACCAGTTACCGGTGATATGAAGGCCTGTCCAATTTGTCAGAACAAATCCGAAAACATAAGCTATTATGATGCCCATGAAAAAGGAAGGAGCCGATATGCCGATTATGCTCGCAAAAATGGATGATGTGTCCCAGATTGTATTTTGCCGCACAGCAGCGAGCACACCTAAGGGTATACCAATAACAACTGCAATCAGCATAGCGGAAGCGGCAAGCAGCAACGTGCCGGGCAGCGCCTGCATCAATACACTGCTTACTTCTTTTTTTGTTTGATAGGAACGGCGCAGGTACGGAAGCTTTAATCCAACCTTGATAGTATTGCCGGCAAAAATCCCTTTCAGATTTTTTCTTTCAATGTCAGTTTTAGAATGAATACATACCGGCGAAACATCATTGAGATAAAAAATAAACTGTTTCCATTTTGGCTGATCGAGATAAAGGTCCTTGCGTATGTTGGCCTGTGTAGCAGAATCACCGGTTTGTCCCATAACCAGCCGGGATGGGTCGCCAAAACCCTGGAAGAGAAAAAAGACCAGCACGACAACGCCCATCAATACGAGCATGCCGTACAGTATTTTTCGGATAATAAATTTTATCACTTTGGTTGATTCGTGCTGTCTGTGTTGTTAATTGTCGAATCTCGCGGCATCGCAATATCCTCTCTTCTTGGTTGCGAAGGAACATCGTTTATTGCTTTTGCTGCATCACCGAATCGATTATAACTCCACTTATTTAAAACTGTTCCTTCTTTCAGCAGGTACATACATGGCTTTGTTCTTGCAGCAGTTCTTATTACCGTGTAATCACATTTCAATACCGGGATTGTATTCATTGGCGTATTACCGAGATTTTTAACCGCTTCATCAATCGATGTTGTAATGATATATACGGGCAGATTTTTCTTTTTCATTTCCCCATATGATCTCAAAAAACCCTGCTGCCATTTATTGACCGGCGTTTCAAAGTTTTCATCGAATATCAAGACGCAATAGGGCTCCGAAAAAATGATAGATGCAGAATCTTCATCCGTTACTCCTGAAAAGGAAAGACCTTTTATCGGCGGTTCATTGTTTACGCCTTTACGTACGACGACATCTTTTCTATCTACATATTTGTATTTATCCGCATTAAAATCCGAAGGAAATTTATCCGCTGTGAACTCAACATTTTTTCCATCTTTCTGATAAACGAATGTGATGACAGTGCTATCCGGTATCGCATTGGCCGGCATTTTCATTTGTTCCGGAATATTATTTCCCGTTTTAAACGGAAGACAATCTTTTAAAGGCAGATAATTAAGCGTATACCATTGAATGCCGAAAGAAAGAGCTGTAACGACAAGCATCGCAAGCGCACCTTTTGCCGGCGTGAACAATGGTTTTATTTTCCTGCGATGATAAAAGAGGAAGAAAATTAAAAGCGTCAGCACAACATCTTTTAAGAATGACGTCAACGGCGTTATCGGTAAACAATCTCCAAAACAACCGCAGTTCTTGAATTTGCCGGAAAGAAAAGCATAGCCGGTAAGAAAGGTAAAAAAGATAATCAGCAGAAGTAAGAGCCAGCTGAACAATCGCATGTACCAGCCAAATAATAAAGCCACACCGGCAATGATTTCAAATGCAATCATGATCACTGACAAGGCAAGCGAATGATCATGCAAAAAATCAAAAAGCCTGATAAAGAGGTGATTGAATATAAACCAGCCTTTGGCGAGGCTTTCATTCCAGATTTCAAAAAACTCCTGCATCTTGTAACCAAGCCCCAACGGATCATTCGCTTTTACAAGTCCGGAAAAAATAAACAAAACCCCGACGATTATACGGACAATGTTGATTATACCTTTCATGAATGATTTATTATACGCTGCTGTCTTTTTCAGATAACAGGATCAATGCGAAAACTGCGTAATTAAGAATATCTAAATAATTGGCGTCTATTCCTTCGCTTATTAATGTTTTACCTTCATTGATCAGTATCTGGCGTATCCGCTGAAGCTTCATCAGTACCAGGTCCACAAAACTTTCCTGGCTCATACTGCGCCATGCTTCTCCATAATCGTGGTTTTTATCCTGCATCAGTTTCTTTGCCGTTTTGACGTGGGCATCATACAACACCGAAACTTCTTCAAGCGACAATTCTTCAGACGCATCGGAAGTGAGTTCGAGTTGCATGGAACCAATCAATGCGTAATTAATAATTCCTTTGAATTCAGATGCGATGTCATCTCCTACCCGCTGGTCCTTTTTTTCCTGTATCGTTCGTATGCGCTGCGCCTTGATGAATATCTGGTCGACTATGGAAATGGTGCGCAATACCCGCCACGCCGTACCGTAATCTTTTGTTTTATTTAAAAATATTTTCTTGCAGGATGAAACTATTTTGTCGTATTGCTGGTCAGTTGTCATTATTGTCAGGTCGGTCATAAAGTCAATTGTAAGTAGTGTATAGTGAATGGGTCGTTTACAAATAATATGGTGAACTATTCATACAATTTCAACTGAGATGGTATTCACAATTCACTTTTCACCATCCACCATTCACTAACTTAGCGTCAAAAATAACGAACAAAGGTTAATGTTTACACTGAATTGTAAAGGCCGGTTATTGGTTGTGGATAAACCGATTATAATGGGGATCATCAATCTTACGCCGGACTCATTTTATGCAGGAAGCCGTTTCAATAAAACCGATGCTGTATTGCACCAGGCTGAAAAAATGCTGAATGAAGATGCAGACATTCTGGACATCGGTGCACAAAGTACAAGGCCCGGTAGCGAGCGGGTTTCCAGCGATGACGAATTAAAACGATTAATGCCGGCGTTGGAAGCGATTACGAAACGATTTCCTGGAGCTTTCATTTCTGTAGATACTTATTATAGTGATGTAGCGAGAGAAGCAATCCACGCAGGCGCTGTAATTGTAAATGACATCAGTGGTGGATCGATGGATGATCGTATGATCGAAACCGTTGCCGCATTGAATGTACCTTATGTGCTGACGCATATTAAAGGTGAACCCGGCACTATGCAAAAAAACCCGGAATACGATAATGTGGTTACCGAAATACTCGATTATTTTATTTTCAAAACCGCGGAACTAAAAAAGTCAGGTATTAATGATATTATTATTGACCCCGGTTTTGGATTTGGAAAAACAATTGATCATAATTTCAGCCTATTGAAAGATATCCAGCTATTCAGTATACTTCACTTACCAATACTATGCGGCCTTTCGAGAAAATCTTCTGTATATAAAACGCTGGGGCTTTCAGCCGATGAATCACTAAACGGAACCACCGTTATGCATACTATCGCTTTGCTCAACGGTGCGAATATGCTGCGCGTTCACGATGTGAAAGAAGCAAAAGAAGCTATAAAACTCGTGGAAAGGTATAAATGTGCGGAATAACTCATTATCTCTCACAGTCATTGCACTGGAATTCATTTACTTAAAATGAATTCTTAATGATTGAGTTTAAATAAATGTCCCGCAGAAAAAGAAAGCAATCATAAAGATTGCTTACGTCCACTAAAACAAAATTGAATCAGGGCCTACATAACCAGTGTTCAGGTCATGGTTGATGGAAACAATGTGGCAAAGCTAAAATCATGGCTTGCATTAGTCATTGGGAACGGGTTCATAGGGAGCGGACGGGTAGTGCAGGAATCTTGGACTAAAAACGGAGCCAATTGTCACATAGACCTACTGATGTATAGGGTATTACATCAACCATCCAATATTATTAACCCTGCGGTTAACTGATACAAATTTCGTTTAAAAATTTATTACAGCAATTATTTTTTTCGTTGAGTCGTATCAACTTTTAATTTGGACTGTGGCCTTATCAATGGTTGACGCTGTGGTTGAGGTGCAGTATCCGTCACATTTTCAATTTCTACATCAAAGATTAATGCCTCGTTCGGTTTAAATGGTGATCCCGGTTGAGGATTCTTTCCATAGGCCAAAGCGCCGGGTATGTAGATCGTTCCTTTGCCTCCGTTCTTAAACATTTTTAATCCATCTTCAAATCCTTTTATCGATGGCTGTTGCGGGCTTTGTATCTGCGTGGTAAATGTGCTGGCCTGGAAAACGGAGTCTGTGTCTAAATGTTTACCACTATATTTTACCGTTACATATTTACCGGAGTCTACCTGCATGCCCGAACCCGGTTCTTTCATAACAACATAGGCGCCCAAAGGAGTTTTTTGCGGAGCGATATGTTTGGTCGTGAAATATTTTTCCATTTCTTTTCCCTGGTCTATCAAATCTTTTTTTGCCTGCACCTCATCTTTTGTCCGTTGCTGTTCCTGTTCTTTTTGCTGGTCGGCAGTATAGTCTTGTCCTTTCTTATAAATACGCAACACCTTAAAGCAGGTAATGATCCTGTCTCCATTCTTAAACCGCTCAAGCAACCGCGGATTTTGCTTGATAAATGTATCCATCATCTGAACGGTAACAAGACTATCGTTCAATTTTAATTTTGTAAATACTTCAGACGGATCGTAGGGCCTTGACATACCGCCTGTGTTCATCGGTACCGGCAAATAAACAGGTATAGTTTCGTGTGAATCAAAAAGAGAACTGTCATTTATTTTTTGAATAACCTGCACTTTCATCACATCACCCTCATGAACAGCCGCTGTATCTTTTGAACGGTAAATTTTATATACGAGATTTGATTTGGTTCTCTGAAATGAAGTATTCTGGCAACCCGCAATCAGCATTACCGATAATACAACGACTGTAAGACTGGTTATTTTTTTCATTTTTTTATTATTGTAAAATTGATTCGTTTTCTTTTATGGCCTGTTTAAATTTCTGAACCGTTTTATCCAGCGGATCACTGCTGTGACCGCCCGCGGCATTGAAATGGCCTCCACCTTCAAAATATTTTCTTGCAAACGAGTTACAATCAAAATTGCCTTTGCTGCGAAAACTCCATTTACGTTCTTCATCCCTGTCAATTACCAAAGCAGCGAGCTTAATACCCTGTATGGATAAAGGATAATTTACCAACCCTTCGGTGTCCCCGGTTTTTATATAATATTTCAGCAAATCCGATTTCGGTATGGTAATTAAAGCCGTATTGTATTCATAAAATACCTCCATCCTGTTCTGCAATGTATTTCCCAAAAAACGCAAACGGTTTTCCAGGAAATTATCGTACAAGGCTTCATGCACCGGTGAATGTTTTAGTCCCAATTCTTTGAGATCGGCAACAAGACGGTGAACACCTGCATGGGTCGAATCGAACCGGAAAGAACCCGTGTCTCCGATCACACCTGCATAAATACATTCAGCCGCTTCGAGTGTCAATTTATCCCTGTGACCCGATGCGATGATAAAATCATAGATCATCTCGCAGGTAGAACTTTTGGATGTATCGCTGATGCCATAGTCAAACGACTTTTCGTCAGGCTCCCGGTGATGGTCTACTAATATTTTAATGCAATTAAGCGATGCTAATTTCGCAGCCATATTTTTTGTCCTGGAAAACGCATTGTAGTCAAGACAAAAAAGCCATTCCGCGCCATCAAGTACCTGCTCCGCTTTTTCCTTTGAAAAATCATAATCGATTACTTCTTTCGCACCCGGCATCCAGCCTACCCAATTTGCCCAGTTGGTCGGCGAAACAACAGTTACTTTATGGCCAAACTGCACCAAAAAATGTTTTAATGCAAGCGATGAACCCATGGCATCTGCATCCGGTTTCTGATGAGTGGTGATAACGACGGTACGTGGCTGAGATAATAATGAAAATATTTCCGCTACTGGCTTCATAAAAACGGCTGCGAAGATAGGTGTTCCTCCCCTTTTGGCAGGCAAGTTTTTCAAAAGGCAATGTCCCGGTTCAAATATTGTTTCCCGCAAAGCCACAAAGTCCACAAAGAATCTCCTTTATTTTAAACGCCGGGTGAAATTTCAGTGTACCGATAACTACAGGGAGGGGAAACATTTATTATTAAAATACCTGCATTATTTTCTGATACGAAGCCAAATAGCGAACAGTTTAACAGTCATTTTCAATTTCATTGCAGCAAAGCCTGAAACTTTGCCTACATTTGCGCCGCAAAATCAAATAGGAATATGACCAACAGAACACTTACAATGATCAAGCCCGACGCTATGAAGAAAGGATATGCCGGTGCTATCCTGGACAAAATTATTAAAGCTGGTTTTCGTGTTGTGGCACTGAAACAAACAAAACTTTCTCCCGAAAAAGCGGGTGAGTTTTATGCTGTACACAAGCAAAGGCCGTTTTATGGCGAGTTAGTAGAGTTTATGAGCAGTGGCGTAATTATCGCTGCAATTCTTGAAAAGGAAAATGCGGTTGCTGATTTCCGTAAGTTAATCGGCGCTACCGATCCGGCAAAAGCCGATGAAGGTACCATCCGTAAGTTATACGCATCTTCGCTTGGTGAAAATGCTATACACGGAAGCGACAGTGACGAGAATGCACGGATCGAAGGTGATTTCTTTTTTTCAACGCTTGAAAAATTCTGATCATCTCCGGATAAATTATACAGTATAAGGTCTGGCCATCCCGGTCAGACCTTTGCTTTATCCTAAAATTCTAGAAACAAAATCAGAATGCAGGCTGATTTTCATAAACGCCGCCAATCCCAGGATCATACCTGTTAAGCTGACAGCACCGGCAAAATAGAGTAACCATTTCTTCTGCGTAAGTGACGTAATGCCAAACATGGCAATGGAGATAGTCAGCAACGCATCGGTCATATCAAACTGGTCATCAAAAAGATTAATGTCATCATATTCTTTCTGATAACCTTCTGCCTGTTTTTTTATTGCTTCTTTTTCTTTCTCATAGCGGTTCACCTGCTCTTCTGTTTTCTTTATTGCATCCTGGCTGGCGTTCTGCATTTTTAACAGCTCCAGTGTATTTTCCGCAATAGATTGTTTGGTGCTCTTGGCCTGGAAGTAAGACCATGCGTCTATAGAATGAGCTTGTGCCTGTGACATGGCCTGAACAATATTTCCATCTTTTACATTACAAAGCGCCATAAATGTAGCCGTGATAGCAACAAATAACGCTACTCTTGAATTGATTTTACTTTTAGGTGCTTCGTCTATTGGCTCTTGTATAGCTTCGCTGATATCACTCATGGTGATTTGTTTTACATAAAATAAAATGGAAAATGGCTGCGTAGGTTATGAATGTGAGCAAACTTTACTCGCTACCCCTCAAGAATGCCTTGTTCTGTGGCATTGATGAGAACGAAACCGATCGACAAGTTATACCTGCGAATACGCTGTTGGTTCGAGATATATTTTGATAATATTGGAAACGGTATTGGCATATTGCGGATCTGCTAATAGTTTCTTCCAGTCCGGATCGGCGCCGAAAGCGGCCCAATTTTTATCTCTTTCTTCCAGGTTTTTAAATGTGATCATATAGGTAAGGCACGGTAAATTTTTACCGCTGATCACTTCCCCGAAAAAAACAGGGGTTAACCTGGTTCTGTAAAAAATAGGGAACTCTCCTTCGTTGAACATTTTTAATTTTCGTCTCAGTGCGTCTTCACTGTATCCTTCGTACGTTCTCAATTCGAAAACGCGTGTGCCTGCCTCCGGTACAATTAATTTTGGCATACCATCAAATGCGATCATAAAGGATGAACTATAGCGATTGTACACCGGTTTTTCAGCCGGAATCGCGTTGTATGCCTGGCTGTTTTTTATAAAATCATCGTCGGCTTTCACTTTTGCAGTTACCGATGTATAATCATTGAATGTGGCAAATGCCAACAGTAAATAAATTTTTGCAGGCTCTGATTTGCCAATTTCTTTGAATACGCCGACATTTTTCACACCATATTTATTATAGGCAGGAATAAGTGCCGTCTTAAAATAAGTTTCCAATTGCGATTGGTCGGATCCAAAGCGCATGTCATATTCGCGCAGTTCATACATTTCTTTTACGGCTGGTGGTTTATCACTTGCGGCAAATACTGAACCGGTACCTGCTGCTGATGCAGCTAACAGGGATGATTGCAAAAACTTTCTGCGTTGCATGCTTTCTTATTTGAAAACGAATATAGAGAATTGTTTCGTGTGAGCGTATTCCACTGTGCCAGGTAGTTAATTTTTTTTTTGAACGACAATAGGAACATGGCACGTATAAGTAAACAAACAGGAAATTTATTTGAAACTCAAAAGTTATGTGTTCCCGCTCCTGTATACTTCAAATACCTATTGAATTATTTACCAGTCAATGTAAACTCATCTCCTGCCGTATAAATAGTCATATGCACATCTTTCATTTTTATCAATAGCCCGGACGTCGCTTTTGATGACCGGGAATTTCTGAAAACGATGACCTGGCTATCACCAGCTACTTTTACCTTATTCCCGTGCACGATGATGGCTGTTTCTTCATCAATGCCGATACAAGGGTAAGAGGGAAACTTCGCCAATGCAGATATGAGCCGGTTATACCGGCTGCGAACAATGAAATGCTGATCAATGATCGCGTTTTTCAACAGACCCATTCCTTCTTTGATTTCAATATTCTTATCATGCAGTTTACGAAACGTGGCATGGTAGGTGGTGTCGCTGTATTCACGCCCGGTGATCATATAATAACTCATCAGCGCCGCTCCGGCACTGGTGCCTGCAATGGTAGCCCCTTTACCGTACGCGTGGTGAATAGCATCATACACCGGTGTATGCAACACTATATTCATAAAACGATCCTGGTCGCCGCCGGTAATGAAAATAAGTTTTGCATGTTCGAGCGAATCGAGCCATAGCTTATTATTTACGTCAGCCTTTGTAAAATTTAAATAAGCAATCGTATTATGACACACCGGTTCTATATCCAGTTTGAAATAATAATAGGAAGAATCGGGCTCTTCGCTCGACATAGGCAATACGGCGATATAATCGTTGCTTTTGAGATTTGCTGTAGCCAATAATGCTTTTACAATGGAAGGAGTTCTGTCTCCGCCACCAATGATAAAAAGATTTCCTTTTGGAGCATGACCGGTCGATTGTGCAAATGAGCTAACCCCGCATATTAAGAAAGCGACAAAATAAATTGCAACCTTTTTCATCTTATGAAAATAGCAAATAAGGTACTGTCTCGGTAAGATTTTACTTTCCTTCAAAGACGCGAAACATACGAAGATCACCAGGCATATAAAAAGAGTAAGACTACTTTGTGGGCCTTCCGTTCCGATAGCTACCGGGTTTGCAGGAAATAGCAGATGTTAACATTCGTGCACTACCGGGCATAAAATTTTATCAGTCAATTATTCTGTTGGATTATATTCGTAGTAGGTCCCTTAATCGAAAAATCACTCATGAGGAAATCCATTCTTTTCATTATTCATGTACTGCTATGCATTGAATTGTTTTCGCAGGCCGATGATGAAATACAGGTGTATGCTTCACCGATTACCCAAAAGAATATCACTTTCGTTGAGTTGCATAGTAACTACACTTTTCACGGATCAAATAAATTAACCGATCCTGCCGCGGCTCATTTCTTAAATGAAACTGTCGAAGTAACGCATGGCTTTGGCGGAAATTTTGAAATGGGTGTTTACTTTTTTACGGCTGTATCACCCGATCATCATTATCAATACCAGGGAAGCCATATACGTCCCCGTTATACTGCACCGGCTAAATGGAAATTACCGGTAGGGCTTAGTCTTTCCGCAGAATTTGGTTTTTACCGTCCCGAAAAAAATGCGGATTATATCTGGGAAGGTGAAATAAGACCCATTATCGATAAAACGATCAATGAATGGTATTTCTCGTTTAATCCCAACCTTGATTTTGCGATTACAGGTGATGATAAACATCTTGGCATTACGCCGCAATTCAAAACTGTTTATACGATAAAACAAAAAGTGGGCGTTGGTCTTGAATACTACGGGGATATAGGTACGTTCAAAAAAATCTTACCCGGCACGGAACAGGAGCATCTTATAGGTCCGATGATCGATCTTTATTTTTCACCTGTATGGGAATTTAACAGCGGCTATTTATTTGGTCTTACGCCGGAATCCAATCATGGTATCTTCAAAATACTAATCGGGCATCGCTTTGGCAAATGAAATAATCATTAATAACGCAGGATAAAACGAGTTTGAATGATTCAAAGTGTTCGGTTTTGATACACTTTTTTAGCTATCGAAAATATTTCTATACTGAAATTGGACAAGCGGTAACCTTTTACCGATTACTACCGTTATATCTTTGATGGTTGTTAAAAAAAATAAAAAAAGTCGTTCTTTATTTTGAATACGAAAATAATCGTATATTCGATTTCAAATTGAGACCTTATGGCTACGACCAAATACATTAAACCAACAGAAAGCGAATTGGAAATTCTTCAGATTCTCTGGGCTAAAGGCACAGCGACGGTTCGCGATGTACACGAAGAGTTAATCAAAACAAAGGACGCCGGTTACACAACAACATTGAAGCTGATGCAGATTATGCATGAGAAAGGATTAGTAAAACGCGACGATTCTATGCGTACACATGTGTACCAGGCAGCCGTGAATAAAGAAAGAACACAGAAACACATGTTGAGCAAAATGATTGATACATTGTTTGGCGGCTCCCCTACCCAACTTGTGATACAGGCACTGGGAGACGGTGAACACAAGGCCAGCGCTGAAGAAATTCAAAAAATTCAGCTGCTGCTTGACGGACTTAAAAAACAATAACCACGAATTTATTTTACCATGACTGCTTTTATCCATTCCGCATTTCTGGAGGCGCTAGGATGGGCTGTGCTGAACAGCATGTGGCAGATGGCTTTCCTGTGGATCATTTATAATACTGCCCTCAGTATCCCGAAATCGGTTCGTCCATCACATAAAAGTGCCATAGCTGTTACGTTGCTTCTGTGCGGCTTCGCATGGTTTGTATTCACTTTTATTTCATTATTCGCCAGCAAGGATAACAATAGTTCAATTGTTCGCCTGAATGGGTTACCTGAAAATGTAAATCAAAACCTGAATAGTTTTCTCGATACGATATTGCCGTATGCGTCTGTTCTTTATATGACGCTGTTTATTATTCCTGCTTCCCGCTTTGTAAGAAATTACAGGTATGTACAAATGCTGCGCAGGAATAACCTGAGTAAAATAGATGTAAGCTGGAGAATGTTTGTGAGAAAAGTAGGTGCTCAAATCGGTATTACCAAACCGGTTCATATCTGGGTATCGTCAATGGTTACATCGCCCGTAACTATCGGTTATCTCAAACCGATTATACTTGTTCCGCTGGCAGCGATGAATAACCTGACCACACAACAGATGGAAGCCGTGTTGTTGCACGAGCTGACACATATAAAACGCTACGATTATCTTGTCAACCTTATCATCAACTTCATTCAGTCTGTCCTTTATTTCAATCCGTTTGTAAAGGCATTTATTCAGACTATAGAAAGAGAAAGGGAAAGAAGTTGCGACGAACTGGTGATCCAGTTTCAGTACGATCCGCACAATTATGCTTCTGCCCTGCTTACCCTCGAAAAAAATAATGCAGTAGCACAGAATATGGCAATCGCTGCTGCCGGTAAAAATGATTTGTTTAACCGTGTAGAACGCATATTGAACATCGACAGCAAGCCGGTATTTACTTTCAATAAGCTGGCAGGATTATTTGCAGGCTTGCTCTGTATCATAATATTGAACGCGGTAATCATTGTTGACAAGCCCGCATCACGCAAAGGCTCATTCGCTTTTGAGACGCTTACTTCACCTGTCTTCATGTTCAGCGATGACAATGCTGCCGATAAACCAGCTACCGGTCAGCCGGTAAATAATGACAATAAGAAAGAGACAACACCATCTTCTATTGTCAATCATGCGGCCACTGCAAAGATCAATCCTAAAAACAAGCCGGCCCCTGTTAATGATGAAGCGGATGCAGAGGAAACTGATGGAACTGATGAAACGGCAACTCCTTATTTTGCAGCAAACACAGATATACCCGCCACAGAACCTGAATTGAATACACAGGAAATTAAACATGTGGAACAGGCAGTAGAAGCTACAAAGAAAGTTATCGAAGACGCGCAATGGAAGGAAGTGGAAGCAAGTATTGCAGATGCAATGACCGAAGCTGAAAAGGAAGTCGTAAAAGAAAAGTATAATAAGGAACTGGAGAAAGTAAATTGGCAGAAGCTGGAAGATAAAATCAAGGCCTCTTACGACAAGCTGAACTGGAACAAGATTAATGAACAACTCGGCGCTGCTGTCGTCAATATCAAATTGGACAGTCTTGTAAAAGTATATACGATTGTAAAGGAAAACCTGGATAAAGCAGAAGAAATGGCGACCAGTGCTGATAACGTTACTTCAGAAGCTATGCCCCTTCCCGATGTTTCTGTAGAAAAAATAAAAGAGAACAAATGCCAGGTACAGAAAAAATTGACAACACTTAAAGCTATCCGCAGCAAGAAGATCGTCCACCTGTAAACATATTTATTCTTACCGGTTTTATTCCTGGTCTATCATATTGAATATACCCGTGATCATACACATCACGGGTATGCTTTTTGTATTTGCTTCAGCAATTAAATCATAAAATATGAAAAAGGTTATTATCCTACCTGTAGTTCTTTTTATCTGCGGTATTGTTTCGGCTCAAACTTTCCAGTTTGGACCAAAGGCGGGTGTAAACATTGCCAACTTCAGTAACGGGGATTATACAAACAACACCAGGGTCGGGTTTCATCTCGGTGGGTTTGTAAGTTTTGCAGCGGGCAAAACGTTCGCCATACAACCGGAGGTCTTATTTTCCACGCAGGGCACCAAAATTGACGATGCTAATTCCCCGGTAAAAGAATTTAAAGCAAATTATCTGAATATCCCGGTATTGGCACAGTTGCGGACAAATGGAGGTTTATACCTTGAAACCGGTCCGCAGGCAGGTTTACTTTTAACAGCAGAAACTGATGATGAGTCTGTGAAAGACCTTTATAAAAGTCTCGATTGGTCGTGGGTATTTGGTTTGGGTTTCAGAAGTAAATTGGGGCTTGGCCTTGATGCCCGTTATAACCTGGGCCTGACAAAAATTGGCGATAGCGGAACTGAATTCGAAAAAAATGCCAAGAATAGTGTAATCCAGATCGGAGTATTTTTTGCATTTGGTCCGCATTAAGTTGTATAATAGTGCAACCACAATAGACAGATAGACAACATAGCGTTTATTAATTGACCAGCCTACGCGTTGTGCGATTCTATTGCGTTCAAAGGAAATTATTATTGTTAAATGCTAAAAAGAAATGCAGAGCGTAAGTCTTATTAACTTACGCTTAATTTTTTAGGTATGAAACAGCAGAATATGTCTATCGTCAATAATTTTTTTGAAGCGTATGGCAATAAAGATAGGAACGCCCTGCATGCAGTGGTACATGAAGAAGTAAAATGGACTTTTCCCGGCCATCATAATTTCAGCGGAGTAAAAAATGGGTTTGATGAAGTAATTCATTTTTTTGATACGATGAGCAGTATAATGGGTAGTTCAGGTATTAAAGCGGAACGATTATTTATGGAAGAAAATGATAAGTTCGTTGTCGAGTACCAGCATATATGGACAAACAGAACAGATGGTAATAATCTTGATCATCATTGGTGCGTGGTATGGAAAATAAAAAACGGGAAGATCATCGAAGGAAGACATTTCGCAGGCG
>Ga0207648_10002323_pt1 | contig 20528 bp, 22 predicted proteins | sample KBSMisM32_FD_184310 | JGI IMG/M metagenome (GOLD analysis project Ga0207648, IMG submission 184310) | Miscanthus rhizosphere microbial communities from Kellogg Biological Station, Michigan, USA - KBS Miscanthus M3-2 (SPAdes) (version 2) | ecosystem: Host-associated > Plants > Roots >...
TTACCAGCGCGGTGAATAGTTTGTGCCAGTTCATCAAGAATTTTAGCCGGTAATGAATTGCTTTGCGGATGAAAAAATTCTATCGTCGTGATACCGTGATGGTGCTCCACTTTTACATAACCATCTATTAGTTGATTTATCATATCGGGTAAAATGATTAAAAAAGAAATGTTCAGTTATATACTTATCAAAAGTATTCAAATCTTATACATCTTTTCGTTTGACCATTGTCAATATTGTACCGACTCCCACATATTCATTCGTTTCATCAAGTATCTCGACCAGCCATTTTACAATGCCTTTATTGATATCGGTTTCTTCTTTTTTATCCTGCGGAATTTTCTCCTTGCAGGTAAACCGGATATATATGGAATGTCCGGGATACACCGGCTTGGTAAACCGCATTTCATCAATGCCATAATTTAATAATACAGGACCAAGGTCTTTCCCATCAACAAATAAGCCGGCAGCTGCACTTAAGATAAAATAACCATGTGCCACTTGTTTTTCAAACATTGTACCCGTAAAATCAGTACCTGTTTTATGCGCATAAAAATGATCCCCGCTGAGCCCGGCAAACGCATCGATATCCTTGCTTGTAATCTCACGCTTTTCTGTTATTAATTGATCCCCCACATTTAATTCTTCATAATACTTTCTGAATGGATGGATCGTACTAACATTTCCCTTCGCGTTTTGCTGGTATACCTGCGTGATAGCTGTAATAGCAGTTGGAGAACCTTGTATAGCCACACGTTGCATGTAATGGTTTATCCCGCGTAGACCTCCCATTTCTTCACCGCCACCCGCACGGCCCGGTCCACCATGTATTAACATGGGCAATGGAGAGCCGTGGCCGGTACTCTCTTTCGCACATTCATTATTCAATACGAGAATTCTGCCATGATATGTGCCCGCTCCAACTACATATTTTGTCGCAATAGTATAATCCGCGGTAACTATTGACGAGCATAGTGATCCCTTTCCCTTTTTGCTTAGCTCAATCACTTCATCCATATTACGGTATGGCATAAGCGTACTTACAGGGCCAAACGCTTCTACTTCGTGTGATTCATTTCCCGAAAATGGTTTTTCATTTAATAACAATAACGGTGAAATAAAAGCGCCTTTATTTATGTCAGCATCAATCAATGATACACTATCCAGTGAACCATAAATGATTTGTGAACTGGCAAGCAGTTTTTGAACCTGTTGTTTTACCTCGGTCCGCTGTGTTTGTCCCGCCAGCGAACCCATTCTTACTTTATCATTTAACGGGTTGCCGATCGTTGTCTGTGCTAAAGATTTTCCAATAGCAATAGACACATCCTCCAACAGATTTTGCGGCACAAAAATTCTGCGTATCGCTGTACATTTTTGACCCGCTTTTACAGTCATCTCCCTTCGTATTTCTTTTATAAAAATTTCCCATTCCGGAGAGCCCGGTTGCACATCTTCGCCCAGCACAATACAGTTTAATGAATCTGCTTCCATATTGAACGGTACATTTTCAGCAAGTATATTTTTATTTGCCTTTAGCAATAAACCGGTAGATGCTGAACCTGTAAACGTAACAACATCCTGCGAAGTCACGTGATCGAGAATATCACCGGCACTGCCACAAATCAGCTGCAACGCTCCATCTGGTAAAATGCCGGAAGCTATGATCTCTCTGACAACAGCTTCAGTAAGATAAGATGTAACAGTCGCGGGCTTTACGATGGCAGGTATTCCTGCCAACCAGTTAACAGCACATTTTTCCAGCATTCCCCATACGGGAAAATTAAACGCATTAATATGCAAAGCGACACCTTCTTTTGGTACCAGTATATGATGGCCCATAAAATTCCCGGTCTTGCTCAAGGGGATCGGCTCTCCATCTGTACAATACGATAAATCGGGAAATCGTCGGCGTAAGGATGCGTTGCTGAAAAGATTGCCGATACCACCTTCAATATCTATCCAGCTGTCTGCTTTCGTAGCGCCGGTGTAATAACTTATTTCATAAAATTTTTCTTTTTTTTCAAACAGGTGCGTCGCCAATGCCTTCAGCATTCTCCCCCGTTCATGAAAAGTCATTTTTCGAAGAGCCGGGTTGCCTGTTTTACGTCCATAATCAAGAATGGCATTGAAATCAATTCCCCTGGTACTGGCCGCACCAACAATTTCACCGTTCACGGCATTATATAATAATTGACCATCGCCATCACCGGCAACCCAGCTGCCACCAATATAATTTCCCGTTTTTACCATACAACAAGCGTTGAAATTTCAACAACGAAATTAGTTGAATTTGCAGGCATGATTTCCTTAAAATGTTATCGGCACCTTTTATCAGCCAATCGTTATTTTTGCATCGCCGACTTCTTATTGTGAAAAAGATTTTTACCCTCGTGCTGCTGGCCGCTTTTGCGGTACAATCTTTCAATAATACATTGATTGTTTTCAATTTTTATGTAACCCAACGGAAAATCGCAGCCACGGTTTGCGAAAACCGTTACAGGCCGATGTTGCATTGTGATGGTAAATGTCAGTTAGCAAAAAAAATAAAACAGGAAGAAAACAAGAACAATCAAAATCCGGAAAGAAAACCGGAGAATAAAAACGAAGTCATTTCGTCAAAATCGTTTTTTATAACGGGCCTGTTTGTAATACCAATAAATAATACTCTCTATAAAAATTATATCGAAAAGAAATTGAGCAATACTCATCCTTCTGTCTTTCATCCTCCCTGCGCCTGACATTTTTATTTGTTATTCATACTTAACATATATCGCAAAACTGTTTGCGATGATTTGTATTTTATTCATTTTCCAACTTCAATTATGAGAAAAATAATTTTCATACTTTTTGCCGTCGCACTTTTTGCATCTTCAGCAAATTGCTGCGAGATCTGCGGTTGCGGTATAGGCAATCATTATATTGGCCTGCTGCCGCAATTTAATCATCACTTTATGGGAGCCCGTTATCGTTTCAGCAGCTTTCGCACTGTATTGAAAGATTCTCCTGATGAGTTCAGCAAAGACGTTTATCAAACTGTTGAACTATGGGGAGGATGGAACGTCGGGAAACGCTGGCAGGTACTCGCATTTCTCCCATACAATATAGTTTATCAACATTCGGATGAAGGTATTACCCGTCACAACGGATTGGGAGATGCAACGCTACTGATAAATTATAAATTGCTGAATAAGGTTGCAGCAAATAAGTCTCAACAGCTTTGGGTCGGCGGAGGAATTAAATTACCTACCGGAAAATTTTCTATTGATCAAACCGATCCGGATCTGGCATCAATCGCCAACTCCCAGGTCGGTTCAGGCAGTACAGATTTCTTACTGAATGCTAATTACACTTTAAGAATTGCTCAATGGGGTATCAGTACAAATGGCAGTTATAAAATAAACACAACGAATAAAGATGATTATAAATTCGGCAACGTTTTTTCAGCAAATAGTTTCTTTTTTTATTCGTTGCCGGTTGGCAAAACTATGTTGATGCCTAACGCTGGTTTACTTTATGAGCATGCTGCTACAAATGATTTGCAGAAAGAGAAGATCGGATTGACCGGCGGCAATTTATTAATGGCTGCAGCAGGAGCAGAATTATCATTTAATAAAATAAATATTGGACTAAATATACAGGCGCCCCTTGCGCAGAATTTTGCAGGAGGCCAGACAAAAACAAAACTCAAAGGCTTGATGCATGTTACTTTTGCTTTTTAAAAATTAAAAAACTTAATGAAATGATGAAGCGACTATCGATAGCAATACTGTTCACAATTATATTGTTTGCCTGCAACAATTCATCTGATAGCAACAATAATGCAACGGGCAAGGAGGAGCCAAAAACGCATGCAGACAGTTTATTGAAAGATGTGATGGACGGGCATGATGTAGCAATGGGCAAAATGTCAAAACTTTCTTCCGCACAAAAAAAAGTGCAGCAGGCGGTTGATTCAATCAATAAACTTACGGGGAAACAAAAAAAATCTATAGCTGATTATAAAACACAGTTAGATTCATTAACTGAAAAACTGAAATACGCTGAGTTCAGCATGAATAAATGGATGGAAGAATTCAATTACGATTCTGCTACGAAGAGTTCAAACCGGGAAACATATCTTGAATCGGAAAATCAAAAAATTTCGAAAGTAAAAGAGGCAATGACGACAGCATTGCAGAAGGCGGACTCCTTGTTTAAGAAATAAGCAGGATGTACATAAAGAATTTGTCAGACCGGAGGGCCGCACGAATTCTTTATGATGCCATTTCCATATCAACAGCCTGGCGTAACGCAGCAAAGATTTCGTTTACCGATCCTTCGCCGGCCACGGCTTTGAATTTATGAGCTTTTTTATAATAGTCAGCTACGGGGCTGGTTTCGTTACTGTAAACGGTTAGGCGTTTTCTTATTACCGATTCATTTGTGTCGTCCGGCCGGCCGGAAGTTTTACCCCTGTTGAGAAGGCGGTGAACGAGTTCTTCCTCAGAAACTTCGAGTGCTAAAACAAGATCAATTTCGCTTCCTTTGAAGGATAGTAATTTATCCAGCGCCTGCGCCTGTGCCACGGTTCTTGGAAAACCGTCGAAAAGAAAACCTGCTGCTTCTTTGTGATGCTCGATACTTGAATCTATCATACCGATAACCACTTCATCAGGAACAAGTTGACCATGATCCATAAATTTCTTGGCTTCAAGTCCAAGAGGTGTTCTATTGGCGATTTCTTCGCGTAGCAGGTTGCCGGTAGAAAGGTGCACCATACCGTACTTATCTACCAATTTCTCAGATTGTGTACCTTTTCCGCTGCCCGGAGGGCCAAATAAAATAAGATTGAACATAAGGGCTGCTAATCTTGGTGAGTGACAAATATAATATTCAATCTTATAAAATGGCCACCCCCCGATATATTTGAAATAATTCAATTTATCGCCTCTTTTTCAAAGAAATGTTAAGGGAGCCCTGATTGTCAGAATGGAGACAAACTATCCGAACCCAGGTGTCGTAAATTTGTTAAACAAATAAGGTAATGAAAATGATTTTCAAATATCCTTTAATGATTATTGCGGCAGCGATTTTGCAGCAGTGCAGTTATTCGCAAAACAAGTCCAATTCAAACACTTCAACTATGGATAGCACAAAGAAGAATAACCCGGTCTATTCGAATACAGATACATCAAAAGTGGCCATGTCTGATGAAGAATGGAAAAAAATCTTGCCGGGTGATGTATATAGTGTAGCGCGGCAGAAAGGAACTGAGCGGCCATGGACCAGCAAATATGAGAGCTTCTTTGATAAAGGCACCTATTATTGCGCTGTCTGCGGCAATGCTTTGTTTAAAAGTGATACCAAGTTTGAGAGTGGTTGCGGATGGCCAAGTTTTTACGAACCAATCAGTAAGTCAAGCATTATTTATACGCCGGATAATACCTATGGTATGAACCGGACAGAAGTAATGTGTGGCCGCTGCAAATCACATCTCGGCCATGTGTTTGAAGACGGTCCTCCACCCACCGGCCTGCGTTATTGTATCAATGGCGTAGTACTTGATTTTGCAAAAGCAAAGGAAGCAGAGAAAAAATACAGTGAACAAAAGGAAGAAAAGCCAAAGCAATAAAAAATTATTTTCTGCAGGTCAAAGCCCCTTTATTCAAGGGGTTTTTATTTTTGCCCCGCACTTAGTAACTTGATTGTTCTGAATGAATGCCACCTTAGCTCAGTTGGTTAGAGCGGCTGTTTCGTAAATAGCAGGTCGGGGGTTCGATTCCCTTAGGTGGCTCGGGTATTAAATTCCGGGAATAGGATGAAAAAAATTTATTCCCGGCATTAACACTACAAAATTCTGCGATAACTTTATTATGGCTTAAACTTAAAAACTCCGTAACAGGTAAAAAACTACACCCGCCGTATTCCTGACAGAAGATTTTAAACGTGAATTAAAAACTTTAATAAAAATAAAGAGGAGGTTCACATGGTTAAATCTGCTCAGTTTACCAAAATGCTTTCCGACGGTACAGAGGTTATTCTATCCCGGGCATCCGTTGAAAATAAAATACCGGAAGAACCTTATTACGATGTTACCGCTAACCGGAAAGAAGAATCGTTTAACTTAAGAATGAAAAAGAATAACAACGGCTATTGGGGAATAGATGACCGTGTGCATCTGCCGCAATGGTTAAGAGATCTCGAGCCGGAGCTTATAAGAGCGGTTAAACAAAATGAGGCTTAATTAAAGAACGGGCTGACCACACTCCATTTTTGTAACCTTATATCTTCCCTGTTCAACCGGTTTGCTGTTTGTACAATAATTAACGGCACAAACCAGACAGGTATGCAGTTTCCCTTATTTTTGCTCAACACTTGTTAGTGTAAGTAAAAAAAAGTATGGAAATGAAATTGTCGAACTTATCAGAAACATTGATCGGTTCTGAAATAGTTGCATTAGGCGGAGAGATCAGGGAGAAAATCCGGCAGGGTGAAAAAATTTATAACTATACGGTTGGAGATTTTGATCCATCAATATTTCCCATTCCAATAGCACTTGAAGATGCAATTGTAGAAGCGTACAGAAAACATTTTACCAATTATCCTGCAGCAGAAGGAAATCTTGATTTACGCGAATCCATTTTGTCTTTTACAAAAGACCTGGAAGGATTGCAATATGGTTTAAATGAAATACTGGTAGCATCCGGCGGCCGGCCATTGATCTATGCAGTGTTCCGAGCTATTTGTGACAAGGGGGATAAAATCATTTATGCAGTTCCTTCATGGAATAATAATCACTACACCCATTTTGTAGAGGGTGAACATATTGTGATTGAGGCTAAGGCAGAACACAATTTTATGCCAACGGCTGACGCCATTCGTCCATATATAAAAGAAGCGACGTTAGTGGCATTGTGCTCACCGCAAAATCCTACGGGAACAACTTTTCGTAAAGAAGAACTGGAAGCGATTTGCGACCTGGTACTGGAAGAAAATGCGCGAAGAGGTAATAAAGAAAAGAAATTGTATGTAATGTATGACCAGATGTACTGGCATCTTACATACGGAAGCATCAATCATTATAACCCGGTATCGTTGCGGCCGGCAATGAAAGATTACACGATCTTTATTGATGCGGTCAGCAAAGTATTTGCTGCTACCGGTGTAAGGGTAGGGTGGAGCTTTGGGCCCGCAACCATTATCAGTAAAATGAAAGCGATCCTTACACACATTGGTGCCTGGGCACCCATGGCAGAGCAAAAAGCAACGGCACATTTTCTGTCACACGGCCGCGACTCCATCAAAAAGTTTTTAACTCATTTCAAATCTGAAATAGAAGAAAGGCTGCATAAAATTTACGATGGATTTATGCAGTTGAGAAAAGAAGGATTCAATGTCAACGCGATCTCGCCTGAGGCAGCAATATACCTCACCATACAAGTGGATGTATCCGGCAAAAAAACACAAGCCGGGCATATATTAAACAATCAATCCGAAGTAACAGCTTATTTACTTAGCGAAGCGAAATTAGCTATCGTACCTTTCTATGCGTTTGGTGCAGACAGAAGCAGTGCATGGTATCGCCTTAGCGTTGGCACTTGCAAAAAAGAAGAAATTGCCGATATGATATCGAAGCTCAGGGAAGCACTGCAGAAATTATCCTGATTAAATGAAATTCCCGGGTCAGTAATGGGAGCTTATGATTTCTTGTTGCCGAAAAGTTTATAGTCGAGGCTGAATTTACCTGGCCCTGTAAAAAATAGTACAAGGAATAACAACACAAATAGAAAGGGATATTGATCCTCGTACCAGATTTTGCCATGACCGACAAAAAAAGCGATATACGCAAGTGTACCGATCAGAACAAGCAGGGCTATCCTGGTAAATAAGCCCAACAAAAGAAATATTCCGCCGACAAGTTCAGCGCCTTTGCCTGAATAGATCATAAACTTTGAAAAGGAAGAATTTTTAAACATATCCCATTCAAGATAACTGTTCATTGTTTTTGTATCGAAGACTTCCCACCCGTGATAAATCATAGCTATGCCTACAATTATCCGTATCAGTGTAAGCCCAGTTTCCTGGCCTAACGGTAAGGGAGAAAAAAATCTGTTCATATCACATGGTTTTAACCCGTATTTAAAAATACAGTTTTAACAGGTATAAAATAAAAACTGCCTTTGCAAATGCAAAGGCAGTAAGTTTCCCGCTATACCTGCTTATTAATAACAATAATGATTGATCTCGTCCTGGGCAACTGCATACGATAACCAGTAATCCATTACTTCTCCGCTTATCAGTATTCCGCCGGATGGATCATAAAAATTTCTCGTTCCATAGTTACTGAAGTTCCCATACAGTATAGTTCCTTCAAACGGGCGATAACCGTCCCACGAATGGATAACTTCATATCCATTGTATGTTTCTACAACATAGAAGTCACATGTAGGGCTGCTATATACAACCTGGCCACGCTCCTGCGAGTACCAGTAATTCTCATCCGTGTCGAGATACGTACGTTTTGTACAGGCAGTGAATACAACTATAGATACGAAAGCAATGATAGAAAAGGTAAAAATCTTTTTCATAGTAAAACATTTGATTCCCTGGTAAGATGAGCAAATACTACCGAACGTTTATTTACGGCTTGTTAAAACGACAGGTAGATTTCCAAATGTTTTGCAAATACAATGGGTAGAGGCAGGAAATATTGAGACAAAGCATGAAAACGAAAAAGGAACACTGCGTGCTCCTTTTAAAAAATATATATGACTACTATCTTAATTTTTACCTATCAGAAAACGAAATGGCTTTAGTTCAGGTTCGATAATCGCTTTTAAAAGCTTTGAATGTTTTTGAGTAATACGGTTGCGGTCAACCAATTCATGCGAAATGCAAAACTGTTCTGCAGATTCAGCGCGGTGGAGAATGAAATGCAGGCACTCTACCTGGTGCTCGATGGCTCGCTCGCTCATCGAGTCATCTTTTAATAAAACCAGCAAATCGCGGTTTGTGCTTTTCATAGTTCATTAAGTCTTTTTATGCTTGGTACATCTGGTGGTTAGTAGCCAGACATCCCCTTATGACTTGGGCATCCGCAATTGCTACCTTTACCAGTGCCGGAATAATAATTCCTGCTGCATCCAGCAGCAAAAAAAATGCCCATTATTAATAAAATTGCCAATAATCTTTTAGAGCGCCTCATAAAATCAAAGATACCCTTTAAAATTAAAACTATTTTGCGTAAAAAATAGTGTGGCGGCCGACCTTTTACCCATAAATTTTAACATAAATCAAGAGAAAAAAGGGAAAACCCACGGAAAACCCCGTGTTTTGGTCGCTCCGCTGGACTGGGGTTTGGGCCATGCCACGCGCTGTATTCCAATAGTCAAAGAACTGCAAGCCCAGGGCTGTGAAGTATGGGTGGGGGCAGAAGGCGGGACCGCCAAAATTTTACAAACTGAATTTCCGGACCTCAATTTTCTTGAGCTCCCGGGCTATCGCATCAGCTATTCCGATTCTGCAAGAGGGTTTTTATTCAGGATTGTACGACAGATTCCTAAAATACGGGCCGCGATTACGCAAGAGTATAAATGGCTCAAAAAACAATTAGAGCTTTACGATTTTGACGCTGTAATTTCTGACAATCGTTTTGGCCTTTACACGAAAAACGTTCCCTGCATTTTTATTACGCATCAATTAACGATTAAAAGTCCGCTCGGAAAATGGAGTGAACGCGTACTGCAACGGTGGAACTACAAGTACATAAACCGCTTTTCCGAATGCTGGGTGCCCGATCTGCCCGACGATTATAATATTGCCGGGCAACTATCTCATCCGGCTAAAAAACCAGTTGTTTCCATCCGCTATACAGGTCTCCTTTCCAGGTTTGAGAAAAAAAATGAAAATGAGAATAAAGGGTATATTGTTATTATTCTGTCGGGGCCCGAGCCACAGCGAAGTATTCTTGAAGATAAATTAATAGATGAATTGATTCGCTATAATGGCACAGCAGACGTAATTCGTGGCCTGCCCTCTTCATTAATGATACTGCCTTCAACAAATGATATCCGCTTTTATAATCACTTGCCTGCCGATGAATTGAATAAAAAAATTCTGGAAGCCGAATTCGTGATCAGTCGTACAGGATACAGCACAGTAATGGACATAATACAATTACAAAAGAAATCTATCTTACTTCCCACACCGGGGCAAACAGAGCAGGAATATTTAGCAAGATATCTTCAACAAAAGAAAATCGCTTTTTGCCTGCAGCAGAACGATTTTTCATTGATGCCGGCCTTAGAAAGAGCAAGAAACTTTCCGTATTATTTTATCACCCCGGATAATAACCTGCTGAAGAAAGCTGTAGAGGCTCTTATTTCAAAAATTAAATAAATGAGAAGTTCACTCTGCTGATTTTGGATAATCAAAAAACCAAAATACTTTCTTTGAGCCGCTAAACTCATTCCATTTTTTTGCTTCGGATTTAATAGCAAATATGCTGCAGGTAGGCATATCATCGGCCCGCACATCAGTAAGCGAATTGGCAAATTCAGTTATTCCCGGATTGTGAGAGAATATAGCAACATTGTCGGCATCGTCATCCAGTTTTTCGATCACGTCGTAAAATACTTCACTTGGTGCGGCATATAATTCTGTCTTGTAGATAACATCCTTTTCATCGACACCAAATTCTTTTGCAAAAAATAAGGCGGTTTTTTTCGCTCTTTTTGCGGGGCTGGAAATGAACGTATCTATCTTGATTTTTTTATCGGACAGCCGCTTCGCCATTTCCGGCGCATCCCGCTTGCCGCGATCATTCAACGGCCGGTCGAAGTCATTTAATGAAGCATCCGTCCAACTGCTTTTTGCATGTCGTATAAGTAAAACTGTTTTCACTCTATAAATGTAGACTCAAAAAAGATTTTGTCAATATAAAATTGAACACAATTTAATAAGCTCTTACATTTTTCCCTTCCATATAATTCATGAAAGCTTTGTTCACAATGCGATTGCCGCCGGGCGTAGGATAATTGCCGGTAAAGTACCAATCACCGGTATTTGTAGGACAAGACTCGTGAAGGTCTTCAATCGTTTGGTAAATCACCTCTACCGGAATTGTCAGATCATCCGGCGTAATCAGCTGAGCGATTTTTCCTGAAATTTCTTCGGCGCTAAAAGGGTGGTATACCTGCCGGACTACATTTTCACAATGCAGTTTATTGTTACGCTGCATTTCTTTACATCTGTCGTAGAGCTCTTTCAAAAGTTGCTCCATGCCCCTTTCCTTGAGCAATTCAATCGCTGCATTGAAGGCCACAAAATCGGCCATCTTACTCATATCTATCCCGTAACAATCAGGATAACGAATCTGCGGAGCCGAAGAAACAATAATTATTTTTTTGGGTTTAAGCCGCGACAGCATGCGGATGATACTTTCTCTGAGGGTTGTACCGCGCACTATACTATCATCGATTACAACCAACGTATCCTGCCCGGGTCGTGAAGTACCATATGTAATGTCGTACACGTGCTGCACCATATCCTGGCGGCTTACATCTTCTGTAATAAACGTGCGCATCTTCACATCCTTATTCGCAATCTTTTCCTGTCGTATTTTTCGGGTGATCATCTCTGTTAGCTTCTCCTCATCAAATTCTTTTCCCCAGCTCATGATCCGTTCCACCTTAATTCGATTCAGGTATTCTTCCATCCCTTTTACAAGGCCGAAATAAGCTACTTCCGCCGTATTGGGTATATAAGAGAAAATAGTATTCTTCAAATCATAATTCACTGCTTCCAGCACAGGCTTACTTAAATGATGCCCTAAGGCGATCCTTTCCCTGTAAATCTTTTCATCGTTACCACGGCTGAAATAGATCCGTTCAAAACTACAGGCCCTTCTTTCTTTTGGTTTTAATATCTGTTCTATTTTATAATTACCCGCATCATCTACGATTAACGCAGAGCCCGGCATTAGCTCCAACACTTCATTTTCACCTACGTTAAATGTTGTTCGTATAGCGGCACGTTCACTGGCAGCTACAATAAAGTCGTCGTGTATATAGTAGTAAGAGGGCCTGATGCCATTGGCATCACGAACCACGAAACTGTGCCCGTTACCCGTTAGCCCGCCGAAATGAAATCCGCCATCAAAATAAGAAGTTGCTCTCTTCAATACAGATGCGATGTCGGGATTACCCGGATGAGTTTCCTCTTCTTTTACGAGAAAATAATGGATCACTTCCATCATCGCAGCAAGGTCGCTTTGCTTTTGAAATTCACCCGGATCAACGCTGATGAGATCAAACAATTCATCCACATTTACGAGATTGAAATTGCCGGCAAGAGCAAGATTGCGGGCAGGCTTTATATCTCTTTTGATAAAGGGATGACAAAACTCTACGTTATTTCTTCCCTGCGTGCCATAGCGCAGATGACCCAGCATTAATTCACCAAGAAAAGGAAGATGTCCTTTCGCAAGACCCGGATGTTTTAAAATATTAGGCTGATATTTTTCCAGTTCCGCCACTTCATTGCCCACCTGTGCGAATAAATCAGCAATAGGTTGATTGATAATACTCCTGTTTCTGTAAAGAAATGGAAACCCCGCTTCTACATTTAATTTAACGGCTGCGAAACCGGCGCCGTCCTGCCCGCGGTTATGCTGTTTTTCCATCAGCAGGTACAGCTTATTCAACCCCCACATTACCGTTCCGTAATGCTTTTGATAATAAGAGAAAGATTTTCGCAGCCTTATAAAAGCAAGGCCGCATTCATGCTTAATCGGGTCGCTCATGAAAACAGCTTTGTGAAAGAAGGCGCAAAGGTAAGCCGAAAGCAGGAATAAATAGTTTCAATCCTTGTTAATTATCTCCAACAAAAAAGCGACTCAAACAGAGCCGCCTTTTCATTTATTAACTTAATAGCTTAAAATGCCTTAGGTTCCTCAAAAACAAACTTGCCCAGGTTCGTACAGCTTTGTTTTACATCATTGTCAACCTGGATATAGTAGGTAGGTATTTTTTCTTTCATCCATTTTTCCAGCACTTTTGATTTTTTTTCTTCAAGTGCAAATTGTGCGATCTTGTCGTAATCGTCGTGCATGTTCATACGGTGTGGCTCAGATCTCGACTTCAGATAAATAATCCTTACGCCTTTCTTCCCCGTTCTTTCGTCTGTAAACAATACCGGTTGCGAATATTCACCAACTTTCATTTTGCCCAGGTTTACAACAATCTCTTTATCCAGCTGATCAATAGTCACGTATGGAGCGCCGTCGCGATTTAAGAAGAACGGACCCGCGTATTTTGCTGATTCATCTTCGCTGTACCGCGTGGCCGCTTCGTTAAAATTGATTACGCCAGCGATGATTTTTGCACGCACGGAATCAAGTTTGTTAACAGACGCATTTACTTCTTCCTGTGTAATCGGTGGTATACGTAGTATGTGGCGGATGATGATATTATCACCGCTACGATGTTCCATCAGAATGATATGAAAGCCCATCTTGCTTTTTACAACGGGTGAAATATCTCCGTCTTTCAACCTGAACGCCGCGGCAAGAAAAGCCGGATCAATTGTTTTATCGCCTCTTGTAAATTCGTATTGGCCTCCTCTTTCCTTGCTGCCCGGATCTTCAGAATACCGTTTTGCCAATTGATCAAATGTGGAAACCTTCGTTTCTATCTGCTTTTTATAATTATTCAGTTCATCGATCATGTATCTTTCCAAATCCCTTGACGCCTTTGGATAAACCAGTATCTGGCCCACTTCCAGTTCAGATTCATAGTAAGGAAGGCTATCCTTTGGTATTTTGTCAAAATAGTTTTTCACTTCCGTCGGCGTGATCTTCACATTTTCAACAATCTTTTTTTGCATAGCCGTAGCCAACTTATTTTCCTTAATGGATTCCCTTGCTTCATCTTTAATCTGGTAAATCGTTTTTCCGGCTACTAACTCCAATTGTTCCTGCGTTCCGAATTGAGATATAAAATATCGTATACGCTGATCGAGTTCTGCTTCTATTTCTTCATCTGTCACAGGCAATGAATCTTTCTCCGCCTGCAGCATCAATACTTTTGAAACGATTGCCTGCTCAGAAATCAAACAGTCGGCATTTTCCGGAAGCTGGCTTCCCTGGCGCGACATATCTGACATAGAGTTTTGTATGTCAGATTGAAGGATAATTTTATCGCCAACCACGGCTATAATTTTATCGGCAACAACTTTTTTAGGTTGAGCTTGCGAAATACTAAATGCTACAAGGGTAAGCAGCAGCGTGCATGTAAATATCTTTCTCATATAAAACGAGATATGTCCGTCAAAATTAGTTTCCGGTAACGACGGGAAAAGCCGGTATCTTGTATTTAACAAAAGTTTGGAGCTAAAGACTGAGCGTTTTCAATTTTATAATGTGCGCTTTACTTCTTCTTCTTCATAAGCTTCAACCACGTCACCTACCTTAACGTCACTATAATTTTTAATTGTTAACCCGCATTCCATTCCGCTCTGTACTTCTTTTACATCGTCCTTAAACCGTTTCAAAGAAGCCAGCTCTGCACTTGATTCAGCAGGAGGATATATCACTATACCATCACGGATAAGCCTCACCTTCGAATCGCGTTTGATTTTACCATCCAGAACATAACAACCAGCTACCACAACTTTATCAAACTTATACACTTCGCGTATTTCAACGTTTGCAACAATCTTTTCCTGGATTTTCGGCTCAAGCATGCCTTCCATCGCACTCTTTATTTCGTCGATCGCATTATAAATGATCGAATAGTGCTTTATCTGGATAGCTTCCTGCTCCGCAAGTCTTGCGGCCTGTACAGAAGGACGAACGTTGAACCCGATAATAATTGCATCCGATGCATTGGCAAGTGTAACGTCACTTTCAGTTATTTGTCCTACTGCTTTATGAATCACTCTTACAACGATTTCCTGCGTAGACAGCTTTTGAAGTGAATCACTCAACGCTTCAACAGATCCATCCACATCTCCTTTTATGATCACATTCAGTTCTTTGAAGTTTCCAAGTGCAAGACGGCGGCCAATTTCATCCAGGGTGATATGCTTTTTGGTACGTATACCCTGTTCCCTCAATATCTGTGCACGACGATTAGCCACTTCTTTTGCTTCCGCTTCATCTTCATAAACTTTGAACTTTTCGCCCGCCTGCGGCGCACCATTCAAACCGAGAATCTGTGCAGGCGTTGACGGACCAGCTTCATCTTCTCTTTTATTTCTTTCATTGAACATTGCTTTCACACGGCCATAATACTGACCGGATACAAGCAGATCACCCGTTTCCAGTGTTCCATTTTGTACCAGTATCGTTGCCACATAGCCACGGCCTTTATCCAATGATGCTTCGATAATTGTTCCGGCTGCTTCTTTTTCGGGATTGGCTTTTAATTCCAATAGTTCAGCCTCCAGCAATATTTTGTCCAGCAGCTGATCCACATTTGTTCCCTTCTTTGCTGAAATTTCCTGGCTCTGGTATTTACCACCCCACTCCTCTACAAGCAAATTCATTTGCGATAGCTGTTCATATATCTTTTGAGGGTTTGCACCATCTTTATCTATTTTATTGACGGCAAAAATCATCGGTACGCCGGCGGCCTGCGCATGGCTGATCGCTTCTCTCGTTTGTGGCATGATCGCGTCGTCGGCAGCTATAACGATAACAGCGATATCTGTTATCTTGGCACCACGGGCACGCATAGCCGTAAACGCTTCGTGGCCGGGTGTATCAAGGAACGTAATTTCTTTGCCACCAGGCAGCTCTACCTGGTATGCACCGATATGCTGTGTAATGCCCCCGGCTTCACCAGCTACTACATTGGCACTACGGATATAGTCAAGCAGCGATGTTTTACCATGATCAACGTGACCCATGATCGTAACAATTGGAGAGCGGGGTTGTAAGCTGGCTTCTTCGCCGTCTTCTTCTTCAATCTCTTCCTCCATCTCCATTTGCTTTTCCATATCGATAAACTCGACATCATAACCGAATTCACTTGCTACCAATTCGATAACTTCTGCATCCAAACGCTGGTTAATGGAAACCATTATACCCAGGCTCATACATTTACTGATAACTTCTGCAAAGCTCACATTCATCAGGTTGGCCAGTTCGCTTACACTGATAAATTCAGTCAGTTGCAATTTATTATCTTCAACTGTTTCGCCGGCTTCAGCCAATTCATTGCGCCGGTCGCGGCGTATACGTGCCTTAAGATTTTTACCCTTGCTTGCTCCACCACCCGATAGCTTAGCCATCGTTTCCTGTATCTTATTTTGAATTTCTTTTTCGTCTATTTGTTTTTCTTCTCTTCTTGGACGATGATCTCTACGGCCACCTCCGCCGCCTGAATGACCGCCACCTCCGCGCCTGTCGCCGCCCTGTTGGGGACGATTATCGCGGTTAAATCTATTGCCGCCTCCCTGGCCCTGACCCTGGCCACCACCATGACCTTGCTGATTTCCGCCTTCGCGTCTGTCACCCCTGTTTGCAAAATCTCCTCTGTTCGCTTGCTGTTGGTCATCCTGCTTCTTCTCTATAGGAATTCTTTTCCGTTTCCTCTTTTCATCTTTTTTCGGCCGGGTATCGTTATCTACCGGTAAGTCGATCTTGCCAAGAATTTTCGGACCCTCTATCTTATCTGCTTTAATATTTTCAATCACGCCAGCCTGGTCTTCCTCTTCCTGTCCGGCTTTCGCAACAATTGGTTCTTCCTCTTTTTCCGCCGGTTTCTTATCTGCTTCAGCCTTTTCGCTGGCTTTTTTATCGTCGCCTTTCTTTTTTACGGTCTTTTTAGGTCTTGTTGACGAATCAATTGCTGAAAGATCAATCTTGTCAACCACTTTGGGAGCTTCTATTTCGGGCGCTTCCAATTTAACCACCGGAGCTTCTTCTTCTTTTTCTTTTACTACTTTTTCTTTTACTACTTCTTTTTCTTTGGTTTCCGGTACTTTTTCTTCTACTACCGGCACTTCTTCTTTCTTTGCAGGCTTTACTTCAGCCACCGGAGCTGCCGGCTTTTCTTCTTTTCTGAAAACAATTTCCTTCTCATCTTTCTTTTTCTTTTCAGCAGGTCCGCCTTTCGGCAAATCAATCTGGTCGCTCTTCGCTTTGGCCACTTTATCGCTCTGGAATTCCTGCTGTAACGAACGGTACATCTCCTCCGTCAATTTGGAGGTTGGCTTCAAATCATCTTTGCCAAATCCTTTCGCTATCAGGAAATCAATAAGTGTATCCTGACCAATGTTAAATTCCTTGGCCGCACCTAATAATCTTGGAAGTTTTAATTCTGCCATTCAAGTTGTTTAGTTGTCAAATAAGTCAAGCTTGTCATAAAAGTCAAATAAGCACGCTTATAAGCTGCATCATCAGTAAAGATTTGACCATATCCCTGACTAATATGACAATTATGCCTTTTATTCTTTTTTAAATTCATCCTGCAATACCTTTCTCACTTCAAGTATTGTTTCTTTTTCAAGATCTGTTCTGCGCTCGAGTTCTTCAGGTGTGAGGTCGAGTACGCTTCTTGCCGTATCACAACCAATACGTTTTAATTCATCAATTACCCATGTCTCAATTTCATCGCTGAATTCATCAAGATCAATATCAAATTCTTCTACTTCGCCTTCATTATCCCGGTAAACATCCAATTCATATCCCGTCAATTCGCAGGCCAATTTAATGTTCACGCCACGACGGCCAATTGCCAACGACACCTGGTCCGGCTTCAAATATACATCGGCGTGCTTCGCTTCCTGGTCAAGATTCATGGATGTGATTTTCGCCGGCGTCAATGAACGCTGAATCAACAACTGTGTGTTGTTTGTCCAGTTGATTACATCTATATTTTCATTTTTCAATTCACGAACTATGCCATGAATGCGGCTTCCTTTCATGCCCACGCAGGCGCCTACCGGATCAATGCGGTCATCATATGACTCCACAGCAACCTTCGCCCTTTCGCCCGGATCCCGAACAATTTTTTTGATTACGATAAGACCATCAAATATTTCAGGCACTTCAATCTCCAATAATTTAGCCAGAAAATCAGGCGAAGTACGCGAAAGAATGATTACGGGTGTGTTATTTTTCATATCCACCTTCTTCACTACCGCCCGGATATTTTCTCCCTTTTTGAAATAATCCTGCGGTATCTGTTCGCTCTTTGGCAATATTAACTCATTGCCTTCTTCATCGAGCAGCAGGATTTCTTTTTTCCATACCTGGTAAACCTCGGCACTGATGATTTCACCAACCCGATCGCCATATTTTTTTGCCAGCACATTTTTCTTCAAATCACTGATGCGGCTGGCCAGGGTTTGCTTGGCAGCCAAAATTGCGCGGCGACCAAAGTCGTACAGATCGATTTCCTGGTATAATTCTTCACCTACTTCAAAGTCGGGTTCTATTTTAACGGCCTCTGTGTATGCAACCTGCGCCAGTGGATCTTCCACCTGTCCGTCCTCCACAATCATTCGACGACGGATAATTTCAAGGTCGCCTTTTTCGGCATTTACAATAACGTCAAAGTTTTCATCACTACCGAATTTTTTTCGTAAAAGAGTTTTAAAAACGTCTTCTACTACTTTCATCATTGTGGGACGATCTATATTTTCTGCGTCTTTAAACTCCTGGAACGCATCTATTAGGTTGATACTTGCCATACGCTTCTGATTTAGCAAGCTGCGGGCCGTCAGGCCCTAAGCTGATTTAAAATTTAATTTGAATTTTAGTTGATTTAATGTTATCGAATAAAATAGCATGTGTCACTATTTCCTTTTTTTTACCTTTTCCCCTTTCTTCTTCCACGACAATACCATCTTCGGTTACACCAGCGAGTTTGCCTTCTCTTTTTATTCCAGTCTGCTCGGTCACTTCCACGTTCCGGCCGGTATTTTTTACATATTGCCGGTGAAGTTTCAGCGGTTCTTCCAGGCCTGGAGAGGAAACTTCCAACGAAAAATTATTGTCAGCAAACAACCCGCTGCCATCTATTTGTTTGTACAGGGCCCGGTTATACTGAACCAGCCTGTCTATCGAGGCACCCTGGTCCGCATCTACAAAAACTTTTACGTTGTTGCCGGTATTTATTTTTACATCTACCAGAAAATAACCAGGATCGTTTGCGAGTAAATCCGATACTTTCTGTTCTATCGTCTTAATCTGAAAATCTGTGTTCATTTGAGGGAAAAGAAGAAGGGAACGGCTTCGTTCCCTTCTGTTAATCATTTTTCCATTGCAAATATAAGGGAAATAAGATATTGCTTCCAAAACACCCGGTATCTTTAGATAAAGTTTTAGTATGAGTAAAACCGATGTAGGTTCTTTTATCAGGGAAAATAAAGATACAGTCAAAGAATACCTTGAAACACGATACGAAATTTACCGGCTCAAAGGTATACGGACCGTATCAAAGACTGCCGGTCTCCTGACCTGGATGATCATTTCGATGTTCCTGCTTTTCCTGGTTATAATTTTTGGCGGAATAACAATGGGTTACTGGCTTTCCGGACTGTTCAATAGTTTGGTGTTGGGATTTGGACTTACGTCAGTATTCTTTCTGCTTCTTTTTCTGTTCCTCGCCATTTTCAGAAAACAGTTATTTATTAACCCGGTCATCGGCAGCATTATCAGCCAGTCAAGTGAGGAAGATGATTGATTAACCCAAAAAACTAATTGCACAATGGCAAAAATAACCAGTGTCGAATCACTCGACCGGGAGATAAACCGCTTACAGGTAAAAGCTAAGGACCTGGAAGGTAAACTTGATGAAAGCCTCGATTACCTGCAGGATAATTATTCATCCATGATTATGAATTCTGTATTGGGCAAAGCAACAGGCGGCTTGAAAGGTGGAATTACCGGCACAATTTTAAGTGTAGTTTTAAGTAATGATAAACTGGCAAATGCTTTTTCAAAAATCGTAAATGACCTGTTGAATAAAGCAGCAAACGGAATAGACAGACTGGCGGAAAAAATGACAAAGAAAAAAGATGATTCAGACGAACAGGTCAGCTAGCCGGTACCCGGTGTTTGTTTACCGTCTTTAACAGGTATTAACAGTTTTTCTTTGACGATCTATGTAATTTTATGCCATGTTACTAAAGGTACTTTTATTAGGCTTCTTTCTATACATACTCTACAGGTTCGTATTTGAATTTCTGCTACCGGTATATAAGACTACCCAAAAGATAAAAAAGGGGTTTCGTGATATGCAGGAACAGGCGAATCAAAATATGAACAACCAACAACAGGAAACAAATACAACAGCTGCAAACAGTCCTTCAAAGGATAAAGAACCGCTCGGCGAGTATATTGACTTCGAGGAAGTAAAATAATTCCTCCTTCTTTTTCTATTTTTTCTATTTTTGCGCTCCGGAAAACTGATCACAGTTAAAGAAAGTTCTTTATAAAATATTTGCTGTTTTACAGCAGGATCCTTAGCTCAGACGGTTAGAGCATCCCGATCTTTATCGGGAGGGTCGTTGGTTCTCCTGATTACTTTACTATC
>Ga0207648_10002325_pt1 | contig 20507 bp, 18 predicted proteins | sample KBSMisM32_FD_184310 | JGI IMG/M metagenome (GOLD analysis project Ga0207648, IMG submission 184310) | Miscanthus rhizosphere microbial communities from Kellogg Biological Station, Michigan, USA - KBS Miscanthus M3-2 (SPAdes) (version 2) | ecosystem: Host-associated > Plants > Roots >...
TCATGCCGGGGCTGGTCAACGCGCACACCCACGTTCCGATGACGCTCCTGCGCGGCCTGGCCGACGATCTGCGTCTCGACGTCTGGCTGATGGGCTACATGATGCCGGTCGAGCGCGCCTTCGTCAGCCCCGACTTCGTGCGGCTCGGCACGCGCCTCGGCTGCGCCGAGATGATCCGCTCGGGCGTGACCTGCTTCGCCGACATGTACTACTTCGAGGAGGCGATCGCCGAGGCGACCGCCGCCGCGGGGATGCGCGCCCTCTGCGGCCAGACGGTCCTTCGCTTCCCGACGCCTGACGCCACCAGCTACGAAGAGTCGCTCGCGCGCGCCCGCGACTTCATCGAGCGCTGGCGCGGCCATCCCTTGATCGTCCCGGCGCCGGCGCCGCACGCGCCCTACACCTGCACCCCGGAGATCCTGCGCGCCTGCGCCGAGCTGGCGGTCGAGTTCGACGTGCCGCTGCACACGCACCTGGCGGAGACGACACTCGAAGTGGAGGACTCGCGGCGCCTGTACGGCATGCCGGTCGTCCCGTTCGTGAAGAAGCATCGGCTGTTCGACGCCAAGGTCCTTGCCGCGCACTGCGTGCACGTGGACGACGGCGAGATCCGCGCGCTGAAGAACTCGAACGTCGGCGTGGCGCACAACCCGTCGAGCAACCTGAAGCTGGGCGCCGGCGTCGCGCCGGCGGCGCGGATGCTGGAGCTCGGGGTGCACGTCGGCATCGGCACCGACGGCGCCGCGTCGAACAACGACCTCGACATGTTCGAGGAGACGCGGCTGGCGGCGCTGCTCGCCAAGGGCACGAGCGGCGATCCGACGGCGATTCCGGCGCGGACGGCGCTGGCGATGGCGACGCGCCTCGGCGCCTGCGCCCTGCACATGGATCACCTCACGGGATCGCTCGAGCCCGGCAAGCGCGCCGATCTCATCGTGCTCGACGTCGAGCGCCTGCACACCATGCCGGCCTTTGCGCACGACGCCGGCGGCATCTACGGCCGCATCGTCTACGCGTCGAAGTCGACCGACGTCGTCGACGTGATGTGCAACGGGCGCTGGCTGATGCGCGATCGGCGGCTGCTGACGCTCGACGAGCGCGAGCTGCGCGAGGCCGCGGCCGGCGCGGCGTCGCGCGTCGACGCCTTCCTCTCGAGCCGCGAGGTCAGCGTGCTGCAGAAGCTGGTCGCCGTCGGCGGCGCCGTCGAGCAGGAGAGCTTCGAGGTCCAGGTGAAGGCCCGCGTGCCGACCCCCGGGCAGGTGCTCGCCGTCATCGACGGCGATCGCGTCACCGTGGTGCGCTCCAGCCACTATCACCAGTTCGACACCTACTGGTCGTTCGACGATCCCGAGCAGGGCTGGCTGCGCTACCGCGAGGACGAGTTCCTCGACGAGGCCGGCAACGTGACCGGCGCGCGCGCGCGGCTGACGCTGACCGGACGGACCAAGGAAGATCGCTTCGGCGGCGTCCTGCTGTCGCGCTCGCGCTATTACGCGCCGGCGACGCACTCCGCGCGGTTCTATCGCGAGTACTTCCGGCCGGCGAGCGAGCGCATCGTGGAAAAGGATCGCCGCCGGTGGCTGCTGGCCTACCGCGGCGTCGAGTTCTACGTCCACCTCGATCGCCTGCTCCACCCCGCGCGCGACGGCTACTTCATCGAGGTCAAGTCGCGCACGTGGTCCCGCCGCGACGCGCGCGACAAGGCCGCGGTGATGACCGAGTTCCTCGCCCTCTTCGGCACCAACCCCGACGACACCCTCAGCGACGGCTACGCCGACCTCGCCGGCGCCGACGCGTAGAACCTCAGAACCCCTGGAAACTTCTCCAGGCGACGCGCTGTCGCCTTTCTGGCGTCAGTTTCGATTCTCCAGGTAGAGGGAGATCGAAACAGATGACGACAGCAGGGTCAGTAGTTCCCAACGAGACAACCGTAGCGGCGAGCGTCCGGGCCAATGCGCTGGCGGACCGCCTCGAACAGGGCGCGCGGGCGCTGGCGGCATTCGCCGCCGGCCTCACCGACGCGCAGTGGCAGGTGCGCACGCCCGACGGACGCAAGGTCGGCGTGATCGTCCACCACGTCGCCTTCATGTATCCGATCGAAATCCAGGTCGCGCAGGCGGCGGCGGCGGGCCAGGCGATCGACGTGACGTGGGACGCCGTGCACGGCATCAACGGCAAGCACGCCACTGACTTCGACGGCGTGACGAAGGCGGAAGCGCTGGACCTGCTGCGCCGCAACAGCGAAGCGGCCGCGGCGGCGATCCGCGCGCTGACCGACGCACAGCTCGACACCGCGGTGACCGTCGCGCTCAACGCCGGGGCGCCGCTCACCTGCCAGTTCGTGCTCGAAGACCACGCCGTCCGCCACAGCTATCACCACCTCGCCCGCCTGCGACGGGCGCTGGCGGCATAGAGAGGAAGAAGACGATGACAGTGATCACGAACGCCACGATCCCTGCCGACGGGCTCGAGGCGGTCAAGGCGCGGCAGCGCGCGATGTGGGGATCCGGTGACTACGCGGTCATCGGAACCACCCTGCAGATCGTCGGCGAGCAGCTGAACGAAGCGGCCGACGTGTCCTCGGGGGAACGTGTCCTCGACGTCGCCGCCGGCAACGGCAACGCGACGCTGGCCGCGGCGCGCCGCTTCGCGCGCGTCACCTCGACCGACTACGTCCCCGACCTGCTCGATCGCGGACGCCGTCGCGCCGAGGCCGATGGCCTGGAGGTCGCCTTCGAGGTGGCGGACGCCGAAGCGCTGCCCTACGCGGACGCGAGCTACGACGTCGTGCTCTCGACCTTCGGCGTGATGTTCTCGCCGGATCACGCGCGCGCGGCCCGCGAGCTGCTGCGCGTCTGCCGCCGCGGCGGACGGATCGCGCTCGCCTGCTGGACGCCCGAGGGCTTCCTCGGCCAGCTGTTCAAGGTCGTCGCGGCGCACGTGCCGCCCGTACCCGGGGTGCAGTCGCCGCTGCTGTGGGGCACGCAGGCGCACGTCGACGCGCTCTTCGCCGGCGCCGCCTCGATCGCCTACGCGCGCCGCACCTACACGTTCCGCTATCGCTCGCCCGAGCACTTCGTCGACGTCTTCCGGAGCTTCTACGGCCCGGTGCACAAGGCGTTCGCCGCGCTCGACGCGACCCGTCAGCGCGTGTTCGAGGCGGACCTGCTCGCGCTGCTGCGGCGCGTCAATCGCGCCGGCGCGAAGACCCTCGTCGTCCCCGCGGAGTATCTCGAGACCGTCGTCACGCGCTGAGCCCGGCCGGAATGGCCGGCCAGCGCACGAAAGAAAAACGCACGGAAGTCCTACCGTGCATTACAGGAGGGTTCATTCATGAGAGTCAGTTCAGTGGCGAGACCGCTCGCCGGTATCGTGTTTGCGGCCGTCGTGGCTGCCGGTGCGTCTGTGCCGGTGATCGCCCAGGCCGATCATTCGCACCAGGCCGCGGGGAAGAACGATCAGGCCGCCGCGCTGGTCAAGGTCGTTCGCGAGGCGACCGAGCGATTCCGCGACGTCTCAGTAGCGGAGGCCGAGGGATACGCGCTGCAGTTCGGCTGCGTCAGCGGGTCGGACGCGGGCGCGATGGGCATGCACTTCGTGAAGGGAGAGCTGGTCGGCGACGACGTGATCGACGCGACGCGGCCCGAGATCGTCATCTACGAGCCGCAGCCGGACGGACGGCTGAAGCTGATCGGGGCCGACTTCCTGGTGCTGAAGGACGTGTGGGACGCGAGCCACGCCGCGCCGCCGCAGCTCATGGGGCAGCTCTTCCACCTGTTCGACGCGCCGAACCGCTTCGGCCTGCCGGCGTTCTACACGCTGCACGTCTGGGCGTGGAAGGACAACCCGAATGGCAGCTTCGTGAACTGGCACCCGAACGTGAAGTGCGAATCCTTCGGGGGCGACCGCTAAGTCGCCACCTCGACCGGCGTCTTCGCCGCGCGCGACCCCGCGGCGTTGACGCCCCCCTTCACGAAGGCGCCGTCGGCCATGATCAGGCGGGGGGACGTGATGTCCCCCTCCACGGAGCCGGTGGCGTGCAGATCCACCCGCTCGGAGGCGGTGACGTTGCCGTTGACGGCGCCGCTGATGACGATCGATCGGGCCACCAGGTTCGCTTTCACGACCGCACTGGCGCCGATGATCAACCCGTGATTGCCGACTTCGATGGTGCCGTCCACCTTGCCGTCGATCCTGAGGTCCTGGGCGCTGGTGATCCTGCCGTCCACGACGACCCCCTGGCCAATCCACGCCGTCACCCGCCGCTCGTCGACTTCAGACGCCATTCGTACTCCTCACCGTGCCACTCGCAGGGCTGCGAGCGATTCTAGCCGAAGCGGGTGCAACCCCGCCGCCAGGCTCAGCCGTCTAAGCGGACATGCCGAGCTTCCTTCACGACGTGCGCGACTGCTGGCGCGGGCTGCAGCGCGACCGTTTATACGCTTCCGCGGTCGTCGCGACGCTGGCGCTCACGCTGGGCGCCTCTACCGCCGTCTTCTCCATCGTCAACGGCGTGCTGCTCCGCCCGCTCGCCTTTCCCGACGCCGGATCGCTCGTGTCGATCCGCGAAATCCAGCCGGCGGTCACTCAACGATATCCCACCCTGCCGGTCACGCCACGCCACTTCGACGTGTGGCGTACGCAGGCGGCATCCTACGAGTCGATGGCGCAGATGGACTGGCGCACGTCCACGCTGACCGGCGCCGGCGACGCGGCGCAGGTCGTGGTCCTTCGCACGTCGGGCACGCTGTTCGACGTACTGCGGACGCCGATGGCCCTCGGCCGCGGCCTCGTCCTCGACGACGAGCGCCTCGACCGTCCGCGCGTGACCGTGATCAGCGACCGGCTGTGGCGCGAGCGGCTGGGCGGCGATCCGCGCGCGCTCGGCCGGTCCCTCACGCTGGGCGGCGCCGAGTACACCATCGTCGGCATCCTCCCGCCGCGCTATGCGCTGCCGAAGCTGCAGACCCTCGACGAGTCGGCGACGCTCGCGGGCGACGTCGCGGCGGTCGTCCCGTTCCGCATCACGCTCTCGAACTTCGACTGGATGGGGCAATTCAACTACGGCGTCGTCGCGCGCCTGAAACCTGGCGTCACGATGGCGCAGGCCCGCGCCGAGCTGGACGTGCTGCAGGCGACGGTGGCGCGGATCGCGCAGCGAGAGACGCACGAGCCGGCCGAGCTGCACGGATGGATCAAGCCGCTCGAGGAGACCATCGCGGGGCCGGCACGGCGCGGCCTGTGGCTGCTGCTCGGCGCGATCGGCGGCGTGCTGCTGATCGCGTGCGCGAATCTCGCCAACCTCACGCTGACGCGGACGATGGGACGCATGCGCGACGCCGCCGTCCGCGGCGCGCTCGGCGCGTCGCGCTGGCGGCTGGTACGGGCGATCGTCGTGGACCAGGTGGTCCTCGCCGCGATTGGCGGCACGCTGGGGCTGCTGCTGGCCGCTTCTCTGCTCCGCCTTTTCGTCACGACCGCGCCGGTCAGCATCCCCCGCGTCCAGGACGTGGTGATCGACGCCCGCGTGGTTGCCTTCGCGCTTGCCGCGGCGCTGCTGGCGGCGCTCACCGTCGCACTGCTGCCCGCGTGGCGCCTCGGCCGCGGCGACCTGGAGTCGGTGCTGCGTGCAGGCGGCCGCACGAGCGATCGCGGCGGACGCCGGGTTCGCGGCGCCTTGCTCGCCACGCAGGTGGCGCTGTCGGTCGTGCTGCTGGCGGCGAGCGGTCTCTTCCTGTCGAGCCTCGGGCGTGTGTTGCGCGTCGACACCGGGTTCACGGCGGAGAGCGCGCTGACCGTGGAGATCGCGCCGGTCTCGTCGCGATACCCCGACACGCCGCAGCGGGCGGCGCTTTACGATCGGATTCTCGATCGCGTGCGCACCGCACCCGGCGTGACGGCCGCGGCCTGGACGTCTGCCCTGCCGCTGACCGGCGAGACGTGGGTGGACGCGATCCTGCGCCCCGACCGCCGCGCGGCCGAGGGCGGCAAGGCCAGCGCCAACTACCGTTTCGTCGGCCCGGAGTACTTCCGCGCCATCGGCACGCCCATCCTGCAGGGGCGCAGCATCGAACCGCAGGATCGGACGCGCACACTGATTGCCGCCGTCATCTCGGCGCGGACCGCGAAGACGATGTGGCCGGGCGAGGATGCGGTGGGCCGCGAGTTCACCCGCGCGAACCCGGACGAACACCTGCAGGTCGTCGGCATCGTCCCGGACGGGCACGTGACGGCGCTCGAGTCGGAGCCGCCGCTGATGGTCTACGTGCCCTACTGGTACAACAACGAAGGCAAGTCGGTGCTGGTGATGCGGACGCGTGGAGATGCGGCCGGTGCTGTCGCAGCGGTGCGTGCCGCAGTACACGACGTCGACCCCGACGTCGCCATCGCCTCGACGGCCCCGCTGCAGCGGATCGTCGACGCGGCGGTCGAAGGCCGCCGTTACCAGGCGTCGCTCTTCACCGCGTTCGGCGGCGTGGCGCTCCTCATCGCGATCCTCGGCGTGTATGCGACGACGGCCCACGGCATTTCGCGCCGCCGCCGCGAGATGAACATCAGGGTGGCGCTCGGCGCGCGCGTGTCGCAGGTATCGGCGCTCGTGCTGCGGCAGAGCCTGGCGCCGCTCGCGATCGGCCTGGCCGGAGGCGTGCTGGGTGCGCTGGCTGTCGGCGGTGCGATCGCCAGCTTGTTGTTCGAGATCCAGCCGCGCGATCCGCTCGTGCTGATGATGGTCATCGCGATTGTCTCGGGTACTGGCGCCGCCGCGGCCGGCATCGCGACGCGGACGGGCCTCCGGATCGAGCCGGCGTCAGCGCTGCGCGACGAATAGGCGAGCTACCGGCGCGCGAGCGCCAGGCGAATCGAGCCGCTGCGGCTCTCGATCGTGACGCGGGGCCCGCCGCCGTCGACGGTGCCGTCGATCCGCTGCTTCGACACCGTCCCGTGGACGCTTCCGCCCTGCAGCGTCACCGACCCGGAGCCGCTCTTCGCGTCGATCGTCAGCGGTGCTGATGCGAGCGACATCTCCACGCTGCCGGAACCCGTGGAGGTCTTCCACGCACCCCCGGGCGCGCCGTCAACGATCACGCGGCCGCTGCCCGTAGTAACAGACAGCGCGCCTCGCGCGCCGGTGAGGCGTACGCCGCTCGACTCGGTCTCGACGTCGATCCGGCCTGGACCGCTGAGCGCGGCATCCACCGCGCCGCTGCCGGTGCGCACCTTGAGATCGTGCTTCACCCCGCGCGCCGTGATCGCGCTGCTGCTCGTGGTCACGCTGAGCGGGCCGGCCGCTTCTTCGACGCCGACGGCGCCGGATCCCGAGGAGATCGTCGTGGCGCCTCCAACCTGCTTCACCTCGATCGCGCCCGATTGCGTGCGCACGTCCACCGATCCAGTGACGTCGCGAATCGCCGTCGCGCCGGAGTCGCTCACCGAAACGACCGATGTGCCCCGCGGCACGCGTACGCGGTAGCTGACCGTGACGGCGCGGCGTTCGTCCGCTCCGGACGGCGGCCGCAGGCGGATGGTGCTGCCGTCCCGCTCGATCGGCGGATGATCGGCGACGGCGCGCGCGAGCGTCGCCGCGTTGGCCGGCACGTCCCAGCCCATGCGAATGGTCACACCGCCCGAGACGACGATGCGACGCTCGTCGCCGGCGCTGATGTCGATCTTGCCGCGGATGGTCGAGACGTCCAGCCTCGCCGGACCGTCCGCGTCGAACGTGCGTTCGAATGGGAGTGTTTGAGCCCCCGCCGGCGACGCGACGGCAAAGGCGACGCCAATGACGAAGATCCCGCCGGCGATGTTGCGCATCCGTGCAGTCTAGATCGGAAGCCGATCTGTTTCTGATCGTTCTCGTTCGCCACGACCCGTTGCGGTATCGTCACACTACGGTGCGAGACTCGACCAGCTGATCGAAGGAGGTTCGTATGGCCAAAGCCAGACACGCGGTTCCCGAAGGTCTCCACACGCTGACGCCCCACCTGATCCTGGACGACGCGGCGCGGGCGATCGATTGGTACAAGAAGGCCCTGGGGGCGGTCGAAGTGTCGCGGTCGCCCGGTCCTGACGGCAAAATCATGCACGCTCAGCTCCGAATCGGCGATTCGGCGATCTATCTCAACGATGAGATGGGCGGCGGCAAGAGCGCCAAGGCGCGGGGCGGTTCGCCGATCTCGATGTGGCTGTATGTGGACGACTGCGACGCGCTGTTCAACCGCGCCGTCGCGGCGGGCGCGACGGTGCCCGACGGCCCGATGGGCCAGATCGCGGATCAATTCTGGGGCGACCGCGCCGGCAGCATCGTCGATCCGCACGGCTACCACTGGACGATCGCGACGCGCAAAGAGGATCTGACGCCGGAGGAAATCCGCGAGCGCATGGACGCGTTCATGAAGAACTTCGCCGGATCGGCGCACCAGTAAGCGGCTCAGGCCGTCAGCGCCGCCAGCAGCGAGGCGAGGAACCGGCGGACCTGTGCGATCTGCCGGTTCTCAGAGATGAACTCGAAGGCGGTCGCGTCGATACTCAGGCGCGACTGCTGCTCCCCGCTGACGGCGCCGTGCGACACGGGACATTCGGCGAGCAACGCCAGCAGCCCCGCCCACGACGGCGGGTCGAGCATCATGATGACGTCGAGGTCGCCGCGAGCCCGCCACGGCTCGCGGTCGTCGAGATGCTGCCGTAAGCCGCGGCGGAGCCCGTCGAGGCGCAGCTGGATGTCGCGATCGATGCAGCGAACCTCGTCGAGGACGTCGATCACGCGCCGGGCGGCCTCCATGCAGACGTCGCGATGCAGGATCGCCCATCCGACCTGGAAGGCATCGATCAGGTTGGCGTCGGGCCAGCATGGCGGCCAGTTCTCCAGGCCGAGATTGCAGGTGGCGACGGCGCCGTCGGCGGCCTCGCGCTCGGTGAACGGACGTCCCTGGACTGCGCATCCCGCCAGCAGGGCATTCGCCAGGTATGCGAGCGCTCCGACGCTTTCGGGATGGTCGGCAATGTAGTGGTCGATGAACGACAGGCGGGCGTCCATCGCGTCGACCGCGCCGGTGAGCGCACGCGGCGGCGGCGCGAGGAGGCCGGCTTCGCGCAGGACCTCCACGGCGCCGGCGCTCTCGGCGGAGACGAAGGCCGGCCCTTCGTTGGCATCTTGCGTCCGCCCGGCGACTTCAGCGTCCGCGAGAGCGGACTCGATGGCGTGGAAGTAGGCGCGCGCGATCGCGCTCGGCGGCGGCTGCGGCGCGTCGATACCGACGTCCCGCGCGGCGCGCAGGAAGGCGTGCGCCTGCGCCGGCGAGACGTAGCCTTGCTGCTCGCGCCGGGTCTCTCGTGCTGCGGCGATGTCGAACATCTGCTGATCGCCGGCGCCGAGCAGGTCGTCGAGTCCGTCCAGCTCCCGCTTGCCATGGGAGAGCCGCACGCATCCACGCATCACGCGGTGAAAGTCGACCGGCTGCTCCGCCGCGAGAAACGCCAGCAGCTCGACGATCGCTTCCCACGCGGAGGTGCGAACAGCTTTGATCACATAGCCGCCGATCTCCGCGACCAGCGGCCCCTCGACGTGTCGCGCGGGGACGCGATCGCCATCCAGCGTCGTGTAACCTGCCACGACGGCCTGGTCGTAGACGATCACGTGTTCCATCAAGCCGCTGACGACCAGCGCACGATCGAGCGCCAGGAGCTTCTCGGCCGCGACCGCCGGGCCGCATTGCACGAGGACGTCGATCCAGAGGCCGAAGCGGTCGCCGTCGAGGATGTCGTCACGGCCCGCGCCGCCGCCGCGCCACACGTCGAGATCGAGGAGGCGCGTGAGCTGCGCCGGCGTCGCCAGCGCGACGAACTCCCCGCAGTCCTCCAGCCCGCACGCCTGGATGACGCGGTGCAGGACCTCCGGCTGGAGACGAGGAACGATAGCCGGGAGATCGGGGGTCTGCAGCAGGCGCGCGAGCAGGGTGTGCGGCTTCGCCATGGGACTGCGGATGATAGCGGCTCCGTCGGCGAAGAAACAGTCTTGAAGGTACAGCGCGTCTGGTGGAGAATAATAGTGGGAGGAGGACGATCTCCTTCCCTGCCTCGTCTGCAAACCTCCGGCCCCCCAAAAAAAGCGGCGTATCCCTGAGAGCGGAGATGAATGGGGGACGTGGTTCACGTTCCCCGAGCCCGGTTGCTGGGATCTCCATGTCTCGCGCGACGGCTCGTCAGCCGACCTGTGGATAGACGTCAAGTGACGGCCGCCGCCGCGAGGGCCCTCCAGGCGTGCTCCGACGCCTCGTCGGCCGGGAAGAACGTCTCGATTCTCAATTCCTGGAGCGTGACGTCCTGCGCCGTGCCGAGGGTCATGATCGTACTGAACATCCGCAGCTCGTGACCGTTCCTCCGGATGTGAACCGGCAGCAGCAGATCGGCAGCCGTCAGCGCGGCCGGCGGCGGCTGCAACGGACCGACGTACTCGCGAAGCTCCGCCAGCAGCGCCGTCGCCGTGGGGTCATCCCTGAGCCGTCCCAGCTCGTGCTCCGCTCTCCGGATCACATGGCGCGCGACGTCGTCCCAGTTGACGATGCAGTGCCGCATGCCGCGCGGGTGAAGCGCGAGGCGCAGATAGTTGGTGTGTTCGGTGATGAGCGACGGATCCTCGACAGCGGAGATGAGTTGCCCTGACGCACTGTTGCCCATCAGGCAATTCGAGTATCGGTCCAGCACCACCGCCGCGTACGGCAGGTGCCTGTCGAGAATGAACTGCAGCACGCCGCGGACGTGCCCCATCTCCACGGCCTCGAGCGGCGTCTGTCGGTACACCTGCGCGTAGCCTCCCGCTTCGAGCAGGCGATTGCGTTCCCGCAATGGAACGTCCAGCGTCTCGGCGAGGACGAGCAGCGCCTGGCGGCTTGGACGGGTCCGGCCGGTCTCGATGAAGCTCACGTGACGGGCCGAGAAGCCGGCATGCAGCGCCAGATCGAGCTGGCTCATGCCGCGCGCCGACCGCCAGTCACGCAGCAGGCGTCCCACCGGGCTGGCGTCCTGGCGGCGATCGCGGCTGGCAGTGGTTGGCTCCATGGCCCTCATGCTAGCCGAAGCCATGCGGCTGTCCCATTACCTCCGAGGTAATTGCGGCGCAGCGGCGCGTTGCGCGATCCTCGCGACGAACTCGCTCAACCCAAAGGAGTCACGTGATGACAGCGCAGCGCATTCTTCAGTTCAACGCTGGAACGACGCTGGCCTGCGCGATGGCGATGATCGCCGCGCGCAACGTCCTGTATCCATGGTTTGGCCTCGACTCGCCGATGGCGATTGACGCGGTGGCCATCGCCTTCATCGCGTACGCCGGTGCGATGTTCTCCGCCTCCCGACGGCGGCCGGTCGAACGGCAGGCGCTGATGCCGTTCGCCATCGCCGACTGGACGTGGGTCGCCGCGAGCGGTCTCGTGCTGCTGCTCTACTGGAATCAGGTGGCGCCCGCCGGGCGACTGCTGCTGATCGTGGTGGCGCTCGCGGTAGACGTATTCGCGACGGTGCAGTTCCGCGTCGCCCGATCGCCACTGGCTGGTGCCGGATCGGGCGCCCGGAGCATTTCGTAGCGCCTCTTACCCTGCGCCCCTGACGTCAGCCGGTGACTGCCGTCGACTCCGCCGTGGCGGCGGTTCCGAAGGACCGGCGATGTCGTGGGACGCCGAGCCGAGTTGCGGCCAGCAGCGCCGTTCCAGCCACGATGCAGAGAACGCCGGCGATCCAGAATGCCATCCGGTAGTCCCCCGCTGTCGTGCGGATGGCCCCGGCGCCGAATGCCGCGAGCGACGCGCCCAATTGATGGCTGGCGCCGATCCAGCCGTAGATGACGCCGGTGTTCTCGCGGCCGAACGCCTCTGTCGTCAGGCGGACGGTCGGCGGCACCGTCGCGACCCAGTCGAGGCCGTAGAACACGGCGAACCATCCCAGCCCGTGCGCCCCGTTGCCGAGCGTGAGCGGCAGGAACAGGAGCGATACGCCCCGGAGCGTGTAATAGCCGAACAGCAAATACCGGCTCGAGTAGCGATCCGTCAGCCAGCCTGACGCCGTCGTCCCGATGATGTCGAAGATGCCCATCACGGCGAGCAGCCCGGCGGCCTGCACTTCCCCGATGCCGTAGTCGTGGCAGGCGGCGATCAGGTGCGTTCCAATCAGCCCGTTGGTGCTGGCGCCACAGATGAAGAAGGTTCCGGCGAGGAGCCAGAACGCCCGGGAGCGGCTCGCGTATCGCAGCGCCGCCACCGGCGCCAATGGCCGCACTGGAACCGCAGCGGAAGGTTTCGATCCGTAGCGCGTCAGTCCGAGATCTTCCGGCCGATCGCGCATGAACACGGCCACGATCGCGAAGACCACCGCGGCAACGACGGCGACGATGAGCGCAGCGCTCCTCCATCCGTACCGTTCAATCTGCCTCGCGAGCACAGGCAGGAAGACCAATTGCCCCGTGGCATTGGCGGCCGACAGGGCACCGAGCACCAGGCCGCGGCGTTCGTCGAACCATCGCGTCGCGATAACGGCTGCGAGCACCATCGAGGTGACGCCGGTCCCCGATCCGACGAGCACGCCCCACAGCAGCAGCAACTGCCACTCGTGCTGCATGCGCGTCGTCAGCCCGACCGACACCGTCAGCAGCGCGAGCGCCGCCAGGACCACCCGCCGCAGCCCGTAGCGGTCCATGACCGCGGCGGCGAACGGTCCGATCAGGCCGAAGAGGGCGATGTTGATCGCCACCGCCGCCGAGATCAACGCGCGATTCCATCCGAACTCTGATTCGAGCGGGACCATCAGCACACCCGGCGTGGCCCGGATGCCCGCGGTGATGAGAAGAACGAGAAACGTGACGCCGGCGACGACCCAGGCGTAATGGACTTTGCGCGCCATGCGGTCTAGGACGCCGATGACCGGCCACCGGGTTCGGCGGCCGACGTGCCAATGTGAATTGGTCTGGCTTCGAAGCGCGAGCGTCTGACCAATCGGCGGCAAGACTACAATGCGTGGATGGTGACCATCGCCGCATCCGTCCTCCAGGCCATCGGCCGCACTCCACTGGTGCGGCTGGTCCGCGTCGTCCCGCCGGGATCCGCCGAGGTCCTGGTCAAGCTCGAGTCGATCAATCCGACCGGCTCCTACAAAGACCGCATGGCGCTCGCGATGATCGAAGGGGCCGAGACGCGGGGCGCGCTGCGCCCCGGCATGCGCGTCGTCGAGTTCACCGGCGGCAGTACGGGATCGTCGCTGGCGATGGTCTGCGCGGCCAAAGGCTACCGGTTCGTCGCGCTGTCGTCGGATGCCTTCGCCAGGGAGAAGCTGCTGACGATGACGGCCTTCGGCGCGGAGTTGCGGATGATTGCGAGCGACGGCGGCAAAGTGACGCCGGCGCTGTTCGAGCGGTTCCGCGCGGAGATCGCGAAGCTCGCTGCCGAGCCCGACACGTTCTGGACCGACCAGTTCCACAACACCGACGCGCTGAACGGCTATGCGGACATTGGACGCGAGTTGTATGAGCAGGCCGACGGCCGCATCGACGTGTTCTGCGGTGCCGTAGGGACCGGCGGCATGCTGGCGGGTGTCGCGCGGGCGCTGCGCGAGGCCGGGAGTCGCGCGCGCATCGTCGCGCTCGAGCCCACCGAGTCGCCGGCGATGACGCAGGGACGCAGCGGCGCGCACCGCGTCGAAGGCATCGGCACGGGTTCAATTCCACCGCACGTGGCGGCGCGCCCTTACGACGAGGCGCGCGCCATCGACGAGCCCGCCGCGCGCGACATGGCGCGCCGGCTCGTGCGCGATGAAGGGCTGCTGGTAGGCACGTCAAGCGGCCTCAACGTCGCTGCCGCGGTGCAGCTCGCACGCGAACTCGGACCCGGGAAAGTCGTCGCCACGGTCGCGGTCGACTCGGGCCTGAAGTACCTCGCCGGCGATCTCTTCGAGTCGCGTTGAAGGGAGCTTGCACGATCCGCTGAGCCTTAGCTCGACGGTAATCGCGTCGCGGCTTCTATCCGAGTCCGGAGATCTGATATCCATTGATCGGGCGTCGGATTGCCGCCTTTCCGTTGCACGTTGTTCCCACTGTTCAAATCCTGGGTGGTTGACGAGTGAGTCTCAAGGGATACGAATTCGCGCCAGGGCTTCAGACGAACCAGGAATTCCCGGGTGAAGACGCGATCGACTCGATGAGCGCGGACGAACTGTTCGCGTGGGAGAATCGCGACGTCCCGAGCATCAATCGCGTGTCGGACGCCGCCGAACGCGCGGACGAGAAACAGGACGTCACGACCAGCCTCAACTTTCCGCTGCACTGGACCAGCCTGAGTCTGAGCTGGCCTTACCTGTTCGATTTCTCGGTCGCGTGTGAGCTGCTCGCGCCCAGACCCGACGACCTGATCCTTGATTTCGCCGCGGGCACCTGCTGGGCGAGCGAACTGCTGCACCGGGTCGGCGTTCGCACCGTGTCCATCGACCTCTCCGTGGAGATGATGCGCCGCGGCCGCCAGCGCCTCGCCAGCGACGACAGGCTCGTGCTCCGCAGTGACGCCGCGTTCGTGACCGCGCGAGGACAGCAGCTGCCGTTCGCCGACGAGACGTTCGATGGCGTGCTGTGCCTGAATGCACTTCATCACCAGCCGTCGTATGCGGTCGCGCTCCGCGAGATCCATCGCGTGCTGAAGCCTGGCGGACGCGCCGCGTTCTCGGAGCCGGGCACCGCGCATGCGGACGAGCCGCTCTCGAGATTCAGGATGCGCGAAGAAGGCGTCCTGGAGAAGCGGGTCTCGCTGCCGCTCGTCCGGCGGCTCGCAGTGGACGCGGGGTTCACGAGGATGCGCGTCGTCCCGCTGCGCGGCGCCGCGACGTATACCTTCGACTACACGGCGACGCCGAGCGATGTCCCGGCCCTTCACGCCATGTGGGAGGCGACCCTGCGTCACTCGCCCGGCGAACACGCGCGATTCGTCCTGCACAAGGGCGACGACCCTCCGCCAGACACGCTGCTTCCGGCGCAGCAACTGGCCGGCCGGCTGGCGGCGCGAATGGAGATCGAGTCGCGGTCAGCTGTCGTGCGCGCCGGCCAGCCCTTCACGGACCGCCTTCGGATCAGGAACACGGGGAGCGTGACCTGGAAAGCGCGCGGCCGCCGGTTTGGCGGACAGGTGACATGCGGACTGAAAGTCTGCAGCGAGCGAGGCGAGGTGATTCGCGAAGACGTTGGCCGCACGCCCCTGACGCGCGACCTTGCGCCTGGGGATGACATCGGCGTCGAGATGACCGTTCCCGGTGTGCTCGCCGCCGGGAGTTACCGCCTGCGCTATGACATGGTCGTCGAAGGCGTCACGTGGTTCGAGTCGCACGGCTCGCCATGCCCGGAAAGGGACCTCGAGATCATCCCCTGACTGTCTTCCCGCAGCGGCTCTAGTGAAACAACGGGATCTGCTCCACCGTGGATTGAATGGCGGAGAAGAATCCGGCCGCCAGCGCCTGGTAGCCCGCCGGCGTCAGATGAAGACCGTCGACGTTGACGTAATCAGGCTCGCGACCGAGAAACGCCGCGTACGAGTCCACGACCACTGCATGCTCCGACAGGGCCGCCTGCCGGATCTGGTCGTTTGCCTGGACGATGGCATTTCGATCGACGCGGTTGGAGCCGCTGGCGCCCGGAGGCGTCAACGTGCTCACGAAGATGAGCTTCAACGCCGCGTCAACTTCCCTGGCGTGGCGAATACAACTGCGGATGTCCGCGCCGACGGTGCCGATGGCATTGCGGCACGCCGGCGTCGCGCTGCCGTTCGACCCACACGCCTGCGTCAGGTTGTTGTAGCCCGATAGCAGCAGGACGACCTCGGGCAGGTCGGCGGCCGCAAAGGTGCGAACCAGGGCGTCCGTCTGGGCGACGGTATCCAGACTGTGGCCGCGGTTGATCACGACGAGGCCCTGACCCGGATACACGGCGTCGAATCGCTGCTGCAATTGCGTCGGGTAGGCGTTCGGGAGATCGATGAAGTCGAGCCCCGCCACGCTCGGGCGTCCGGTTTCTCCAGCCGTGATGCTGTCGCCGAACGCCTCGTATCTGGTCAGGGCAATCGAGAAGCCCGTCAGGTTGATCCTGAACGAGCACGTCGTCGCGCGTGCCGCGGCATCGGAGGCCGAGCAGTTCACGGCCGTCGTGCCGAGCGGGAACGCCGAGCCGGACGCCGGATTGCAGGATGTCTGAACGGCACCGCTGCCTCCCGTGACGGTCGGCGGGTCGAACGTCACCGGCTGTGTCGCACCGGGGACGGCGCGCACGGAAATATCCGCCGGGCAGGACATCTGCATCGGCGTCGTCGGGGTCGTCGGGCGTCCGGCTTTGTGACCGCCGCACCCGAGCAAACCGAGAAGGATCAGCAGTATCGAGATGTTCGCGACTCGCAGCATCGAGAACCGGCAGCATTCTACCGAATCCCCTGGAACGCGCGTTTCAGGTCGCGGAACGACCCGGGGCGCCGGCGCTACGCGACTGCGCGGGGCTGGATAGGCAGCACGCGCCAGCGCATGTAGGCGACGAAGGTCGCCATCGCGAGCAGCACGATCGTGGTCATCGCCGGGCCCACCTCACCTCGCATCAGGTGAAAGATGGTGGCGCTCACCATCACGATCATGATCCCCGCGGCCGCCGACGGGACGAGCCACGGCTGGATGCGCGTCATGCCCGGCAGCGTCAGTCCGACCGCCGCCAGCACTTCGGCGACGCCGAGAAACACCTGAAACCAGCGCGGCAGCGAGGCGTTCAGCTGCTCGGCGATGGCCTGCGGCGGAACCAGCAGCATCACCCCATGTGCGAGAAAGGCCAGCGCGAGGAGGACCTGGAGCACCCAGAGCAGTATCTTCATGTCGCCTCCGTCCCGATGCTACTCGCAACCGACGCGGGCGACGCACGGAACGTCGTATTCTACGCGGACGATGATCCCCGCGGCCGATCTGCTCGGCACCATGCTGGGCACGCTGTTTCTGACGCTTGGCCTGGCCGCCGGCGCCGCGGCGGCTGTCCGCTCCGCGCGGCAGGACCGCACGCTCCTCTGGTTCGGCGTCTTCACGTTTCTCTACGGGCTCCGGCTGATCGTTCGCAGCCATCTCGTTCAGGCCGTGGTGTCCCTGCCGAAACGCGCCTGCGATACGACGGCGGATGTCATTACCTACGTGATCCTCGTCGCGGCCGCACTGCTCGCGTCCGCCGCACTTGGCGGTGGGCGTCGCGGCTACCTGCGGTATCTGTGGATGATCGATCTGGCCGGTGCGGCCACCGCGATTGCCTGGGACGTCGCCGCCGGCCGTACCGGCGCGGCGATGCCGCTGAACAGGGTGCTCGTGGTCGGCAACATCGTCGCCGCCGTCGTCTCCGTCGCCCTCGACACGCGACGTCACACGTGGACGCGCGACGGCTGGATCGTCCTCAGCGGCGCGGCCGTGTTTGCCGCCGTCGCGGTCGTGCAGAACGTCCGCCACGACCTGCTCGGTCCCGTCGACACCGAGCCGCTCGCCATGCTGCTGCTGATGGCGTGCGTCGGCTACGTGGTCGTCAGCCGCGTGTTCCAGACCGAGCGCCGCGTGGCCGCGGTCGGCCGCGAGCTCGAGACCGCGCGGCAGATCCAGCGGTCGATCCTGCCGAAGCATCCCCCGGCCGTCCACGGGCTGTCGATTGCGACGCACTACGACTCGATGGCGGAAGTCGCCGGTGATTTCTACGACTTCGTCGTCACGCCGTCCGGGCAGCTGGGAGTTCTCGTGGCCGACGTCTCGGGGCATGGTGTCCCGGCGGCGCTCGTCGCGTCCATGGTCAAGATCGCTCTTGCCGTCCAGGATGAAATTGCCGATCCCGGCCTGGTCCTGACCCGCATGAACCGCGCGCTGTGCGGCCGGTTCGAACTGGCCTACGTGACCGCGACGTTCGCGCTCATCGACCCCCGCGCCAGGACGCTGACGTATGCGGCCGCCGGGCATCCGGCTCCCCTGCTCGTGCGCGCCGACGGACACGTCGACTCGCTCGACGAGCGCGGCATGGTCCTGGGCTTTCTTCCCGACGCCCCCTACGCAAGCGCCACCGTCCACGATCTCCGGGCCGGCGACCGGCTGGTGTTCTACACGGACGGCATCACCGAGGCCTCGCGCACCGACGGCGAATTCTTCGGCGACCGCCAGTTTCACGAGGCGCTGACCATCGGCCTGTCGCAACCCGCGGATCGGTTCCTCGCAGCGCTGATCGATCGCGCGCGCCGCTGGACCGGCGCCGACTTTGCCGATGACGTCACCGTGGTCGTGGTCGATTGCGTTCCCCTGCCGCTGGCGCAGCAAGGCGTTTCCTGAGCGGTGCAGATCAGCCGGGCCATGGCGCTGAGCCAGTCGGCTCGGATGAGCTCCCCTGGTGTCACGCCTCTTGCTTGAGTCGTTCTAATGAGAAAGCGCAGGTCCACACCAGTCGTCGTCGGCATCGCGATCCTGTTGTTCGCCCTTCACGGTGCTCGCGCGGCCGCCGAGCCCATCGCCTTCAGCGGGTTCCTCTCCGGTGATCTTCGCGGGGCGCAGGTGTTTCAGATTCTCGATCTGACCTTCCCCGACTTCTCGATCACGATTGACCTCGAGCCGCGGCTCACGCCAGGCTTCTGCATCGGGTGCGGCAGCGGCAGTGCGGTTCCGTTCACGCAGACCACCGGCGTGTTCTCGGCGCATTCGCCGTCCAACGCCGGGCTGGGGACGGTCGATGCCGATGTCACCGGCGTCCTCTCGTTCGCCGGTCCGACCGAGTTCCTGAACATCGATCCGGCGACCGGCGGCGATCTGCTCACCGCTCCAGTGACGCTATCCGGAACCCTGCGGATTACGCAGCCGGGCCGAGTGCTCTTCGACGGGAGCCTTGTTGGCGCGGGTGCCGGGAGCGTTCTCTACGAGAGCCGATTCGCCGGTCCGCGCCTCGGCGGGTATCAGTACGCGTTCAACGGCGTGGCGGCGACGCCTGAACCCGCGTCGTGGCTGCTCTTCAGCAGCGGCGTCGCCTGGGTGGTCGGAAGACGCCGATTTGGATCCTCTCCGCCGCGGTCGTCGCGCGTCAAGTAACGCGCCGCGAGCCAGGATCGCCGAAGGGCTGGCGTTTCAGGTCGAGCCGGACGACACTGAAACGCCCGCCATCTTGTCCTGCCGAACGGCCGTTTCTTCGAAGCCTGGCGGCAGCCTCACGCTGCGCGCCGAGTAGGCTCGCGATCGGCGGTCATAAAGTAAGAGCATCCAGCGCGCGGCGAATCGCGCCAACGAGATCCGTCAGGCTCGGTTCTCGGGACGTGTCGACATCGATTCGCTGGCCGATCTCGAGCGGCGCCAGTTGAGCGAGCTGTCGAAGACTCGCCAGGAGTTCCGCGGACGATTCCTCGTCAAGGTGGCCGGGATGGCGACGCCTTTGGAGGAACCGGCTTGCGGCAACTTCCACTTCGCAGACGCAGTGGACGTTGACGACGTGGTGCGACGGCGCGTCGAGCCAGTCCGCAGGAGTCCCGGAGTCCGGCGGCATCCCCGGCACGCGCCAGAATGAGGCCAGGACGGCACGATCGGAGCTCGCCGCTTCGTCCTGACGGATCACGTCGCTCTCTCGACTCAAGGTGCGCCGCCACGCGGCGTTCCCGACCCCCTTCGACTCGAACAATCGATCCAGGATGTCGTCTTTGTCGATGAGCGGCAGGTTGAGGGCGTGTGCCAATCGTCGACCCAGGGTCGTCTTTCCACTGCCGGGCAAGCCAGAGATCACGACGAAGGGTTTGCGCATTTTGTGAAGCTCGTGCCGCGCTGACGTACACTATCTCGATGACTGCCAAGACAACTGCGCGGCCGGGGCGCAACGAACCGTGCCATTGCGGTTCCGGCCGCAAGTACAAGCAGTGCTGCCTGGAAAAGGACAACGCCGCGCTGACCGCCGCCAACGCTCAGGCTGCGGCAGATACTGCTGAGCCGCCGGCAGAAGCCGCGCGTGAAGCTCCGAAGCGGATCGACAGGCATCAGACCGAGCAACCGTGGAAGGCGTCCACCTCGCGTGTGTTCGTGCCACGGCCGCGCGGGCCGCGCAAGGTCGGCGGCGGCTGAACCGACGGGAGCGTCCCCTAGCTGCAATCGACGGCAGACGCGATCAGCGATTCCAGGGCGTCGGGCTCGGCGGGTTTCGTCACGTGGTAGTCGAACCCCGCGGAATACGCGCGCCGCTGGTCCTGCTCCTGCCCCCACCCGGTCAGCGCGACGAGGACGATGCGGCGGCCGAGCGCGGCGCGGATGCGGCGCGCCGCTTCGTAGCCGTCCATGCGCGGCATGCCGATGTCGAGCAGGGCGATCTGCGGGTGGTACTTTTCCGCCAGGTCCACGGCCTGCACCCCGTCGGCGGCGACGACCACTTCGTGTCCCATGCACTCGATCATCAGGCGCATCATCTCAGCGGCGTCGGGGATGTCCTCGGCGACCAGGACGCGGCACCCCGCCCGTGCCCGCTGCAGATGGGGCTC
>Ga0207648_10002326_pt1 | contig 20505 bp, 23 predicted proteins | sample KBSMisM32_FD_184310 | JGI IMG/M metagenome (GOLD analysis project Ga0207648, IMG submission 184310) | Miscanthus rhizosphere microbial communities from Kellogg Biological Station, Michigan, USA - KBS Miscanthus M3-2 (SPAdes) (version 2) | ecosystem: Host-associated > Plants > Roots >...
CCAACGCGAAGGGTGTGCGGGGCGATCCGGCGGCCGCCGCACCGATGCCGGCGACGACCCCGATCGCATGCGTCATCAGGTCGCGGACTGTCCACTCCGGACACGGCGTGGGATCGTCGTACTGGTCGGCGCGCACATTGCCGATCACACCGTGGGCATGTTGGAAGGTGTGCTCGAGGGCGTCGATGAGTTCCATCGGTTCTCCGATCTGTGTAAGATAGTACTTACATAGTCGCGAAGATCGTGCGACAATGCAAGGGCTTTCGCGCAGGGGGTGATGTTCGATGGATGCGGCGTTGCGAGCGGTGGCCGATCCCACCCGTCGGGCGATCCTGCGTCTGGTGCGCGACGGAGAACTGGCCGCCGGCGACATCGCCAATCACTTCCCGTCGATGAGCCGGCCGGCCGTGTCGCAACATTTGCGCGTGCTCACCGACAGCGGACTCGTCGCGGTGCGCCCCGACGGCAACCGACGCATGTACCGATGGCGGCGCGAGGGCCTGCGCGACGCGGCGGCGTTCCTCGACGAGATGTGGTCCGACGGGCTCGCTCGCCTCAAGGCTGCGGCCGAGCGCGAGGATCGGAGAAAGGCTGACAACAAGTGACCGACATCGACAGCAACGTGGTCGAGCAGACCATCCGAATCGCCGCCAAGCCGGAAACGGTGTGGAAGTACTGGACCGACCCGGAGCGGATGCGCGACTGGTGGGGTGCGGCCGAGCTCGACCCTCGTCCCGGCGGCGTGTGCCGCATCGAGAGGGAGGGCGGGGCGACGATGAGCGGCGAGTACCTGGAGCTCGAACCGCACGATCGCCTGGTGTTCAGCTTCGGTTGGGAACCGAGCGACGATGCTCCGGCCATCGCTCCGGGCCAGAGCCGTGTCGAAGTCACGTTGATCGAGGACGCCGGCGACACGATCCTGACCGTTCGCCACAGCGGCATCCCCGACGCGGTGGCTGGGATTCATGCGGTCGGCTGGTCCAACCATCTGCCGTTGCTCGCGGCCGCCGTCGCCAAGGGCGCGTAGCGCGCGCGTGACCGGTTTGCGGTCTGACGGGTTCGGGTAGGAGGCCGAGCGTCAACCCAGAAAGGTCGCCATGCCACGTCAGAACCCTTCAGAGAACGGTCATCGGTCGCCCACGCTCGTGCCGCGCACGAGCAAATTGCCGGCACAGGACAGCGAATACCTCACCACCGCCTTCGGCCAACGGCTGAGCCACACCGACGATTCGCTGAAGGTCGGCGATCGCGGCCCGACGCTGATGGACGACTTCCACCTGCGCGAGAAGATCACGCACTTCGATCACGAGCGCATCCCCGAGCGGGTCGTCCACGCCAGGGGCACAGGGGTCCACGGTGTCTTCGAGTCGTACGGGAACGCCTCGGAGTTCACGTGTGCCGACTTCCTGCAACCGGGCCGGACGACCCCCGTGTTCGTCCGCTTCTCGACCGTCGTCGGATCGCGCGGCTCGGCCGACACGGTGCGCGACGTCCGCGGCTTCGCGACCAAGTTCTACACCGATGACGGCAACTTCGATCTCGTCGGCAACAACATCCCCGTCTTCTTCATCCGCGACGGCATCAAGTTCCCCGACCTCATCCACGCGGCCAAGCCGGAGGCCGACCGCGAGATCCCGCAAGCGCAGACCGCGCACACCACGTTCTGGGATTTCGTCTCGATGATCCCCGAGTCGCCGCACATGCTGATGTGGGCGATGTCGGACCGTGCCATCCCGCGGTCGTTGCGCATGATGGAGGGCTTCGGCGTGCACACGTTCCGCCTTGTGAACGAGGCCCGTGAGACGACGCTGGTGAAGTTCCACTGGAAGCCGGTGCTCGGCGTGCACGGCCTGGTGTGGGAGGAAGCGCAGATGATCGCCGGCGCCGACCCCGACTTCCACCGGCGCGATCTGTTCAATGCGATCGGCGCCGGCGCGTTCCCGGAGTGGGAGCTCGGCATTCAGGTCCTTCCCGATACCGACGATCAATACCTCGACGAGATCGACCTCCTCGACGCAACCAAGCTCGTGCCCGAGGAGCGAGTACCGGTGCAACCGATCGGGCGGATGACCCTGAACCGCAACCCGGCGAACTTCTTCGCTGAAGTCGAGCAGGTCGCCTTCCACACGGGCCACCTCGTGCGCGGCATCGAGGTGACGGATGATCCGTTGATGCAGGCGCGCATGTTCAGCTATCTCGACACGCAGCTCTCCCGCCTCGGCGGTCCCAACTTCGAGCAGATCCCCATCAACCGTCCTCGCGCCGCGGTCAACGACAACCACCGCGACGGCATGCACCAACAGGCGGTGCACAGCGGACGCACCCCCTATCTGCCGAACGCGGTGGGCGGCGGCTGCCCGTTCCTGGCGACCGCCGAAGACGGTGGATACGTCCACGTCGAACGCATGGTGCAAGGCCCGAAGGTGCGGCGACGTGGGCCCAACGACGAGTACCGGCAGGCCGCCCTGTTCTGGCGGAGCATGACACCGACCGAGCAGGACCACATCGCCGACGCGTTCACCTTCGAGCTCGGTCACGTCGACGTGCCCGCCGTCGTCGAGCGGATGTTGATGCGCCTGGCGCTCGTCGACGGCGAACTGGCCCGTCGTGTCAGCGTCGGGCTCGGCATGCCGGTGCTCACCAATCCGGATGCGGTCGGTGACGACGTCGAACCGTCGCCTGCGCTGTGCATGATCGACGGCATCGCCTATCCGATCGACGGCCGCGTGGTGCAGATCCTTGCGTCCGACGGCGCCGACCTGTCGGGCATCCGATCGCTGAAGGACGAGATCGTCGCGGCCAGTGCGACACCGCACGTCATCGCACCGCGCAAGGGATCGATCCTCGGCAGAGGTCGGAGCAACGACGAGTTGACGGTCGATCGCTCGTTCCACACCGCATCGTCGGTGGTGGCCGACGCCATCGTCGTTGCCGGCGGCGCGGCGCTGTCCGACGACGCGGGAGTGATCGCCTACATCCAGACCGCCTACCGCCACTTCAAGACGATCGCTGCCTGGGGCAGCGGCATCGACACGTTGACTGCTGCGGGGATCAGTGCGGACGAGCCCGGCATCGTCACGAGCGACCGCTTCAGCAAACGCTTCGCGGCGTCGCTGCTCGAAGCGATGGGCTCGCATCGGCACTGGGAACGCGCCGGTGTCCATCCGACGCGCTCGCCGCAGGAGGCACTCGTATGAGCAACGGAATCGACCTCATCATCATGGACCACGAGCGCGTGAAGGACCTCTTCGCCAGCTTCGAGGTAACCGGCGACGGCGGGTACGTCGGGCAGATCCTCGACGCGCTCGTTGCTCACGACGATGCCGAGCAAGCGGCGCTGTATCCCCTCGCCGGACACTTGCTCGGCGACGTGTCACTGATCACGCGTATGGCCACCGCGCACTCGCTCATCAAGCAGCAGATGGATCTGGTCCGCTCACTCGAGGGGCCTCCGCTCATCGAGGCCGTGAAGCAGTTGAAGAAACTCGTGACCGCGCACGCGAACGAGGAGGAGACGAAGCTGCTGCCGGCTGTCGCCGACAAGGCCACGGCCGCGCAACTCGACGGGCTGGCAGCGCGAATCGAACAGGTCAAGCAGCGGGTCGGATGATCCGTCGCTCGGAGATCAAGCAGAAGCTCCGACGAAGGCTGAACCGACAATGCGCCTGCTGCTGCCTCGCGACAGGGCGTCGTCGACGACGAGCTCGGACAATGCCGCGGCCGGCTCGACGACGATCACGCGCTGATCGGAATGGAATCGCCGTAGCTCGCGCGAGAGGCGCAGAGCCGCGAATCGGGCGCTCATCGCCCCCGCCATGGTTCGCGCCCGACGGCCGCTCATCGGCGAGATGACCACGGTCAGATCCGGCGCAGCTTCGTCGTCGACGAGCAGGTCGGCGTTGGTCGGCGAGCTCATCGCGCCGTCCACGCAGAGCCTTCCACCAGCGCTCACCGGTCTCATGACCGCCGGCACCGCGCACGACGCGGCAACGGCGTTCGCCAACTGCACGTCGGTCGATCCGTCGAACACCACACGTGCCCCCGTCATCAGATCCGTGGCGCAGATCTTGAGTGAACCGGGAACGGAGGGCCAGCAAACGTCACCGAGGAAGTCGAAGTAGGGAGCGAAGTCGAAGTCTCCTGTTCGAAGCAACGGGAGGATCGACGAACTGACCCGACCGGCGAGCAGCATCTTCGCCGTCCCCACGGCGCGGTGCGGCGTGGGAATGCGAAAGATGGCTCGGACAGCAGGCGCCTGCGGTAGATCGGTGACGAAGTGGACGCTGTGTTGTGCCGCCCGTGGTGAGAGGTGGACCGGGTTCTCGGTGACGAGCGCGGCGATGTCGGCTGCCTCGAAACCGAGTGTCACCAACGACGCTCCGACCGCTCCGGCCGAAGTTCCGATCACAGTGCTCGCATCGGCGAGACGCACACCGTGGTCGACCGCCATCGCGAGCATGATGCCCGCCTCGAATGCTGCGCCGGTTGCGCCTCCTGCACCCAGCACTAGCCCGAAACCGGAGAAGTCGAGCCCGCCCAATTCGGACCATGCAAGCGACCGCCGGCGACCGCCTTCGACCATTGTCAGTCGGACGCTGTGGCCGTGGATCGTGCCGCTCGAAGCATCATCGGACACGCCCGATCACCTACCCGGGAGTCGTCTTCACCAAACGGGCGACACTCCAACGGGTGTTGTTGGAGTCAGTTCGCCGATCCGTGTTTCGGGCGTGCGGCGGTGGATATACGTCAGCCCAATCCGTCCGTCTGCGCACACAATTTGGAGGTCACATGACGACCATCGGAACATCGGATCCCACTTCCGCGACGGGGTCCAAGGCCTCGGTAGCTGCCGACGAGGCTCAGCGCGTCGGGTCGGCCGCGGTCGACGCAACTCAGGGCGTGGCGCACGAAGCCGCGACACAAGCGTCGGCGGTCGTCGACGAGGCCAAGGATCAACTGTCGCATCTGTTGGATCAGACCAAGCGTGAAGTTCGCACGCAACTCGACGCGCGCACCGAACAAGCTGCAACCGGTCTGCACACGTTCTCCCGGCAATTGACAGCCCTCAAAGAGGGACGTCTGGAGGAGGCCGGCGGAGTCAAGGACGTCGTCACTGATCTCGAGCAACGCGTGCGGCGGTACTCGCAGAGCGTCCAAGACCGTGGCCCGAACGCCTTGGCCACCGACGTGACCGCGTTCGCCCGAAGGCGTCCGATCGCTTTTCTGTTCGGCGCCGCTGCCGCCGGCTTCGCCGTCGGACGTCTCGTGCGGGCGGGCGCGATGAGCAGCCAGCCGTCGACTCCCAACGGCTCGTCGTTGTACGCGACTCGGCGTCCCATGGACGGCGGCTTGCCGTACGAGGCTGTGTCCGAACTGCCGCCGCCGCAGCCCGACGGGGGGAGGTTCAACGCGCCGTGAGCGACAACCCGACAATGACCGATCCGGATCACGCCGTTCGCCCGTTGCAGGCCGACAAGTCGCTGGGTGAACTCTTCGGCGACTTGACCGGTGACATGAGCCGGCTGTTCCGTCAAGAGGTTCAGCTCGCCAAGGTGGAAGCGCGCGACGAGTTGAAGAAGACGGGCAAGGCCTCGGCCATGCTCGGCGCCGCCGGCCTCGCCGGCTGGATGACCGCGCTGTTCGTGTCGCTCGCCCTGGCCTGGCTTCTCGACCAAGGCATGAACACGGCGTTGGCGTTCTTGATCGTCGGCGTCCTGTGGGCGCTCGCCGGCTTCGTTCTGTTCCAGCGTGGCAAGAGGCAGTTCGCCGCAATCGAGCCACTTCCGGAAACGACACAAACTCTCAAGGAGGATGCAGAATGGCTCAAGACACAGAAGAGCTGAAGCGTGAGATCGAATTTACGCGACAGGACATGAGCGGAACGCTCGACGCAATAGGGGATCGGGTCAGCCCCGGCCGAATGATCCAACGCAGGAAGAACCGCATCGCTCAAGCGTTCGGCTCCCTGCGCGACAGCGTCATGGGCACTGCACACGAGGCGAAGGAAAACCTCAGTGAAGCGTCCGACAACGCCACCGAGGCCGTCAAGCACGCACCCGACATGGTTGCGCAGCGCACGGCCGGCGCGCCGATGGTCGCCGGCGGTATCGCGTTCGGTATCGGAATGCTGATCGCCATCGCGTTCCCCGCGACTGAAGCCGAAGAGGCCGCAGGCGAGAAGCTTCGCGGCGCGATCGAGCCGGTGAAGGAAGACCTCGTGCAATCTGCGCAACAGGTGGCGCAGAACGTGAAGGAGCCCGCCAAGCAATCGGTCGAGTCGCTCAAGGAAGCCTCCGCGGAAGCCGCTCGTTCGGTGGCATCGTCCGCAAAGGAAGCGACCTCGGACGTCAAAGACGAGGCCATGAGTTCCGTCGAGACCGTCAGATCGACGGAGTAACACAACGTCGACTCGCGAGGCTGCTGTGATTCGGGCAAGCACCCCGCACCTTCCGTCGGCGGTGGAGCGCGAGCGCGTCGAACGACTGTGCCTCGAGTACGCCTCGACCCGCGATCCGCAACTGCGGGACGAGATCGTCGAAGCCCATCAATGGCTCGTCGCGCTCAGCGCCCACCAGCTACGCCGGCGCCGAGAGGCACTCGACGATCTCATGCAAGTTGCCAACGTCGGCCTGTTGCAGGCCATCGATCGATTCGACCCTTCGTTCGGAGTCACCTTCCGGACGTTCGCGTCGGCGACGATCGGAGGAGTGCTGCGTCGTCACTACCGGACCGTGTGGCGACTGCGCGTGCCCCGCCGCGTGCAGGAGTTGCACGTCAGCGTGGGTTACGCAATCGAGTTCCTCACTGCGGAGCTGCAACGTTCACCGAACATCGCCGAGGTCGCCGCGCGGGTCGGCGCGTCCGAGGAAGAGGTTCTCGAAGCGCTCGATGCCGGCGCCAACCTGCTGCCTCGATCCCTCGACTACGGCGAGGAGCAACCGGCCGTCGCCATCGATGACGCCGCTCTCGATGCGGCGGAGCGACGAATCGATGTCAGGGACCTGCTCGGCACTCTGCAGCCGCTACCTCGCCGGGTGCTGTGCCTGCGCTTCTTCGACGGCCTCACCCAGACCGAGATCGCCGAGGAACTGGGCACGAGCCAGGTCCAGGTATCGCGGATCCTTCGCAGCACACTCGTCAACCTGCGCGGCCGGATGACCGCGGGACAATTCGACTGACCCCGCGCCGCCGGCTCAGGCGTCGATGCGCGCCATCTGCCTCGCTCGACGCAGATCCTCGACGAGCGCGGCGCGGATCTCGGCCGCTGCCTCGTCAGCGCGGAGTACCGCCGACGGGTGATAGGTCACGATCGCCGGAGTGTTGGCGACGGTCAAGGTCTGTTGACGGCTGGCCGCGATCGGCACCGTGCGGCCGAACAGTGAACGCGCTGCGGTGGCGCCGAGCACCACGATCACGGCGGCGTTGACCGACTTCAACTCGGCGTCGATCCACGGGTGGCATGCCTCGATCTCGTCGGTGTTCGGCTTCTTGTGGATCCGCCGCTTGCCGCGCATTTCGTGCTTGAAGTGTTTGACGGCGTTGGTCGCATAGACCAGATCGCGATCGATGCCGGCGTCTTCGACGCAGCTCCACAGCACCCGACCGGCGGGGCCCACGAACACGTGACCCTTCTTGTCCTCCTGGTCGCCGGGCTGCTCGCCGACCAACATGATGGGCGCTGATCGCGACCCCTCGCCGAACACGGCCTGCGTGGTGTCCTCATACAGGGGACAGCCCTTGCAAGCCTGGACGGCTTCTCGCAACACAGGCAACGATTTCGACGCCGGTACGAATGGCTCGGCCGTCCACGTCACGTCAGGCACACGCCGACAGTGCCCCTGCATCCCCGGTTCCAATCGCGTCTGCACTGGGTAGAGGCAGGGCGTGACGATCGGAGCTACAGAAGAGGAATTGGCGCGGCGTGTCGCCGAGCTGCTCGACGGCCGCACGATCGCGACCGCCGAGTCGTGCACGGCGGGACGCTTGGCGGAGGTTCTGGCGTGCGTCGAGAAGGCGGCCGACTTCCTTCGCGGCGGCCTCGTCGCCTACCAGGACGAGATCAAACGGCAGTTGCTCGGTGTCACCGCCGACTCGGTGTTGACCATCGACGCGGCGAAGGAGATGGCGGTTGGGGCGCTGGGCCTGTTCGACGCCGACGTCGCGGTGTCGACAACTGGCGTCGCCGGCGACAAGTCGGAGGACGGCACGCCGCCGGGCACCGTCTACATCGCTACCGCGGTGGGCGATCGTGTGTCCGCCACGGAGCATCGGTTCACAGGGACGCCCGAGGAAGTGTGCGATCAAGCCCGACATCGGGCGTTGCTCGAACTCATCGCGGCAATGCGGTGAGGCCTGTCGGTGCTGTTTGATCGCCTGTTCACACGGGTACGCGCGACGAGACAGGACGAGTACGACATCGTCCCGGAAGGAGTTGATCATGGCAACCACAAAGCAAGTTCGTGCAGCGAAGAAGAACGTGAAGAAGGCTCAAGCGGCGTCGCGTAGTTCGCGCTCCATCGCCAACATGCCGGCGAAGACCCGCACCGCACTCGGCAAGCAGGGTGCTGCGGTCGCTCAGCGCAGACGCAGCGGCAGCTCGTCACCGAAGACCCGTGAAGAGCTCTACCGAGAAGCCAAGCGTCGGAACATTCCGGGTCGTTCGAAGATGGGCCGCGCCGAGCTGGCCCGAGCCCTCGGACAGAAGTGATATCCGACTGATCGACTACCCAAGGAGACTCAACATGCGAGCCACCATTGAAGATGTGATGACCACCAATCTGGTCACGTGTCCTTCGACGTCCACCATTGCAGACGCCGCCCGGCTGATGCGCGACCGGAACATCGGCGACGTCCTCGTCCTACGTGACGGCGACAAACTCGCCGGCATCGTCACCGACCGCGACCTCGTCGTGCGTTGCCTTGCCGAGGGTGCCGGAGCCGATGCGATGGTCGAAAGCGCCTGCACGGGTTCGCTCGTGTCGGTCGGCCCGGACACGAAGATCGACGAGGCTGCCGAGGTGATGCGCGAGCGATCCGTTCGACGCCTCGCGGTCGTCCGCGACGGCCGAGCTGTCGGCATCGTGTCGTTGGGTGACCTGGCGATGAAGAGCGATCCGAAGTCGACGCTCGGCGGCATCAGCGCCTCCGCCCCTAACGGCTGACCGCCTGAACGTTGCAACGCTGTCGGGTCAGTGGTCCACCACGGACCACTGACCCGCCCGCGTTCAGGCTGCCATCGCAAGCGCTTCTCGAATCCTGGCGATGACCCACCAGGGACGATCGCGGACGTCTTCGTAGGTGAAGGTGATCACCCGGAAGCCCCGCAGCGTGAGCTCGGTGTGGCGTTGGGCATCGACCTGACGTTGTCGACGGGTGGCGTGAGTACCGTGACCCGACACCTCGATGACGAGATCGCCCGGAAAGAATGCGTCTACTCGAGCGACGGTCCGTCCATCGGCGCGAAACGTCTTCTGCAGCACCGGTCGCGCAATGCCGGCTTGTCGAACAAGACGAAGGAAAGATCGCTCCAGACTGCTCTCACCGCCGGCATCGACGAGCGCGTCCAGCAGGACACGGCTGCCGTTGACCCCCGGGCGGAGTTCGCGCGCGACTCGATCGCGCAGTCGTTGCTCGGTGGTCAACCGTCGGCGAATTGCCGAGTCGATGGCGTTCTCGGTCTCCGCTCTGGAGAAGCCGAAGAGCGGCGACTCGAGAATCAGGCGCTCGACAGTCAGAGATCGAAATCCGCCCACCATGATGGTGTCGCCGCGGAGCGGTCGTCCGGACGCACACACCAGCCCGGTTGTGGTGCGGTGGCGTTCGGCGCGAGGCACGAGGAACTCCGCGTCGCCGACTGTGAAGCCGTCGAGCCCGTACAGGCGCGCCCCCGCACGGCCGGCGACCACGCCGTGCGGGTCGAGATCGAAGCGGCCGGACGTCAAGGCGCGTTCGAACGTCGGCGTCGAGCCGACCACCGCGAACGAGCGAGGTCCGAGTCGCTCGATCAGCCCGGTGCGCTCCCACTTGCTTCGCAGCGACGTGCTGACATCGTGCGCCGAGATCTGCGCGGCGGACACCGCTCCATATTGCGAGGCGGCTGCTGCCGCGATGAGACGGAATCGGTCATCCATGGCCCGAGTGTGCGCCACGGGTGTGACACACCGACGCGCTGTCGGGTCAGTGGTCCGCTACGGACCATCCGGGCGACAGCGACCGCTACTCGGTGGAATCTTCTTCGGCGGCGAGGGCCTGTTGCACCTCTTCGGCGCTGGCGCTGGCCCTCGTGACCACCTTGGTGGCACCACCGAGTAGGAGGTTGAGCACTTCCAGCGAGTCCTCGGTCGTCAGAACGACCAGAGCGATCTCGCCGGGACTCATGACCTTGCCGAGGTCTTTGATGTTGCCGCGGTCGAGGCTGCGGTTGAGCCGAGCGATCAGCCCACCGCTGGCCGCGCCGGTGACGGCGCCCGCCAGCAGGGTGGGTGGCCAGAGGATCCCGACCACCGCACCCGCAACGGCACCTTTACCCCAACCGTGGTGTGACAGACGGTCGACCGTCGTCACACCACCGTCGGAATCACACACCACGAGCGCGGCGTCGGCCATGTCGATGGTCTCGGCTTTCGCCGAGTCCTCGATGACATGCCAGTCCTTCTCGGCCGAAGCCCGATCCGGATAGGTCGCGATCGTCGTGCTCAGGTTCCTCATGGACGTCAGGCGAGAAGTCGTGCCTTCGCCGCCGCGAACTCGGCATCGGTGATGACGCCCTTGTCCTTCAGCCCCGCCAGCTTCGCCAGCTCGTCGGCATTGCTGGCACCACCGCCGCCAGTGCCGGCAGTCTCACGGACGTAGGCGTCGAACTGCGCTTTCTGGTCCATGGCTTGGTCGATCGAACGTTGCGTCATCGAGTTGCCACGAGCGATCACGTAGACGAAGACGCCGAGGAACGGCAGGACGATCACGAAGATGATCCACAGTGTCTTGGCGAATCCACCGAGGTCCGGGCTACGGAAGATGTCCGCGAAGATGCGGAACAGCAGCCACAGCCACATGAAGAACAGGAAGAAGATCACCATGCTCCAGAAGAAGCCCAGGATCGGATAGTCGTAAGCGAGCATCAGGTTGCCTTTCAATTTGTCGTGCCAGCGCGGTCAGAAGTTAGACCCGCTGGTCGCAAGCGCCACCACCCTGGTGGAGGTGGTTCAAACCGTAATCCGAGCCACGTCGGATCCTGGGGATATCCACCCACGTCAGGGTGGGTAGGGACACCCCACCGTTCGCAACTCTGTCATTGTGGATGAAGTGACCCCGCAGCCAGACCCGACCGACGTCTCGCCGGCACCCGTTTCCAAGACCAGCAAGACGCTGGCCCTGCTTCTCGCGATGGCAATGTTCGTGCTCGTCGTGGACACGTCGATCATGAACGTGTCGATCTCCGCCGTCGTGAAAGACATCGGCACGACCGTCAGCGGCGTGCAGTCGGCGATCGCCCTGGAGGCGTTGGTGTCGGCTGCGTTCATCCTCATCGGCAGCAAGGTCGGCGACCTGATCGGCCGCAAGCGCGCCTACGTGCTCGGCCTGCTGGGCTACGCCGTCGGCGCGTTGGCGATGACCCTCACGCAATCGCTCGTCCCGATCATCATCTTCTGGGCGATCATCGGCGGCCTCGGCGCGTCGCTGCTGTTGCCGGCGATGCAGTCACTCATCCACGGCAACTTCGAAGGCGCCGAACGCAAGAAGGTCTACGCGCTCGTCGGCGCCTCTGCGGCGATTGCCGCGGCCGTCGGTCCACTGCTCGGGGGCTTCATCACGACGGTCATGTCGTGGCGCGTCGCCTTCCTTCTCGAAGCGGTCATCATCGCGATCGTCCTGTCGGGCATCAAGCTGGTGAAGGACGTGCCGTACACGGGCCCCCGCAACATCGACTTCGTCGGCGCGATCTTGTCGGTGGTCGGCATGGGCGGAGTCGTGCTCGGCATCCTCGTCTGGCAAGAAGGCGGCGGGTCGGTCGGTGCGCTGATCGGCGTCGGCGTGCTCGCGTTGGTCGGTCTGGCCTTCTGGCTGCGGAGCCGTAAGCGCAACGGCAAGCCGACCCTCATCGATCCGGGATTGTTCTCGTCGAAGCTGTTCACCACCGGCGTGTCGCAGCAGATGCTGCAGCAGATCACGCTCGGCGGGGCGATGATCAGCCTGCCGATCTTCTTGCAGATGGTGCTCGAGTACAACGCGCTCGAAGCGGGCCTGTCGATGGCACCGCTTTCGCTCAGCATGTTCGCGTCAGCGTTGATCGCCGGCAAGAAGACCGGTCACCGCCGACCGGCCAAGGTGATCCTGCTCGGCTTCATTCTCACCACCGTTGGCATGGGCCTTCTCCTGCCCGTCGTGCCGCGTGCCCATTCCGGCTGGTACCTCGTGATCCCGCTGATGATCGCCGGTTGCGGTCTCGGCCTGCTGGTGTCGCAGCTCAACAACTACACGCTGTCGCCCATCGACGAGGAGCGGGCCAGCGAGGCCGCCGGTGTGAACTCCGCGGCCGGGTCGTTCGGGTTGTCGTTCGGCCTCGCCTTCGCCGGTGCGATCATGCTGGCAACGCTGTCGTTCACGTTCACCAAGATGTCCGAGGACAGCAAGGTGTTGGCGCCGGCTCAACAACAGCAGGTTGCCGACACGCTCGAGCACGACGCCCAGGTCGTCAGCAACACCCAACTCGAAGAGCTGCTGCAGGGGCAACCGCAGGAAGTGCAGGACGAGATCATCCGCATCAACACCGACGCCCGACCGCTCGCACTGCAGATCGCGCTGCTCGTGCCCGTGCTCGCGGCGTTGCTCGGTGTGTTGAACTCGCTGCGGATGCTGCGCCTCCCCGATCCGCAACCATCAGAGGCCGCGGAGATGATGCTGGGCGGCTGAGCCCTCAGAACCGCGTCGGGATCGTCTGCGCGCTGAGGTCCGGGTCCTTGTAGCCGCCTTGCGGCTGCCGCTTCGGCAGCACCACCTTCTTGCGGCGTGGCGCCTTGTACGGCACGTTGTCGAGCAGGTGCGAGATCAGGTTCAGACGGGCGCGCTTCTTGTCGTCCGAATGGCAGACGTGCCACGGTGCGAAGTCGGTGTTGGTCGCCTTGAACATGTCGTCGCGGGCGCGGGCGTAGTCGTACCAGTGCGTGTACGACTTGAGGTCCATGTCCGACAGCTTCCAGATCTTGCGCGGGTCGTGGATCCGGTTCTCCAGCCGTCGCGTCTGCTCGTCCTGGCCGACCTCGAGCCAGTACTTGAACAGCAGGATCCCGGAGTCGACCATCGCCTTTTCGACACCTGGTACCTGCCCGAGGAACTTCTTCGAAACCGCTGGTGTGCAGAAGCCGAGCACGCGCTCGACGCCCGCCCGGTTGTACCAACTGCGATCGAAGATCACCACCTCGCCGGCTGCGGGCAGGTGCGGCAGGTAGCGCTGGATGTACATCTGCGACTTCTCTCGCTCGGTCGGTGCCGGAAGGGCGACGACCCGGAACACGCGAGGGCTCACGCGCCCGGTGATCGCTTTGATGGTGCCGCCCTTACCCGCGGTGTCACGACCTTCGAACACGATGCAGACCTTCGCGCCCGAAGCCTTCACCCACTCCTGCATCGCCACCAGTTCGCCCTCGAGCTTCTCGAGCTCGGACACATACTCCTTGTTCTTCATCTTCGCCGGCTTCGCGCCGGCGTCGTCATGATCACCGTTGTCGTCGTGGTGCTTGTGATGTTTGTGATGCTTGGCCACGGTCAGACCTTGTCCTTGAAGACGGCGCGGGCGAGGATCTTGCCGAGCTCCGACAGCACGAAGAACGCCGCCACCGCGATGAGGATCGGCCGCCACTGGTCACCGTTCAGCGGCACAGTGCCGAGGATCCTGTTGAGGAAGTCGAGGCTGGTCGCGAGGATCGCTGCGGCGAGCGCCGCCAGGATCATCAGGTTGAAGCGGCCGTTGGCGATGGTGTCGAGGTTGAACACGCTTCGAGCGGGGTTCCGCCACTCGAGCGCCACGACGACGTGGATGAACGACATGGTGACGAAGCCCATCGTCAACGCGACAGCGAGTCCCTCTCGGGGCTCTGCCCACGACACGATGATCAACGTCGCCACCGCAATCATCAGGCCGGAAACTCCGAACCGCACTGCGTTCACTCGTGAGATCACCGGCTCGTCGATGGGTCGCGGCTTTCGTTGCATGAGCCCGGGGGTCTCGGCGTCGAAGCCGAGGCCGAGCGCCAGTGGAACGTCGACCGCGAAGTTGATCCACAGGATCTGCATCGGCTTCAACGGCGTTCCGTCGGCGATCGTCCAGATGCCGGCGCCGACGAAGGTCAGGATGAAGCCGACCAGCGAGATCATCTGTAGTCGGACGTACTTCATCAGGTTGTCGTAGAGACCGCGGCCGCGCCTGACCGCTGTGACGATCGTGGCGAAGTTGTCGTCCGTCAGGATCATCTGCGCAGCGTCCTTCGTCACCTCCGTTCCCGTGATGCCCATGGCCACACCGATGTCCGCACGGGTGAGGGCCGGAGCGTCGTTGACGCCGTCACCCGTCATGGCGACGATGTTGCCCTGCTCCTTCAGGATGCTGACGAGCCGCACCTTGTCCTCGGGTGCCACTCGGGCGATGACGCCGATGCTGCCGATCTCTTCCTTCAGCTTGTCGTCGGGCATCGCCGCGAATTCGGCACCCGTGATGGCCCGCCCCTCGATGCCGAGTTGGGCGGCGATCGCCGCGGCCGTCGTCGCATGGTCGCCGGTGATCATCCGGACCCGGATGCCTGCGTCGTGGCAGAGGCCGATGGCGACCCGTGCTTCCTTGCGGGGCGGGTCGACGATGCCGATGAGGGCGAGCAGCTCGAGACCTTGGATCAGACCGAGGAGCGACTCTTTGGGATCGAACGAACCGGGCTCGAAGTCCTTGCGGGCGACGGCGAGCACGCGCAGCCCTTCACTGGCCAGGCGGTCGTTCTCCTCGAGCACACGCGAGATCATCGGCTCGAGCGGCGCCGACTTGCCGTCGACGTCGAGGTAGGTCGTCGACCTGGCGAGCAACACGTCGGGGGCACCCTTCACGAAGCAACGGGTGATCTTGCGACCACCTTCCTCGATGTCATGGAACGTCGCCATCAACTTGTACTCGGCGTCGAACGGAACCTCACCCACACGGGGGAGGAGCCGCCGGGTCTCCTCGACGTTGAGCCCACCCTTGGCGGCGAGCACCACGAGCGCCCCCTCCGTCGGGTCGCCGATGCACGCACCGTCGCGGATGGTTGCATCGTTGGCGAGCGCCATCGGCAACAGGAACGGCTCGAGTGGGGTGTCGCTGTCACCGAACGCCCGCAGGATGTTGCCCTGAGTCGAGTAGCCCTCGCCGTCGACGTCGAATCGTCGGCCGGCGACGACGAGCTGACGCGCCGTCATCTGGTTCAGCGTCAGGGTGCCGGTCTTGTCGGAGCAGATCGCCGAGGTCGAGCCGAGCGTCTCGACCGACTTGAGGCGCTTGACGATTGCACCCTCTGCGGCCAGCTGCTGCGTTCCCATCGACAGCAGCATCGTCACTACCGCCGGCAGACCTGTCGGGATCGCCGAGATGGCCAGGCTGATGCCGGTGACGAACAGCGTGTCGAAGTCCTCACCACGGATGAGGCCGAGGATCACGATGAACGCCAGCGCCGCGGCGGCGAGGATCGTGATGACGACCGTCAACTGGTCGAGCTGCTTGGTGAGCGGAGTCTTCTCCTGCTCGACACCGCTCAGCATGTCGGAGATGTGACCGACCTCGCTCTCCATGCCCGTGGCGGTGACCACCATCTCACCGCGGCCCCGGGTGACCTGCGAGTTCATGTACGCCATGTCGACCCGGTCGCCCAACGGCACGTCGACGCCGGTAACGGCGTCGACACCTTTCGAGACAGGCGTGCTCTCACCCGTCAGGCCGGCCTCTTCGATCTCCAGCGTCGCGGCAACCAGCACGCGGCCGTCCGCCGGCACCTTGTCGCCGGCCTCGAAGCCGACGATGTCGCCGGGCACGAGCTCCTCGGACGGCAGCTCGACGATCTGGCCGTCGCGTTTGACGCTCGCCGTCATGATCAGCATCTGCTTCAGCGAGTCCACACTGGCGGCGGCCTTGCCCTCCTGGTTGAGACCCATCAAGGCGTTCAGAACGGTCAGCCCGATGACGACCAGAGCCGTCGTCACGTCCTGCAACGCCACCCAACTGACGATCGCCGTTCCGAGAAGAACCAGCTGCATGAGGTCCTTGTACTGGCGGACGAAGGCCTGCCAGCGGGGTTCCTTGGGCGGCTCGGCGAGCTTGTTGGCCCCATACTTCTTCCGGCGCTCGACGACCTCGGTGGTCGTCAGGCCGACGTCGGGATTGACGTCGAGCTCTCGACAGACCTCGTCGGCCGTCAGCGAATACCAGCTGATCTGGTCCCGAACTGCAGGCGTTGGTTCCACTGTCGTTGTCATGCTCACCCCACACGAAGGCGCCGGCAGGTGCCGGATGCGATGTCTCGAAGATCCTCTTCACACGGGTGGGAGGGCACCACCCGTGTATGGGTGGGGCTGGGGCGGCCAAACCACCCATCCCTAGGTGGGTACGGCCCACCCCCCGGATTCGTACGGTGACCTGCGAAGCCGTCGGTGCGACAGTCCCCAATCCAGGAGGTAGCAGCCATGTACAACCTGCGAAACCGGAGCTTCCTGAAAGAGATCGACTTCGAGCCGAACGAGCTCCGATTCCTTCTCCAGCTCTCCGAAGCGCTGAAGATCGCCAAGTACTCGGGCGCCGAGACCAAGCGGCTCAACGGCAAAGAGATCGCTCTGATCTTCGAGAAGACCTCGACACGGACCCGGTCGGCCTTCGAAGTCGCCGCCTTCGACCAGGGCGCGCACGTGACGTACCTCGATCCGTCGGGTTCGCAACTCGGCCACAAGGAATCGGTCGCCGACACAGCACGCGTGCTCGGCCGCATGTACGACGCCATCGAGTTCCGCGGCAACGCCCAGACCGACGTCGAAGAGCTGGGCGCGTTCGCCGGAGTGCCGGTCTACAACGGCCTCACCAACGAGTGGCACCCCACGCAGATGCTCGCCGACTTCCTGACGATGCACGAGGCCAGCGGCAAGCCCTACGACGCGCTGTCGTACGCCTACGTCGGTGACTGCCGCTTCAACATGGGCCGGTCGCTGCTCGTCATGGGCGCGCTCATGGGAGCAGACGTGCGGTTGTCCTCTCCGGAGTCGTTGCGCCCACCCGACGACGTCGTCAAGATCGCCAACGACATCGCCGGTCGCACCGGCGCCAACGTGACGATCACGGAAGACGCCGGGGCCGCGGTGCAAGGAGTCGATTTCATCCACACCGACGTATGGGTGTCGATGGGCGAGGACAAGCACGTCTGGGACGAGCGTGTCCAGCTGTTGAAGCCGTATCAGGTGAACCGGGAGTTGCTGTCGAAGACCGGCAATCGCAAGACCAAGTTCATGCACTGCCTGCCGGCCTTCCACGATCCCAACACGACGGTCGGCCGCGAAATGATGGAGCACACCGGCATGTCGCAGGGTCTCGAAGTCACCGGCGAGGTGTTCGAGTCACCGGCCAGCATCGTGTTCGATCAGGCCGAGAACCGGTTGCACACGATCAAGGCCATCCTCGTCGCCACGCTCGGGAGCTGACACGATGCGCGTCCTGGTCGCTCTCGGCGGCAATGCGCTGTTGAAGCGCGGTGAGCCGATGACCGCCGACAACCAGCGCGCCAACATCCAGACGGCTGCCGCGTCCCTGGCGCCGGTCGCCGAGAAGCATCAGCTCGTTCTGTCGCACGGTAACGGTCCGCAGGTCGGGCTGCTGGCGCTGCAAGCCTCGGCGTACAAGGAGGTCGAGGCCTACCCGCTCGATGTGCTCGGAGCGCAGACCGAGGGGATGATCGGCTATCTCATCGAACAGGAGCTCGGCAACCTGCTCCCAGCCGAAGTGCCGCTGGCGACGCTGCTGACGATGATCGAGGTCGATGCCGACGATCCGGCGTTCGACGACCCGACCAAGTTCGTCGGCCCGATCTACGGCGACGGCGAGGCCGAAGCATTGGCCAAGGAGAAGGGTTGGGTGTTCAAGCGTGACGGCTCGCACCTTCGCCGAGTCGTCGCCTCGCCGCTGCCGAAGCGGATCTTCGAGATCCGACCGATCCGCTGGCTGCTCGATCACCAGACCGTGGTGATCTGCGCCGGTGGCGGTGGAATCCCGACGACATGGGTCGCCGGACGCGAGCGAACACTCGGTGGCGTCGAGGCCGTGATCGACAAGGATCTCGCCAGCGAGCTCCTTGCTCGCGAGCTCGAAGCGGACCTGTTCGTGATGGCCACCGACGTCGACGGCGTCTACGACAACTGGGGGACGCCCGAGCAGCGGCGGCTGGATCGCGTCACGCCCGAGGAACTGAGGTCGAAGGACTACGCGGCCGGCTCGATGGGCCCGAAGGTCCTCGCCGCGGCCAAGTTCGTCGAGTCGACGGGAAAGCGGGCGGCCATCGGTTCGCTCGCCGACATCGAAAAGATCGTCGAGGGTGCAGCAGGCACCAACGTCGTGCCTGCGTAGTGATTCTGTACGAAGGAGAAACGAGATGAACGGGTTTGGTGTCCACTCCGAGGTCGGCAAGCTGCGCAAGGTCATGGTCCACCGGCCGGACCTCAGCCTGAAGCGTCTGACACCGACGAATCACGACGACTTGCTGTTCGACGACGTGCTGTGGGTCGAGCGAGCACAGTACGAGCACGATCAGTTCGTGGCCCGGATGCGCGAACGCGGCGTCGAGGTGTTCCTGCTCTCCGACCTTCTCGCCGAGGCGCTCGCCGCGAGCGACGACACCAGGTTGCGGGCGATCGAGCTCGTCGCCTCGGAGTACACAGTTGGTCTGTCGCTGGTCGACGACGTTCGTGCCCTCCTCACCGACATGAAGCCGGATCAACTGGCCACGCACCTGATCGGCGGTCTCACGGTCGGGGAACTGGGTCTCGACGTCGCGAAGGAGAAGTCGGCGTCACTGATCGCTGCCGCGCTCGGCGGTGACGAGAGCGCCTTCGTGTTGCCTCCTCTGCCGAACACGTTGTTCACGCGCGACTCGAGTTGCTGGATCTACGGAGGCGTCTCCATCAATCCGATGTACTGGCCGGCCCGTCGGCGCGAGGCGTACAACGTCGCCGCCATCTACAAGGCGCACCCGATGTTCGCCGACGGAGGCTTCGAGTTCTGGTACCCGCCGCAGGGACCGGACGGCAGGTTCGAGATCGCCGATTTCGGACTGGCCACCATGGAGGGCGGCGACGTCATGCCGATCGGCAATGGCGCCGTCCTCATCGGCATGAGTGAGCGCACTCAGGGTCGAATGATCGAGCAGGTTGCCAAAGCGTTGTTCGCCAAGGGTGCGGCCGACCGGGTGATCGCGTGCGTGATGACGAAGGACCGGGCCCACATGCACCTCGACACGGTGTTCACGCTCCTGGACCGGGACAAGGCGACGGCGTATCCCAAGGTCGTCGGCAACATTCGCGCGATCACCCTCCGGCCGGGTGCCAAGGAGGGCACCCTGCACGTCTCGGAGGACGGTGACTTCCTGGCGACCGTCGCCGATGCACTCGGGATCAAGTCGCTGCATGTCGTCGAGACCGGCGGTGACCAGTATCAGCAAGAGCGCGAGCAGTGGGACGACGGCAACAACGTCGTGGCACTCGAGCCTGGTGTCGTCGTCGCCTACGAGCGGAACACGTACACGATCGCGAAGATGCACGCGGCGGGTGTCGAGGTGGTCGAGATCGCCGGCTTCGAACTCGGCAAGGGCCGCGGCGGCGGGCACTGCATGACCTGCCCGTTGCAGCGCGACGGAATCTGAGGTGTGACATGGGCTCGCACTCCGCCGTTCGCTGGGTGATCGCAATCGTCCTCGTTCTCGGCATCGTCGCGATGCTGGCGTGGCGGAGGAACGGTCCGGGTGTCGGCGACCGCTTCCCCGATCAGTCGATGGGGCGAGTGACGATGGTGGTACCACTCGAGGGTTCGGGCAGCAGGTGACGTAGTGAACGCCGACATCGGCGAAGCGGAGCGCGCACCGAGGGAACCGAGCTTTGCGGACGCTGTCGCGCCGGTCGTGGTGATGGTCGGCCTGTTGACGCTGACCATCGTGCTGTTCGGCGTCGATGCGGCCACGGGCCCGTTGCAAGTGGCGTTGTTCGCCAGTGCCGTCTTCGCCGGCCTCGTCGCTCTCAAGAACGGCCACACCTCGGCACGCTTGCGAGAGGCGATGATCGGCGGCGTCTCGTCGGCGATGGGCGCGATCTTCATCCTGCTCGCAGTCGGCGCGCTCATCGGCACCTGGAACATGGCCGGCACCATCCCGACCGTCGTGTCGTACGGCATCGCCGTGCTGAAGCCGTCGATCTTCTACGCGGCCGTTGCCCTGATCTGTGCGGTCGTCGGCATGGTCACCGGCAGCT
>Ga0207648_10002329_pt1 | contig 20499 bp, 15 predicted proteins | sample KBSMisM32_FD_184310 | JGI IMG/M metagenome (GOLD analysis project Ga0207648, IMG submission 184310) | Miscanthus rhizosphere microbial communities from Kellogg Biological Station, Michigan, USA - KBS Miscanthus M3-2 (SPAdes) (version 2) | ecosystem: Host-associated > Plants > Roots >...
CGTTTCCATGGTCGCCTTCCTCATCATCCGCCGTGATTGGTGAAATGGCTGAGGTAGTCTAGCGGACTTCAGCCGACGGGCCGCCTGAGCCCCCCACGACCGCTCTGAGGCGTCAGCGGTATTCGATTTTGGGTAGAGCCGAGGGCGGGGGCGCGCAGCGGGAACGGGCGCCGATGAAGATCCGCGTGACGTGGGTCAACTCGACGCTCTTCGACGACTGAGTGATGACGATCTCTTCAGCAATGACCGTCGTGTCGTCGAAGCGGACCCTGGCATTGCCGTTGAGCCGAAGAGTGTCGCCTTCGAGGCTGACCTTGTCGGCGGACAGCCGCAGCGGCTGTTGCGATACGAGGCGCGCCTGGATCTCCGCTGCCACGCAGTCGTTCCACGGACGGGCGGTGCCCTGGGCGGCTGCTGGCTCCGCCGCGACAACGATACGGCCGGTCTGAAGACCGGCAGCCACGAACGACGGCCTGAAGGCGGCCCCTACTTCCGTATCAACGCGAGCAGTTCGTCGACTTCTTTCGGCAATCCCGGCGTCAGGATCTCGGCGCCGGTTGGCGTGACGAGGATCGTGTCCTCGATGCGGATGTGGAGCTGCTGATCGGGCAGGTCGATGATCGGCTCGATCGCCATCACCATGCCGGCCTCGAACGGCGCGTTCCAGTCGCCGACGTCGTGGACGGACAGCCCGACGTAGTGCCCCACGTAGGCGTTGACCGGGTCGAAGCCGTTGCGCATGTAGATGTCGCGTGCGATCTTCGCGACCACGTCGCGCGTCACGCCGGGCTTGATCGCCGCGATGATCGCCTTCTGCGTTTCGAGCACGCAGTCGTAGGCCTTGCGCTGCGCCTCGGTGAAGCGGCCCGACACCGGCCACGTGCGCGTGATGTCGGTGGTCAGCTGGTCGAGCGCGCCGGCGTAGTCCATCACCACGAGCTCGCCGGCTTTCATCTGCCGGCCGCTGGCTTCGTAGTGCCACTGGTTGCCCATCGGGCCCGAGCCGACGATGGCCGGATAGGCGGCCGACTGCATGCCGTGCTTGACGTGCCAGTAAGTGGCTTCGGCCTCGAGCTCGTACTCGTACTTGCCCACGGCGGTGGCCTGGATGGCCCGCTTCATCGCCTCGGCGCTGATTCGGCCGCTGTAGCGCAGGATCTCGATCTCGCGCGGCGTCTTGATGAGGCGCAGGCGGTCGATGTGCGGCGTCACGTCGCGGAACGCGTAGTAGGGAAACTGCAGGCGCAGCGCGGCAATGCGCGTGGCGTCCTGGTTGGTGGCGAAGGCGAACGGGTTGACCAGGCGGCGTCCGGCTTCGATGGCAGCGTCGATCCGGCCGCCGCCGACGTCGTCGCGCTCCGAGAGCCGCGTCCAGAAGGCCTCTTCGCCGGACACGCCGCGACGGCGGCCCAGGAACTCGCCGAGCGCGCTGATCGGCTGAATCGACGAGAAGGCGTGCGCCTTCGCCGCGTCCGGTTCGTCGAGCCAGTTGCCGCCTTCGTAGCGGATCTGGACGGCGGTGAGCTTGGGCAGGAAGAGGTGCGAGGCCTTGGTGGCGGCGTCGATCACGAGCACGCCGTTCAGCGCCTCGTTTCCGGTGAGGTAGAAGAAGTCGTTGTCCTGGCGGAAGCGCAGCCCCGGCGTGGCTTCGGTGGCGCCGAACATCACGATGAGGCCCTTCTGAACCGCCTGCGCGAGCTTCTCGCGGCGCGCGGCAAACTCGCCGGGCGGATACCCCATGCGCTCGGCGGAGGCCGATGACCCGATGAGCACGAGTGCGACGAGGAGAACACATCGGGTCATGACAACCCCAGGCAGGCCTGAAGGCCCGCAGCTACGATGGGCCGCCTGAAGGGGGCCCCTACGTACGTTACGTGCGTTTCAGCGTGACGCAGACCCATTCGTCTTCCTGTTCGCGGCGCTCCACGACGAAGCCGGCGAAGCTGGAAACGACGTCGGCTTCCTCGTGGTCCTGGAAGCCGCTGAGAATCAGTTTGCCGTGCGGCTTGCCCGCGAGCGTGCCCATTGCGGCGGCGCTCGCCATCAGCAGACCGCCAGTGAGGTTGCCGAAGACGATGTCGGCCGGGTCGAACTCGGTGTTGCGGAGATCGCCCACGAGCAGGGTGACGATGGCGGCTGGATTCAGCGCCAGGTTGTCCCACGCCGCGTGAATCGCATCTTCGTCGTCGTCGATGCCGCGCACGTTGACGGCGCCGAGCAGGCTGGCGGCAATCGCCAGCACGCCGGAGCCGGTGCCGACGTCGATGACCGTGCGCTCCTTGACCTCGAGTGCCTGGAGCGCGGCGAGGCACAGGCGGGTGGTGGCGTGATGTCCGGTGCCGAAGCCCATCGACGGCCGGATCGCCACGACGATCGGCGCATCCCATGGCGGCGCCACGATCAGATTGCCGACGCGGACGGCCTTCAGGCTGGCTTGCGAACGCGCGGCCCAGTCTTCGTCGGGCACGTCCACCGGCGTCAGGCCGAGGGCGGGAAACTGACGCGCGATCGCCTGCTGCGCGCGGTCGCGTCCGCCGCGCGTACGGAAGAACACACGCCAGCCCGCGGGCGCGCTTTCGTCGATCGCTTCTACGTCGAAGTCGGTGAGCGTGGCTTCGAGCAGGTCGCCCTGCACCGCGTCGTGGGCGTCGGGGGCGTCGGCGGGCGGCAGCCCCGCGACGTCCAGCGCTGGCCAGGTGCGGGCATGCTGCGACACAGGTGCCTCAGCCGAAGATGTCTTTGACGCGGTCGAACAGCCCCTTGTCGTCTTCGCCCTGCCCCACGGGCTGCGGCTCGGCGGGCTCCGGCGGCAGCGACGTGGCCAGATCCTCGAGGAGCCGCCGCTGGTCTTTCGAGAGCTTCCGCGGGATGGACACCTTGACCGTCACCTGCAGGTCGCCGCGTCCGCGGCCGCTGACGTCGGGCATGCCCTTGCCGCGCAACCGGAACGTGGTCCCGGTCTGGGTGCCGTCGGGGATGCGCAGCGACTCGGTGCCGTCGAGCGTCGGCACGGTGATCTCGCCGCCAAGCGCCAGCGTCGGGTACGACACCGGCATCTCGCAGAACAGATCGTTTCCCTCGCGCTGGAAGAACGCGTGATCCTGCACGTGCACCACCACGTACAGGTCGCCCGCTGGGCCGCTCGACGGGCCGGCCTCGCCCTCGCCCGAGAGGCGCAGCCGCTGACCCGATGCGATGCCGGGCGGGATCCGCACGGTGATCTTGCGTTCCTTCTGGATGCGCCCGGCGCCCTTGCAGGTGACACACGGCTTGGCGATGACCGTGCCGGTGCCCCGGCACTGCGCGCACGTACGGGCCACCGTGAAGAAGCCCTGCTGGTATCGCAGTTGGCCGCGCCCGTGACACTGCGGGCACGTGGTCGGTTTCGAGCCTTCGGCGGCGCCGCTGCCGTGGCACGTTTCGCACTGTTCCGCGCGTGGAATCTGCAGCGCCATCTCGGCGCCCTTGGCGGATTCGTCGAACGAGATCTCGAGGTCGTAGCGCAGGTCGGCGCCGCGCTGCGGGCCGCGGCGGCGCCCGCCGGCGCCGAAGATGTCGCCGAGGCCGAAGATGTCGCCCAGGCCGCCGAGGATGTCTTCGAATCCCGTGAAGACGGTGGGGTCGAACCCGCCGGTGGCCGCGCCGCCCAGGCCGGCGTGGCCGAAGCGGTCGTACATGTGCCGCTTGTCGGTGTCCGCCAGCACCGAGTAGGCCTCGGCCGCTTCCTTGAACAGGTCTTCCGCGTGCTTGTCGCCGGGATTGCGATCCGGATGGTGCTTGAGCGCCAGCTTGCGGTACGCGCTTTTGATCTCCTGATCGGTCGCTGTCTTGGCGACGCCCAGGATCTCGTAGTAATCGCGTTTGCTCACGACTTGGCGACCTTCACCATCGCTGGACGCAGCAGGCGCTCGCCCAGCATGTAGCCGCGCTGCATCTCTTCCATCACCTCGCCGTCGCGATGCGCGTCGCTGGCTTCCTGGCTGACCGCCTGATGGAAGCGCGGATCGAAGTCCGCGCCGAGCGCCTCGATCGGCGTGACGCCGCGCTTGCGCAAGAGATCCACCAGCTGGCGCAGAATCAGCTCGACGCCGGCGCGAAAGCCCGCGGCTTCGGGGCCCGAGGGCGATTGCAGCGCGCGTTCCAGGTTGTCCACGACCGGCAGCACCTCGGACAGCAGGCTGAACGCGGCGGCGTCGGACTGCTCGCGCCGCTCCCGATCGATCCGCTTGCGATAGTTGTCGAACTCGGCGGCGGTCCGCAGCAGGCGGTCCTGGAGCGCGTCGCGCTCCGCTTTCAGCGCCGCGATGTCCACCGACTCGGCGGCGTCGTCCTGAACCTGCGGATCCTGGTCCTGCTCTTCGAAGGGCTCGTTGTTCATTTCTCGGTCACGGGAACTAGCTGGCGCTGCGGAGGACACGGGACACGGCTTGCGTGGTGCCGTCCACGAGCGCGATGGTGCGGGAATAGTCGATGCGTGTCGGGCCGATGATGCCGACGGTGCGCGTGGCCCCGCCGTCCACCGCCGTCGCGGCGATGAGGCTGAAGGGGCGCAGGCCCGGGGCGGTGTGCTCGGCGCCGATGATGACGGTGAGGCCGGGGCCGTCGATGTACTCGTTCAACAGATGGAGCATCCGCTCCTTCTCGTCCATCATCTCGAGCAGCGCCCGCAGCGTGGCGAGCGACACGCCGTCGGCGCTGCCGCTTTCGATGAGCGCCGAGGCGCCTTCCACCGAGAACGCCTGCTGACGCGAGATGTCTTCGAGCGACGCCTGCGCCAGCCGCAGTGCGCGGCGCAACAGCTCGTCGTAGAGCGAGCGGTCCATCTCGAGCCGCGCGGCCACGGCGTCGCGGACGTCGAGCAGCGGCAGCCCGGCGAACTCGGTGTTCAAGTAATTGGCCGCCCGCACCAGGTCGTCCGATCGCAGCGCGCCATCGGACTCGACGGTCTTCTGGGTCACCTTGCCGTCGGCGGCCACGACCACCACGAGGACGCGCTGCGCGCCCAGCTGCACAAATTCGATCCGCTGCAGGATGGCGCCCTCGTTGTCGGAGATGGCGAACGCCACGACGCGGGCGGCGCGCGCGACGAGGTGCGACACGTCCGAGAGGAGGTCTCCCATCAAAGGCGAGCGCTCGGCCTGCTGGCGGAGGCGGATCTCCACCGTGGCCGACGGCCTGGCCGGCTTGCGCCCCTCGAGCAGCTGGTCGACGAACACGCGATAGGCGCGATCCGTCGGCACGCGTCCGGCGGAGGTGTGCGGCTGGTAGACGAACCCCATCTCCTCGAGCTGCCCGAGCACGTTGCGCACGGTGGCCGATGAGACGCCGAGGCTGCTCTCCCGCGCCAGTACCTGTGACGAGACGGCTTCGCCGGTCTCGATGTACTCGCGAACGAGGGTAGCCAACAGGCGGCGCGACCGATCGGGGAGCTCAAACGAACCCATTGCTTTACAGGGGCTTAGAGGCCTTAGCGCTAGTATAACAGGCTAGAGGAACCCCATGGGCGCACCGCTCCCAGAGACGATCGACGGCGTTTTGGCCCGTTTGAACGGGCTGCTCGACGACGCCATCCGCGACGGCCGGCGCATCGGCTATTTCGTGGCGCTCTACGAGCGCGTCACGTCCAACGTCCGCCATGCGCTCATCGCGGGGACCGTGTTCGACGACAACCCGCGGATGGAGCGGCTGGACGTGGTGTTCGCCAACCGGTTCATCGAGGCTTGGGAACAGCACGTGGCGGGCGCCTCGCCGACCGAGAGTTGGGGAGTGGCGTTCGAGATGCTCGAGAACCCGGGGCCGCTGGTCATTCAGCATCTGATGCTCGGGATGAACGCCCACATCAACCTGGACCTCGGCATTGCCGCGGCCACGGTGGCGCCGACGCCGGCACAGCTCGAGGCGCTGCACGCCGACTTCAATCGGATCAACGACGTGCTCGCCCGGCTGGTGCGGATCGTGGAGGACCAGCTGTGCACCATCTGCCCGCCGCTGCAGCGGCTCGCGGACCGGATCACCGTCGAGGACCACGTGTTTGATTTCGGCATGAACGCGGCCCGGGACGTGGCGTGGAAGCTGGCTCAGGATCTGGTGGCCGCGCCCCGCGATTCGTGGCCGGCGATCATCGCCAATCGTGACGCCCTGTCGGCAATCGCCGCGCGTGCGCTCTACCCGTTACATGGACTGGCCGCCGCCACCGCGCTCGTGGTCCACGGCCACGAGAACAAAGACATTCGCTGGAATATTCAGGTGGTGTCTTCGTAGGGGCCGCCTTCAGGCGGCTCGTGAACGGTCCACCTAAAGGTGGACCCTACGACGGAGTCAGCGCTTGAGCGCGCCTTCCCAGCGCATGGACATTGCGGCCACGCTGGGTTCGGCGGTCTTGCCGTGCTTCACGGCAATCAGCTCGGCCACGATGCTGACGGCGATCTCCTGCGGTGTGATGGCACCGATGTCGAGCCCGATGGGCGCGTGCACCGGCCGCAGGGTGTCGGGCGTCACGCCCTCTTCGCGCAGCATGTCGAAGATGCGCTTCACCTTGGCCTTGCTGCCGATGAGGCCGAGATAGCGGAGCGGTGTCCGCAACAGGCCGCGCATCGTGTCGAGGTCGTGGCGATGCCCGCGCGTCACCACCACCGCGTAGGCGATCGCCGGCAGCGAGTGCGCGGCGAGCCAGGTGGGGATGTCGTCCACGATCACGTCGACGCCGGGGCCGAAGCGCTCGGTGCTGGCGAACTTCTCGCGGTCGTCGATGACGTGTACGCGGAAGCCCACCTCGTGCGCCATCTTGCCGACGAAGTGGCCCACGTGGCCGGCGCCGAAGACGTACAGCTCGGGAGACGACTCGACCGGCTCGATGAACACGTCCATCTGGCCGCCACACACGAGCCCCGTCTCCTGGGCGAAGTCGTCGTTGAGCTCGAACGACATGTTGAGCGGTTTGCGCGACTTGATTGCCTCGCGCGCCTTCCAGAACGCCTCGTTCTCGTAGCAGCCGCCGCCAATCGTTCCCACCGTGCGGCCGTCTTCGTAGACGAGCATCTTCGCGCCCACGCGCTGCGGCGTGGAGCCCGTCGACCCGGTGATCGTCACGAGCGCCACCGGCTCGCCCTTCTCCAGAGCGGCCGCCAGGGCGGCGAAGACCTCTTGATTCACAGCTGAATTATAGGCGTAGGGCGGGCCTTTCAGGCCCGCCGGTCGGCGCGGCTGAAGCCGCGCCCCACATCAGCGCCCGCCGATGCCGAGCAGGTCACCCAGCTTCTGGAACAGTCCCCCTTCGCCGTTCCCGCCGCCGCCGCCGTGAATCGGGCACATTTCGGTGGGCTCGGTGCCGACGAGGAACGATTCGTTGATCCTGCGCTCGCAGCCGGGCGCGGCCAGCTTGCCGGTGTCGCGATCGATCTCGACGAAGGTGACGCCGGATGGCACCTGGAACATCTCGTTCGGGCGCCCCGCCATCGCGGCCTTCATGAACTCGGTCCAGATGGGCAGCGCCGCCTGGGCGCCGCTGAGCCCCACCGGCTCGTTGTCGTCGTAGCCCACCCACACGACGGTGAGCAGCTCGGGCGTGAAGCCGACGAACCACGCGTCGCGCAGGTCGTTGGTCGTCCCGGTCTTGCCGGCCGCGTCGTGCACGAAGCCGGCGCTGCGGACGCCGGCACCGGTGCCCTCGTTGATCACGCTGCGCATCATGTTGGTGACGAGATACGTGACGTCGGGGCGCGTGACCGGCTTCAGCTTTTCCTCGGGCGGCGTGAACGACTTGCCCTGCGCATCGACGCGCTCGATGCCGTGGAGCGGCCGCACGCTGCCGTTGTTGGTGAACAGCGTGTACGCGGTGGCCACCTCGAACGGCGTCAGCTCGAACACGCCGAGCGTGATCGACGGGAACCCGCGTGGCGGCGTGCCGATGCCGAGGCGCCGCCAGAAGGAGGCGACGGTGTCGAAGCCGACCGCCTGCCCCACGTGGACGGTACCGAGGTTGCGCGACATCGCCAGCGCCCGCCGCCAGGTGATTTCGCCTTCGTACTCCTCGCCGTAGTTGTGTGGCTCCCACAGCTCGCCGGTGCCGGGGTCGAAGGTGGCCGGCTCGTCGAGCGTGATCGTCGCCGGCGTGAGATCGGTGCGCCCCTCGCGCGCCGCGTAGTCGAAGGCCGACAGGTAGACGAACGGCTTGAACACCGATCCGGGCTGCCGCCGGCTCGCCATGACGCGGTTGTACTGCGACATGTTGTACGAGCGGCCGCCCACGAGCGCGAGAATCTCCCCGGTCCTCGGATCGACGGCGATCAGCGCCGACTGCGTGGTGCGGCCCTGGTGCCGGCGGCGTCCCGCCAGCTGCTTGTCCACCTTGGCGAGCCCGTTGCGGATGGCGTCGAGCGCGGCGCGCTGCAGGCTCAGATCGAGCGTCGTGTAGACGTCCACGTTCGGCGAGTCGGCGAGCACCTTCGGGAAGAGCTCGGTGACCTGCCCCGCGATCATGTCCACGAAGTAGGGGGCTTCGTTGTCCACGCCGCGGGCGGCGACGATGAGCGGCTCGCGCGTCGCCTGGGTGGCCTGCGCCTCGGTGATGTAGCCCTCGTCCTCCATCGCCTTCAGCACCACGTTGCGCCGCTCGGTGGAGCGCTTGGGGTTGGCGAACGGCGAGCGGCCGGCGGGGCTCTGAATCACCCCCGCAATCACCGCCGCTTCGCTGATGCTGATGTTGGCGACGTCCTTCCCGAAGAACAGGCGAGCTGCCTCGGCCACGCCGTGGATGGCAAACGAGCCGCGCTGTCCCAGGTAGACGTCGTTGAGGTAGAGCTCGAGGATCTCCTTCTTCGAAGCCTTGCGCTCGAGCACGAGCGACATCAGCCCCTCACGCGCCTTGCGCACGTACGAGTCCCAGCTCTTGCCGCGCTCGCCAGACTGCAGTTCCGCATTGAACTCGTCGGCCAGGAAGAACATGCGCGACAGCTGCTGGGTGATGGTGCTGGTGCCGCCGGTGTTCTCGATCCCCAACGCGGACTTCACGCCGACCGCCGCCAGGCGCAGCGGGTTCACTCCCGGATGGGAATAGAAGCTGCGGTCCTCGATGGACAGCACCGCCTGCTGCATGTGCGCGGGGATCTTGTCGAGCGGCGTCCGGCGTCGCTTCTGCCGCGCGCCCGACGTCATGAGCGCGGTGAGCACCGGGCGATCGAGTTCCACGCTGTCGGCCCGGCCGTTCGATTCGACCTGGATGTCCTGGATGCCTCGCTGGGCGGACACCGCCGCGGCGGTGGCCTTCCTCGGCAGCTGGGGGAACAGCACCCGCACGCGCTTGCCCTTGTAGGCGCCGCTGCGCGGCGTGATGACGATTTCGTTCGGCTTGGTGGCGAACTCGCCGGGCTGCGCCACGTCGGGGCGCTGCGCGTAGCCGATGTCGTTGAGGCGCGCGATGAGGTCCTGCTGGGTAAACGTCTGCCCCTTGCGGATTTCGATCGGCCGCGCGTAGACGCGCGGGAGGGACCGCTCGCGCTCGCCGTAGAGGCGATCGTCGATGAGCCGCGCCAGGCTGAAGTAGATGGCCACCCCCACCACGACGAACAGGACGCTGATGATGAAGGCGGCCCGGAGGGCGAGGACCTTCATCCGCCGCCGCAAGGGCAGCCGGGGTTTAGGGCTCTTCTTTGCCGCCGTCTTGGAAGCTGACGGACGGCCGGGACCAGGAGGCAGGCCGGAAGCCTGGGGAGACATGCAAGTAATAGGCTACGGCGTCAGGACCCAATGACCCGGCTGGTCGAGCGGCGGCTCATGACAGAGACGCTCCACCAGTCCAGGGCCGTATTTGTTCAGGAACCACACGAAACCGATCACCCGCTCCTGCGGGACGCCGCCCGGAAACGCCTGCGCCTGGGCGTTCTTGAACTGACGGCGCAGGGTCTCATCCTTCTTCTTGGCGGCGTGCACCACTTTGGCCTGTAGCTTTTTCAGGTCGTCCTGCATGCGCGTGAGCGTGGAGCGCGCGGCGCCTTCGAGCGTCGAGTCCACCAGGGTCACCGCGGTTGTGACGGCCGCCAATCGCTCTTCCAGAGCCTTCATGGCGCTCTCGATCGAGGCTTCGACGGCCGGCGGGAGGGCGGCTTCGAGCAGTTCGTTCAGAACCGACTCATCCTGGGCGCGCAGCGACTCCAGGGGCACGTCGTACCGGCTGAGGAACTTGAGCGCGTTGGCGTCGAGGAGGGTCATCGTCGGGCGCGGCGCCACGAGCGGCATCGGCACCCCGTGCGCGGCGTAGATCTCCTTCATCTGGGCGAAGTACGCGGTCTCGCCGGGGCCGCCGACATAGGCGACGGTGGGAAAGAGCGTGTCCTGCACCAGCGGGCGCAGCAGCACGTTGGGGCTGAACTCCTGCGGCGCCGTCCGCGCACGCGCGGCCAGCTCGGACAACGGCTGGCGGGTGTCGCCGATCACGGCGGTGTCGCCCTCCACCCGGATGGGTTCACGTCCCTCGATGAGCCGGAACAGCGCGAGGCTGCCCTCTGCCGGAGTGACCTGGGCGTGATAGCCGGCGGCCTCAAGCGCGGTCCCTGCCGTGATGGCGCGGTGCGCCGAGGCGCCGGCCATCGTGATCTCCCGCGCGAAGAGATCGGCGACGAGCGGCTTGGTGGCCGGGTCCGACGACTCGTAGACCACGAGGCCAAGCGGACCCAGAAGCGCCTCGATCCAGGCGGCAAACGCCGCCGACATCCCGACGCCCGGGCGGTAGACCCGGGCGAGGTCTTCGAGGAGGCGCGGCGTGAATTCGGTGGAGGGGAGGGCGGCTTTCAGGTCGGCCAGCGCGGTCTCGACGGTGCCGTCGAGCGTCACGCGGCCCACCGGGCGCGCGCTGTCGGGGGAGGCTGGAAGAGCGATGGCGCGCGGCCCGGCGTCGGCGTCGAGCACCGTACACGACCGCACCTCTTCCCAATCGTGGTCCTCGCCGTCGGCCCAGAAAATGGCGATCGCCGGCACGCGGTGCGTCTCGCGGACGTGCGCGGCCAGGCGGATGGCGGTGACCGTTTTCAGCAGCGTGTAGAGCGGTCCGCCGAACAGTCCTGCCTGCTGGCCGGTGACGACCGCGACGGTCTGCGGGTCGCGAAGCTGCGCAAGGGCGCTGACGGCGTTCGGCGCGGCGTTGCGACGCCGCTGCTGCGCGGCGATGACGTCGGCCACCGCCTCGCGCTGTCGCGGGTGCCGCTGCGCCCGCGTGATCGCCTCGCGCCAGGCGGCCGGGTCCGCCGGATTGCCGTTGTAGAACGCCGCGAGCCGGTTGAAGTCGTGGAGGTAATCGGCTCCCAGGCGGCTCATCCAGGAAAAACGCCGGAGGTCCACGGAAAGGCCGGTCGCCGCGGCGGGCACAGCGCCCGCCCGCCCCACGGGCGGGCTATTCGATTCTGTGAGCACCGCTCGGTACTGTGATCCACCCCCGCAATAGTGTCAAGAAGAGGAAAGCGGCACGTGCGAAGGCCGTGCTACGATTTCCTGCTAAGCACCTTCCACCTCTCGCGGAGATCCAAACAGCAGGAATGAACGCAATTCTCGCCCTCGAAGACGGTACCTGGTACCGCGGTGTCGCCGCCGGCGCGACTGGTGAGGCGCACGGCGAAGTGGTTTTCAACACCAGCATGACCGGCTACCAGGAGATCCTCACGGACCCGTCCTACGCCGGTCAGATCGTCACGATGACCGCCCCCCAGATCGGCAACTACGGCGTGGCCGGGGGGGACGAAGAGTCCCGGTCTCCACAGGTGGCCGGGTTCGTCATGCGGGAATCGTCGCCGGTGGCGAGCAACTGGCGAGCCGACGGCAGCCTCCGCGACTACCTCGTCCGCCACAACATCGTGGCCATTGCCGACATCGACACCCGGGCGCTCACGAGGGTGCTGCGTTCGGCTGGAGTCATGCGCGGCGTCATCGGCACCGGAACCGTGGATCCCGAGGCGCTCGTGGCCAAGGCGCGCGCGATCCCCAAGATGGAAGGCGCGGACCTGGTGAAGGACGTGACCTGCGACAGCGCCTTTGCCTGGCGCGACCGCTTCACCGCCAGCCAGGAGGCCGAGCAGCGCGAGTTCGGCGTCGGGCCCGAACGCCGCGCGAAGCGCAGGCTCACCGTGGCCGCCTACGACTTCGGCGTCAAATACAACATTCTGCGCCGCCTCGACGCCTACGGCTGCGACGTGCACGTGTTCCCGGCCAAGGCCCCGGCGTCGGAACTGCTGGCCCTCAACCCGGACGGGGTCTTCCTGAGCAACGGACCTGGCGACCCGGCCGTGCTCGACTACGCAATCGCCAACGTGAAGACGCTGGTGGACTCCGACCGCCCGATGTTCGGCATCTGTCTCGGGCACCAGATTCTCGGGCTGGCGGTCGGCGGCGATACCTTCAAGCTGAAGTTCGGGCACCGGGGCGCCAACCACCCGGTCAAGGAATTGCAATCAGGCAAGGTGGAGATCACCTCGCAGAATCACGGCTTTGCCGTGGACCCGCAGTCGCTGCCGGGGCACATCGTCGTGACGCACGAGAATCTGTACGACGGCACGGTGGAAGGCTTCCGGCACAAGGACAAGCCGATCTTCTCGGTGCAGTACCACCCCGAGGCCTCGCCGGGTCCGCACGACGCCGACTATCTCTTCCAGCAGTTCCTCGACGCGATGGAGAAGCGCTAGCCGCGGCGATGCCCAGACGAACCGACATCAAGCGAGTGCTCGTTATCGGGTCGGGGCCGATCGTCATCGGCCAGGCCTGCGAATTCGACTACTCCGGGACGCAGGCCTGCAAGGCGCTGCGCGCCGAGGGTCTCGAGGTGGTGCTGATCAACAGCAACCCCGCGACCATCATGACCGACCCGGAGCTGGCCGATCAGACCTACGTCGAGCCGCTCACGCCCGAGGTGGCCGAAGCCATCATCGCGAAGGAGAGGCCCGACGCGGTGCTGCCGACGGTGGGTGGCCAGACCGCGCTCAACCTCGCGGTGCAGCTCCACGAGCTCGGCATCCTGCAGAAGTACGGTGTCAAGCTGATCGGCGCGCAGATCGACGCCATCAAAGTGGCCGAAGATCGCCTGCTCTTCCGCAATGCGATGGAAGAGATTGGCGTCGAGGTGCCGAAGAGCGGTGTCGCCAAGACCATCGAAGATGCGCTCGCCATCGTGGACACCGTCGGGTTCCCCGCCATCATCCGCCCGTCGTTCACGCTGGGCGGCGTCGGCGGCGGCATCGCCTACAACATCGACGAGTTCAAGGAGCTGGTGGCGCGCGGGCTGTCGCTGAGCCCGGTGCACGAAATCCTGGTCGAGGAATCGGTCATCGGCTGGAAGGAGTTCGAGCTCGAGGTGATGCGCGACGTGGCCGACAACTACGTCGTCATCTGCTCCATCGAGAACATCGACCCGATGGGCGTCCACACCGGCGACTCGATCACCGTCGCGCCGGCGCTGACGCTCACCGACAAGGAATACCAGCGGATGCGCGACCTCGGACGCCGCATCATCCGCCGCGTCGGCGTCGAGACCGGGGGCTCGAACATCCAGTTCGCCGTCAACCCCGAGGACGGCCGCATCGTCGCCATCGAGATGAACCCGCGCGTCTCGCGCTCGTCGGCCCTCGCCTCGAAGGCCACCGGGTTTCCGATTGCGAAGATTGCCGCCAAGCTGGCGCTCGGCTACCACCTCGACGAGATTCCCAACGACATCACCCGGCTCACGCCGGCGTCGTTCGAGCCGACCATCGACTACATCGTGGTGAAGTTCCCGCGCTGGAACTTCGAGAAGTTTCCGCAGGCCGACCCCACGCTGACCACGCAGATGAAGTCGGTGGGCGAGGCGATGGCCATCGGCCGCACGTTCAAGGAAGCGTTCCTCAAGGCGGTCCGCTCGCTCGAGCACGGCAAGCGCGGCACGCTCTTCCCGACCGGCCCCGACAACGGCCTCGATCCGGAAGAGGACGACACCACGCTCCGCAAGCGCCTGGTGGTGCCGACCGACAAGCGGATGTGGGCGCTCTTCCGCGCGCTGCAGCGCGGCTGGACGGTGGAGACGATCCACGACCTGACGAAGATCGACCCGTGGTTCCTCGAGCAGTTCCGCCAGATCGTCGAGCTGAAGAACATGGCCGGCCTGGGCGAGTTCCGCGAGATGTCCACGGACCTGCTGCGCACGCTCAAGCGCGCCGGCTTTGCCGACGCCGACATCGCGCTGATCTACGACGTCGGCGAGAGCCTGGTGCGCCAGCGCCGTCTCGACGACGGCCTGGTACCCGCCTACAAGCGCATCGACACCTGCGCGGCGGAGTTCGAGTCGTTCACGCCGTACATGTACGGCACGTTCGAACAGGTGTGCGAGGCCGACCCCACCGAGAAGAAGAAGGTCGTCATTCTCGGCAGCGGCCCCAACCGCATCGGCCAGGGCATCGAGTTCGACTACTGCTGCTGTCACGCCGTCTTCGGCTTCCGTGAGGAAGGCTTCGAGACGGTGATGGTGAACTGCAACCCGGAAACGGTGTCCACCGACTACGACACCGCCGACCGGCTCTACTTCGAGCCGCTCACGTTCGAGGACGTGATGGCGGTCATCGAGCGCGAGCGCAGCGCCGGCGCCTCTGTCGCGTGCGTGGTGCAGTTCGGCGGCCAGACGCCGCTCAAGCTGGCGCTGGCGCTCCAGGAAGCGGGCGTCGAGATTCTCGGCACCACCCCCGACTCGATCGACCTGGCGGAGGATCGCCAGCGCTTCTCGCAGCTGCTGTGGGATCTCGGCGTCCCGCAGCCGTCGAGCGGCACCGCGGTGTCGCGTGAAGAGGCGAGGGAAGTGGCCGACCGCGTCGGCTACCCCGTGGTCGTGCGCCCCTCCTACGTGTTGGGCGGGCGAGGGATGGCGATCGTGTTCGACCAGGCGTCGCTCGACCGCTACATGGCCGGCGCCGTGGACGTGTCGCACGACCGCCCGGTGCTCATCGACAAGTTCCTCGAGGATGCCTTCGAGCTCGACGTGGACGCCGTGGCCGATTCGAGCGGCGCCGTCGTCATCGGCGGCATCATGGAGCACATCGAGGAGGCGGGCATCCACTCGGGCGACAGCTCGTGCGTGGTGCCGGCCTTCATGGTGGCCGAGCGCCATCTCCACACGATTCGCGACTACACGCGCCGCATCGCCCGCGCCATCAAGGTGGTCGGGCTGATGAACATCCAGTACGCGATCAAGGACGACACCGTCTACGTGCTGGAAGTGAACCCGCGCTCGTCGCGCACGGTGCCCTACATCTCGAAGGCCACCGGCACGCCGATGGCGAAGATCGCGGCGCGTGTCGCGGCCGGGCGCACGCTGGCCGAGCTGAACCTCGTGGACGATCTGACGCCCGCCGGCGTGTTCGTGAAGAGCCCGGTGTTCCCGTTCGTGCGCTTCCCGGGCGTGGACACCATCCTGGGGCCGGAGATGAAGTCCACCGGCGAGGTGATGGGCGGCGCCGACAACTTCGGCTCGGCGTTCAGCAAGGCGATGCTGAGCGCCGGGCAGAAGCTGCCCGAGCACGGCTGCGTGTTCATCAGCGTGAACGACAGCGACAAGGCCACGGTGGTGCCGATTGCCAAGGACCTCGCCGCGCTCGGCTTCACGTTGTCGGCGTCGCGCGGCACCGCCGCGTTCCTCGAGCAGCATGGCCTGACGGTGCAGATGGTCTACAAGGTGAACGAGGGGCGGCCGAACGTGTCGGACCACCTGGTCAACCGCGACATCGACATGGTCATCAACACGCCGCTCGGCCGCGACTCGTTCTTCGACGACCTGGCGGTCCGGCGGGCGGCCACCATGGCTCAGGTGCCGTGCATCACCACCCTGACGGGCGCGTCGGCGGCCGTCAGCGCCATCCGCGCGCTGCGCACCCACACGCTGTCGGTGCGCTCCCTGCAGGACTACTACAACCGCGCCCCCGTCACTAAGTAGGGGCTAGTACGTAGAGGCGGACCTCGCAGAGGTCCGCCTGGGCAGGCGAACCTGAAGGTTCGCCTCTACGTACTGCGGCAGTAAGATCACGTCGTGCGGATTGCTGGCGTCCTCGTGCTCGCGTGCGCCCTCGGCGCGGCTGTCTCCGCACAGAACTTCCGCTCCAACATCCTTACCGTGCCGGTGACGGTCACCGTGGTGGACGGCAATGGCCGGCTCATCACCGGCCTCACCCAGCAGGACTTCGAGATCTTCGAGGACGGCACGCTGCAGACCGTCACCACATTCACCAACGAGCGCGTCGCAGTGAGCCTGGGCGTGCTGCTCGACGCGAGCGACAGCATGCGCGGCCAGAAGATTTCCGACGCGGGCATGGCGGTGGAGCGGTTCGTCGGCGATCTGCTGCGGGCCGAGGACGAAGCGTTCATCGGGCTGTTCAACCACCGTGCGCGCCTGGCGTCGGCGTGGACGCGTCCGCCATCGTCGCTCAGGGACCGGTTGACCGCCATCGTGCCCACCGGCGGCACCGCCATCTACGACGCCGTGGCGCAGTCGGCCGAGATGTTCGATCGCCGCACCAAGCCGCGCGCGGCGCTGGTGGTGATCTCGGACGGCGCCGACACGGCCAGCGACCGTTCGCTGCAGCAGGCGCGCGACGCCGTGGTGAAGCGTGACGCCTTCGTCTACGCAATCGCCATCGACTCGCCGGGCGTGGCGGCCAGTACCCGCGTGAACCCGGCCGCCTTGCGCGACCTCACCGGCCCCACCGGCGGCTACACCGAGGTGGTGCACGAGGCGTCGGAACTCGGTCCGGCAACACAGCGCATCGCCGAGGAGCTGAACTCGCAATACACGATCGGCTACACGCCCGGCCGGGCCCTGGATGGGTCGTGGCGCACCATCCGCGTGCGCGTCAAAGGCCAGCCGTACTACGTGCGGGCGCGGCAGGGGTACATGGCGGATCGCGGGAGCCTGCGATAGGAAAAGGCTTTGGGCTCTGGGCTTTGGGCTTTAGCCGGCTGCCGGCTTCAGCCTTTTGGCCTCCACGGCTAGAGCCCAGAGCCCAAAGTCCAAAGCCTTCATGATTCGCTTCGATCCCGCGCTCGATCAGGTGGCGCACCGGCAGTGGCCGTTGTCGCATCGGCCGTGGGTGATGACGCAGTCGTGGCACGACCTGCTGTTCGCCCACTGGCGGGTGGACGAGCGGCTGCTACGGCCGCACGTGCCGGCGGCCTTCGACCTCGATCGCTTCGACGGCAGCGCCTGGCTGGGTGTAGTGCCGTTCACCATGAGCCGCGTGGTGCCGCGGGGCGTGCCGCCGGTGCCCTGGCTCTCGGCGTTCCCCGAGCTGAACGTGCGGACCTACGTCAGCCCGCGCGACGGCAAACGCGGCGTCTACTTCTTCAGTCTCGACGCCGCGCGGCTGGCGGCGGTGGTGGCGGCGCGCGCGATGTTCCGCCTGCCGTACTTCCCGGCGTCGATGCAGGTGACCCCGCGCGGCCAGGGAGTGCACTACGTGAGCCGCCGTCGCGGGGGGCGCGCATCGTTCGTCGGCGCCTACGAGCCGACCGGGCCCGCCTTCAATCCCGCGCGCGGAACGCTCGAGTTCTTCCTCACCGAGCGCTACTGCCTGTATCACGTCGATCTGCTCGGCCGCCCCGCGCGGCTCGAAATCCATCACGCGCCGTGGCAGCTGCAGACCGCGCGCGCGAAGATTGACGAGAACACCATGGCCCACGCGCTCGGCATCCCGCTCACGGGGGCTCCGCTGCTGCACTTTGCAAAACGGCAGGACGTCGTGACGTGGTGGACACGACCACTCCGTGTCTAAAGACCCGTCGGCTCTCGGCTCTGGGCTCTCGGCTCTAGGCAGAACTTGCGGCCTTCGCTCGAAGGGATGTTGCTGAATACGCGCAGCGAACCCACGTTCGAGCGCCATTCACTGGATCGATTCAGAAGCCTCGTTCTTGCAGCCTCCGACCTGTGGCGTTGGTCGGCGTGCTGCCTGCGCTCTCGCTCGTGGCAGGTGTGCTTGCCGGCCTGGCGGCGCCGTGGAGCGTGCGGCCGTGGTTGTGGCTCGCCGCGGTGGCTCTCGCCGTTGCGGCGGCCGGGTGGCTGCGCGGCTGGAACCGGCTGACGACGGGGGCCATCGTGGCCGGCTTCGCGGTCTGCGGGGCTGGCGGCGCGTCGCATGCGCGCGACCGCGCCCTCGACGCACCGCTGCGCCGCGTGCTCGATGCGGAATACGGCGGTTTTGCGATCGGCACGCTGGGGCCGGGAGGCCGGCACGATCCGCTGCCCACTCGGGCCGTGATTCTCGAAGACGCGGCGCCGCGCGAGGGCTTCGTCAGCCTCCGCATCGCCGTTCGTGATGTGCGGATCGCGGGCGTCTGGCGTCCCGCACCGGGCACCGTCGTCCTGAGCATCGCTGGCCTCGCGCCAGCCGATCGCGTGTCCACGTGGACGGCGGGCCGCACGATCGAGGCGCCGGTCACATTTCGCCGGCCGGCGCGGTATCTCGACGAGGGTGTGCCCGACTTCGAACGTGACATCGCGCTGGATGGCACGGCCCTCCTGGGCTCGGTGAAGAGCGCGCTCCTCGTGAACGTGCTGAAACAGGGAGGGACACTCGCCGAGGCTGCGGCCCGCGCGCGGGCGGACGTGCGCCGTGCGATCGAGCGCTCGGTGGGGTCCCGCAATCCCACATCAGGCGCGATCACGACCGCCGTCCTGATCGGCGATCGCGCGGCCATCCCCGACGCCGTCCGCGATCGGCTGCAGGCCGCGGGCACCTATCACGTGATCGCCATCTCGGGCGGCAACATCGCCATCTTCGTCACGCTCGTGACGGCGCTTTGCGCGCTGTCCGGGCTGGGGCCGCGCGCGTCGTCGCTCGTGACGATTGCGCCGCTGACGATCTATGGCGGCGTCGTGGTGTCGGGGCCGTCGGTGCGGCGGGCGGTGCTGGTGGCCGTCATCTATCTCCTGAGCTGCGGGCTCGATCACCGCACGCGGGCCTGGCAGGCGGTGGCCGTCGCCGCATCGCTGATGCTGGCGGTCTGGCCCCTGGATCTGCGCGACCCGGCGTTCGAGTTGACGTTCGGCGCCGCCGGCGCGCTGCTCGTGCTGTCGGAGCGGTTGTCTCTCCCCCCGTCATGGCCGCGCGCGGCGCGATGGGCCACGACAGCCGTCGCGGCCTCGCTCGCGGTGGAACTCGCGCTGCTGCCGGTGCAGGCGGCGGCGTTCTCGCGCGTGACGCTGGCGGGGGTGGTCCTGAACCTGTTCGCCGTGCCGGCGATGACGGTCGTGCAGGTGGCCGGGATGACAGCCGTGGCGCTCGACGTGGCGCACCTGCCGGCGGGGGCCGCGGGCGCGGCGGCGGACCTGGCCGCGCGCGTCATCGTCGGCAGCGCGGCCTGGCTCGACGGCGCTCCGGCGCTGGCCCCGCGCGTGCCGCCTCCACCTGCCGTTCTCATGGTGGCCTACTACGCGAGCCTCGGCCTGATGCTCGGCGGGCCTCGGCGCGTGCGGCCGATCGGTGCCGGTGCGGTCGCCGTCGCGGCGGTCCTCATGACTCTGGGCGCCGGTGCCGGGTTCACCGGTGGCCGTCGTCCGGCGCCGGGCGAGGCGCGGCTGACGATGCTGGACGTCGGTCAGGGCGAGGCGATCGTCATCGAACCGCCCGCCGGAGCGCCGCTGCTTGTCGACACAGGAGGCAGCCCTTTCGGTAGCGGTCTCGACATCGGTACACGAGTGGTCGCGCCGGCGCTGTGGGCGCGCGGCGTCAGGTTGCTTTCGACGCTGCTGATCACGCACGGCGATCCGGATCACGCGGGCGGCGCTCCCGGCGTGCTCGCCAGCTTCGCGGTGGGGGAGGCGTGGCTGGGGATCCGGGTTCCGCGCCACGAGCCCGGCAACGCGTTGCTGGCCGATCTCCGGTCACGCCATGTCGGCGTCCGCTATCTGCGGTCGGGCGGTGTGATGGATCTGGCGGGGCTGCGCGTGCGCGTACTGCATCCGCCAGAGCCGGACTGGGAACGGCCACGCGTCCGCAACGACGATTCGGTGGTGCTGGAGGTGACCCGCGGCGACGTCGCGATCCTGCTGCTCGGCGACGTGAGCGCCGAGATCGAACGGGCCCTGGTGCCGCAGCTGACGCCGGCACGCGTGCGCGTCTTGAAGGTGGCGCACCATGGCAGCCGGACGTCGACCAGTCAGGAGTTGCTCGACGCGTGGCACCCGCAGCTGGCGATCATCAGCGCCGGCCGCGGCAACGCGTTTGGCCACCCGAGCCCGGACGTGCTCGACCGGCTCGAGAGTGCGGGCACCCGCGTGCTGCGCACCGATCGAGACGGCGAGATTACGCTGACGACGGACGGGCGGGAGTTGCGCTGGACGACCTACCGGGACGGCTCTTCGTAGGGGCCGCCTTCAGACGGTCTTCGTAGGGGCCGCCTTCAGGCGGCCCGTTCTAGCCTTAAGCCCTAAGCCGTCGTTTTTGCTTTCTGCCACTCGGCTTCCATCTGGTCGAGCGACGCGTCGGGCAGCGAGACGCCGCGCGCCGCAAG
>Ga0207648_10002335_pt1 | contig 20471 bp, 20 predicted proteins | sample KBSMisM32_FD_184310 | JGI IMG/M metagenome (GOLD analysis project Ga0207648, IMG submission 184310) | Miscanthus rhizosphere microbial communities from Kellogg Biological Station, Michigan, USA - KBS Miscanthus M3-2 (SPAdes) (version 2) | ecosystem: Host-associated > Plants > Roots >...
GTTTGGCATTTGTACAAATCCAAAGCCACGGCTTTTACCGGTAGCTTTATCCATTGCAACTTTGGCTGATGTAACAGCTCCGAATTTTTCAAATATTTCCAGTAATTCGGCATCATCCAGATCATAGGGAAGGCCTGCGACAAAAATGTTCATGACGACAACTTTTTGTAAAAATAGTGAACTTACCAATGCGCCCGTTCTTAAAATATGCAGATAAATAATTTATTTATATTAACTCCAAAAAAAACAAGTGTTACCCCTTAAATGCCGGGTGAAATTGTTCCAGTGTTTTTCGTAAAAACTCGCGGTCAAGATGGGTATAAATTTCTGTGGTGGTAATGCTTTCATGGCCCAGCATTTCCTGTACTGCCCTCAGGTCGGCTCCATTTTCTACCAAATGCGTGGCAAATGAATGACGGAATGTATGCGGCGATATCGTTTTCTTAATTCCTGCTTTTGCCGATAAATCTTTGATGATGAGAAAGATCATTACGCGGGATAGCTTCGACCCACGTCGGTTTAAAAAAAGAATGTCTTCATTTCCCGGTTGCGGCTGAATGTGGATGCGGATACTATTTTTATAGATAGTAATATATTTAACAGCACTGCTCCCGATCGGGACCAGCCGTTCCTTGTTTCCTTTACCGATAACACGAATAAAGCCAACGTCGAGGTATAGTTGCGATATTTTCAGATTCACTACCTCGCTCACACGAAGACCGCAACTGTACATCGTTTCCAATATGGCCTTATTGCGGCCGCCTTCCGGTTTGCTCAGGTCTATTTGAGACAAAATTGTTTCTATTTCCTCAACACTGAGTGTATCCGGTAAATGACGCTTCAGCTTAGGGGCTTCCAGCAACGTAGTTGGATCGGTCTGGCTGATGTTTTCCAGCAAACAATACTTATAAAAAGCCTTTATCCCGGAAATGATCCGTGCCTGCGAGGTATCGGTCATGCCCAGTTCAGCCACCCATTTTACAAACTGCTGCAGGTCTTTCAGCGTGATCTCTGCCGGCTTTTTTAATACATTATTTTGAGTAAAATATTGAGTAAGTTTTTCAATATCCCGCAGGTAGGCCTCCACAGAATTATCTGACAAAGATTTTTCTAACTGCAAGTAGGCTTTGAATCCCTTTTTGTACGGTTCCCACATGAGGAAAGTTGAATGTTTAAAGCTTAAAGTTGAAGGTTGCCGTACTAACTTTCAACGTTTAACCTTCAGCTTTCAATTACAAACTAATTGCTTTTTCAATCGGTTTGGACTCGTTATCCTGTATCAGTTTTACAAATATGCGGTTACGGGTCACGTTTACCGAATCGAAAGCGGCGTGTACGTTATCAAAATCAATATCCAGGGAATGATCGGCCAGCTTCATTTTTTCTATCTTCCCTGTTACCTTGTCTTCTACATACAGAAATGCCCGGTCACTGTAACATACAAGGCCATCCGCAATTTTATATTTAGGGTCAAAATCGGTAAGCCCGCTGCTGTATTTGCTGATGGTTTTTTTCTTATCGAAAGGCAATTTTAAAAGATAGCCGCGAAAAGTAGAACAATCGTTCAGTTGTACCCAGGCAAAGCTGGTATCATATATCTCACATTTTACAAACTCTTTATTGATGGTAACAGGCTTGCCCAGTAATTCGCTGATACTCATTTTACGGTTATTCTCCAGGTTCTGATGGCTCCAGAGAATTGTATCGGGAGAGCAGCTATTCGCAGTAATATAAACATATGGCTTACCCGGACGATCCGTCGTAAACTTCATGGTGTCTTTCAGGCAAGGGTCACTGCAAAAAGATTTTGGTTTAGCCTGTTTGTCACCACAGGAAATTAAAAATATAAACAGGATAAAAGAAAACGCAGGCAGAAACTTCATTGGAATGATTTTGGTGCCTGACAAAAATAGATACTTCATATTTCTTACAGGGATTTTTCTTTTATCTTCGGCGCCCATGTTAAAGAATAGAATTGTAAATCTCCGTGCCTTTAGAAAAAAAGCACGCCGGCATAAAAAATCATTGAGGGGATTTCTCACACGATTACAAAAAAATACAGCACGTGGTATCGATGGAATTGTGACATCAATAGAAAAAAAAGTTTGGGAAGAAGTGAGTTGTATTGGCTGTGCCAATTGTTGCAAAGTAATGTCGCCAACGTATACAGCAAAAGATATTAAACGGATTGCACGGCATTTACAAACAACGCCTGCGGAATTTAAACGCAAATGGCTGTACAAAGACCGCACAGGTGATTGGATGAATAAATCCACGCCTTGCCAGTTTCTTGATCTGGCTACCAATATGTGCAGCATTTATGCGGTACGACCTGCAGATTGTGCCGGTTTTCCTCATCTTTCAAAACGCCGGTTCAGGGAGTATGTACATGTTCATCAGCAAAACGTAGAATTATGCCCGGCGACATACAGAATGGTGGAAAGGTTGAAGGAAAGTGAATGGTGAATAGTGAATAGTGAATAGTGAATTGCTGTTTCTCACGACGCGAATTTAAAAATTAACGACCCGGTTAGCGTTTATTAGTGTATTATTAGTGTTCATCGTGTCAGAGGTAGACGTCTTCAATCAAAAAAAACTCCGGTTGTGCATTGCGGATAGTAATTGATAGAATATCGTACTGCACGTGCCTGTATTCGGGATGATGGTAAAGAAATTCATCGGCAGCGTTGAGCAATCGTTTGAATTTTCGCTTTGTCACGCTGTCTTCGGGGTAGCCGGCAGACGAGGCATGCAATGTTTTGACTTCTATAATGTGTAAAAATTTATCACGGCGTGCAATAATGTCAATTTCATAAAAGGAATAGCGCCAGTTCCGGTGGAGTATTTCATAACCTTTTTTCAACAAAAATTCTATTGCCAGTTTTTCTCCATCTTTACCGAGTTGAATATGGGGAGCCATCACTTATCTTTACTTCAAAATACAAAAAGAGTGGCATTAAAAAATAAACTTTACCCCTTGTATGGCAAGGTGCAGCACTATAGCTGGGGCGGATATGAATTTATACCTGCATTACTGGATATTACCAATGAAGAAAATAAACCATATGCGGAATATTGGATGGGCATACATCCTCTTGCAACGGCCGAAGTTGGAGAAGATCATCAATCTTTAGGCAAACTGATCAATGAAAATAAAGAGGAGGTACTGGGTGCATATGTTGCAAAGCAGTTCAACAGCCTGCCTTATCTTTTAAAAATACTGGATGTAAGGGACATGCTCTCAATACAGGTGCACCCGTCGAAGAAACAGGCGGAAGAAGATTATGCAACTGAAAATGCGGCGGGCGTGGCATTGGATGCACCGGATCGCAATTATAAGGATGATAATCATAAGCCGGAACTATCTTCTGCACTTACAGATTTCTGGTTATTGCATGGTTTCAAGCCGAAGGAGAAACTTGTCTCTATTTTGAAGAATGTGGACGAACTGGAATCACTGTTACCTGTATTTGAAGATGAAGGATACGAAGGTTTGTATAAACATGTGATGGAAATGCCGCAGGAGGATGTGAATGAACTATTGCAACCATTGGTAGAGAGGATAGTACCCTTATATAATGAAGGAAAACTAACCCGGTATAAAGAGGATTTTTGGGCAGCAAGAGCAGCAGTGACTTTTAACGAAGGCGATGATATTGATCGCGGAATTTTTTCTGTTTACCTGTTCAATCTTGTAAATGTGCGGAAAGGGGATGCTATCTTCCAGGATGCCGGTGTGCCGCATGCTTATCTTGAAGGGAAAGTTGTTGAAATAATGGCCAACTCGGACAATGTACTCCGTGGCGGATTGACGGAAAAGCATATAAATATTGACGCATTGCTGAAGCACGTAAAAGCGGAACCAACTGTTCCGGATATTTTGCACGGAGAAAAGGAAAGCAAACGTGAAACCATATTTAAAACTCCTGCAAAAGAATTTCAGTTAAGTTATATTACATTGGAAAAGGACGAAAGCTTTTCGGTGAATTCGCGTACAGCAGAAATATTTATCGTCATTGAAGGTAATGTGCGGTTTGGTGTTGGTGACGATAAATTGCGCCTCGCAAGTGGGGAGTCAGCCTTTGTCGTAGCAGGTCAGCAGGTAAATGTAAGAGCGGCTGGCAAAACCCTTATTTACAGGGCGTCGGTACCGGTGGATGGCAAATAGCCGTAAACAGGTAGGTTGTTTTTATTCAATTTAGTATTTTTGCTTTCAGTTTAAAAAATCGAGTATGAAGATCAACGGAAGATTAATTCTTTTTACTATTATATTGGTTGCTCTCGCAACAATCTGCAAATTTTTCTTCGGGCCGTCGCTTTCATGGTCCGGTTTTTCACCGGTTATTGCTATTGCTTTATTTTCCGGTTTTATTATAAAGCAAAAAGATGCTGCCTTTCTTTTTCCATTGCTGGCGGTACTTATCAGTGACCTGGCAATTCAGGGATTGTATGAATTAAATGCTTTTCCCTATGCCGGTATTTATAGCGGCCAATGGAAAAATTATTTGATTCTCTTTACCGCTACATTAATCGGGTGGGCGTTGAAAGGGAGAAAAACAACCAGTCTTATAATAGGAGCAATCGCTGCACCGACAGTTTTCTTTTTAATTTCCAATTTCAATGTCTGGATGTCGCAGGAAGTAATGTATCCAAAAAATTTCAATGGATTAATGCAATGTTACGCGGCAGGTTTACCATTTTACAGAAATGCACTGATAGCAGCGTTCGTGTTTTTGCCGGTAATTCTTGTTACTTATAATTACCTGATGAGGAATAAGCCGGTGCTTACTGTAGCTTAATAATTAATTCTCAAAAATAATTTTAGCCCGCTTCTTATAGCGGTTTTTTTATTTCTTATCCGTCATTTTTATCAAACAAAACGGCGACAACAAGGAGCTATTGCAATTCTGAAAACCAATACCCGGCATGGAATAATGGTTTTACAACCACCACGTCAATTCTATGTTCAAACAGTGGACAATCCAACACCAGTGTATGAAACTCACCGTTCTCTCCACATGCATCTATACCCATTGACTCCAATTCATCAACAAGAGCGGTGGTTATTGTTTTACCGATAAACCGTTCGCCCATTTTTTCATTACAACTTACAATCATTGTTTCAATGCCGCTTTCCAGCATCTGGTTTATTAAGGCGCGGCGATCCTGTTTCCACAACGGAAGTACTGCTGTCAATGCTGCGTTAGCGCACACTTTCTCTTCCCAATCGCGGTGTGGTTGCAAATCAATATCGCCGAATACTGCATGTGTGATCTTGTATTTCTCCTTTAGCTCTTTCAATGCAGCAGTAAAATGTTTTTCATATTCCTGCCAGGAACTGGTGATTAAATGTATAGGAAGATTTGCTGCCGATGCTTGTTTTTGTAAAATAGCCGACGGGATTCCATGTGAACGTGAAATCTTTCCTTCTTCATTCAATACATTCAATAACACGTTCGGAACAAATCCCATTTGTATTGCCTGCATTAATGCAAAGCAACTATCCTTACCACCACTCCAGCTGCAGAGAGAATTTTTTGTCATTGATTTTTTTGTTTCGTGCAAAGAAAGAGTAGCTATTGTTTAAAATGGAAGACAAAAAAGCGGGACTTCACGAACTTTCTGTCGTGGTGTTGACTTATCCGAATAAATTATTTCGTTCCACTTCATAACCATCATCCGGTATCAGGTTTCCACCATCTGCAGCGGCTGTGGCAAGCTCATCGCAGCGATTATTGAATGGATTATCTGCATGGCCTTTTACCCAAACAAAATTGATCTTTTGATCTTTTGCAAGCTCTTTATACTGCAACCATAAATCTTTATTTTTTTTACCACCCTTGAAGTTTGTTGCAATCCAATTGTCCAGCCACCCCTTCGTTACCGAATTAACCACATACTGGCTATCGGAGTATATCGTAACATTCAATCCTTTTTTCTTCAATGCTTCAAGTCCGGCGAGCACGGCACGAATCTCCATCCGGTTATTGGTTGTATGCGAATAACCTTGTGACAACTCTTTCCGGTGATTACCACTCATTAATACCACGCCATAACCCCCGGGACCAGGATTACCTCTCGCAGCACCGTCTGTATATATAGTTACACTATTCGCAGAGCTCATTCCGTTTTATTTATTAAAAAATCGTTGATAGCCAGCGTTCAAACCTGGAAAACCCCTGTTTTCAATTCTCTTAATTCAGGGTTATGATTGGCGGCATTGATTCCTTCAGCAATGACCTTGCGTGTATCAAGCGGATCTATAATATCGTCTACCCATAACCGTGCTGCGGCGTAATAAGGCGTAGTCTGTTTGTCGTACCTGCCTTTTATTTCATTCAATAAACGTTTTTCTTCTTCTGCCGGCACGGTTTGGCCTTTTGCTTTCATCGAACTTACCTGTATCTGCAATAAAGTTTTTGCTGCCTGTTCACCGCCCATTACGGCAATCTTTGCAGAGGGCCATGCATAAATAAAGCGTGGATCGTAGGCTTTACCACACATGGCATAGTTGCCGGCACCATACGAATTGCCGATGATAATCGTGATCTTTGGTACGATAGAGTTCGCCACTGCATTCACCATCTTTGCGCCATCTTTTATAATGCCTGCGTGTTCGCTGCGGCTGCCCACCATAAAACCGGTCACGTCCTGCAGAAACACCAACGGAATTTTCTTTTGATTGCAATTCAAAATAAACCGTGCGGCCTTATCCGCACTATCGTTGTAGATCACACCGCCGAGTTGCATTTCACTGCCGTCTGACCGTCCTGGTCTCACGGCTTTTTTTGCTTTCACGACCAGGCGTTGATTCGCTACAATTCCAACAGCCCAGCCGTCAATGCGTCCATAGCCACAAATAATCGTTTTACCATAATCTTCTTTAAACTGTTCGAATTCCGAGTCATCTACTATTCGCTCAATAATCTCAAGCATATCATAGGGCTTGCCCTCTGCAGGAAAAAAATTATAAAGCTCTGCCGCATTTTTCTTTGGCGCCTTTGCGGCGATGCGGTCAAACCCCGCAAGTGATTTATCACCCAGCATGCCGATCATCTTTTTGATATGATCCATGCATTCCTGCTCCGTCTTGAATTTATAATCAGCAATACCAGACACTTCCGTATGCGTATGTGCCCCGCCGAGAGTTTCGGTATCAATATCTTCACCGATTGCCGCTTTTACCAAATAAGGGCCTGCAAGAAAAATGGATCCATTCCCTTCTACCATCAATGTTTCATCGCTCATAATGGGCAGGTAGGCGCCGCCGGCAACACAAGGTCCCATCACGGCAGCAATTTGTGTAATACCCATTGCACTCATCCGTGCATTGTTGCGAAAGATGCGGCCAAAATGTTCTTTATCCGGAAAAATTTCATCCTGCATCGGTAAAAAAACACCCGCACTATCAACCAGGTAAACAATCGGCAAATGATTTTCCATCGCAATCTCCTGCATGCGAAGATTTTTTTTGCCGGTGATCGGAAACCATGCCCCTGCTTTCACCGTTTGATCATTGGCGACGATAACACATTGCCGGCCGCTGATATAACCGATACCGGCAACGGTGCCACCAGCCGGGCAGCCACCGTTATCTTCATACATTTCGTAACCGGCAAAAGCGCCAACTTCGATAAACGGTTTGCCTTTATCTGTGAGATAAGCAATCCGTTCACGCGGCGTCAGTTTATTTTTTTCCCTTTGTTTTTCGATTGATTTTTTTCCCCCGCCTTCATAGATTTTTTCAAGCTTTCGCCGCATATCGCTCAGCGAAAGCTTCATTGCATCTTCATTACGGTTATGTTCAATAGCCATGTGCAGATCGTTGTGCCGCAAAGATAGGGTGTTAGACTCTGAGCTGTTAAAGGAGTGATAGGTATAACAGCAATATCCGAAAGCGGAACAGTTCTGTTAAGAATGATCAATAGTATGTACCCGGCGGCATCTCTGCTATCAGCTGCCGTTGCGTCGCACTCTTTTACATTCTGTCCATTATTCAGCAAATCACAAGCTATCGCATATTTTGAAGTTTTCATTATTACCAGTTTGTGGTATTCTCAAAAAAATATTCACAGTCAGTATAAGAAAATGCTGTAAAGATTTACCTCTTTGTTGTATTGACTTCCGTTATTCAACCCACTTATTTTGCAGTTACGATTAACAACAGTTTATTCAATAATTATTAATCATTAACACCTTATTTATGAAAAAGTATTTTCACCAGGCAATCCTTGCAATCCCGTTGCTTGTATTTTTTTCAGCCTGTAAAAAAGATGCAAAAAACGAAACGACAACACCTCCGCCTCAGCCTCCGCCTGTGGCCGTAATTACAATTGATAGTGTAAAACTGCAGTCGCAGAAGGTAACTACACCGGTTGCACCTAAAAATCCCGGTAATTATTCAGTGTGGTTTACTATGGCGGGCAACAAAATTTATTATGCCAATCCGTCCAATACGGCCAATCCGCAATTCATGCTGGCGTATGATATTTCCTCCAATACATTCAGTGAGAGAAAAGCCGACCCTAATGTTTGTGCATGCGGTTACGAATCACAAATTGTATCTGACGGACAAAATCTTTTTTATATCGCAAATGATGCCACAAAATACAATGCATCGGGCGATACATGGTCGGCTATCAATTACCCTGCCAATGCAAAAGATAATAATGGTGAGGCCGGTGTATTGTATTACAACAGCAAGATCTATTTTCTTGGTGGAAGAACAGCGTCAACAAAATTCAAATATTACGATATCAGCAGCAGTGGTTGGTATAACGTTGCCGACTACCTGTACAGCACTACAGCGTCACAACTTGTGGCAGTGGATAACAAAATATTTGCATTGGGCGGCCAGGGTATCGAGAGCAAGTTCAGCTATTTTACAGCTGAAGGTAATTGGCAGACTCTGCCCGATCTTCCTTTTGAATTGCAGGGGTACTATGATACGAAATTGGTCACCTCCTTCCAAAACCGTTTTATACTTGCACTGGTCGCAAATAAGATTTATGTCTACGATGCAGTGGATAAAAAATGGAAAACAGATCCCGTTGAACTGACGATCAACGATGGCAACCTGAATATTTTCTCTGATAACATTAGCGTATACATTGTCGGTAAATCATCATCCAACGATTTCTCGCTGCACAAGATTGTCCTTACAAACCTACCCTCATAGCAGCATAAGTGATGAATGATACAATTCCCGGTAAGTCCTTTGCCGGGATTTTTTTGTTTGGGACATTGAATGAGGTTGATGGATGAACAACCACAAAACATCTTATATTTAATTATCGATCATTTTATTAATCAAAATTTTCAGCGATGAAAATTGTAATTGTTTCGGCTATTGCAGCGTTGGCTTTTACTTCGGCCAAATACAAACCAACCGGCAATGCACCGGCCGTTCATCATTACCTCTACGTTGCAACGCCCGGCATCCGTGATTATCTCGGTTATGGCGGACACGGCATACTCGTTTTTGACATGGATAACGGCCACAAATTTGTAAAGCGGATCAAGACACAAGGCCTGCATCCGGACAAAACACCATCGAATGTAAAAGGCATTGCGGTGAGTATTCCGCTCAATAGTATTTATGTGAGTACGCTGGAATCATTGCAACGGATAGATCTCCGCACCGAAAAAATAATATGGGAAAAATCATTTGAAGGTGGTTGCGATCGGATGTCAATATCACCTGATGGAAAAACAATGTATCTGCCATCATTGGAAAAAGATAGTTGGAATGTGGTGGATTGCGAAACGGGCAACGTCATTAAAAAGATCAGCGGCTTTAAACGGGCGCATAATACATTGTATGGTCCATCAGGAAAGTTTGTTTACCTCGATGATATCGGAAATCCATGGATTTATGTTGTAGACGCAAAGACACAGGAAGTAGTGAGTAAAACAGGTCCTTTTGCAAACTTCGTGCGACCGTTTACGATCAATGCTAAAGAAACGACCGTTTACGTAACGGTGGATAGTTTGTTGGGGTTTGAAGTAGGCGATCTGCAGAATGGCACCAAATTGCAACAGGTAGAAGTACAGGGATGGACAAGAGGGCCGGTACGGCGGCATGGAAACCCGAGTCATGGCATTGGTTTAACACCCGATGAAAAGGAGTTGTGGTTGTGCGATGGCTTCAATATGCGACTGCATGTGTTTGCTGCTGCACCGCCTTATCAGCAACTCACCACTATCCCGCTCCAGGATATGCCGGGATGGATCACATTCAGTATTGACGGGAAATATGCCTACCCGTCGAGTGGCGAAGTGATTGATGTAAAGAAAAGAAAAATCATTTCCGTGTTACAGGATGAGTATAATAACAACGTCGCCAGCGAAAAAATGGTCGAAATTGATTTTGACGGGAAGAAAGCCGTGAAGACTGGTGACCAGTTTGGAATCGGACGAAAGAAGTGACAATAAACTTAATCACTGCATTATATCAGTTCCTACATACCGCTTCGTGGTAGTTGTTTGTTTTTTGCAACATCTTTCACTCAAATTGCCAATAAAAATCCCCCTTTTGTTGTATTGTCCGCTGTTGTTGTGCGGCTTAATTTGCACCCGATAACTGATTCTGTCGGTAAATAATTTTTGAACCATTAAACCTTGACTCATGAAAAGCTTCTTTCAATGGATGCTCTTCATCGCCTTTGTGGCATACGTTTTCATATCCTGGACGTTCACCATAGTTTCTTAAATTTTTGCAAGGACGGTGTCGAGTGCTTAAAGTCCCGGTAAAAGATTTACCGGGATTTTTTATTTAAACTCCAGGCTCACGGTGCCCTGGCTCGTCTCTGCTTTGACAATAGTACCGCCGCCATTCAACGTTCCTTTCATTGCACGTGTCTCCTTTGAGCCACTGAAATTTTCCAATTGGCTCAGGCGAATATTTTTAGCATGCAAATCAATGTCGAGACCTTTACCCTTTGGCAGCTGCAAACTGATATTGCCATGACTGGTTGATGTTTCCACACTCGCATTGAGATTGGAAAATGCGATGTCGCCATGTGATGTAACAGCGCTGAGTTCTCCTTCGATCATATCTCCATCTACATTGCCATGACTGGTGCCTGCGTGAATTTTTCCTTTAACCTTTTTTATACGTACATCACCGTTAGATGTAGAGAGCTTTACATTACCCGAACAATTATCGGCACTGATGTTTCCATGGCTCGTACTTACATCAACTCCTTCCGATACATCGTTAACAGAAACGTCTCCATGCGAGGTTCCGCCGGTCAATTTGCCACTGATCTTATCAACTCTTATATTGCCGTGACTCGTACCAAGCTCCTGGTTGCCATTCATTCCAGACAGATCAATATCTCCATGACTTGTTTTAAGATCTGTACTTGCAGGTTGTGCGGAATAGATCCGGAAAGAAATACTGAGACTGCGTTTCCAATTGGCAGAGCTAAACGCTTTTGGTTTTTGTTTTGCAATGGCATGCAGTTCACCATTCGAAACAGAAACTTCCAGCTCGTAGTATTGATCTAAACGTGACTGAATTTCTTCTTTACTCAGGCGCTGGTCGCCGACACCGTTTCCGTGAATAAACACTTCAATACGGGCCCCAGAAGCAACAACCGGCGAAACCGCTATATTGCCATGCGAAGTAGACGCATTTATTTTCTGAAAGGACTCATTGGATAGTGATTTGGTAATAAAAGGTTCCTTCAATGAATTGAATTGTGCCTGAACAAAAATTGCTGATGATACAAGCAGGAAAGCGAAAAGGACTTTTTTCATTTGTTAAGTTTAAGAATAGTTATCAATAAGCACTAAAAGCTGTGCCGCATTAATTTTCCGTTGTAAATCATGGCGATAAATGGTTGACCACAAATCAACCTGTTCGATTCCGATACAGAATATGTACGGTTACGCCGCACAGAACTGCAATTACCATTTTCTATACGATTGAAAAAGAGAAAGGTTACAGCGGCTTATAAATTAAAGTTAATTGACCGATACCCATAATAAATAGTCGAATCAATCGTTTTGTAAATCACGGCTATTCACTATTATCCTCGTACATTTTATGAAAACGACATTTTGTTTTATTCTTTTGCTCCTGGCATTCATAACTTATTCTCAATCCTGGACCGCTGCGCAGTTGGATGCAGCCAACACCGCGAAAAATATAAAGTCGCTTACCGAGTCAGAAAAAGCAGCTATACAATATATCAACCTGGCGCGATTGTATCCGCAGTTATTCATCCGGAATGAACTGAATAGCTACAACGGGGCGGCCGGTTTTCATGAAAACCTGCAGCGTTCCGGTTATAAAAAATCATTACTGAAGGAATTAAAGTCGAGGAAACCGGTAGGTGCACTGCAGTTTGACAAAACCATGTATGTATCTGCTAAATGCTATGCAAAAGAATCGGGCAATGCAGGTTGGATAGGGCACAAACGAAGATCCTGTTCTTATGGTTACCTGGCAGAATGCTGTTCATACGGAGTAAGTACAGGAAAAGATATTGCAATGCAATGGCTCATTGATGATGGCGTTCCGGGTGTTATGCACAGGGTAAATTGTCTGAATGCAGATTATTCAATGATCGGTATTGCGGTGAATAAACATAAAACGTATAGAAACTGCGCAGTCGCTGATTTCCGATAAAAGTTTTATCTGCTGTCTCAATTTTTATCCCACGATCTGTTATGCGTTCCCCAGCAGCACCTTTACAGACTACACGTATATTGGTTTAATAATTCTTTACGGCGTATCAATATATACTCTGCACAAGCGGAGGCGTTGTATCAATTCAGTCGGACTTTTTACCTTTCTGCAACGGTTCGACAAGTAAATAAACCCGGTTCTTGAAAAATTGACCTACATTGTATGTCGCGGAGCAAATAAATGCTCCTGTTGATTTCCCACCCCCTGCAAATTTTTTGAATTCCGTCCGTTTCTTCAATCGTTTTTATCATCTAAAACAATATATCATGAGAAAGCTTGCCATTTTTTGTGCACTTATTTGTGCTGCTTATATCGCTTTTCCGCAAAACGCAGATGAACAAAATGTCATTAAGGCTATCCAGGCAAAAATTGATGCTTATTACAACCGCGACCTGGCAGGTTGGAAAGCATCGTGGCAACATGATGCTAAAATTTCCAATACCGTCACTAACCATAATTTTTATAATACAATTAAAGGATGGGATAGCATGCAGGCCATGATGGAAAGAGACATTAAGCAAAACCCCAACCCGGATCGCTCATACCAGGTGAAACTGGATAATTTTTCAATACAGTCCAATGGAAATATGGCGATTGCAGATTACGATATGATTTTTACGCCAACCGTTGATCAGTCCTCTGTGTTTCCTTATATGGGTGCGGAACGTTACCATGCTTACGAGATGTTGGTAAAAGAAGGTGACGCATGGAAAACCAATACACGTGTACTTACTTTTCCTGATAGTTATAAATCGAGTTCCGATCATGAGGCAGAAACTAATATAAATACCGCCGGCTATAACCTTATCAATGCAAAAAAGATAAAGGAAGCAATCGACGTGTTTCGATTAAATGTAAAGCTCTTCCCGGATTCATGGAATACGTACGATAGCCTCGGTGAGGCATTGGCACTTGCGGGGAATAAAAAAGAAGCGATTGAGAATTATGAGAAGTCAGTGCTGTTAAATCCTAAAAGTAATTCAGGCAAAGAAGCGATTGCAAAGCTGAAACAAAAGTGATCAATTTTTCTTTGCAGAATGTTTATTATTGATAACTCGGTTTATCCTGACAAAAATAATAATGCCGGCAAAAAGCCGGCATTATTATTACGATCTGAAATACATTTCTATTCAATCTTGTCCGATCAGGCAACTCCTACTTTTTCCAACAGTTTCTTTGTAGCGATCACTCCTTCATCATTCGTTTGATATGATTCATCTTTACCCATCGACCGCATCAATCCGCCTTCGTATTCAATACCCACATAACCTTTGAAGCCCGCATTCTTTATTATTTTAAATAAACGTGTATAATCCATTTCTGCTTCTTCGCCGTCCGCTTTAAACTTATGTGTTTTTGCGCTGATACCTTTTGCATAAGGCATCAGTTCTTCCACACCTTTATACAAATCGTATTGCTCCAGGCATTTTGTTTTCATCCATCCGGCAATATCATTTGTTTCAGGTTTGGTACGTTTTACACAGAAGTTACCAAAATCGGGCAGTACACCGGCACGCGGATGATTCACCTGTTTCATAATACCGGCCAGCCATTGTGCATTGCAGGAGCGGCCAAGATGATTTTCAACAATTACGTTCATTCCGGCTTTGGCGCCGTATTCCAATAATCGTCCATAACCATCCACCGATGCCTTCGCTTCGTCTTCGGCTGTACCTGGCATATCCATCGAACCGAGATTCACCCGAATGGAATTGCAGCCAAGATATTTCGCGGCATCCACCCATGCATAATGCGATTCTACAGCGGCTTTTCGTTTCGCATCATCCAGGTCAGATAAGTTCTGCCCATCTACCATGATGAGATTGTTTTTAACTCCTTCATCATCGGCTCTTTTTTTCAAATCAGCAAGATAAGCACTGTCGGTATGTTTGTTGTTAAAGAACATAGCGACATACTCAACTACGGTGATACCGAAGTCTTTTTTTGCCTTCGCAGGAAAATCAAGATTGCTCATTTTATTTCCCCATAGATCGGACGCAAAAGAAAACTCAGCGAGCGAGATATCGAAAAATAATTTGGGCGACCGGGCTTGTGCGTTCAGCAATGTCGGTATTGCAGAGGCAATGCTATAACCGGCTGCGGCTATGCCTGCCTGTTTGATGAATTGTCTTCGATTGGTATTCATGTGTATGTGTTATGGTTTTAAAAAATCTGGTTTGCGCTGTTTGACCTGCAAAAGTTATATAGTCTCCATAAAGCCGGAATCTTTCACCTATGTTCTCTATCATCCCCTGTGGTTCAATAAATCATCACTGTTTATTTTCCAGCGTAGCTGAAAAAATAATATACAAAGGCCCTTTGGCTTCGGCATTCCGGAAAACGAAATACAATGTATGTGTGCCCGTTGTTTCTTTTATTTTAGCTGTCAGCGTTTTTGGTTTGACTTCTGTCATAGGGCCATTAAATACTTCCAGCTTTTCTGTTTCACCAATCAGTTCACCATCGGGTTTATCCAATCTCACCTCTACTGTTCCACCAGATGAGTTCAATTGTTCTTTTGGTGCTGCGCCGGTGAAACTGATTTGCTTAATGCCGGTCAGGTCTACCTGCTCATAAGCTGCCCAGGTGCCGGAGTTCATTACAATAAACATCTCCATTGGCGGATCGGGCAACTTGAATTTTTGTACACCGCTCATCTTCCAGACTGTACCGGGTAGCAATCGTGGGTTCTTTAAGATCCATTTTTTTTCTGTTGTTGCGGGCGACATGCCTTTGGCGCCTTTGTCGGTATATCTTGCACTGATGACCACTACACTTTTTTCAGCCGTTGTATCCGGCAATTTTGGAGAATAAGAACCTTTCAATGGGAGAGAAGCAGTCTTCGACTGTGCATTGCTGAGACTAAGAATATATTTTATCATCTCGCCGGCATCCTTTTTAGATAATTGCGGGTGGGCTGCCATGGCTACATTACCCCATACACCATTGCCGCCATTGATTACTTTTTCAGTAAGCCTGGATAAAGCGGTGGAACTATTTTTATATTTCTGCGAAACGGAGGCATAAGCAGGGCCGATGATTTTTTTATTTGGCGCATGACAGGATTTACAATCACTCAATGCTATCAGCCGTTGACCCTCGGCAAACGAAGACGGAATCGACTTTGCTGTTTCATTTTTCAGGATAGCCGCATCGCTTACGTAACGGATATCTACCTTAACATTTGCCGGGCTGATTCCTTTACCCACTACGCCGTCTTCTTTATCACTCACCTTAACACTATAACTGATCGGGTTTTTGGGAAAGAAGTAAGAAGCATTGCCTTTTGTAATTTCAATATCCAATGCCGGTGGCTCATTGCCTGCTTTTAATTGAAAAGAGGAATTTGATTTTGCACCATGTGCATCGGTCACACTGAGTGATGCTTTATAAATACCCGGTTTGTCAAACTCATATTCCGGGTTAGGTTCATTGACTGTTTTTAAAACAGTGCCTGCTGCATTGGTAATCTTCCATTCGTATTGCACAGAATCATTGTCATCATCACGTGTACCTGCACTCGAAAAATGAACGGCCATAGGTACAGCACCTGCTTTTTTATCTGCATCTGCAACGACAAACGGCTTACGATTGCCACCATTATATTCAATGCGTACCAGCCGCGCATCATCGTTACCCTGGAACCAGCCCGTTCCGTATTCTATGACATATAAATCACCCTCCGGATCGAATTTCATATCAATCGGATGACTGAAACCCATATTTGGTAAAAATTTCTCCATGGATTTATAGCTGCCGTCTTCATTCAGCGTTACCGTCATCACCCAGTCGCGCATCCATTCGTAGATAAACAGTTTACCATTGTAATAGTCCGGAAATTTTCTTTTTGCATTGGCGAAGTCATCACTGTAAAAAACAGGGCCAGCCATAGCGGAACGTCCACCGGTACCCAGCAATGGAAACTCACGGGAAGGCTCATACGGATACCAGATCAACGGTTTCTGTGCCGGTGGGAGCTCATGCAGGCCGGTATTATTGGGCGAATTATTAATTGGATTAGCTGGATCAAATTTTTCTCCCGGCGTATTGGCTGCAAAATCAAATTTCCAGTAAGCCTGGTTATCACCAACGAAATAAGGCCATCCATAATAACCCGGCTTCCTCGCCTCGTTGAATTCATCGTAAGAGCGGGGACCCCGCCCTGTTGAGTCTTTACCGGAATCGGGACCAACATCGCCCCAATAGAGATATCCTGTTTTTTTATCTACGGAAATGCGATATGGATTTCTTGTACCCATTACATAGATCTCTGGTTTTGTATTTGCAGTTCCTTTCGGAAACAGGTTTCCATCAGGCACATCATACGTGCCATCGGCATTTGGATGAATGCGTATGATTTTGCCGCGAAGGTCATTGGTGTTTGCCGACGACTTTTGTGCGTCCCAGGGACTGCGCCCCTTACGTTCATCAATAGGTGCATATGCAGTTGCACGCGGACTGGTATTGTCGCCGGTAGATAAATAAAGATTATTGCCTGCATCAAAGGCAATGCCTCCCCCGGTGTGGCAGCATTGTTCCCGTTGCGTGGGCACTTCCAGGATTATTTTTTTTGATGCCGTAACCAGTTTATTGTTTTTGTATTCATAACGGGCTAATATATTTTTTGATTCATTGCCGGCTGGAGAATAATAGAGATAGATCCATTTATTGGTTGCGTAATCCGGGTCGGTAGCGATGCCAAGCAACCCATCTTCAGCTTCCGATTTTTTGCCTTCTTTATCAGTATATTTTGTACTTACCGGTATCCTGGCAACGAGTTTCTTTTTTTTAACCGTGTGATCGTAAAGCCATAGTTTACCTTTACGTTCGATGTACAACACGTGGTCGGCATCAAGAACGGCCAGTTGCAGGGGTTCATCCATTTTTTCAATCAGGATATTTTTAGTGAAACGGTTTTCTTCCGTATCCAGCTTTGGCACGGCGTTATTTTGCATGTCAAGAGTACCGATCGAAGATTTAACCCGGTCAGCAATTGGCTTATTAATAAATAACCATATAAAGACGGAGGGGATTGTGATGATGAGCAGGAGAGAACGGGTGAGTTTTACAGGCATATGGCAGTAAGTTTAAAAAGTTGTGTGTAGTAAATATAAATTAAATTTCTATTCCGTAAATTGTACGCAATAAAAAATCTTTATGAATTCGCAAAAGAAGCTGGAGCAGTTTATTCAGCACGGTTATAAAGATTACCTGCCAAATGTTTCAATAGATTGTACCATATTCGGTTATCATGACCGGAAGCTGAAAGTATTGCTGCTGAACTGGAAGACGCCGGAAGGATGGAGCCTGCCGGGTGGACGGGTAAAACGTAATGAGTCGCTGCAACTTTCGGCGTCACGAATATTATCGGAGAGAACGGGGTTGGAAGAAATTTTCCTGAACCAGTTCCATACGTTTGGTGATAGCGTTTTCCGGCAACAGAGATTTAAACATACCAAAGCGCTCAGCAAATTCAACGTTGATTTTGGCGAAGACAACTGGTTACTGGATCGTACGCTGTCCATTGGGTTTTATGCGCTTGTCGATTATTCATTGGTCAACCCGCAACCTGATCTCTTTACCGAAGAATGCAGGTGGTGGGATATTTATGATGTTCCCGGATTATTATTTGATCATAACGAAATGATTGAAAAAGCGCTCGCGACATTAAGGCACCAGATGTATTACGAACCGATTGGTTACAATCTCTTACCGGAGAAATTCACATTGCCTGAGATACACGATTTGTATGAAACGATTTTAGAGAAGACGCTCGACCGGAGAAACTTTCCAAAGAAGTTAATTTCACTGGGCATTATCAAAAAATTAAAAGAAAGAAAAAATATCGGTCCGCATCGTGCTCCTTTTTTGTACAGGTTTGATAAGCGCAACTATGACAAAGCATTGAAAGACGGACTATCGCTGTCGTTTTGAAAACTTTTATATATGGCCGGGTAAAATCACTTTTGATATTCCCATTCCCACACATCGCCGTCATCTTCATCCCAGATCATACCCAAAAGCAGAAAATTATTCTTTTGCAGAATCTTTGTTGAATAATTGTTTTCCGGTAATGTTCTTGCCGTTATTATTAACCCGGGATCAGCTTCAATTGCAAGTTCTACCAGCGCTTTGCAAATTGCGGTGCCAATTCCTTTTCGTTGATACGCGGGAAAAGTACCGTAAGCTATTTCAATCTTATTATCAACCGGTTTCCCTTTATATCCGCCGCTCCCGACAATCTCATCATTGTATTTTGCAAAATACCCGATCCAGGGTGGATTGAACCCAATTATTGTATAGTACTCCATTGTAGCAGTAAGAACCATTCGGCATTCCGGGTGGTTTAAAAAAGCAAGGTTATCTTCGGTTGATTTACCGATGGGGTGTAGCGTTATCATGACTAAATCGGGACTTTCGAATTTAATCATTTATCTTTTATTTTTCAGTATGCTGTCTGCAAAAACCAGGAGAAATATTTACAGGATACTGCCATTTGGATTGATCTGGCTTGTGTTCAGCATGGTGTATATATTGATGGAGAAAGGCCTTTTGGGGAAATTAACCTATTACCCTTCTACCGGTAACCCATATCATTTTTATCAAACCGTTTGGGTGACGCCTTTATTTGCTCTTATTACAGGATTATTAATTGGAGTATTGGAAATTTATTATTTCAGTAAATTATTTATAAAGGAAAGATTCACGAAGAAAATTGTATTCAAATCACTGATCTATTTAATTATTATCGGGTCGTTTCTAATGCTGACTTCGGTAATCGCAAACTCGATGGATCAGCACTTGCCATTATTCGATGCATATGTGTGGGATAAAGCCCTGGATTTTTTCACCAGTTTTGCTTTCGCCAGCGTCGGAATTTACATCGCATCCATTCTTATTGTGACACAGTTTTATAACGAGGTAAGTGAAAGTATCGGTCGCAATGTGCTCTCCAATTTTTTCACGGGTAAATATCATCGCCCGCTTGAAGAACAAAGAATATTCATGTTTCTCGATATGAAAGCATCCACTACTATCGCGGAAAATTTGGGACACCTGCATTACTTTGAAATGCTGAAAGAATATTATGCTGATCTTTCTGATCCCGTAATGAACCATTCCGGTGACGTTTACCAGTATGTAGGAGATGAGATTGTTGTATCGTGGACGCTTGCAAACGGAATACGAAATAGTAATTGCCTGCAATGTTTTTTTGCAATTAAAAAAGTGATCAGTAAGCGCTCTGAAGAATATAGAGAAAAATTTGGTGTATCGCCACAATTCAAAGCGGGGTTTCATTGCGGCAAGGTGACGACCGGCGAAATCGGTATTATAAAAAAGGAAATAATTTTTACCGGCGATGTATTGAATACAGCTGCACGGATCCAGGCTCTTTGCAATTATCATTCAGTGGATATCCTTGTCTCTGGCAATTTATTAAAAATACTATCGCTTCCGGAAGGTTTCCGGGTAACGACGTTTGGAGAAAATGAATTAAGAGGACGTGACGAGAAGATTGAACTATTTACGATTGCAGCAGAATGAAAAACGAACAAAATCGGCATGAAAATAAATAAAGCCATCGGTTTGCCGGTTGTGGGATATGGCCGGATTTACCGGCAGCACACTTTGGCTTATTTGGTTAATAATAATCGGTGTGAAGTTTATTACAACGAAGGAAAAATAGCCGGTGATATATCTGCTGAAAAAATTAACCCCGCACTGAAGCGGGGTTTATGTTTTAACATTAAATACGTAAGAAAGAAGTTGACCG
>Ga0207648_10002338_pt1 | contig 20455 bp, 15 predicted proteins | sample KBSMisM32_FD_184310 | JGI IMG/M metagenome (GOLD analysis project Ga0207648, IMG submission 184310) | Miscanthus rhizosphere microbial communities from Kellogg Biological Station, Michigan, USA - KBS Miscanthus M3-2 (SPAdes) (version 2) | ecosystem: Host-associated > Plants > Roots >...
CGTGCATTAATGTACAAATGTAAGCCCGAATTTGTGGGCAAGCTGGCTGTGTATGCACGTACCAAAATGTATATGCGTTCGGTGCCGCTGGTGCTGGTTACCGAATTGGCTAATCTGCACTCGGGTGACAACCTAGTCGCCCGGGTTACTGAAGGCGTAGTTGGCCGCGCGGATGAGATCACCGAGCTATTGGCTTGCTATGAGCTGATGAACAAACGTACCGGTACTAAAAAGCTGAACCGTTTGTCAAAGCAGTTACAGAAAGGTTTATCGACTGCGTTCAACCGTTTTGACGAGTATCAGTTTGCCAAATACAACCGCGATGGTGCTATTAAATTGCGCGATGCCTTGTTCCTGGTTCACCCAAAGGCAAAGGAGGAGTTGCAGCAGGTACTATTCAACAAAATTGTGAACAATACCCTGGAAACCCCTTACACCTGGGAAACTGAACTATCGGCATTAGGTCAGCTAAATTTTGACAGCGATGAAGCAAAGGCTGTAGCATTTCGCGCTAAGTGGGAAGAGTTGATAGATAGCGGTAAACTGGGTTACATGGCCCTGCTGCGTAACCTGCGTAACATTCAGGAAGCGGGTGTAAGCTACGTGCATTTCCAAAAGGTATGCGCAATATTAGCTGATCCAACGCAGGTGGCAAAAGCCAAACAGTTTCCGTTCCGTTATTTGGCGGCTTACCGCGAATTGATAAACCCGGTCACTAAAGTGCCTGTGCAAAGCATGCTTAAGAAATTGACCGCTTTGGTGCAAGGCACCAATAAAGGCTACACGGGCGAATTGCTGGACGCTTTGGAAAAAGCCGTGCAGGCAAGCGCTGCCAATATCAAAGGGTTTGATTACAATACCCGCGTGCTGTTGGCCTGTGACGTGTCAGGGTCGATGCAAACAAGTGTTTCGGCAAAATCGAAAGTTTTGTTGTATGACGTTGGGTTGATGCTGGCTATGCTGTTGCAGTCGCGCTGTAAAAACGTAGAGGTGGGTATGTTTGGTAATACATGGAAGACGATTGCCGTACCGCGCAATAACATCCTGGGCAACGTTCAGGAGTTTTACAAGCGTGAAGGCGAAGTGGGTTATGCAACCAACGGCTACCTGGTGATCAAAGATCTGTTATCGCGTAAGGTGAAAATGGATAAAGTATTATTGTTTACTGATTGCCAATTGTATAACACGTCATCAACAACAGGCGATCATATACATGCCTTATGGCTGCGTTATAAAGCAGAGGTTGCTCCTGAAGCTAAGCTATATCTGTTCGACTTAAAAGGTTATGGACAAGCGCCATTGCAACTATTGCGAAATGATGTGTACCTGGTAGCAGGCTGGAGCGACAAAGTTTTTGAGGTGTTTGCTGCCCTAGAAAACGGTGGATCGGCTTTGGATGAGATCAATAAAATAGCTATCTGATAGGTTGTACGTGAGACGTTTTACGTTATAAGTTAAAACAACACGAAAAACGTATAACATGCTACGTCAAACGTACAACCTTTAAAAACATAAGGATGCCGTAGAAACGGGTTACTTCGCTACCATTGAGGGGGTGGGCAGTGTGGCGCAAGCTATGCTGGAGGTTCGAGTCCTCACAAGCGGCCCCCCGTCCCGCGTTCGCCTGTTGCTCCTTATAAAAATTAAGAAGGTGTCGTAAATAAGTCTTACTTCGACCAGGACGCTGGGGTTAACGGTTCGAATCCGTTTCCGTAAGGGTAGCTCAACTGGATAGAGCACAGTGCAGAATGGCTTATTGCTTTTTACCCTTCTTTAAAAACTAAAATATTAAGGTGCCGTAAATATGTGCTACTTCGTGTCGCCGGTTCGATCCCGGCCTTTGGAGCGATCCATTGTAGCTCAGTTGGTAGAGCAGTAAAACGCGCATATTGCCAATTGCCCTTAAGAATTAGAAGATGTCGTTAGGTAAGCGTTACTTCGAAACCTGTCACGTTTGAATACATAGTCGCTTGCCGTCTGTTGCTCTTCTATAAATTTATTAATACCTAAACCTAAAAGGTGCCGTAAACTGGTGATACTTCGGTTAGAACGTCCCGATAATATCGGGAAGGACGTTGGTTCAAATCCAGCCAGTGATTAATTTCACGAGTAGTTCAGACAATAAAATTCACCGATTGCTTTTTGCCCTTTTTTAAAAACATAATGAAAGATGCCCTAGGTGGGTGATACTTCGCTGGTTGAAAACATGCTGCAATGCATAAATGCAGGTTTGAATCCTGAACACACTTGCTGGGTGTTGCTCTTTCATTTGTAATATCCAAAGCTGTTCAGGTGCGGACACTTGAATGGGCTGAGTCTGATCACTTAATTTTTCGGAAAACCCGTGTCAGCCTTCACTTCATTAATTTGCTGCGTATGCCGGTTGCTATGGGCAGAGATAAGCAGGATGAATTGATAAGAATCGAATGTACCAAGTGGCAACTCAAGCACATGATTGCGCAGGTCGGCTTGAGTGCTTCCCACAAAAGCGATCAGTTTTTCCCGGTTTTCCTTAAAGGCCTGCAGTGCTTCAGCCAGGGTCTTATAAGGCGAATTTGCTGGTTCGAGCGCTGCAAAAGTTTTTCTCTTTTGTGAGCGATCTTCTACTCCGCTTACCAGCTGTGCGTCGGTAACTTTGATACCGGCTCTTTTTTCCGGGTTAGCTGGCTGGTTTAGCGATCCTTCTACCATTTTCCAAAGTTCGTTTTCCGAGGCTGCAATATGTTTAACGCAGTCCTCCACGCTCCACTTATCGGCAGCCGGCTTGTAGGTTAACTGTGCTTCGCTCAGATTTTTTACCGCGTCAAAAACGCCCGATTCGGTTTCTTTTAAAAATTTGACCGCATAATCGCGTTCCTGCTGGGTAAGCTGGTTTTGTTGGGCATTACTTTTAAAAGCTATAAAGCTTAATACCGACAACAACAAGTATTTTTTGATGACTTTCATGGTTTTGGGTTTTTATCAAACAAATTTATCAATCCGGTATATTAATTCAAATGGTATAATTTGGACTATCTGACGGGCAGATTTGGACAATTGTCTTCTGCTCCCGCTCAGCAGGCGTAGTAAAAAGGCTTTCCCAAAATGACAGAAAGATTACATAATAATTTTGAAACGATCGTTTCAAAATTATATCTTTGTATCGTCAATCATTTAAAAACAATCAAAAAATGAAAAGCTTAGAAAATAAAGTAGCTGTAGTTACCGGCGGTAATAGCGGCATCGGCTATGCAGCAGCACAGGAACTGGCCAAGGAAGGCGCTCAAGTGGTCATCACAGGACGTAATAAAGAGGCCCTTGACAAGGCAGTTGCCGAACTCGGGGTAAGCGGCATTATTTCAGATCAGAGTAAACTGGATCAGATAGACCGGTTGGTTGCCCAGGTAAAAGAACAATTCGGCAAAGTGGATGTGCTGTTCCTGAATGCCGGACTGGCTAGCTTTAGCCCTCTTGCTACCGCTACTGAAGAACACTATAATGCCATAATGAATGCAAATGTTAAAGGAGTTTATTTCACCGTCCAAAAATTCCTGCCGATTCTTAACGATGGTGCTTCGATCATATTTAATACCTCTGTGAATGCTGTTTTAGGTATGCCCGATAGCAGTGTTTATTCAGCAAGCAAGGCAGCATTGCTATCATTAAATAAAGTGTTTGCACGTGAGCTTTCACCACGCAAAATACGCGTGAACGCTGTTTCTCCTGGCCCTATAGAAACCCCTCTTTATGGCAAATTGGGTTTGAGCCAGGAACAGGTGAATGGTTTTGGCGAAATATTGGGACAAAGGATATTGCTTAACCGTTTTGGCAAAGCTGAAGAGATTGCCCATGTGGTTCGTTTTCTTGCTTCTGATGATTCTTCATTCATCACTGGTACCGAAATCACTGCAGACGGTGGTTTAACAGTTAACGCAGTGGTATATTAATTGAATTGCCCATGCCAAAACGTTTGGCTTTCGGCATGGGCTTTAACAGTACCAACCCGTTAAAACGAATTGGTCAATAGAAATGTATTTTTGTGCGGAGGGAACTATGGCACGCAAAAAGGAATTTGACGAAGATGAGTTGCTCGAGAAAGCAACAAATCTTTTTTGGAGAAAGGGCTATAACGCTACATCGGCGCAGGACCTGGTGGATGAATTAAAGATCAACAGGTCAAGCTTGTACAATACTTACTCTGATAAAAAAACGCTTTTTCAAAAGGCGCTGAAAAAATACCAGCAACAACAAACCAGGGCTGTAGTTGATCTGCTGAACAATGCAGATGATCCTGAAAAAGCAATCAAGCAAGTTTTTGACACTCTGGTAAAAGAAAGCAGTGAAGATTCAACGGCTAGAGGTTGCTTTATGGTGAACACTGCAGTTGAAATTGCAGGGCAGGACGAGGAGATCGGCGCGCTGGTACATGCCAATAACCTAAGCGTGGAGGACGCTTTGACAGTCGCGATAGCGAAGGGACAAAAAATGGGGCAGTTCTCAACTAAATATACCGCCCGTGCTTATGGCCGTTTCCTTTTTGGCGGAATCAATGCTTTGAGGGTGATCGCCCGTTCAGGCGCCGACAAAAGTGCATTGAATGATGTTGCGGCTATAACATTGGCATCTCTGAAATAAATTCTTGTTTCAGAAAATCGTCCAAAAGGCCCCACCTCTTTCGGGGCTCATTCATTCATCAAATTATAAAAGCGAAAGCCCTTCAAATATTATCACTTGAAGGGCTTTTATGAAGCAGATATCCAATTTTCAATTAGCTTTTTCCATCTGCTCTTTATAAATGCCAAAAGTGTGAATGGCTACACAGGCTTTCCCAGAAGTGATCCTTAACCGAACTTTAGAAGCTGTAACCGGGCGGAACTTAACCAGCCATTTATAACCAATAGACTGTTTTTCTGTCGCTTCGGGAATTGATGTCCAGTCCTTGCCGTTAGCAGAATAATCTACAGACCAGCCTGTAGTCCGATGGCCAAGTTCAATTACTTCTTGTATTTTGATTACATCAAATGTTTTCTTTGAATGAAGGTCAAAAGTGATGGTATCGGTTTTATTTGCGTCCCTGGTTGCATAATAAGTAGCTTCCATATCGTCTACCATATTTTGCGGTTTAAAGTTAGCGCCGCGTGAGTGAAGCGATTTTATGGTGGCCTCTTTCAAAAGATTAGTTTTAAAAGTGCCTTGTATTAGCCGGTGCAAACTATCCGCTCTTTGCGCATCGGTAAGAGGAACGAGGCCCCTTTTATCAGGCGGGAAATTTAGTAACAACACACTGTTACGGCCTACCGAATTGAAATAAAGATCCCATAATTGTGAAACCGTTTTTACATGTGTGTCTTCTTCCGGATGGTAAAACCAGCTCGGTCGGATAGAAACATCAACTTCGGCAGGTATATAAGCACTGCCGTTTATTTCTCCATGATTCAACTGCGATATATGCTCAGATTCGTCCCGGATAGAGAAAGGCTCAATGGTAGACCAGCATGGATCGCCTGAAATACCCGACTCATTTCCAACCCAACGGCAGTCGGCAAAACGATAAGAATTCTTTGTCCCGAAAATAACGCAGTTGGGCTGCAGCTTGCGGACGGTATCCGCCCAGCGGGTATAAAAAGCGGTTGTCAGTTTATCGGCACCGGCGCCGTCCCACCATATTTCCCATATGGGCCCGTAATTTCTTAAGAGCTCGGATAATTGATTGGCATAATAGTCGCTGTAGTCCTTGGTGCCATACCTGGAGTCGTGCCGGTCATGCGGACCGAGATAGATTGCCGCTTTTATACCAGAAGCTTTACAGGCATCTGTAAATTCTTTGACAACATCGCCTTTACCATCCTTCCATGGACTATTTTTTACAGAATAGTTGGTGTGAGCAGTCGGCCAGTTGCAAAAACCGTCTGCATGCTTGGCTACCAAAATAGCAGTTGGAATACCCGCTTGTTTGAGCACACTTGTCCACTGATTGCAGTCGAGCGCAGTAGGGTTGAATAGCTGTGGATTTGCAGTTCCGTCGCCTTCATTGTCATTGGTGAAGGTGTTCATGCCAAAGTGAAAAAAAGCAATGATCTCGCGGTGATACCACTCGATTTGCCTGGCATTGGGCACGGGACCTACAGGTGTTGGCGCTTGTTGTGCAGAAGTTGTAAATGGTGCAAATAAACTGGTAATACCAATAAAAAGCAGGTGTTTTTTTATTTGTTGAAGTTTCATAAGCCAGCCTGCATTTTGTTTTTACTAAACAATTGAATTTGATAGCTAAATGTAGTTGGTTTGGCATAGACAAGGTATTGCTCCAGCGGTCGCGGACCACAGCCCCATGACCCTACCCCTAATGTTTTATGGCTAACAACAAGCACGGTACCTTTGCTCTTCGGTAAATCTATCTTGTATTCCACCGGTTCCATTTCTTCATCACTATACGGGAGCGCTGACACTTGCATCAAAGATGAATCTGCTTTAACAGAAAATGTTTGTCCTTTTTCGGATGTAAGATTGGCCCAGCGCACATCCTCATGGTTGCCACAATCCATCGGTTTTTCATACCCGGTCATCTGTTTATCAACACTGCTAAAATAATGGGAAATATCCGATCCCTGCTTCCGGTCAGCATAATTTTCCATCGGTCCGCGACCCAGGTAATCGAACCGGTCCAGGCCTTTATTCAGGAACATGCGCACGCCGATCCGGGCTAGCACGAGTTTTGGGTCGCTGAAGTTTACTTCGTTTTTAGCATTGATTGTCCCGTTAGCATAAATTGTATACACTACATTATGATGGACACTAAAACCCTGTTTGCCTGTAGTTGCTAAATTCACTGCGATTTCTACAATGCCGGGAGCGGTCTGATTATACTTTAATCCTTCCACGCCCCAGGTTAATTCTCTTAAACCTTTGCGTTCCCAATCTTCGTAGGCCCACATATCGTCCTTTTGATGCGGAGCTCTCCATAAGTGCAGCGCCGGACCTCCATTTTCTCTAAGCAGGTCTTCGCCATTTTCTTCCATTTTGGAAAAGGTACCCTTTGATTTATCAAACTCCAGGCTAAATTTGTACCCCTTAATTTTGATTAATCCCGTAGAATCAGTTAAGGTCAGACGACCGCCACCCGGCGTTTTGTTAGATGCGATAGCTTTTGCCACAGGGACCTCAAATTGCTGTGAAGCCACTTCATAGCCTTTCGGGGCCCATAGTTGATCGGAAGCAAGATCAAAAGACACACGTAGAAAATATTCTGCACCTGCTTTAGGCTTAATCGAATATGGGATTTTTATATCCTTTTCTTCGCCGGGATTGATATTACCCGGATTAAAATTGCCCGAGGCAATATCTGTACCATTTTCGCTCAGTGCCCATTTTGCGCTAAGGCCATCCAGGCTGATAAACTGATACCTGTTCTTTATACTAAAAATTTTATTCGGAATGTCTTTTGCCTTAATAGTGATCCATTGATAAGCATGTTTCAGCTCTGGATAATGTGGCTTAGGCGATCTGTCAGAAAATACAACACCCTTGTGAATAAAATAACGATCGTTAGGATATTCGCCAAATCCGCCACCATAAGCGGTTATGTGGTGGTTAGGGTCGCGGTCGTTATAAACTCCCTGGTCCTGCCATTCCCATATCGCGCCGCCAAGTAATGTTGGGTACTTGTCGAAAAGCTCATTGTAAATATCAACAGATCCCATCGAGTTAAACATCGCATGCGCGTACTCGCACAGGTAAAATGGTTTCGTCAGGTTATCGCTTTTAGCATTTTTTTCGACATCATCTACCGAGGTGTACATTTCGCTGTCCAGGTCTGCGGGATTATCAGTACCGATACCAAAACCCTGGTAATGCGTAGGCCGTGTATTGTCAATACCTTTAATGACTTTTAAAATAGCCCTGAAATTAGAACCGCCACTTCCGCATTCGTTGCCCAATGACCAAATAATTACCGATGGGTGGTTCTTGAAATTTTCAACGTTCGCGACATTTCTTTCTATCAAAGCGGCCTTTATTCTTGGCTCTTCGTTAAATTCATCCCAGGCGCCATGGCTTTCAAGGTTGGCTTCAGCAACCAGGTATATTCCATACTCATCACACAATTCATACCACCGCGGATCGTCTGAGTAATGACAAGTTCGCACGTGATTACAATTGGCCTGTTTAATCAGTATGATATCCCGGATCATCTGCTCTTCGGTAATCGCGTGCCCATCGTCCGGCCAGTTCTCGTGCCTGTTGACTCCTTTTAGTTTAATCGGGACACCATTAACCGTAAATACGCGCCCTTTTATCTCTATCTGGCGAAAGCCCGTTTTCGAAGATATGGTTTCAAGCTTATTGCTTCCTTCGTTTACCGTTAATACAGTTGTATAAAGTTTGGGTGTTTCTGCGGTCCACTTCTCCGGATTTTTTACAGGAATGTCCACATCAATTGTTACTTCTTCATTTGGTTGCAGGGCGGGTATCTGTTTCTTTACGGATGCACCAGGCACCATTGTCTCCCCATTGAACAGGGATATTTCCAACTCTCTGGACTTCACCGCAACATCGCTGTAGTTTTTCACTTTTGCAGCAACCAATAGGTGAGCATCATGAAAGTCTTTATCAAAAGTTGTTTTTATGAAGTAATCCCTGATATGTTCCTGCGGTGAACTCCATAAGGTGACATTTCTGATAATCCCGCTTAAACGCCACATGTCCTGATCTTCCAGGTAACTGCCGGTTGTAAAACGGTACACTTCAGCCGCAATTAGGTTATTGCCTGGTTTTACATATTTGGTTATGTCAAATTCTGCTGCGTTGCGGCTATTCACACTATAGCCAACTTTCTTACCATTTATCCAAAGGAAAAAGCCCGCATCTACACCGTCAAACGTCACAAATATGCGTCGTCCGTCCCAGTCAGCCGGAACTTCGAAATTTCGTCGGTAGCTACCTACCGGGTTTCTTTCCTGATACGCAGTGTAAGTCACCGACGGCGCGCTCATCACCCTCGGAAAGTCTTTCTGAAAGATATAAGTATAATTGCTGTAATAGGGGGTGCCATATCCTTTCAACTGCCAGCAGGAAGGGACCATAATTTCTTTCCAGGCTGATACGTCATAATCGGTTTTATAGAAGTTTACCGGGCGTTTCTGCGGCCAATCAACCCAATTGAATTTCCATTGGCCATTCAGGCTCCTGCTGTAGGATGAAGCATGCCTGTTGGCCGCCAGCGCCTCTTTCAATGAACCGTATGGCATTAAAGTAGCATGGTTGGGTTCCTTATTTATGCCTATACATTCCGGGTCCTCAATTTCTTTTGGGACAAATGCTGTATCGTTTTTGGAGAAAAGGTGGTTTTCCGAAACCTGCGCCAATACAGCCAAACTGTTAAAACTTAAAAATATCAATAAAAGGATGCATGGAATTCTTTTTCCGGATAAAGGTTTTTGCATAAGTTTTTATATTAAAGAAATTGATTAAGGCTTGAATACTCATTTATCCTGCAAAGTACAGGACGGGTTATTTGGTTAGTACTGTCAAACTTACATTTTTTATTGACGGCCCAATTATAAAAATTTATTTGGAAAGTTTGGCTAAGAAATTGTTTAACTTATGTTGTATCGCAAATGGCGTTTGTTAAAGTTTGTTAAAGGTAATAGTACCAATGGCACGGCGCGGGTGTACCAAGCTAAAACAGCCCGTGAAAACACCTTAAAGTTAATCAGCAATGCTGCGTAGCTTTATGTAAAGTGACGCGCCTGGCGTTAATGGTTTATATTAACATTCCACAATTTAAATTCACATCATATGGCAACATTGCCTCCTTTTGAAGTCTATGGTACCAATGCTTCCGCGCTTTTCACACTTAAAATATTTCGTGGCGAAGGCATGGTACTCTTGGGTATGGACTGGCGTACCGGCCAACCGCCAACTGATTTTGTAGGATTCGCGATAGAGTATAAAGAACCGAATGGCACCCAGTTTTACCCGCTAAATAACCGGTTATCTTTTCTGGATAATAAAGGCAACGTTAACCCGAATATATCATCAACCCGTTTGTCGCCTATACAAAAGTTTCGTTGGGTGCATTTTCCGTATCACCCGGATCTTCAGGGAGATTATACCTACCGGGTAACACCCGTGTTTATGGACAGTGAAGACCGGTTAAGTTATGGTGATTTCCAGGAAGCTGGGATTAACATTCAGGGACAAACTTATCCGGGTGTTTTGAATATTGCGTTTACACGAGGATTTGTGGCTTCGCAGGCTTTCAGTCAGAGATTCAATAAGGACGGTCAGGCGGCAAATATACTGCCTGGTGATACGGATGATCCCCTAACGTATACATCGCCGAATCCTTTAGCCCATGAGGCGTTGATCTGGATGGGGTTCGAAGCGCGCAATGTTATAAGTGATATATTGGACGCTGCGGTCAATGATACAACGGCGCAAGTCCGAGTCACTGCCTATGATCTGGACCTTCCTGAAATAGTAGACAAACTGGAGAGACTCGGCAACCGGTTAAAAATCATTATTGACGATTCAATGAGCAGCCCGCCAAAGGCAAATGATCACGGTCAACCAAACTCCCCTGAAGCTGACGCAGAAAAGCGCCTGGTAATTTCTGCCGGTGGAGCGAACGTGCAGCGCCAACATTGTGGCGACTTGCAGCATAACAAAACTGTGGCGGTATCGGGAGATAATATCCAGGTAGCCTTTGGCGGCTCAACGAATTTTTCATGGCGGGGCTTTTTTGTTCAGAACAATAACCTTGCTGTGGTTTACGGGAAAGAGCAAGTGGGTTTGTTCATGGATGACTTTGACAATTTATTTGCTAACTCGGATGACGCGGCCGGTTTTGGAAAAACCAAATCTGCCCAATGGACCGACCTCAAATTGGACGGCGTGAAGGCAAGCATCGCTTTTTCTCCCCACAGCGCGACCAACGCCTGCCTTCAGGGCATAGCGGATGCAATTAACAGAACTGGCTCCAGTTTACTGTTTTCATTGGCTTTTTTGTACCAGACAAAGGGAGTGATTCGGGATGCAGTAACCAAAATCACCAACACACCTGGCTGTTTTGTTTATGGCATATCGGATAAGAAAGTGGGTGGACTTGACATTAAAGCGCCTGACGGGAATTTGCCGATTGCCTTCCCTTCCGCGCTGGTCAGTAATGTTCCGGCGCCTTACCTGGCCGAAACGGCAGGGGGTAGCGGAATCCGGATGCACCATAAGTTTGTGGTGATTGATTTTGATTTACCCTCAGCAAAGGTGTACCTGGGTTCTTATAATTTTTCGATTTCGGCTGACCGGAAAAACGGGGAGAACCTTTGGCTGATCGAAGATCGGCGGGTAGCGGTGGCATATATGATCGAAGCAGTGTCTATATTTGATCATTACGAATGGCGCGATGCCGTACAGCAAGCGAAAAAAACAGACGTTGGCCGTTTATTCCTTAAAAAGCCGCCGCGGGCTGCTGGGGAATTACCGTGGTGGAAGGAAGACTATACTGACAGTCAAAAAGTTGCTGACCGGGTCTTATTCTCAAAAGTAGTATAACTAAAAAGCTGCCATATCAGGTGTTTCCGTATCAGCAGGTCTCCCAGTGAGGATTCTGTCCTCGAGTCTCATTTATTCCGCTAAAAGAGCTGCACCAAAATGCAGCTCTTTTTTTATACCTTATTGCATTTATATCTTCAAGCTCTATTATTTGTTATATCATTGCATAATAGACCAGAATAATACAATTAAATTTTTTCCTGACTTGTGACCTGCACTATTGGGTATCCACAACATTTGTTCATAGATACTATGCTAAGTAAAATCTTTATTAACTCCAGAAAGGCAATATTGGCCCTGTATCTGGTTATCGCAACAGTTCAGATTTCGAACGGGCAGCCAGGGACTGTTTCATTTACATCGGAAGATACAAGCGTGCAAAAAACGTTTGAATGGGCTAAAACAATGGCGCTTCATTATCGCGGAGATGCCAAAGACCCTGTTGGTCCATGGTATGAATCGGCTCTGCCGCCGAGGTATGCATTCTGTATGCGGGATGTCTCGCATCAATGCATTGGTGCTGAGATTTTAGGTCTGGATAAAGAGAACGTAAATATGTTTGGCCTATTTGTCTCGAATATTTCTGCCTCAAAAAATTGGTGTTCTTTTTGGGAAATCAATAAGTGGAACAAGCCCGCTCCGGAAGATTATCGGAATGACATGGCATTTTGGTATAACCTGCCAGCAAATTTCGACCTGATCAATGCCTGTCTGAGGCTTTATCAATGGACAGGTAACACTCATTATATCAGCGACCCTGATTTCACTAATTTCCAGGAGAAAACTGTAAATGAATATATTGATCAATGGCGCCTTCAGCCAGACTCTCTGCTTATACGCTCACCGCACCCGAATGCACCGGTACCGTTTAATGAAAATGACTCATTTAACCGGTGCCGTGGTTTACCTTCGTATGCTGAAGCGCGACAGGATGTAAAAATGGGAGTTGATCTGGTAGCTTCAATATACCGCGGGCTACTGACATATTCTTCGATATTGTCTCTAAAAGGGCATACAAAAGAGGCTGACAAGTTCAGAAAATTAGCAGAGTCTTATTATACCCGGCTTGAATCTGATTGGTGGAACGAAAAAGAGCGCAAGTATTACACTTTCTATGATAATTCGGGTTCTTTTGGGAACGATGAAGGTGAGGCATTCCTGCTTTGGTTTGATGCCCTGAAGGATAAGGACAGAATTAATAAGACATTTAAAAGTATTTCCGGAACTTTAAGAGGTGTGGAAGTTACCTCCTATTATCCCCTGATATTTTATAAATATGGGCACTGGGAGGATGCTCGAAAATATTTGTTGCAACTGGCCGACCCATCTACCAAAAGACGGGAATATCCGGAGGTTTCATACAGTATCGTTGAAGGGGTTGTACAAGGCTTGATGGGGGTTTCACCAGATGCAAGTATTAATACAATTACGACACTTTACAGGCCGGTCCACCCAGGCAGCAGTTCAATAAAAAACCTTAATGTTCTTGGTACAAAGATCGGCCTGACCCACAAAAGCAATAAGGAGTCAGAGTTATTTAATGATGGCAATAAGAATCTTAAATGGAAGGCGGTTTTTTATGGAAAGTTCAACACCGCATTAGTCAACACTAATAAAGTCAAATTAAAGAATGGTTTTAGTGAAGACGGAATGCCTGTTAGTTATTTAGTAATTGCAGTACAGCCTCATCAAAAGACAAATATCAAAGCACTCTAAACAAGGTATCTTACCAATCAAGTTTCACTAGCATAACACCTTGCCGCCCGAGTGACACATTGAGGGTAAGTTGCCCGTTTTTTGTATTCATATCAACCGGCGTACCGTCTGTTTCAAGCTGACCGGCTTTTTCAAGATCCTTTATTTGCCCCGCTGAGGGCAACTGTGGTGAGCCCATCTTTTTCCAGGCTTCATAGGAGTTGCTATGTTTGCTGTCAATAAGATATTTCGTCGCTATTACTTTTTTTGCGGATAAGCCTGATATGTTCAGGTCGATCGATTCGGCTGGTGCTTGTTTGTCTTCATCATGATAATTCCAGATCATTACTGCTGCAGATCGTTTATCTTTACTTGCCAATGCACCAATATCAGTTTGAGGACCCCTTACGCTCGAATCAACGACTTTTTTTAGTGAATACATGCGATTGCCCTGAACCTCTACCCGTTTGCCCGACATTTTGCCAAACATGCGAAATACGTTGAGCACCGGCTTATCTACTCCATTTGTAGCCAGATCGCGGAACCCATAAAACCAGGGTTGGTTCTCAAATTCAAATGACCATGACACTGCGCCGAGAAAGTTTGTACCGATTTGGTCGGACAAAAGATAAATACGGGCAAACGACGCAGCCGTATAACTGGAGTACATCGTACCATTGCGATAAGCATTTTCGGGATTGGTTGCCATACCGCATGCCGCGCACCCTTCGGGATCGCACTCACCAATAATAACCGGCAACTTGCTGGTTTCGGGATAAGCCATGGTGGTCTTAAAGCCAGTAGCAATGTCACGTAACTGGGTCGACATATTCATAACAACCAGGTCGTTCGTTAAGTATGGCTGTCCCTTTGCGTGGAAGAGAATGGCCTCTAGCGGAGCGCCTGTTTTCCCGGTCGCATAGTTTTTTCCCGATATACAATGTTTAATAAAATTGTTCATCCACTCCTGCGCTCCTTTACTACCTGTTCCGGCTACGTTCATACCTCCGATCCGGGCGGTCGGAAGTGCTCGTTTTAATCCATCGGCTGCGTAATCATACAATTTAAAAAACTCCTCCTGCGACGCTTTCCAGTACGACCCGTTGGCTTCATTCCATACCTCCCAGTACCAGCTTTCCACTTCTTTTTTGCCATACCGTTCCACTGAATGTTTTACCCATTGGTAAACCAGTTCACGCCATTTGTCATAGTCCTTTGGCGGATAGGCCCATCCTGTAACGATATCTGAATAAGGATCACCCGGTTTCCAGTGGTGCCTGTAGGGTTTTGAATTATTTGTTGAAAGCGCCTCGGGCATAAAGCCAATTTGCGCCAGCGGTTTCATACCCCTTTGAACATAGGTGTCAAAAATGCTGTCAATTATCCGCCAGTTATAAATGGGTTTACCATTGGCATCTTCAGTATAGGCATTGGTTGATCCCCATTTTAAAGCTGCTTCGCCGTCACCGCTCACCAACAAACTATGTGTACGCACATAAACCGGCACCGGACTCAGAGCGGCTAATTCGGATAAGAGTTTTTTGCCGTCTTTCATGTAGGTATAATTCGGCTCATCATACCCAAACCATGCCCAAATGGGTTTCATGTCGCCCGTTTCTTTAGCGAGATCAACCTTGATATAAGCAGGTTGTTGCCCAAAAGCCTGAAAGCTTAAAGCTGCAAAACCAAGTAATGTGCCAATTCTTCTTAACAGACTCATATAAATAGGATCATTTAGCCTTCTTAACGCCTTCCGATGTCATAACTACCCGTTTGATGGTACCATTTTTATTATAGTATAAATAATCGATACACACCGAGCGATGAAAACTGCCTGCATCGGCTGCAAGGGCTCCATTATGGTATATAAAATAGCTTTTGCCTTTAAAGTCGATTATTGCCTGGTGATTTGTATTAGAATTTCCCGCAAGCTCGTTGATGATGCCTTTGTATGCCCATGGCCCTTTAATGCTACGGCTCATGGCATAAGCTGTCTTCTCAGGAAATTCGTACGCGTAAGACAAGTAATACCAACCGTTGCGCTTATGCACCCAGGGAGCTTCGGTAAAATGTGGGAGATCAATGGTATTGATCGGCCCATCAAGTTCAGTCATGTTTCTTTTAAGTTTGGCATAATAGCATATACCGTTACCCCAGAATAAATAAGCCTGCCCGTCGTCGTCGATAATGACAGTTGGATCGATATCATCCCAGGAATGTGTTACCGCTTTGGTCATATCATTTGTGATCAACGCAGTACCCCTGGCATCGGTAAAAGGCCCGGTCGGAGAATCAGATACAGCGACACCTATCGACTTACCCGGAATGGTTGCATGTTCTACCGCCACATACCAATAAAATTTGCCGTTTCTTTCAATTACCTGCGAAGCCCAGGCATCGTCCTTTGCCCACTTAAATGCTTTCACATTCATTGGAGATGGGTGCTCGGTCCAGGTTACCATGTCTGCGGATGAAAAACATAGCCAATTGTGCATCATATAACCATTGTGCCCGGTAGGTGCTTCGTCATGCCCTGTATACAAATACACTTTGCCTTTGTAAACCATTGCAGCCGGATCGGCAGTAAAAACATGTGTGATAATTGGGTTACCTATTGAGTGGATAGTAGTATCGCGCCCCGCAGCGAATAATAAGGGAGTAAATAGCTGGATAAAGAAAAGAGTCAATAAATACTTGATCATAATTACTGGTTTGTCGCTTAAGGCTACTTGGTAATACTTACACGGATGACGTTAAATGAGTAAGGCTTCATATTCAACTTTACTAAATTCTTATCAACTTCAATTTTGCTTTTTTGCGGACTTATTGTTAATGGCTCCGTTAATGAATTAACAACATTCAGATCATCACTTTGCATAACAGTTAAAGTTGCTTGCCCACCTGGTGCTGCACCATTTACAACAAACTGAGCTTTTTGCTCCTGCTTACCTGCATTCACAATTTTAATGATCAGTTCATGGGTATTGTTGTCTATCGTCGCAGATGCAAAACAGCTGTCCTGGCCTGAAACCGCTTCATTGTTTAAAGTAAGCGGCACTACGTCCGTCCCTTTATTGAGTGAATACAATTGCTGAACATAATAATTAGGCGTGCCATAAGAATTCAGGCTATCAAACCATATCAAATCCGGCGTCCACTGCCAGCCTTCAACATGAGCAAATAAAGGCGCGTAGGATGCCATCGTTACTACATCGGCATTCCTTTCCAAGCCTGTCATAAACGCAGCTTCGGCCATGGCGCACTTCCAGGTATTTTTATTTTCCGGACTGCCGGTAACTACACTTTGTGCTGCATATTCGCCAGCAAATATCTTGGGGCCCTTACGGTCGTAATTGTCGTAACGTTTTACATTTTTCATGAACCATTCAGGCGAATTGTAATAATGTTCGTCTAAAATAGATGCCCCCAGTTTCCGGAAGGTTTTATTGGCGCTGTTAAATATATCACCTCCGGGGAATGGCCCCAGGCTGCTAACCAGTTTTATTTGAGGATATTTTGCATGTATAGCCTTTTCAAATATTTTATACCTCTCAATATACTGAGGCCCCCACTGCTCATTGCCAACACCCAGCATTTTCAGGTTAAATGGTTTTGGATGACCCAATTCAGTGCGTTTTTTCCCCCATTTGGTATTAACTGGTCCGTTTGCAAATTCGATTAGGTCAAGTGCATCCTGCACATAAGGGCCAAGCTGATTAACCGGAACCAACTCGCAAGTATTGAACTGGCAAGCCATGCCGCAATTGATGATCGGCAACGGAGAGGCACCTATGTCCTCAGCAATTTCAAAATATTCCAGGAAACCCAGTCCGAAACTTTGATAATAATCAGGAGTAGAGCGATGAGCAAATTCAGTATTCCAACGGTTGATAATCATTCTGCGGTTGGCCACATCACCAATCGTTCTTTTCCATTGGTATCGTGTATCCAGTTCGCGCCCTTCAACAATACACCCGCCTGGAAAGCGTAAAAAGCCCGGCTTCATATCGGCCAGCTTTTGTACCAGGTCTGCCCGTAAACCACCTGGTCGCTGCTTCCATGTATCCTGTGGGAAAAGAGAGATCATGTCTAAGTCTACTGCACCGATGCCTTTTAACAATACCTTTAGACTGGCTTTAGGGTCTGTTTCTGCTGCTGTAAAACTGGCTGTATACTTTTTCCATTCCTTTGATGATGGTAAAACTGTTGTGTTGCCAATAACATCGCCCTTTGCGTTAAGCAACTCTATTTGCAAGCTTAACCCTTTCGATTCAGTTTTAGCCAGTACCGAAAAATGATATTGGTTACCCTTTTTAACGCCCATACCGCGGAAGCCTTCATTACTTAAGCCATAGCCTTTTGCTGATGTGGAGGTAACATGAATAAACCGGGGATTATTAGAGTTAGCTTCTCCCCTGTTCAATACCAGGATGCTCCCATCTACGCCATCTTTGTTTATTTCTGTCCATCCCATCAGGGGGTCTTTAAACTCAAACGAACGGTTTTTTACCAGCTCGGCGTAAACGCCACCATCGCCAGCCATATTAATATCTTCAAAGAAAATACCATACATGTTGGGTTGAACATGTGCTTTAATTTTACCGGCATCAATCTGATAAGTTTTTTCAGATTGACCGAATGCGTGACAAGCAATTATTGTCGTGCAGAGTGCTAAGAAGTATTTTTTCATCTGTTAAAGCCAATGGCAATTAGAGTTCTAAGGCGTAAAAAGTATAGTTTATTTATTGGGTTTATATTTGTGGGGCATTGGTATTGCCTGCAAGAATCTAAAGTAGCGTATTTTTTTTAATTGTTAAAAAAACACTTAAAAAAGTTCACATGATTTATAAAAAATAATTGGCGAAAAATTTGCGTAGTTAAATGGCTACATTTATATTTGTAGTCAAATAGCTACATAATGAATTTAAGACGAGACGTATTTCAAGCCATAGCCGATCCAACACGAAGGGCCATATTGCTATTGGTTGCTTCGCAATCACTAACAGCAGGCGCTATAGCTGCAAACTTTGATACCGCCCGGCCAACCGTTTCAAAACACCTGCAAATACTTACAGAATGCGAATTGCTGCAGCAGGAACAGACTGGCAGAGAAATTCACTATCACATAAATGCAAAAAAAATGAAAGAAGTAGCCGACTTTATCGAGCCATTCCGCCAGATGTGGGATGACCGCTTTAACAAACTGGAAGCCATCATGAAAAATTATAAACCAAATAAATAAGAGGTTATGGAACTGAAGACCAGGATCAACGCCGAAAACGGCAAACAGGAAATGGTGATAACCCGTGAATTCAATTTACCTGTAAATTTACTTTTTAAAGCTTTTTCGGAGCCCGAACTGATAGAGCAATGGATGGGCACCAAAGTGCTAATGTTTGACGGCAAAAAGTACGGCGGCTACCAGATTGAAACCAGAGATCCGAAAGGGAACGTAGCATTTAAGGCGAGTGGAGTATTCCATGAATTTAAGGCGGATGAAAAAATCACCCGCACGTTTGAGATGGAAAATACACCTTTTGGCGTGCAACTGGAGATATGCGAATTTGAATCGCTTACTGACGACACCTGCAAACTGAATATGCACGTTGTCTATGAATCAGTTGCGCAACGCGACGAAGTATTGAAGTTGCCTTTTGCTCAGGGCATAAACTGGGCACATAGCAGGTTGGAAGAGATGATGAGCAAATTGAAATAATATACTTATGAGCAAGCCGGATAATACAGCAGTAAGAACAGCTTTATGGCGTGCGTTGCATATTCAGGTTGATGCAAAGCCATATATAATTGAAGACGAAATCGGGCTACAACTGGTAGCTCCCGACTATGATTGGCAAGAGCGTCCGGATATGAAATATACCAAACGCCTTCGTGCTTCCATTGTTGCCCGTGCGCGTTTTGTAGAGGATTTGATCATCGAAGAGAACGAAAAAGGAATAGATCAGTACATTATTCTTGGTGCCGGGCTAGACACTTTTGCCCAGCGACGGCCTGATATCGTTTCTGGGATTCATATCTATGAGATCGATCAACCCGATACCCTGGCCTGGAAGCAGCAGCGACTAATAGAGCTTGGCTTTAGCGTTCCGGATAGCCTGCATTTTGTGCCTGTTGATTTTGAAATATCCTCATGGTGGGATCAATTACTAAAAGCCGGCTTCAATCTTAACAAACCTGCCGTAATTGCCTGTACAGGTGTTAGCCTGTATCTTACCAAAGAGGCCATTACCGCCACGCTCAGTCAGATCGCATCACTTGCATCAGGCTCAACGCTGGCAATGACATTCTATCTGCCAATAGAGCTGCTTGATGATGAAGATAAACCAATGCAGGAAATGGCGGAAAAAGGCGCCCAGGCTTCAGGCACCCCGTTCGTGAGTTTTTTTGCACCGGATGAAATTTTATTAATGGCGAAAAATGCGGGTTTTAAAGATGCAAAAACTATCTCGACCAGGGATATGGTGCAATCCTATTTTAAGGACCGGATCGACGATCTTTTGCCTGCGAGCGGAGAAGTGTTTCTATTAGCAACAACATAAACAACCAATTAAATCGAACATTATGACACAGAAGAGCAAAACAATTTGGTATTGGATAATTACTGTCCTGTTATCCTTTTGCATTTTTTCGGGCGGATTGGCCCAGGCTTTACAAGTAAAAGGAGTTGTACAGGGTTTTAAACCATTGGGCTACCCTACTTATTTTATTTCGATCATCGGCGTATGGAAGGTATTGGGCATCGTTGCCATACTGATCCCCGGATTTAAGCTGCTTAAAGAATGGGCCTACGCAGGCATATTTTTTACCATGACCGGTGCAGTGATTTCGCATATTGCGAGCAATGATATTCATGCACAAATGATTGCCCCGATCGTACTGGCTATTTTTACAGTGCTATCATGGTATTTGAGACCTGTTGACAGAAAAATTATTTTAGTTAATTAGAAAATAAAACATAATATGGCCAATATAAAATACTATGGATTCGAGATTACTGGGCATTTAGACATCTTTGTTGCAGATTACGAAGAAGATGATGAAGGCAAAATAGCAAAATGGCAGGAAGTATTAATTCACGGCGATCCTGAAGGCCTAAGATCTTTCGGACAACTATTACTAGAATTGGCCGATCTAAATCAGGAAACCGAAGAACACCTTCCAATTGGAGCAAGAGAACATTATCATTTACGACCAAATCTGGAATTAAGTAAAAGTT
>Ga0207648_10002341_pt1 | contig 20444 bp, 20 predicted proteins | sample KBSMisM32_FD_184310 | JGI IMG/M metagenome (GOLD analysis project Ga0207648, IMG submission 184310) | Miscanthus rhizosphere microbial communities from Kellogg Biological Station, Michigan, USA - KBS Miscanthus M3-2 (SPAdes) (version 2) | ecosystem: Host-associated > Plants > Roots >...
ATGAGCCAGATCGAAGCAAGTGCAGGCCTCCAATCAACTCCTTCCCGCTGGACCGAGCTGTGGCGCAAAGAGGACTAGTGGGCGATCTGGCTCGGTCTCGGCACCGCCTTCCTTCTCGGCAGGACGCGGTTCGGCTACTGCTTCGCGCTCTGTCTGTTCCTTGCCGGGCTCTTCACGTTCCTCGTCCGGAACCGCCCCGAGTACGCGGGCGCCGGGGCGCTCCCGTTGCTGTACTTCCTGGCTGCCGGGATCCTGGCCCTGGCCGTCGCCGTGGAGACGTACTTCCAGAACGAGCGCTGGCCGATACTGGCCGCCGGAGCGGTCGTCGGAGCGACCATCCTCAGCCTCCTGCTGATGGCGACCACGACGATCGCGGCGCCCGGCTATGCGGTCGACCCGACGACGAACATGCCGGTCGCGACGCTCTTGCCTCCGCAGCTTCGGCTGCTCACGCCCTTCATGAACGTGACCGGCGCCTTCGCCCTGATCCTCGGTGCTGTCTTCAGCACCTACATGTTCATGCCGAAGCGACGCGTGCTGTCGTACTCGCTCGACCCGAATCAGCCGGGCGACCAGTTCCTTTTCAACCTGTTGATCGCGCCCGTGGCGATCACCGTGAACCTCGTCGCCTCGCTGCCGGGTGCTGCGAAGGCCCTCGTCACCGGCCGGATCCACAGCCGCGTGCCGGCGACGATCCTGATCGCGATCGGCGCATTCATCCCGACCCTGACCGACTCGCTCAACCGGTTCGGCTCCACGGAGCTGTTCCAGCTCGGCAAGTTCCTCGGCGTCGTGTTCCTGTTCCTCGGCTTCCTCGTGTCCATCGAGGTCTTCCACGAGATCCGGATCCCGTTCACGAGCATCCGGCTCGCCAGGCCCCGCCGCGAGGCGACCGTGACGCCAGATATCGCCGCCGAGCCGCCGGCCGAGGGCGCGACGGCGCGCTAGGGCGCGCGGCAGCGGCAGAGCGTCCGCCCGCCCTACCATTCGCCGGTGTCCAGCCCGTCCCTGACTTCCGAGCGCAGCGTGACCGGTCGCCCCGGGACCGCCTCGGCCGGAGGCGCCATCCCGGTTCGCGGCTTCGTGATCGTCATCATCTCGGCGTCGCTGTTCGGGATGTTGGGCCCACTCTCACGGTTCGCCTACGACGCCGGCATGGAGCCACCCGCGTTCGTCGCCTGGCGCGCGGCGTTCGGTTTCCTGGCGCTGGCGACGTACGTCGGTTGGCGTGTCCGCCACGGCACCACCCGGCTGATCCGATTCAGCACGCTGCCGACTCGAGCGCGGGCCGCGATGCTTGCTGCGGCCCTCGCGGGGACCGTCCTGAACCTGTGCATGTTCTTCGCGTTCGACCGGATCACGATCGCGCTCGCCTTGCTCGGCTTCTACACCTATCCAGCGCTGGTCGCGATCGCCAATGTCGTGCTCGGCCGCGAGCGTCTCGACCGGACGCGGCTCGCCGCCCTTGCCCTCGCGATCGCCGGGATGATCGCGGTGGTCGCCTCGCAGCTCGATCCTGCTGCCGGCATCAAGCTCGACGCGATCGGCATCGGGCTCGCGCTCGGTGCGGCCGTCTGCCAGACGATCTTCGTGATCCTGGCGCGGGATGGCTATCCGGAGGTTCCGACGGAACAGGCGATGACCACCGTGCTGTTCGTGTCGCTGCTCGGTGCCGTCATCGTGGCGCTCGTCGCGAACGGCGCGGGTGCCCTGGCGCAGCCGATCGCCGATCCCAGCGTGCTGCCGCTGCTGATCTTCACGGGTGTCGCGGCCGCGGCGATCCCGTCGTTCGGGTTCCTGACGGGCATCCGCCTGATCGGCGGGACGCGTGCCGGGATCCTGATGTTGTTCGAACCGGTCGTCGGTGTCGCGCTCGCGGCGTGGCTCCTGTCGGAGGCACTCGCGCCGATCCAGATCGTCGGGGCCGTGGCCATCCTCGGCGCGGCGGTCCTGCTCCAGCGAGCCGCACACCCCGAGGACGAGCCCGAGCCCGAAGCCGAGCGTTCGGTGGTGGTACCGGGCGGTCCGTAGCGTCACACTCGCGCCATGGCCGACGCCCCGATCCGCGTCCTCCTCGTCGACGACCACGCGATGGTCCGCCGTGGGATGCGCGACTTCCTCTCTCTCCACGACGACATCGAGGTCGTCGGCGAAGCCGCGGACGGCGCCGCCGGGGTCGAACAGGCGAAGGCGCTGCGCCCTGACATCGTCGTGATGGACCTGATGATGCCGAACCTCGACGGTATCGAAGCGACCGGCCGCATCAAGGCCGTACTGCCCGATGTCGAGGTCATCGCCCTGACGAGCTTCATCGAGGAATCACGCGTCGTGGCGGCGATCGAGGCAGGGGCGTCCGGCTTCCTGTTGAAGGACGCCGAAGCCGACGAACTTGCCGCGGCGATCCGGTCAGCGGCGGCGGGTGAGGTGCATCTCGACCCGGCGGTCGCGTCGATCGTCGCCCGGCGGATGCGCGACGGTGGTCGCGGCTCGGCCGTCGACCAGGCCGACGGGATCGGGACGCTCACCGCTCGCGAACGCGACGTGCTGGCCCGCGTCGCACGCGGCTACCCCAACCGCCAGATCGCGTCCGACCTGGGGATCACGGAGCGGACGGCGCGCACCCATGTCTCGAACATCCTCGCGAAGCTCGGGCTGACGAGCCGGACCCAGGCGGCCTTGCTGGCCGCACAACATGGCCTCGATCGCGAGGCCTGATCGAGCGCTATCGGGTTCTCGGCGCGCCGGTCGAGGACGCCCGTTCGCAGGTCCGGCGAGGGGCCGGGTGACCGGTCGCGAAAGGGCCCGGTGCTAGACTGGCCCGACCCACCCGCTCCTTTCCGTTGAGGTTCCATGCGCGTCCGAAAAGCCGTCTTCCCCGCTGCCGGCTGGGGAACCCGGTTCCTGCCAGCGACCAAAGCCCAGCCCAAAGAGATGCTGCCGCTGGTCGACAAGCCGATCATCCAGTACGCGGTGGAAGAGGCTGTCGCGGCGGGCATCGAGCAGGTCATCATCGTCACGTCCAGCCAGAAACGCGCGATCGAGGACCATTTCGACCTGTCCTACGAGCTCGAGCACCTGCTCGAGGAAAAGGGCGACATCGAGATGCTCCGGCAGGTCCGCCACATCAGTGACCTGGCCCAGGTGGCCTATGTTCGCCAGAAGGAGCAGCTCGGGCTCGGGCATGCCGTGCTGATGGCGAAGGACCTCATCGGGCACGAGCCGTTCGCGGTGATCCTGCCGGACGATGTCGTCGTCGGCGATCGCCCGTGCATCGGCCAGCTGATCCACGCGTACGAGCAGACCCACGGCTCCGTGGTCGCCGTGATGGAGGTCCCCCAGGAGGAGACGAGCCGCTACGGCGTGATCGCCGCGGAGCCGAGCCAGGACCCGCTCGACCACGGCCGGCTCCATCGTGTGACGCAGCTCGTCGAGAAGCCGGAGCCCGCCAAGGCGCCATCGAACCTGGCGATCATCGGCCGATATGTGCTCACGCCGAAGATCTTCGACAAGCTCGAGCAGACCCAGCGTGGGGCAGGCGGCGAGATCCAGCTCACCGATGCGATCCAGGCGATGATGGAGGAGCAGGCGGTCTACGCCTACGAGTTCGAGGGGACGCGGTACGACGCCGGCACGACGATGGGCTGGCTCAAGGCGTCCGTCGAACTGGCACTCCAGCGGCCCGAACTGAGCGGCGAGCTCCGCACATACTTGAGCAGCCTGCAGCTCTAGGACGCGGCCACGGGGCGCCACGACGGTGCCCGCCCGGTCGACCGAACGGGGGCATGGGGTACCATGCCGGCCGAGCGCGTCGCGGACGTCGGCGGCGCGCGTATCCATGTCACGGACACATTCGAGGGGCACGTTTGGCTGAGATCGGGACGATCCTTGGCGGCCGCTACCGGCTCGTGGAGTTGCTCGGACAGGGCGGCATGGCCACGATCTACCGGGCGGCCGACACCCAGCTCGGACGCGATGTCGCCGTCAAGCTGCTCCGCCCCGAGTACCTGCGCGACCCCGATTTCTCGAGTCGTTTCCGCCAGGAGGCCCAGAACGCCGCGTCGCTGAACCACCCGAATGTGGTCAGCGTGTACGACTACGGCGAGGACCCGAACGGGCCGTACATCGTCATGGAGCTCGTCGACGGCGAGGACCTCGCGACGATCCTTCGGCGCAACGGGCCGCTCCCGGCGTCGCAGGCGGCACGGATCTCAGCCGCGGTCGCCCGCGCGCTTGCCGCGGCGCACGCCCGCGGGATCGTCCATCGGGACGTGAAACCCGGGAACGTCCTCATCGGTCGCGACGGCCGCGTCAAGGTCGTCGACTTCGGCATCGCGCGCGCGGTCGCCGAGGCGCAGATGACGTTGCCGGGGACGACGCTCGGTTCGGTCCACTACTTCAGCCCTGAGCAGGCCCGCGGCGAGACCGCCACGAACGAGTCCGACATCTACGCGCTCGGTATCGTGATGTACGAGATGCTCACCGGCGTCCGGCCATGGGAGGGCGATAGCGCCGCCAGCGTCGCGCTTGCCCGCCTGAGTGGTCCGGTGCCCGACCCCGCGCTCGCCCGACCCTCGGTGCCGCCTGATCTAGCTGCGATCACCCGCAAGGCGCTCGCGCCACTCCCGATCGACCGTTTCGCGTCCGCTTCAGCGATGGCCGACGCGATCGAGGGGTCGAGGTCTGCGGCAGCGACCGCTGCAGGTGCCGCCGCGGCCGGCGGGGTCGCGGCCTCAGCTGGCGTCGCGCGCTCCAACCCGACCGTCGTCTCCTACCCGAGCGACGCCTACGCGGGCGCCGACGAGGTCCCCTCATCCTACCCACCGACGACCGGCCGGGGAACGGTGGTCGACGAGGAGGAGAACAAGACGAGCCCGGTCGTGTGGATCGCCGGACTCGCCGCCATCCTTCTCCTGGCCGCGATCGGTTTCATCGTGTTCCAGATGCTGTCCGGGCCGTCGACGCCCGCCACCCAGCAGGTCGCGGTCCCCGATTTCGTGGGCAAGCTCCTCGCCCAGGCCACCCAGGAGGCAGAGTCGGTCGGGCTCAAGCTCGACGTCACGGACCAGACGTCCGATCAGCCGGTCGGGACGATCCTCGCCCAGATCCCCGGTCCCGACACCATGGTCGATAGCGGGTCGACGGTCCGGGTGACGGTCGCCTCGGGCGTCGAACAGGTGCCCATGCCCGATCTGCGCAACAAGACCGAGGCGCTCGCTGTCCAGGAGATCGTCACCGCGGGGCTCGCTCCCGGCGCGAAGACCGAGGCCTTCGATCCGACGGTCCCGGCTGGGCTCGTCGCATCGCAGAACCCCGCGCCGGGCGTCGTCGTCGCAAAAGGGTCGGCGGTCGACTACGTGATATCGAAGGGTCCGGAGCCCACGCCATCGCCGACCCCCAGCCCGACGCCGTCGCCGACACCTGCTCCGACCCCGACGCCGACACCTGCTCCGACCCCGACGCCCACACCGGCACCGACGCCGACGCCGACTCCCACGGTCGAGCCGACGCCGACCCCGACCTGAGCCGGCCGGCTCAGGGTTCCAGGTCGCCCCAGAGGCTCCAGCCAGGATCGGGTGATCGGCGATTCGGTGGTGCGACGGGCGGGTCTTCGCTCGGTTCGTCGGCGAGCTCGACCGACGCGGCGGCGCCGACCTCCACGAACTCCAGCGGCGGGCGCGCCTCGTCTCCGGGGCGAGCTGCCGCGATCGTCAGTGGAACGGACGTTCCCGTTGCGAGGGTCCAGCCCTCCCAGCAGCCGCGGATCTCCTCGCCGGTCAGCGGCTGCCGGCCCCGGTCGAGTCCGCAGTAGCCGAGTTGACCCGCCACCGAGCGTCGATAGTTGCGACACGTGCCGCAGGAGGTGGAGGACCGCCGACACACCCAGCACCGCGCCGTCTCGGCCTGGGGAGTCCCGCAATGCGGACACCGCCACATCGGCATGCGCGGATGGTAGCTGCGAGTCCGTCGCCTGTCGACAACCCCACCCGACACGTTTCCTGGCACGGATGCCGACGGCCTAGCGACGGATCGTGATCACCGTCTCATCGGTCGTCCGGCCGAAATCCGTGGTCCGGACGAGTATGCCGGCCGTCCCGACGCCCACATCGGCGCCCTTCGGGATGCGCGTCGAGAACGACGCCTGACCGTTCGCGTCGGTCGTCGCGTCGCCGGTGATGGTCTTGATGCCCGGCACGCTGAGCGTGAACGTGACGCGAGCGCCGGCCAGCTGACCGCCATCAGGATCGTCGACGTTGGCGACGAGGCGGATCTGTTGCGGGAGCTGCCGCTGGCTGATCGAGTAGAACGACAGGCTGACCGACGCCGTGAGGCGGCCGGACCCGCGCCGCACGGACAGGGTCGTCGCCTTCTGGTTCCCGGCGGGATCAGTCACGGTGAGGCGGATCGGATTGGTGCCGGTGTCCAGCGGGAGGCTCAGCGAGAAGGTGCCGTCAGCCGCAGCATTCCCGCCGATCGATTGGCCGGTCTTCATGTTGCGCGCGTTCAGTGTCGAGCGCCCCTGGGTGCGTCCCTGGAGGGTGACCGCCTGCCGATTGATCATGGCCCCGTCCTTCGGGGAGGTCAGCTTGATGGTCGGCGGGTCGACATCGAGTACCCAGCGCACGAGCGGCGACGACTCCGACTCGCCTCCGGGCCCGACCAGCGTGACGCTGAAGTCGTTGATGCCCTTGGTCAGCTTGACCGGGATGATCATGCGCGGGACCGCCGCGAGCGGCTTCTCGTCGATGGCGGTCGGCGCCTGGTCCTTGAGGGCGAGGTACACGCGCACCCGGTAATCGGGGTTGCCGGCGAGGCGTGACGGCACGGTCACCGCCAGGTCGACCTGGTTCTGATTGGTATAGGGCTCGGTCGGTGTCTCGACCGACGGGGCGTCCTCGATGACCGCCTGCGTCGTCGACGGCGCCGGGGTCGCCGTCACGCCCTGCACGAACGAAGTCAGCGTCCCGCCGAGCGTCTTGGCGACGACCCCCAGACCACCCGCGCCGATGTACAGGACGAACAGCCCGACGATCACGACGCCGACGCCAAGCGCCACCTGGCCCACGAGGGGGATGCCGCGGCTGCGCCGGACCGGGCCGTGGACCGCGATCCGCCCGGGCGCTGGGGCTCTGGGTCGGGTCTTGACGGGAGTGGAACGGCCGCCGGACGGGGGGCGGGGCCTGACGTGATCTGCTCGGCGGCGGGTCGCCATCGGCGGCGATTGTCGCACGCCTTCGCCAGTCGGTACGTCGGCGGGCGCTATCGCCTTCGGCAAGGACAGGGTGTCGCCGCGGCGACGGTCGAAAGGAGGCACTGCGCTGTACTCTTGCGCGGTCGCGCGTGCCGACGGTATTGGTGCGCGCAGGATGGGGAGGTTGCGTGCAGGCCCGCGATCCACGGACCGGACGACCGGTCAGCGGCCAAGGACCCGATCGGTCGGGTCGTCCGACATCGACGGGGCGCCCTACCCCGGGCAACGCACCAGGTCGACCGGCCTTCGGGCTCGGCCCGATCGCTCGCGTCACGCCGTCACCCCTCGCGACGCGACCCGCTCCCTCCACGATGCCGATCCCGCCGCGACCGGGCTTCGGGCTGCCGAACCTCCGCCGCAACGTGTGTCCGCACTTCTACATGACGGGTTCGCGCGGCGCGATCCCGATCCAGGCGCCGCATCTGCTCAAGGCGCTGATCCGTCAGGACACCAACGTCTCGCGGTGTCAGTTGCGCGGAGGCGTCCACCTCGACCAGGGCTACGTGAACGATGTCTGCCTCACCCCGCGCTTCAATCAGTGCGTCTTCTACGAGGACGAGCTGACGCGCGAGTGAGCGCCGCGGCCCCAGCGACGGAGTACCACGAGGCGCTGGCAGCGCTCGCGGCACGCGGCCGGTTCGGGATCCACCTCGGGCTGGGACGCACGCGGGCATTGCTCGCAGCACTCGGTGACCCACAGCGATCGATCCGGGGCGCACTCGTCGGCGGGACGAACGGGAAAGGCAGCGTGCTCGCGCTTGCGGGGTCGGCGCTTCGGGCAGCTGGGCTCCGCGTTGGCCAGACACCGAAACCGCATCTGATCAGCTATCGAGAGCGGGTCGAGATCGACGGTCACCCGATCTCTGTCAAGGACTTCACTCGCCACGTCGACGCTGTCCTGTCGATCTCGGACCGCGTCGCGCGGCGGCACGGCGAACCGACCGAATTCGAGCTACTGACAGCGGTGGTCTTCCGGCATTTCGCCGAAGCGGGGATCGACATCGCCCTCGTCGAGGTCGGACTCGGGGGGCGCCTCGATGCGACTCACGCCTGGGATGGCGGCGTCGCTGCGGTGACGAACGTCGCGCTCGACCACATGGATCGACTCGGGCCGACGATCGCCGCGATCGCCCGGGAGAAGGCGGCGATCATCGAGCGAGGTGACCGGGCCGTGACCGGCGCAGAGGGCGAGGCACTGAAGATCATCCGCAGCCGGGCGCAACGGGTCGGTGCGCCGCTGACCGCCGTCGTACCGGCTCCGATCATCGACTGGGATCGCGATGGGTTGACTGTGGAACTTCCGCGACTCGGACGGACGCGAGTCGGTCTCCGGGGCCGGCATCAGGCGGCCAACGTCGCGGTCGCCGACGCCGTCCTCGATGCGCTCGACGACGCCGGCATCGCCTCGGCCCCTGACGACGCACGACGGGATGGCTACGCCGCGGCGGTCTGGCCGGGCCGGCTCGAGCTCGTGTCGCGCGACGGCGTCGATATCCTGCTCGACGGCGCGCACAACCCGGCGGGCGCGGCGGCCCTGGCACAGGCGATCGACGACCTGCGACCGCACTTGACGCCCGGGCCACTGACGCTGGTGATGGCAGCGATGGCTGACAAGGACGTGGACGGCATCATCGATGCGCTGGCCGGTGCCGCGGCGATGCGCGGGGCGACCGTCATCGCAACGACCGTCGATGCGGCACGGGCGATGTCCTCGGATGATCTGGCGGCGCGCTGGCGGGCCCGGGCGCCGCGCGTCGCGGACGTCAAGGCGGCCCGGGATCCCATCAAGGCTCTCGAGGGCGCGATCGCGCGCGGAGCGACGGTCGTGGTCGCCGGGTCGCTGTACCTGGTCGGCGCGATCCGCGGGCACCTCGTCGACGACCCTGAGCTCCGGGATCCGCCTGCCCCATGACAGCGACCGTCCCCGCGCCGACGACGGTCGGTCGCACGACATTCACCTGGGGTGAGCGCACGTTCGTCATGGGCATCCTCAACGTGACGCCGGATTCCTTCTCCGGTGACGGGCTCATCAAGGGCGCCGACCCGCTCCGCGCGGCCGTGGATCAGGCACGGCGGATGGTTGATGAGGGCGCGGACCTCCTCGACATCGGTGGTGAATCGACGCGTCCCGGGCACGCCCCCGTCGACGCGGCCGAGGAGATCGGACGGGTGATCCCGGTCGTCGCCGCCGTCCACGAGGTCGTGCCCGGGATACCGCTGAGCATCGACACGACCAAGGTCGTGGTCGCAGAGGCGGCGCTCGCGGCCGGCGCGACGCTCCTCAACGACATCTGGGGTGTCGGTCCGGATCCGGCGATGGCCGAGCTGGCGGCAAGCGCGGGCGTCCCGCTGATCGTGATGCACAACCGCGAGGAGGCGAAATACGACGATGTGGTCGGTGAGGTCGTCGACGACCTCCGCGCGGCACTCGAACGTGCCGAGCGACTCGGGATCGCACCCGAGCACCTCATCGTCGATCCCGGCATCGGCTTCGGCAAGACGGCCGACCACAACGTCTTGCTGCTCAACCATCTCGATGCGCTGACGGCACTCGGGCGGCCGATCCTGCTCGGGACATCGCGCAAGTCGACGATCGGTCGCATCCTTGATCTGCCCGCCGACGAGCGGCTCGAGGGGACGCTCGCGACGACGGCACTCGGCGTCGCGTCAGGGGTCGATATCGTGCGTGTGCATGATGTCCGCGCCAACGTTCGGGCGGCGCGCGTGGCGGACGCGATCGTGCGCGGGAGATGGACGAGCGAGTCGGAGGGAGGCCGCGCCTGAGCGATCGGATCGTGCTCACGAACATGCGGTTCGAGGGCAAGCACGGGTACTACGACTGGGAGCTGACGTCCACCCAGCCGTTCGAGGTCGACGTCGAGCTGGTGCGCAACCTCCAACCGGCCGGCGTCGACGATGACCTGACCAAGACCGTCGACTACGGCCGCGTCTATGACATCGCGAAGCAGATCGTCGAGTCGACGTCGTTCCGACTGCTCGAAGCTATCGCCGAGGCGATCAGCCACGAGGTGCTCGTCGCGTTCGATGTCGACGAGGTCGGCGTCCGGGTCCGCAAGCCCGCGGTCAAGCTCGGCGGACCGCTCGACCACGCATCGGTCGAGATATGGCGACGACCATCCGGGAAGAACCCGAACGGCCGCCGTCGCTAGCGCTCTCTGGGCGGGGCCCGCCCTTGGTCAGTTCGCGGGGCGCGTCCCGAGCTTGACCTGCACGGTCGACGCCTGACCGTCGCGCAGGATCGTCACGGTCACGGTGTCGCCCGGTGAGTACATGCTCAGCGTGGCGTCGAGGGGATGGTCACCGTCGACCGCCTGATCGTTGACCTTGGTGATGATGTCGCCCTCACGGATACCCGCCTGGTCGGCCGGGCTACCCGAGACGACGGCCGGGGCCGTCCCGTTGCCGCCCGCTGAACGCTGGACCAGCGCACCTTCCTTGACGGGAAGGTTGTTGGCGTCGGCGAACTGCCGGTCGATCGAGCGGTAGACCACACCCATGTAGGGGCGCGCCAGCTCCTTGCCCGCGACTGCCTGTTCCATGATCGGGCGGGCGATATCGATCGGGATCGCAAAGCCGATGCCGTTCGAGTCGGCCGCGATCGCCGTATTGATGCCGATGACGTTGGCGCCCGCGTCCAGCAGCGGACCACCCGAGTTGCCGGGATTGATCGCCGCGTCAGTCTGGATCAGGTTGTTGAGGTTCTCGTTGCCGTCCGTCGTGATCTGGCGGCCCTTGGCCGACACGATCCCGCTGGTCACCGAGTTCGAGTACGTCCCGAGCGGGCTGCCGATGGCGATGACCAGCTGGCCAACCTTGAGCTCGCTCGACCGGCCGATGCTCGCGACCGGGAGGTCGTTCGCGTCGATCTTGACGATCGCGAGGTCGGTGAGCGTGTCGATCCCGTAGACGCGACCCTGGAAGACGCGACCGTCGTTGAGCTCGACCTGCAGTCGGTCGCTGCCCTGGACGACGTGGTGGTTGGTCAGGATCCAGCCGTGCGCGTCATAGATCACGCCGGAGCCGACGCCGGTCTCGGGGATGACGCCCTGCGACGTGTCGACGTTGCCACTCACGGTGATGCGAACGACCGCCGGACTTGCCTTTGCGGCAACATCGACCGTCGCCGACGACTCGTCGATCGTGACGGGCTGATTGGTGGCGCCGACGTTGGTGCCCGTCGGCGACGTAACGGTCGTCGCGGTCGGCTTGTCGAGCGCGCCAGATGCACTGAGAGCGACGACCGTGCCACCGGACGCGAGGACCGCGGACAACAACGCGGCACCGAGGATCGTGCCCATGCCGCGGTTCGTGCCGGAGCCACCCTGGACGGCGGTCTCCGTGACGGGTGTTGCGGGGACGGTCGCGGCCGGCTCGTACCAGCGCTCGGGGGTCGCAGCGCCGGTCGAGGCGGGCTCGTGGCGCGTCCACTCGGGACGGGCCTCGGCCGGTGGCGGGGTATAGCGCTCTGGCTCGCCCGAGGTCCGGATGACCGGCGGCGGTGCCGGCTCGGAGGGGACCTCGTGGCGTTGCGTGCTCTCTGGGTCGTTCGATCGGGGATCTGTCATCGCGTCCTTGGCTTCCTCAATCCACCGTTTCCTCGGCCGGTGAGCGGCCAGTCAGGGTCCGGTGTCGCTGTCTAGGGTGCCGACGCCGGATTCACCTGCGGAGCGTCGGACGGTGAAGTTTCCTCCACGATGCGCTCGGCATCCTGAGATGGGTCTGAGGGCCCGACGCGTTCATAGCTCTGCGTGACCGCCGCGATCCGCCGTGTCCCCTCCGCGGCACTCGCGACGTCGGACTGTTCAGCGGCGGGCGTGCCTTCGACGCTGCGCGGATCCATCGGGAGACGGACGGTGAACCGGCTGCCGGTGCCGGGTCCGCTCTCGACACTCACGGTCCCACCGTGGATATCGACGATCGACCGGACGATCGCGAGTCCGAGTCCGCTGCCCGATCCGCGTGCCTCGTTGGCACGCGAGCCGCGGTAGAACCGCTCGAAGATGTGCGGCAGCTCGTTGGCATCGATGCCCACGCCAGTGTCGGCGACATCGATCCGTGCGCCGTCGGTGGTCGGTTCCACCGACACGCGGACGACCCCGTCCCGCGGCGTGAACTTGACCGCGTTGCCAACGAGGTTCGCGACGACCTGGCCGATCCGCGGAGGATCGTGGCGGATGCGGACGGGTCGCGCGGGGAGGTCCAGCTCCACCTTCACGCCACGGCGCTCCGCCAGCGCGTCGTGCTGATGCGCGGCCGACTCGACGGCCGCGCGCAGGTCGTCGGGCCGGAGATCGAGCAGGACGAGACCCGAATCGAGCTTGGAGAGCTCGAGGAGGTTCTGGGCAAGCCAGTCGAGGCGGTCGATCTGCCCCGCGCTCGACTCGAGGAATTCGCCCCGTGCATCGGGATCCTCCGCGGCACCTTCCATCAGGAGCTGGTTGAACGTCCGCAACGCAGCGAGTGGCGTGCGCAATTCGTGCGAGACGTCGGCGAGGAAGTCGCGGCTTCGGTCGCGGTCGCGCCGGATCAGGTCGACGCTCTCGGCGAGGCGATCGGCCATCGTGTTGAACTGGACGGCGAGCTCGCCGATCTCCGAGGAGCCGGCACGGAACTGGGCGGCCGGCACGCGTCGCGTCAGGTCGCCCTCGGCGAGGGCCCGCGAGGCGTCGGTCAGTTGGCGGATGGGGTTCGTGAACCGGCGGGCAAGCGCTGCGGAGACGACGACCGCGAGACCAAGGGCGAACAGACCGATCGCGATGAGCAGGCCCGTCACGTTGTTGATCGCCGTCGCACGGTACGTGTACGGGTCCGCGATGGTGATCTCCATCGTGTATCGACCGTTCTCAGGACCATCCGTGACCAGGCCGACGACCTGTGTCTGCTCGCGGGTCTGCCCGGGCCGTGGTGGCGCTTCGCGGGGCAGGACGACCGTGCCATCTCCGACGGGCACGAACTTGGTATCGGCGCCGGACCCCGTCGTCAGCCCGAAACGGACGATGACGTTCGCCTGGGCCGTCTGATCGGCGATCAGCTTTCGTATCTCGTCGTTGTTGAACGTACGGAGCACGGCCGGGTTGACCGTCCCGTCCGGCAGGACCACGAGGTGATCGCCGGCCGCCGTACGCGTCGCCCCGCGGACGAAGGCAGCCACGATCGCGTGCCGCTCCTCGAGGTCGGTCCGTTGCTGGCGCGTGAAGTAGTCGTCGAGCCGGTTCAGGACGAAGATCGATACCAGACCAAGCGTCAGCGCGATGACCATCGCGAAGGCGAGGCTCAGCCGCGCCTGGAGCGTGCGCGGCATCAACCGGCGGAGACGGCGCGCTACGGACGAACGCCGGATCACCGGCGCCTCAGCGTTCCGCGAAGGCGTACCCGACGCCCCGGACGGTCAGGACGAAGGCGGGGGTCGCCGGATCGTCCTCGATCTTCTCGCGGAGATGGCTGACGTGGACGTTGATCGTCTTCTCGTCCTGGTCGAGCGCTTCGTAGTCTCGTAGCAGTTCGAGGAGCTCTCCGCGGGTGTAGACGCGACCGGGTCGCGACGCGAGGTGACGGAGTATCTCGAACTCGGTCGGGGTGAGGCTGATCCGTCGGTCGCCGCGCTGGACGCGCCGCCGCTCGAGGTCTATCACGAGGTCGCGATGGCGCAGGACGCGCCCACCGGCCGCATCGGCGAGGTCGCCGTACGCCCGTCGGAGCAGGGCCTTGATCCGGCTGAGCAACTCGCGAAGGCTGTACGGCTTCGTCAGGTAGTCGTCCGCGCCGAGCTCGAGGCCGATCACCTTGTCGACCTCGTCGTCCCGCGCCGTGAGCACGAGGATCGGCATCTTGCCGCTAGCCGCGCGGATCCGACGCAGGACCTCGAAGCCATCGATGCCCGGAAGGCGGACATCGAGCACGACGAGATCCGGCGCCTCGCGCGTGGCGATCTCCAGCCCCTCTTCGCCGGAGCGCGCGACCCCGACGTCGTAGCCCTCCTGCTGGAGCGCGTACTGGATGCCGCGCGCGACCGCATATTCGTCTTCGACGATCAGGATGGTCGCACTCACGTTCGGGATGCTACGCCACGGCAGTGATTCGGGCGGCCTCCTCTCCCGTGGTATCCTGCGGGCCGCTCCGGGCGCCTCGCCATCACCGGCCCCGCCGGCGAGTCGCAGCCCGTATCGCTGACCGATCAACTGTCATGCCGAGGTCCGAAGTCCATGGCAACCGCCCGCCCGACGTTGGCCGCCGAACCCCGCGAGGTGACCGGCAAGGCCGTCAAGAAGCTCCGAACCGCCGGCCGCCTGCCGGCCGTCGTCTACGGCCACGGCGTCGACTCGACGAACGTGACGATCGACGCGCACGAGTTCGAGATCCTGCGCAAGCATGTCGGGCCGAACGCGTTGATCGACCTGTCCGTGCACGGTGACAAGTCGAACCCGGTGCTCATCAACGGTGTCCAGATCCATCCCGTGACCCGGCGACCGCTCCATGCGGACCTGTTCCTGGTTCGGATGACCGAGGAGCTCACGGTCGACGTCCGACTCGTCCCGAGCGGCGAGGCCGCGGCGGTCACGCAGCTCAACGGCACCTTGCTTCACCCGACCGAGAGCGTGCGGGTCAAGGCACTTCCCGATCACCTGCCGCAGTCGATCGAGTACTCGATCGAGTCGCTCGTCGATTTCGATGCGGCCGTCCACGTGCGCGATCTCATGATCCCCGAGGACGTGACGCTGCTGACGGACCCTGACGAGATCATCGCCAAGGTCCAGGCGCCGCGCATCGAGGTCGAAGAGGAGCCGGTCGTCGCCGAAGGCGAGGAGGGCGCCGAGGGCGAGGAAGGTGCAGAAGCCGCGGGTGCGGCCGAGGGCGAGACCGCGGCCGGCGAGTCCGGCTCACAGGAGACATCCTCCGACGAGGGCTGACGCCTCACGCGACGACGCCTTCCGCCACGAAGCGCTCGACCCCCGGACCCGATGGGTTCGGGGGTCCGTCGTTCCGGGTCACCCGCCCTCTCATGACGCTCTCAGCCACGGTTCGGACCATGCCCGCCGAGGGATGACAACCAGACCGTAAGCGGCGGACTCGAGCCCACGGGGTCCGCGAGGGCTCCCATGACCGAAACCGTCGCACTCCACCCCGTAACCGAGCAGACCGACGGACGGACGACCAGTGAGGCCGTCCTGTTCGAGATCCGGCGGATCATCGTCGGCCAGGACGCGATGCTCGAGCGGGTGCTCGTGGCGCTGCTTGCCGGCGGCCACCTCCTACTCGAGGGTGTCCCAGGCCTCGCCAAGACGCTCACCGTCAAGACGCTGGCCGACGTCCTCGAGGCGTCGTTCCAGCGCATCCAGTTCACGCCGGACCTCGTCCCTGCCGACCTCGTGGGGACCCGCATCTACCGCCCCGACAAGAGCACCTTCGACACGGAGCTCGGGCCGGTGTTTTGCAACTTCCTGCTGGCCGACGAGATCAACCGCGCCCCGGCCAAGGTGCAGTCCGCGCTTCTCGAGGTGATGCAGGAGCGCCAGGTCACGATCGGCCCCGAGACCTACCCCGTCCCGCGGCCGTTCCTCGTCATGGCGACGCAGAACCCGATCGAGGCCGAGGGCACGTACCCGCTACCCGAAGCGCAGGTCGACCGATTCATGATGAAGGTCCGGGTCGACTACCCGACGGCCGCCGAGGAGTCGGTCGTCGTGCAGCGATCGCTTGGCGATGCTGCGGACGTCACCCCGATCCTGACGGCAGAGAGCCTGGCGGCGCTCCAGAAGCTGACCCAGGAGGTCTATGTCGACGGCTCGATCGTCGACTATGCGGTCGCTCTGACCCGTGCGACCCGCGAGCCGGCCAGCGTCGGCCTCCCCGGCGTGAAGCCATACATCTCGTACGGCGCGAGCCCACGTGGCTCGATCTATCTGATCCACGCGGCACGTGCGCTCGCCGTCGTCCGTGGCCGCCGGTACGTCCTCCCGATCGACGTCATGGACCTGTCCCGAGACGTCCTCCGCCACCGGATCGTGCCGAGCTTCACGGCCCTCGCCGAAGAGGTCACCGCCGACATGATCCTGGACCGTGTCCTGCCGGCGGTGCCGGTGCCCCAGCTCGCGTCGACGGAGCAGACGGCATGACGGCCGCGTTCACGATCGACCGCCCGAAGGAGCGACCCGGACCAGGGCCGACGCCGGTCGCACTGCTCCGCGCGCTCGACCTGACGATCGGCCGTCGGATCCATGGCGTGCTGCCCGGGGAGTTCCGGGCGCACGACCTGGGCGGCGGACTCGAGCTCGCCCAGATCCGTCCGTATCAACCGGGCGACGACGTCCGCCGCATCGATTGGAACGTCACTGCCCGGACGACCGTCCCGCACGTCCGGGTACACGTCCCCGAGCGCGCGCTGACCTCATGGCTCGTGCTCGATCTCTCCCCTTCGATGACGTTCGGTACGGCGCTCCGCCGGAAGGCCGACGTCGCCGAGGGCGTCGCGCTCGCCGTCGGGCACCTCGCGACCCAACGCGGCAACCGCCTTGGGATCGTGACGTTCGGTGATGGCGCCGACCGGCGCGTCCCACCGCGCGTGGGCCGCGACGGCCTGCTCGCGACGTTGCTGCTCGCGCGCGACGCGACGGACCTGACGAGCGAAGCGGCACCCTCGGCAGCGGTCGAAGCTACATCGCCCGCCGCCGCACTCCAGTTCGTCGCCGCCACCGCACCGCGTGGCGGCCTCGTCGTCGTCGTATCGGACTTCCGCGGTCCGCGCGACTGGCTCCGGCCGATGGCCGCCCTTGCTGCGCGCCACGAGGTCGTCGCCGTCGAGATCGACGATCCTCGGGAGAGCGACCTGCCCGATGTCGGTGAGCTGACCCTCATCGACGCCGAGACCGGTCGCGAGGTTCGTGTCGACACCACCTCGCCGGGGCTTCGCGCCCGTTTCGCCGAAGCGGCGACGGCAGAGCGTGCCGAGATCTCTCATGAGCTCCGACGCCTGGGCGTCGGTCACATCGTCCTGTCCACGGCAACCAGCTGGCTACCGAGCCTGGCTGCGCAGCTCCGCGTGCAGGGGAGGGCGTCATGACCTTCGCCCAACCCTTCCTGCTGATCGCGCTGCTCGGTGTCCCACTGGCGGTGCTCGGGTACCTCTACGTCCAGCGCCGCCGGTCGCGCTATGTCGTCCGGTTCACCAACGTGGACCTGCTCGCGAACCTCGTGCCGAAGACACCGGCCTGGCGACGCCACGTTCCGCCGGCTCTGTACGTGGCCGCGATGGCGGCACTCGTCATCGCGCTCGCGCGGCCGTCCGCGATGGTCGCCGTCCCGCGCGAGGACGCGACGATCATCCTGGCGATGGACACGTCGGGCTCGATGATGGCGACCGACGTTGCGCCGTCGCGACTCGCCAGTGCCAAGGAGGCCGCGGCGACCTTCGTCGATCAGCTGCCACCGACCTTCCAGGTCGGCCTCGTCACCTTCTCCACGGCCGCACAGGTGGCCGTGCGACCCACGACCGACCGCGCTGAGATCCACGCGGCGCTCGATTCACTCGTCGCCGACGGCGGAACGGCCCTTGGCGATGCGATCGGGACATCGACCGACCTCGCACGTGAGGTGATCGATACGGCCGCCGCCGCCGGCGGTTCGACCGGTACCTCACCGGCGCCGTCGGCCGATCCGAACGCACCGGGCGCCCCTTCGACCTCGCCGGCGCCGAGTGCGTCGCCATCCGCGGCGCCCTCGACGAAGGACGGAGAACGACCGCTCGTCGCGACGGTGCTGCTGTCCGACGGATCGAACTCGACCGGGAACCTCGAGCCCGACGCGGCAGCGCGCGAGGCGGCATCCATCGGGATGCCCGTCTACACGATCGCCCTCGGCACGGCTGACGGCGTGGTAACGGTCCAGGACGAGTTCGGCATGCCGCACACCGTCGAGGTTCCGCCGGACACCGACACCCTCGCGGCTATCGCCGAGACGACCGGCGCCCGGTCATTCCAGGCACCGACCGCAGGCGATCTCCAGCAGATATACGAGAGCCTCGGCTCACGCGTGGGCACACGCGAGGAGCCACAGGAAGTCACCCAGTGGTTCGCCGCCGCAGGCCTCGCTCTGATGGTCGGCGGAGCGGCCCTCGCTGCCCATTGGTTCAACCGGTTCCCGTGAGCCTCACGACCGTCACGCCCGAGATCGAGGTGCGGATGATCTGACCCCGCGACCCGAGTCCCCAACCTCTCGTCGATATCCATCGACTCCATCCATGCACCACTAGGAGACCAGCAGATGGCCTGGGAAGACTTCCAGACGCAGGCGCCAGCGACGCCGCCCGCGCCGCCCGCTCCGACTGCGTCGCACGTGCGCCGACCCGACGGTCTGCGGCGCGCCCTCCTCACCGCCGGGATCGCCGGTGCCCTGCTCGTGACCGGCGGCGTCGCCGTCGTCTTCGCGGCGAGCCCTGATCCGTCGGCCGGCGCACCGTCGACGACGACGCCGTCCAACGGCGGCACCACCGCTCCGAACGGCGGGACCACCGCCCCATCCGGGGGACGTCACAACGGACAGCCGTGTCCGAACATGGGCGGCTCCAGCGGGTCGGGCAGCTATGGCGGCCAGTCGGGCCAGCCGGCGCCGGACACCACAGCGCCCGCGACCTAGTCGATCGGCGCATCGCCGGGCGGTCGATCGGAACGACCGCCCGGCGTCTTCATGTCACGGACCGGCGACGGCGGCAGGACCTCGTCGACCCTGGCGAGGACATCGAGGAAGCCGGCCACCGGTCCCGATGGCGGGCCGATGTCGCGCCGGCGGATGGCCACCATGCGCCTACGGATCGGTGCGGCTCCCTCGATGTCGATCGCGCGCAAGCGCCCGTCGCCGAGCTCCGAGGCGACGGATGTATGGGGGAGGAGGGCCACCCCAAGGCCTTGGCCGACCATCTGTTTCGCGGCGTCGATGTTGTCGAGCTCCATGATCCCGCTCGGTGCCACCCCCGCTTCGCGGAAGAACGCGTTGGTGAGCTCGTAGTAGCTCGATGTCCTGTCGAACAGGATCAGGCGCGCGCTCTCGAGCTCGTGGACACCGACGGTCGCCCGTTCGCCGAGATGGTGGCTGCCGGCCGCGACGAGGACGAGCTCGTCCTCATACAACGGCAGCGATTCGATGTCCGGGTGGCGCAGCTCGCGGACCAGGCCGAGGTCGATCTCGCGGCGGACGGCAAGATCCAGGATCTCCTCGGAGTGGCCGGTCCGGACGATGAGTCGGACGTTGGGAAAGTCCTGCGCGTACCGCACGAGGAGCAACGGCAGCACATAGGTGCTCACCGCCGGGGCGGCACCAAGCACGAGTTCGCCCGTTCCCCCGCGTCGCAGCTCCATCAGCAGGTTCGCTCCGGCGTCGAGCGCGCCCATGGCCCGCTCGGCATAGGGCAGGAACGCGCGTCCGGCGTCCGTCAGGTCCATCCCGTGTCGGCCGCGAACGAACAGCGCTGTCCCGAGCTCGGCTTCCAGCGTCTGGATGCGTGCCGAGAGGGCCGGCTGGGTGACGTGGAGGGCATCCGCCGCCCGGCTCAGGTTCCGATGCCGTGCGGTCTCCAGGAAGCCCTCGATCTGGCTGAGCAGCATCCCCACAGGCTATCAATGGGATGAATAGGATCGATCCAGAGATTCGATTTGTCGTATAGCTCCGAAGCGTGCACGGTGAGACGAACCTGCTCCACGACGCGATCTGCATCACGACAAAGGGGACGCGCCATGAACGCCACTGCTGCGAAGGACGCCATCGAGCTCGGCCGTGACTGGGCCGAGGCCGACCGCTGGAACGGGATCGACCGCGACTACACGCCCGAGGACGTGATCCGGCTGCGCGGCTCGCTGCGGATCGAGCACACGCTCGCCCGGCACGGCGCGGAGAAGCTCTGGCGGCTGCTTGCCGACGAGGACTACGTCGCCGCGCTCGGCGCCCTCACCGGCGGCCAGGCGGTGCAGATGGCGAAGGCGGGGCTGAAGGCGATCTACCTCTCCGGCTGGCAGGTCGCCGCCGACGGCAACCTCGCCGCGGACGTGTATCCCGACCAGAGCCTCTACCCCGCCAACAGCGTCCCGGCGATGGTGAAGCGGCTGAACAACGCGCTCATGCGCGCGGACCGGATCGAATGGGCCGAGGGCAAGCCCGACCCGGTCGACTACCTGCTCCCGATCGTCGC
>Ga0207648_10002342_pt1 | contig 20440 bp, 20 predicted proteins | sample KBSMisM32_FD_184310 | JGI IMG/M metagenome (GOLD analysis project Ga0207648, IMG submission 184310) | Miscanthus rhizosphere microbial communities from Kellogg Biological Station, Michigan, USA - KBS Miscanthus M3-2 (SPAdes) (version 2) | ecosystem: Host-associated > Plants > Roots >...
ACCGTCGGAAAAGATCACGATGTTTCGTGTCATTCGGCTCTCCGCCGGCGCTCACGATGCAAGCAACCACGACGGGAAGGTTGCCAATATCCGGCGGCGGCGGCTAGGCCTTGAAATGCTTCGACAGTTTCAGGCCCTGCGCCTGGTAGTTCGAGCCGATGCCCTGACCGTACAGCGTGTCGGGGCGCGCCAGCATGGTCTCATAGACGAGCCGGCCGACGATCTGCCCGTGTTCGAGAATGAATGGCACTTCGCGCGAGCGCACCTCGAGCACCGCGCGGCTGCCCTGCCCGCCCGCGCCCGCATAGCCGAAGCCCGGATCGAAGAAGCCCGCATAGTGCACGCGGAATTCGCCCACCAGCGGATCGAACGGCACCATTTCGGCAGCGTAATCCGGCGGCACCTGCACGGCTTCCTCCGAGGCGAGGATGTAGAACTCGTCCGGATCGAGGATCAGCGTGCCTTCGGGACGCGCATACATCGGCTCCCAGAAATCCGCGACGTCGTAGGCGGCGCGGCGCTCGACGTCGATTACGCCGGTGTGGCGCTTGGCGCGATAGCCGACCAGCGCGTTCGGGCCGCCGGCGGCGAGATCGACGCTCACCGAGATGCCGCCCTCGAAATCCGCGTCTTCCGAATTGACCAGCCGCTCGCGCGCATGCAGCAGGGAAAGCTCGACGGCATTCAACGCCGCATGGCCGCGTCGCAGGCGAAGCTGCGACAGCCGCGTGCCTTCGCGCACCAGCACCGGAAACGTCTTCGGTGAAATCTCGGCATAGAGCGGACCGTGATAGCCGGGCTCGATCCGGTCGAAGCCGCGCGCACGGTCGGTGATGACGCGCGTGAACACATCGAGCCGGCCGGTCGAGCTTTTCGGATTGGCCGCCGCCGCGATCTCGGACGGCAGCGCAAGGCTCTCCAGCAGCGGCACGATGTAGACGCAGCCGGTTTCCAGCACCGCGCCGTTGCCGAGCGCGATCTCGTGCAACTTCAGTTGCTCGATGCGCTCCGCGACCGTGGTGTGGCGCGGCAGGAAGCTCGCGCGCACCCGATAGGCGGTGGCGCCGAGCCGCAGGTCGAGGCTCGCGGGCTGGATCTGGTCGGGTGCGAATGCGCGCGCGGGCACAATCCCACCCGCGCTCGCGAGCGCCGCGATCATCCGGTCGGGCAGGATTCCTCGGTCGGCCAAATGATGATCCTCATCCTTGAGTTCTTTGCATGGGGTTGTTTTTCATATTTTTTTTCCGGCAGCCTCCTCACCATCCCGAGGCGGATCGTACGTAACGGATGGTCAGCTTGACGGGAAGGCAAGCCTCGCGTTAAGAGCCTCGTTATCCCGTGGTCATTTGAGCCGGCCGGCTTGCCGCCACGTTAAACAAAGGTGCTAAAAGGCCGGGGACGCGAGCGACCCGCGACCCGGCTATGGGGATTTCCCCGGCCGGGTTTTTTGTTGGGTCGCGAAGGAGGCCGTCATGCCTGCGTCGCGCTACCGTCCCGAAACACGCCTTGTCCAAGCCGGCACCATCCGCTCGGAATTCGGTGAAACCTCCGAGGCGCTGTTCCTGACGCAGGGCTACGTCTACGAGTCCTCCGCACAGGCCGAGCGGCGCTTCAAGAACGAGGAGCCGGGCTACCAGTATTCGCGCTTCGCCAACCCGACGGTCGCGATGTTCGAGGCGCGCATGGCCGCGTTCGAAGGCGCAGAAGCGGCGCGCGCGACCGCGACCGGCATGGCCGCGGTCACCGTCGCACTGCTCGGGCAGGTGAAGGCGGGCGATCACGTGGTAGCGGCGAAGCAGATGTTCGGCTCGTGCCGCTATGTGGTCGAGGATTTCCTGCCGCGCTACGGGGTGAGTTCCTCGCTGATCGACGGCACCGACCTGAAGCAGTGGAAGAACGCCATGCGGCCGAACACCAAGACGGTCTTCCTCGAAAGCCCGACCAATCCGAATCTCGAAATCATCGACATCGCCGAAGTGGCCAAAATCGCGCACGCGGCCGGTGCGACGTTGGTGGTCGACAACGTGTTCGCGACGCCGCTGTTTCAAAGTCCCCTCGCGCTCGGCGCGGATTGCGTCGTCTATTCGGCGACCAAGCATATCGACGGACAGGGGCGCTGCCTCGGGGGCGTGGTGCTCGCGTCGGAGAAATTCATCCAGGACCACGTGCACAATCTTATCCGCCAGACCGGGCCTTCGATCTCGCCGTTCAATGCCTGGGTGCTGCTCAAAGGACTGGAGACGCTGAGCGTGCGCGTACGCCGGCAAACCGACACGGCAGCGACCGTTGCCGTGGCATTGGTCGATCATCCGAAGGTAACGCGCATGATCTATCCAGGGCGGCCGGATCATCCGCAGGCCGCGATCGCGCAGAAGCAGATGAAGGGCGGCTCGACCTTGGTGGCGTTCGAGATCAAGGGTGGCAAGGCCGGCGCGTTCCGCTTTCAGGATGCGCTCAAGCTGGTGCGCATCTCGAACAATCTGGGCGACGCGAAAAGCCTCATCACCCATCCGGCGACCACGACACATCAGCGCATCGGCGCAGCGGCGCGTGCGGAGCTTGGCATCACCGACGGAATGGTGCGGCTGTCATGCGGGCTCGAGCACCCGGACGATCTGTGCGAGGACCTGCTCGCCGCGCTCGATAAAGTGTGAGGGGCGATCAGCGCTTGATCGCACCGACGGTGGCGGTGGCGGTTGCGGGCGGCAACTGGGTGCCGTCGAGGATCGCGTTCGCGACCAGCTTGGCGACGCAGGCATAACCCCAGTCGTTCATGTGCAAGCCGTCCGCCGTGATGAACTGGTCGAACGGAATCTTCTCCGTCTCCGACCAGTAGCGCATCGCCGCGAAGCGATCGAACAGCCCGACCTCGGCGTCGCGCGCGGTCGCGGTGATCACGTCGACGGATTGTTCGACGCCGGGCTTCGCCAAAATCTTCGGCGCGTATTGCGGATTGATCAGGATCACTTCGGCGCCGGAGTCCTTCAGCCGCTCCACGCCCTGACGGATGATCTCGCCCGGGGTCGGATGATCGCGCAGCACCGAATTGCTGCCGACCTGCCAAAGCACGAGATCGGGCGCTTCCTCGAACACGTCGGCCTCGAAGCGCGCGACCATCTGCGGCGCTTCTTCGCCGCCGATGCCCTTGTTGAGCACGGTGACCGGGAGGCCGGGAAGCTGCGCTTTCAGTTCGGCCTCAAGGCGCGCCGGATAAGTCGCCGCGCGCGACGACGCGCCCGCGCCGGACGTCGAGGACGATCCAATCGCCACGATCTTGAGCGGCTTGCCCTGCGCGATGCGCTCGCGGAAATGCGACGGCGCGTGCTCAAGGCTGAGCGCCTCAAGCGGTGCGCTGCATCGCGCCAAATCCTGCGCCGTCGCGGGCGCGCACATCACTGTGGCCAGCGCGAACGCAGCACTGGCAAGTCTGACCCCAGCCCGGCACCTCATTGACTCTTCTTATCCTTCTGGTCTTCGCCCCCGTTTACCGCCAACCCCTGAATCACAAGGTGGGCAAGCAGACGGCCGATACATTCATGGACATTGGCGGCAGTGTCCAGAGACTTGGTCGCCGCCAGGAGGTCAAAGGTTCCAAGCTCGCCCCACTGGCGCATCACCGCCTGGCGGTCGAACAGGTTTATCGCGTTGCCGAGCGCCACCCAGCGGATCGCCTCGGCGTAGGGCGCGGTACCGATCACGGCGTCCGAGCGCGGGTTGTATTGCGGGTTTACGAAGATCACGTCGGCTCCGCCGTCGCGCAGCTTTCCAACCGCCTGCTCGAGCGTCACCTGAAATTCGTCCGTGCTAACGCCGCGCATTGCGTCTGCGGTACCTGTCTGCCAGATCACGAGGTTCGGCTTTTCGGTCGCCAAAACCTTCGGGAATTCCGCTGCCATGTCCGCCGCAGTTTGCCGCGACTTGATCAACGATATAATGGTGACCTTCACGTCCGGCAACTTTTTTTGCAGCGCCTCTTCAAGCCGCGCCGGATAGGCGGCGGCGGCTCCATTCGCGCCCGGCAGGGTCGACGATCCGGTTCCGGCGACAACGACTTTCAGATTTTTGGCTTTGATTGCAGCGGCAACGCGCGGCAGAGCGGCATCGGCGTGCACCAAATGCGCAGCGACCGCGCAGGAATCGCCGGGTCCGGCGGAGGCCACGCTCGCGTACGCACAAACACCTATCAGCGCCCCGGCGATGCGCCTCATGCCTCGCCTCCTGCGAGGTCGGCCTGCGACGGTTTCGAACGTCCTCCGGAACCGCGCCCCTCTACATTGTCGTACCATGTAATCAGGGACGCAACCGCAATCATTATCAGTATCCCTAATGCGCTGATCGTCACTTGCATCAGGATCGAGCGAGAGAATTCCGAGGTCACGAAGTGACCGATGAAGGACAGCGCGATGCCGAGACAGAAGATCTCGAGCGAATGCTGTCCGCACAAAATCGCCGGCCTGAGCCAGCGCGACTTCAATCCCGGCCAGTCGATCGGAATGAACCGGACGGTCAGGATCGCCAGCGCGCAGAAATGCAGAAAGCGCAGCAAATCCATGTTGTTCTTGTCGATCGGATAGATCAAATCCTGCACCCGCTTGGGGATCAGCACCGCATAGCGCGGGAAATACCAGGTCATGACAACCATCAACGCCAGCACCAGGAACGCAATCGCCGCACCCACCACGTAGCGCGAGCGTAACAGCGGACCGATCCGGTCGGCCCCGCCGACGCCCAGCCACGCGCCCACCACGAATATAAGTTGCCAAGCCAATGGGTTAAAGAACCAGGTACCGGTCGGGTAGGCGGGAAGGTTCCAGTAGAAATGCTGCACCGCCACATAAAGCGCGACGGAGAGCGCCAGTGCGACGATTGGCCAGTGCAACAGCAGCCACAGCACCAACGGAAACACGATCAGCAGCACGATGTAGAGCGGCAGCACGTCCATGAAATTCGGCTGGAACTTGAGGAGCAGCGCTTCGATCAGCGCGACACCCGGTTGCTGCAGGAAGTCGAAGGCGCGCATTTCTTCCGAATAGAGCGGGTTGTCGAGGCTGGTCGTCAGATAGGCGATCTGCGCCATGAAGATGACGAAGATGAAGACGTGGGCGATGTAGACCGTCCAGGCGCGTTTCAGGATGCGCGCTCCGGCGATGATGAAGCCGCGCTCCCGCATCGCACGACCGTAGACGAAGGCCGCCGTATAGCCCGAAATGAACACGAAGATTTCCGCCGCATCGGAGAAGCCGTAGTTGCGGATGGTAATCCAGTTGACGATGTTCGACGGGATATGGTCGAGGAAGATGAGCCACAGCGCGAGGCCGCGAAACAAATCGAGTCGCAGGTCGCGTCCGGACGAAACACTCGGTGGCATACCATGCTCTTGTTGCCGCGCTCGCGCGATACTAAAGGGGAGTCGCCGGTTTGAGAATGGCGCAGGGAGCGGCCATTTGCGCGCCGGCGCGCAACGCGATTGAACCGAACGATGTACCAGTCCGTCACACGCAATATCGAGGTCACGGTAAGGCCCGAATACCTCGCCGATCGCTCCTCTCCGGCGACCAGCGAATACTTCTGGGCCTACACGATCGAGATCACCAACCGTGGAACCGAGACGGTGCAGCTGCGCACGCGGCATTGGCGTATCACCGACGGGATGGGACGCAAGCAGGAGGTGCGCGGACCGGGCGTCGTCGGCAAGCAGCCGGTGCTCAAGCCCGGCGACTCGTTCGAATACACCAGCGGCGTCCCGCTGCCGACGCCCTCCGGCTTCATGACCGGCAGCTACGGCATGGTATCGGCCGAGGGCGAGCCATTCGACATCGCGATCCCGACCTTTTCGCTGGATGGACCGGAGACCAAGCGGACGCTGAACTAGCCGCTCCCGTTGTCCGCCACGTCCGCGGGCTGAAACGCATATGTCTGGCTGCAGAACTCGCATGTCACCGAGATGACGCCGTTCTCCACCATGTCGTCGCGGTCGGACTGCGGAAACGAGCGCAGCATCACCTCGACGCTCTCGCGTGAGCACGAGCACTGCGCGGTCAGCTCGGTCGCGCGGAACACGCGCACGCCGCGCTCGTGGAACAACCGATAGAGCAGTTGCTCCGACGAAACCGCCGGGTCGATCAGCTCGATGTCCTCGATCGTCTCTGCGAGCGAACGGCCCTCGATCCAGGCATCGTCCTCCGCGACCATGTGCTTCTCGACGCCTTCCGGCGCATCGCCCGGATCGAGATCCGGAACACGCGCGCGCTCCGGCGCACGCGGCACGAACTGCAGCAGCAGACCGCCGGCACGCCAGCGATGGCTCGGGCCCCCGGTTGCGGCGCGGAACTCCTCGGCGACCGCGAGCCGCACGCGGGTCGGAATCTGTTCGGAGCGCAGGAAGTATTCGTGCGCCGCATCTTCCAGCGTGCCGCCCTCGAGCGCGACCAGCCCCTGATAGCGGCTCATGTCGCCGCCCCGATCGATGGTCATCGCGAGATGCCCGCGGCCGAGCAGCGATCCCGCGTCAGCTTTGCCCACCGCGATCGCGTCGGCGACGCGTTTCTTGTCGATTCGGGCGCAGGCGCGAACGTTGCCGGGCGTCGTGAAGTCGACGACCAGCATCGGCATCGGGCCGTCGGTCTTGGTCTGCAGGATGAACCGGCCTTCGAACTTCAACGCGGTGCCGAGCAGCATGCCGAGGACGATCGCCTCGCCGAGCAGCTTTGCGACCGGTTGCGGATAGTTGTGGCCTTCGAGAATTTGATCCACCGCCGGACCCAAACGCACGACGCGTCCGCGCAGATCGAGGGCTGAGACCTCGAACGGCAGCACGGTGTCGTCGGCCGAGACCTCCGCGGGCGCGCGGCTCGGAATTGCGATATCAGGGGCTGGCATTGGCTTTTATTTATAGGCTGGGGCGGAAAATGCGAGCCTGATCTAGGACGCTCTCAAGCGCCCGCAAGGCACCAGGCCAGAATACCCTTCTGGGCGTGCAGGCGGTTCTCGGCCTCGTCGAACACGACCGATTGCGGGCCGTCGATCACCTCGTCGGTGACTTCGTCGCCACGGTGGGCGGGCAGGCAATGCATGAAGATCGCGTCGGGCTTGGCTTGCGCCATCAGCCGCTGGTTGACCTGATAGGGCTTGAGCAAGTTGTGGCGCTTCTCGCCATCCTTGTCGCCCATCGAGACCCAGGTATCGGTCACGACGCAGTCAGCCCCGGCGACGGCTTCTTCGGGATCGTGCCCGACTTCGATCGCCGCATTGGACTGCTTCGCCCACGCCGCAATGGAGCGGTCGAGCTTGAGCTCCGGCGGGATCGCAATCCTGAGCCGGAAATCGAAGCTCTTGGCCGCGTGCATCCACGACGAAAGCACGTTGCTGGCATCGCCGGTCCACGCGACGGTGTGGCCTTTGATCGCGCCCTTGTGCTCCTCAAAGGTCAGCACGTCGGCCATCACCTGGCACGGATGTGACAGACGCGTCAGCCCGTTGATCACCGGAACCGTCGCATGCGTCGCAAGCTCCGTCAGCGCGTCGTGGCTCAGGATGCGGATCATGATCGCATCGACGTAGCGCGACAGCACGCGCGCGGTGTCGGCGATGGTCTCGCCGCGGCCGAGCTGCATCTCGGCTCCCGTCAGCATCACGACATCGCCGCCGAGCTGGCGCATCGCGACGTCGAACGACACGCGCGTGCGCGTCGAGGGCTTGTCGAAGACCATCGCCAGCGTCTTGCCGGCGAGCGGCTTGTCGGCCGAGGCACGGTCGCGCTTGATCCGCTCCTTCATCGCGCGGCTTGCATCGATCATTCCCCGCAATTCGCTCACGGGGATTCCGGTCAGATCGAGAAAGTGGCGCGGCGGCGCGCTCACACCGCGGCCCCTTGCTTCGCCGGCTCCCCGGCCTGCGCGAGCCGCGCGCAGGCGCGGTCGAGCATGCCCATCGCGTCGCCGACTTCCGCCTCGCTGACGATCAGCGGCGGAACGAGGCGCACGACATTGTCGCCCGCCGCAACGCTGAGCATATGCTCGTCACGCAGCGCATCGACCAGCTGGCCGTTCGGCACCACGCAGCGCAGACCGAGCAGCAGCCCCTCGCCGCGCACTTCCGCGATGATGCCCGGATAGCGATCCTTGATCTCGGCGAGCCGCTGCTTGAACAGCAAGCCGATACGCCTGACCCGGTCGAGGAAGCCATCCTCCAGCATCACGTCGAGCGTTGCACTGCCCGCCGCCATCGCAAGCGGATTGCCGCCGAAGGTCGAGCCGTGCGTACCGGGCGTCATGCCCTTGCCGGCTTCCTTGGTGACGAGGAAGGCGCCGACCGGGAAGCCGCCGCCGAGCGCCTTGGCGAGCGCCATGATGTCGGGCTCGATGCCGGTACGCTGATAGGCGAACAGTTCGCCGCTGCGACCCATCCCGCACTGCACCTCGTCGAAGATCAGCAGCATCCCGTGCTGATCGCACAGCGCGCGCAAGCTGCGCAGAAAATGGTTCTCGGGTACGCGCACGCCGCCTTCGCCCTGGATCGGCTCGATCAGGATCGCCGCCGTCTCCGGGCCGATGGCCTTCTTCACCGCTTCCAGATCGCCGAACGGCACCTGATCGAAGCCCTCGACCACCGGTCCGAAGCCTTCGAGATATTTCTTTTGTCCGCCGGCCGCGAGCGTCGCGAGCGTGCGGCCATGGAACGCGCCCTCGAAGGTGATGATGCGATAGCGCTCGGGCTGGCCGTTGACGGCGTGGAATTTGCGCGCGGTCTTGATTGCCCCTTCCATCGCCTCGGCGCCGGAATTGCAGAAGAAAACGTAATCCGCAAAGCTCGCAGCGCACAGTCGGTCGCCGAGCGTCTCCTGCTCCGGCACGCGGAACAGGTTGGAGACATGGATCGCCTTGAACGCCTGGTCGGCGATCGCCTGCGCGACCTTCGGATGCGCATGGCCGAGCGCATTCACGGCGACGCCCGAGGTGAAGTCGAGATAACGCTCGCCGTTCGTCGCGGTGAGCCAGCAGCCCTCCCCGTGGTCGAACGCGAGGTCGACACGTGCGAATGTCGGAAGAAGATGAGCTGTGCTCATGGCTTATCTCGGCATGTTTCTCGATGGCGACGCTTGAAATGAAATGTGCCGCCTCGCCGGGCGGCACCTTCGACCCTACATTATTGTCGGTAGCTTTGCCGGTCAACGTGGTTCAACCGCCACACACTTGCCGCCTCGTGCTGCGAGAACGGCCTTAGCTGGGGACAACGAGGGTGTCATGCACATCCGGGAAACCCCGACTCTTGCGCCGGAGTCACTGCGTATTGTAGTTTTATGACAGTCAGGTACGACATCTCGTGCGGCGGACTGTCCCCTGAGTTCATGTACGCGACACGTGCGTGCGGACGGCAGCGATGCGGCTGCCGGACGAAGGAGCCGGATTCCGCCGGATCGTCGGGCGCCAATTTCGGAAGTAGGAGCAGAGGCCTATGACTTTTATGGACCAGAAACCGATGCAGGCGCGGCCCGAGATCACCTGGACCGAAGACCGGGTGGAGCTCCTCAAGCGGCTCTGGGCGGAGGGCCTCTCCGCGAGCCAGATCGCGGGCGAGCTCGGGGGCATCACGCGGAACGCCGTCATCGGCAAGGTGCACCGCCTCGGACTGTCCGGCCGCGCCAAGAGCCCCTCCTCCTCGGTCCCGCGCCCGCGCAAGCCGCGCGCCGCGACGCAGATGTTCCGCCCATCGCGCCCGATGGTGCGCGGCAACACCGCCCTGGCCGCGCAGCCGTCCTACGACTACGACATGGAGCCGGAGATCGAGCCGATTGAGAACATCATTCCGCTCGGACAGCGCTGCACGCTGCTCGAGTTGAACGACGACAAGTGCCGCTGGCCGATCGGCGATCCGGGTCAGCCCGACTTCTTCTTCTGCGGCGGCAAGACCACCACGGGCATTCCCTATTGCGGCTATCACGCGCGCGTCGCCTACCAGCCCCCGGCTGCCCGGCGCGACCGGCGTCCGGCGCGCGGGTAGCGTGCGCCAGCAGGACTTTCGTTAGTCCTCCCATGCGTAACAAACTCGGGCGGCACGCAGGTGCCGCCTGTTTTGTTTGACACGCTCCGTCGTCATCATCCGCGACAGCGGATGATTCAATGAGATGCGTTTGGACGGCCAACAGCGATTGCTGGATGCCCCGCCTTCGCGAGGCATGACGGGTGCGATTGCTACGCCGTCTTGCCAAACCGCTCGTCGAACGAATAGCCCGCGCCGCGGACGGTGCGGATTGGGTCTGTCTCGCGGCCGCGATTGAGCGCGCGGCGCAGGCGTCCGACATGCACGTCGACCGTGCGCTCGTCGATATAGATGTCACGGCCCCACACGCCGTCGAGCAATTGCTCGCGGCTGTAGACCCGGCCCGGGCTCTGCATCAGGAATTCGAGCAGGCGGAACTCGGTCGGGCCGAGATGCACCTCGCGGCCCGAGCGTGAGACGCGCTTCTTCTCGCGGTCGAGTTCGAGATCGCCGGCGCCGAGCACGCTCGCGACCCGTTCAGGCCGCGCGCGCCGCAGCAATGAGCGGATGCGCGCGAGCAATTCCGGCACCGAGAACGGCTTGACGATGTAGTCGTCCGCGCCGGTCGCAAGACCGCGCACCCGCTCGCTCTCCTCGCCACGCGCGGTCAGCATGATGATCGGCAGCCGCTCGGTCTCGGTGCGCGCCCGCAAACGGCGGCACAGCTCGATGCCCGACATGCCGGGCAGCATCCAGTCGAGCACCAGCAAGTCAGGCGGGGTCTCCTTGAGCTTGATTTCGGCTTCATCACCCCGCGCGGACGTATCCACGTCGTAGCCCTCGGCTTCGAGATTGTAGCGGAGCAGCAGCGTCAGCGGCTCCTCGTCCTCGATGATCAGGATGCGGGCGCTCATGGTTTGCTTGCCCTATCAGGCTGCGGGGAACGGTACGGTTGTTGACGCGGTCGTATCGCCCTTCGGCCGCTCGTCGGCGAGCGCGCTGCCCTCCACGATGTAATAAACGGTCTCGGCGATGTTGGTCGCATGATCGCCCATCCGCTCGATGTTCTTGGCGCAGAACAGGAGATGGGTGCAGAACGTGATGTTGCGCGGGTCCTCCATCATGTAGGTGAGGAGTTCGCGGAACAGGGAATTGTTGACGGCGTCGATCTCCTCGTCGCCGCGCCACACCTCCATCGCCTGCGGAACGTCGCGGCGCGCATAGGCATCGAGCACCTGCTTCACCTGGCCCAGCACGAGATCGGCCATGTGCTCGACGCCGCGGATCACCTGGGTCGGATAGCTCGCGGGGCCGAGCGCGATCACGCGCTTGGCGATGTTCTTGGCCAGATCGCCGATGCGTTCGAGGTCGTTCGAGACACGCAGCGCGCCGACGATCTCGCGCAGGTCGACCGCCATCGGCTGGCGCCGCGCGATCGTGAGGATCGCACGCTCCTCGATCTCGCGCTGCAGTCCATCGACGCTCGGATCCAGCGCGACGACACGCTGCGCGAGCTTTCCGTCGCGCCGTGCCAGTGCGTCGACCGACTCGGCGATCTGTTTTTCGGCAAGCCCGCCCATCTCGGCGACCATACGGGCAAGATCCTGCAGGTCGACGTCGAAGGCTTTCGCGGTGTGTTGGTCAGCCATAAGCTCTACCCTGCATGTCCTGAGTCGGCGCGGCGTCAGCCGAAGCGGCCGGTAATATAATCCTGGGTACGCTTGTCGTTCGGCGACGTGAACATCTTGCTCGTCGAACCGAACTCGATCAGTTCGCCAAGATACATGAACGCCGTGAAGTCCGAGACGCGCGCAGCCTGCTGCATGTTGTGCGTCACGATCACGATCGTGTAGTCGTTCTTCAATTCGTCGATCAGCTCCTCGATCCTGGCAGTCGAAATCGGGTCGAGCGCCGAGCACGGCTCGTCGAACAGGATCACCTCGGGCTTGACCGCGACGGTGCGCGCGATGCACAGCCGCTGTTGCTGTCCGCCAGAAAGGCTCAGCCCGTTAGCCGCGAGCTTGTCCTTGACCTCGTCCCACAACGCCGCACGGCGCAATGAGCTCTCGACGCGGCCTTCGAGCTCCGACTTGGGAAGCTTCTCGTAGAGCCTGATGCCGAAGGCGATGTTCTCGTAGATCGACATCGGGAACGGGGTCGGCTTCTGGAACACCATCCCGATGCGCGCGCGCAGCATATTGAGATCGTTACCGGGGGCCAGGATGTTCTCGCCATCGAGTCTCACCTCACCGGTCGCTCGCTGGTTGGGATACAGATCGTACATGCGATTGAGCACGCGGAGCAGTGTGGATTTGCCACAACCGGAAGGGCCGATAAACGCGGTCGCCTTGTTGGCATAGAGCTCGATGCTGATGGACTTCAGCGCCCGGCTGTCGCCGTAGAAGAAATCCAGGTTGCGGACCGAGACCTTCGCGTCGAGATCGGCGGTGCTGACGGCCGCATGAGTGACCGTAGGGACTGCGACGGACGGCGTGGTTGCGACGTTCATGACTGTTTTCCCGTAGCGGCGAGCGCGCGCGCGGTGATGCTGAGCGCGAGCACGGTGATGGTGATGATCAGCGCGCCGGTCCAGGCAAGCTTCTGCCAATCCGCGTAGGGCGAGAGCGCGAACTGGAAAATGACCACCGGAAGGCTCGCCACCGGCGCATTCAGATCGAGGCTCCAGAACTGATTGTTGAGCGCGGTGAACAGCAGCGGCGCAGTCTCGCCGCTGATGCGCGCCACCGCGAGCAGGATGCCGGTGAGGATGCCGGCGCGGGCCGCGCGGTAGGCGATTCTGATCACCATGTAGGCACGCGGCAGTCCGATCGACGCCGCCGCTTCGCGCAGCGCGTTAGGGACCAGGGTCAGCATGTCCTCGGTGGTCCGAACGACGACCGGGATCACGATGACGGCAAGCGCAACCGAACCGGCGTAGCCTGAGAAATGGCCCATCGGCGCGACCATCACCTCGTAGATGAACAGCCCGATCACGATCGACGGAGCGCTGAGCAGAATGTCGTTGATGAAGCGGATGATGCTGGAGATCTTCTCATGACGGCCGTACTCGGCGAGATACGTGCCGGCGAGGATGCCGATCGGCGTGCCGATGACGACCGCGAGCGCCGTCAGGACGAGGCTGCCCATGATCGGATTGAGCAGGCCGCCCGCTTGTCCGGGAGGCGGCGTCATCTCGGTGAACACCGCAACCGACAGTCCGCCGAAACCGTTCCACAACAGAACGCCAAGGATCAGCACCAGCCAGCCGAGGCCGAACAGGGTCGCCGCGAGCGCGAGAATTTTCGCGATCGAATTGTTGCGTCGGCGCGTCGCATACAAACTGGAATTTATGCTGTGTGCCATGGCGCTAGCCGATCCGCTTTTCGATGCGGGCGAGCAGGAGGCGCGCGATCGTGAGCACGATGAACGTGATGACGAACAGGATCAGGCCGAGCGCGATCAGCGACGACGTGTAGAGATCGCCGACCGCCTCGGTGAACTCGTTGGCGATGGTGGCGGAGATCGTCGTTCCCGGAGCGAGCAGCGACGCCGAAACCTTGTGGGCGTTGCCGATCACGAAGGTCACCGCCATCGTCTCACCCAGCGCGCGGCCGAGCCCCAGCATCACGCCCCCGATCACGCCGACGCGGGTGTAGGGCAGCACGACCTTGCGGAACACTTCCCAGGTGGTGCAGCCGATGCCGTAGGCCGCCTCCTTGAGCACCGGAGGCACGGCCTCGAACACGTCACGCGAGATCGAGGTGATGAACGGCAGCACCATGATCGCAAGGATCAATGCGGACGTCAGCACACCGATGCCGTAGGGCGGGCCGGCGAACAGCGAGGAGAGTACGGGAATATTGCCGAACAGGCCGATCAGCAGCGGCTGGACGTGATCCTGCATGAAAGGCGCGAATACGAACAGGCCCCAGATGCCGTAGATGATGCTGGGGATGCCGGCCAGCAACTCGATCGCGATGGCGATCGGACGGCGCAGCATCATCGGGCACAGCTCGGTGAGGAAGAACGCCACCATCAGCCCGATCGGAACGGCGATCAGCATCGCGATGAACGAGGTGACGAGCGTGCCGTAGATCGGCGCCAGCGCGCCGAATTTTTCGGTGACCGGGTTCCAGCTCTGGCTGAAGGGAAATTCAAGCCCGAACGCCTTCAGTGCGGGGATCGAACCCACGATCAGCGACACGATCACGCCGCCGAGGATCACCAGGACGGCAAGCGCCGCGCCGCGCGTGACAAGGCGGAAGATGTTGTCGCCCTGGCGCAGCTTTGCCAGAACCTTGGCACGGCCCGGAGCTTCCGCGATACTCATCCCGGCGCCCCGCAATGCAAAATCGGTCACAGGTGGTCCCCCGGCTGGCTGCATCGAGCGCTCCCTCTTGACCGCGAAGAGAGCTCAATCAAGCCGCCTGCTCCTCTCAAGACAAGCCGTCGGATTTTGAATGTAGTGGACAAGGAAGGGCGCCGAACCAACCACTGGCGCCCTTTCCCATAGCAATCACATCAGTTCGAGAGCGCGTAGAGCGGCTTGCCGCTCGCGTCCTTGATCTGCTGCGTCCACGCCTTTTCGATCGCGCCGACGACCGTGTCCGGCATCGGGACGTAATCGAGCTCTTCGGCCATCTTGTCGCCCTTGGCGTAGGCCCAGGCGAAGAACTTGAGCGCCTCGGCGGCGGCCGCGGTATCCTTCGGCTGCTTGTGCATCAGGATAAACGTCGCTCCCGCGAGCGGCCACGATGTGGGGCCCGCCTGGTTGGTCAGGATCACGCCGAAGCCAGGCGTGCCCCCCCAATCGGCACTGGCGGCTGCGGCCTTGAACGCTTCGGCAGTCGGCGCCACCGCCTTGCCGTCCTTGTTCATCATGTTGAGGGACGTCATCTTGTTTTGCTTGGCGTAGGCATACTCGACATAGCCGATCGAGCCTTTGGTCTGCGTCACGTTGTTGGCGACGCCTTCATTGCCCTTAGCGCCGAGACCGACCGGCCATTCGACCGCCGTGTTGGCGCCGACCTTGGACTTCCAATCAGCGCTCACCTTCGACAGGTAGTCCGTGAACAGGAACGTGGTGCCGGAACCGTCCGAGCGATGCACGACGACGATGGCTTGCGACGGCAGCTTGGCATTCGGATTGAGCTTGGCGATCGCCGGGTCGTTCCAGGTCTTCACTTCGCCGAGGAAGATCTTCGCGAGCGTCGGACCATCGAGGACGACGTCGCCGGATTTGATGCCTTCTATATTCACGACCGGAACCACGCCGCCCATGACGGTCGGAAACTGAACCAGGCCGTCCTTCTCGAGCTGCTCGCCTTTCAGCGGCATGTCGGAGGCGCCGAAGGTAACGGTCTTTGCCTGAATCTGTTTGATGCCGCCGCCGGAGCCGATTGACTGATAGTTCAGACCGGAGCCGGTCTCTTTCTTGTAGGCGTCCGCCCACTTGGCGTAGATCGGATACGGAAAGGTCGCCCCCGCGCCGGAGATATCGAGCGCGCTCGCTGGCGCGACGAAGGCGGCCGCCGCGAGGGCCGCCGCCGCGATGGTGTGGATGAATTTCACAAGGTCTCTCCTTCTTGTCCAAGCGAACGCAACGCAGCCGGGGCGAATCCCCAAGCCGTGCGGTCCCTCGGTGGTTTCAGCTTCTTCTGACGCCCAGTCCGGCCGCGGTTGTTAGTGTTCTTTGCCGTTGCCGCCGGAACCGTTAGGCGCCTCATGTCATCGTTCTATGAAGTTTGGGCGACGCCTTTATGACAATACAAGATACTGAAAAATAATGACTTTTTGAGCCATCAGGCCGACTCGCTGTGGACGAGGGGGAGCCGCACGGTAAACGTCGCACCTTTGCCCGCCTCGCTCTCGATAGAAAGCTTGCCACGGTGCCGATTGAGGATGTGCTTGACCAGCGAGAGACCCAGGCCCGTGCCGCCTTCAGCGCGGCTTTGCGTGACGTCGACGCGATAGAAACGCTCGGTCAGCCGCGGCAGGTGTTCCGCCGCGATGCCGGGCCCGTAGTCGCGGATCGCGACCAGCACTTCCGGTGCGCCGTCGGAGGCGGTCGCGGACGAGAAACCGATATCGACGCGCTTGCCGGCCGCGCCATACTTCAACGCGTTCTCGACTAGGTTCTCGAACACGCGGGTGAGTTCGTCGCGATCGCCCGGCACGATCAGCGGCGAGGCGGGCGGCGCGACCGCGATCTCGACGCTACGGTCGGTCGCGAGCGTCTGCAGCCCGTCGACCACCTGTCGTACTACGGGCGCGAGATCGACCGGCGCCTCGGGATGCATGTGCTCGATCAACTCGACGCGCGACAATGAAAGCAGGTCCTCGATCAGCCGCGCCATGCGCGTGGCCTGCGTCTTCATGATGGCGAGGAAGCGACCGCGCGCGTTCGCGTCCTCGCGCGCGCTTCCCTGCAGCGTGTCGATGAAGCCCGAGAGCGAGGCGAGCGGGGTACGCAGCTCGTGGCTCGCATTGGCGACGAAGTCGGCGCGCATCTGCTCGGCGCGATGCAGCGGCGTGAGATCGTGGAACGTAAGCAGCAGCATCGGCCGAGCGGCGCCGAACGGCTGGACGTGCACCTTGAACCAGCGATCGACCGGAACGCGCTGGGCGAACTCGACGCTGCGCGGCCCTTTGCCGGTTGCGGCGTCGCGCACCGCCTCGACGACTTCCGGTACGCGCAGCGCCAGCGAGGCCGGCGCGCCTCGTGCCAGCGCCGGTGCGATCATGCGCGCGGCGTTGTTGAACGATATCACTCTCCCCTCGCGGTCGAGCACGATCGCGGCATCCGGCATCCCGGACACGACCGCGTCGAGCAGCGCCGCGTCGTCACCCGCATCGACCGCAGCCGGCGCGTCGAGTGCACCGCCACGTCGACCGAACAGCCAGCCGAACACCATGGAAGTCTCGGTTATTTCCTGGCCGCAATGCCCAGCCACAACTCGCGCGCGCCGAGGATGAGAAGCGACAGTGCGAACGGCACGATATAGTACAACAGGCGGAACAACAGCAGTCCGGCGACCAGCTGCTCCTTGTCATACTCGATCAGCGCGACCAGCATCGCGGCGTCGAATACGCCGAGCCCGCCGGGCGAATGACTGGCGAAGCCGAGCAGCGTCGCGGAGACGAACACCACCGCAAGCCGGATAAAGTCGATGTGCGGCGCGTCGGGCAGCAGCACGTACATCGCGAGCGCACAGCAGGCGAGATCGATGATGCCGATCACGATCTGCAACAGCGTGAACGGCCCGCCGGGGAGCGTGACGCTCCACCCCGCCCGCCCGATCACGCGAGGCTTGACCCAGACCCAGGCGACGTAGCCGCCAAGAACGCCAAGCGCGCCCAGCGCAATCAGGCGGTTGAACCACGGGGGCAACTGGTCGATCGCACTGGCGGCTTCCGGCTCGTAAGCGATGCCCAGCCCGAGCACGGTGGCGTTACCGAGCCAGAACGTGAGCCCCGCGATGAAGCAAATCTTCGCGACGTCGAACGCGGTCAATCCCCAGGCCGAATAGACGCGATAGCGCACCGCACCACCGGTGAACACCGTGGCGCCGACATTGTGTCCGACCGAATAGCTGGTGAAGCCCGCCAGCGCCGCGATGCGATAGGGAATGTGGTTTGCCCCGATCGTGCGCAGCGCGAACAGGTCGTAGAAGGTGAGCGTGAAATAGCCGGCCGTGACGAACAGCGCGGCGGAAATCACATCGCTGCGGTCCGTCGCCTTCAGCGCGACGACGACCTGCGCACCGTCGATGCCGCGCAGCATGCGGTACAGCACGAACAGCGCGGTGCCGATGATGACCAGGCTGAGTGCGAGACCGATCCGGTTCCAGCCGATCTTTTCGTCGATGAGCCGCGCCGTGGCGCGCAGCGGATGGAGCATTCGTTTCCCTCGGGTCGGTGCGTGCGACTTATTATTGTTGTCTTGCCGTTGATCCGGGCGCTCCCGGCCGGCTCGATTCCCTAGCAGAAGGTTTAGCCGAGCGCGAGAGCGCATGGCAGCGTGCTGCACGCGCATGGCCCGGCCGATTGTCTCAGGACGGCGTGCATGCGAGCGTGCCGCCACCATATGGGGAGCGGACATGGAGTTGCGCAATCTGGGCGCGTCGGGCCTGCGGGTATCGGTGGTCGGGCTCGGCTGTAACAATTTCGGCCAGCGGATCGACCACGAAAGCTCGAGGGCGGTCATCCACAAGGCGCTCGATGCCGGGATCACGCTGTTCGACACCGCCGACACCTACGGCGGGCGCGGCGGCTCGGAAACCGTCATGGGCCAGATCCTCGGCGACCGGCGCAAGGACATCGTGCTGGCCTCGAAATTCGGCATGGCGATGGACGATGGTGAAAAGAAAGGCGCCTCGCGGCGCTACATGATGGCGGCCGTGGAGGCGAGCCTGAAGCGCCTGAAGACCGACTGGCTAGACCTCTATCAGGTGCACCAGCCGGATCCACTCACCCCGATCGAGGAGACGCTGCGCGGGCTCGACGATCTCGTGCGCGCCGGCAAGGTGCGCTACGTCGGCTGCTCGAACTACTCGGCCGCGCAGGTGACCGAGGCGCAGTGGGCGGCGCGGCATCTCAACCTCAACGCGTTCATTTCCTGTCAGGATGAGTACAACTTGCTCAAGCGCGATCTCGACGGCGAGCGTCTCGGCGTGATGCAGCGCTACGGGCTCGGCCTGCTGCCGTTCTTCCCGCTCGCCTCCGGCCTGCTCACCGGCAAGCACAAGCGCGGTGCCGCAGCGAGCGGCACGCGGCTCGCGACGGCGCAGTTCGCCGGCAGGTTCATGACCGACGCGAATTTCGACATCGTCGAGAAGCTCGAAGCCTTCGTGACCGCGCGCGGCCATACGATGACCGACCTGGCCTTCTCCTGGCTCGCCGCGCGCGCGCCGGTCGCCAGCATTATCGCGGGGGCGACCAAGCCCGAACAGATCGAGGCCAACGTCAAGGCGACCGGCTGGACGCTGACGGCGGACGATATGGCGGAGATCGATAAGCTGACGGCGCGGTGAGGCCGCGCCCTACAACTCCCGCCCGATCTTGCGGTCGAGCGAGTACGGTCCCCCGCCGCGCAACGCGATCGCGAACAGGATCAGGCCCCAGAACAGCGGATACTCGTAGCCGCGCGCGGCCCAGCCGAAACCCTGCGGCATGTGGGTGAACATGACCACGCACAGATGGATCGCCGCGGCGGCGGCGAAGAAGCGCGTGAACAGGCCGAGCGCAATGCAGACAGCGCCGATCGTTTCGACGAACACGACGATATAGGCGAGCGGCAATGACGGCTCGATGCCGCGTCTTGCCAGGCTCCCCGTCGCGAAGACTGCGACGCCGGCCTGCCATTTCGGTATGCCGTGCGGCAGCAGCATCAGTCCGGCGGTCAGGCGCACGATCAGCCATGAGAGGTCGATGACGTGCGCGTAGAACGGCGCCAGCGCCGGGATGAAAAGTTTCTGGCCTTCGGGTGTCGTGCTCGGCATCGATGGTATCCCCTTGCAACTCGCTTCTCGTCTAACTCGCGTCTTCGTCCGTACCACGCAGCAAATGATAAAGGATGATGCAGCCAAACGTCGCAGTGCCGATGCCGTCGAGCGTGAAGCCCGTGACGGTGAGCTTGAAGTTGCCGGCACCCAGCACGAGCGCGACCGCCACCGTGATGAGGTTGCGCGCCTTGGAGAAGTCGACGCGGTTCTCCACCCAGATGCGACCCGCCGTCGCGGCGATCAGCCCGAACACCACGATCGAGAGCCCGCCCAGCACCGGGCCCGGAATGGTCAGGATCAGCGCGCCGAACTTCGGCGAGAAGCCGAGCAGGATCGCGATCAGTGCCGCCGCGATGAACAGCGCGGTCGAATAGATGCGTGTGATCGCCATCACGCCCATGTTCTCCGCATACGTGGTCACGCCGGTGCCGCCGCCGGCGCCCGACACCATCGTGGCGATGCCGTCGCCAAGGAACGCGCGGCCGAGGAGCGGATCGAGGCTGCGTCCCGTCATGGCGCCGATCGCCTTGATGTGCCCCAAATTCTCGGCGACCAGCACGATCGCGACCGGCGCGATCAGCGCCATCGCCGTGCCGTCGAACACCGGCGCGGCGAAATTCGGCAGGCCGATCCACGCGGCCGCGCCGATCTTGGAGAAGTCGATCGCCGGGCCGAGCCCCATCTGGTTCGCCGCGACGAAGTAGACGATGTAGCCGACGATCGCGCCGAGCAGGATCGGAATGCGCCGCGCGAGGCCCGGCGCGTAGACGGCGAACAGCCCGACCGCCACGACGGTGATCAGCGCGATCCAACGCGCAAACGCCGTACCGTCAGGGCTGCCCTGTCCGATCCCGGACGCAGATGAAATCGCGATCGGCGCCAGCACCAGGCCGATCGCCGCAACGATCGCGCCGGTGACGACCGGCGGCATCAGTTTTTCGATCCAGCCGTGACCAGCC
>Ga0207648_10002343_pt1 | contig 20435 bp, 14 predicted proteins | sample KBSMisM32_FD_184310 | JGI IMG/M metagenome (GOLD analysis project Ga0207648, IMG submission 184310) | Miscanthus rhizosphere microbial communities from Kellogg Biological Station, Michigan, USA - KBS Miscanthus M3-2 (SPAdes) (version 2) | ecosystem: Host-associated > Plants > Roots >...
GTCAACCGGAACATCAGCTGTTGTTGGATATACAAAAGGAACATTCCACACAACAAAAGTGTGAAGCGGCTGGCCAATAGTCAGCACACGCTGAAAGAAAGAAGGTCCGTAAATGAAATCCCTGTTGCCGCCTGGCAATTTGGTAACCATATTATCATTAAAGGCGAAATTGATCTGGCTATTCCACTGGAAAGGAGATTTTTTAGAAAGGTTACTTGTCCATAATGTAAATTCAAATCCCTGATTGCGGACATCCACAAAATTGTTGACCGCAGTAGTATAACCAGTTGTAATCGGAACGGGTATATTAAAGATCAAATCCTGTGAATTTCTTTTATAGAAATCCATTGTCAGGGAAAATCTGTTGTTGAGGAAACTGGCGTCGAATCCTACATTCCATTGTGGTGATTTTTCCCAGGTGATCTCTGTGGCTGGCGCAGGAGAAGTATAGTTAGGCCGGATAGCTGTGATACCATTATAAGAAATTACATTGCTGGCAGCCCCGGAGCCAAGGCTTGAACTGGTATAGGAGCCATTAATACCCAGTGTGCGATATTGCGCATAATAATCTCCGGGATCTCTGCCAGTCACACCATAGCTTGCCCGAAGCTTAAGTAATGAGACATATTTTGAAAGAGGTTCAAACCAGGGCTCATCAGAAGCATTCCATCGTGCAGATACAGCCGGGAATTCACCCCAGCGAGAAGTTGCTGCATAGCGCGAAGAAGCATCCCTGCGATAACTAAGGTCAATCCCATATCTTTCTTTAAAGGAATAACCAACTCTTGTGAACAAAGAAACTCGTGTACGTTCCTGGAAACTGGAGTTTCCTGTCAGGTTTGGCCCCGGAGCTACGCCATTAACTGTGAAGATGGCATCGAGCGGAATACCATTTGCACGCAGGTTGGTAACCTGGTTCACGTTATCCTCTGCTCCATGACCAACCAGTGCAGTAACGGAATGTTTACCAAATGTTTTTGAATAGGTCAGATAATCCTCCAGCTCCCAACGGCGGGAGTTGCTATTGTAATTAATGGCATTGGATGTATTACCCGTTATATTCTTTGGTTGCAGAAAATCCCTTCTGTTAAAGCCAAAATTATAAGAGAGTGAACTGGTAAGGGTTAGTTCAGGCATTAATTTTATTATAGCTCTTGTATTACCATTTATGGACGTAGTACGGTCATCATCCCGTACAAACGCATTTCTTCCCTGGTAGGCAGCTTTATTTGCCTCATCAATTCTCCAGAAAGAAGAGGGAAAATTCTGTACTCCATACGGGAAAGGGTTGCCGTTTGTATTACCAGTACCGTGGGTTGCTTTTGTTAATCCCAAATATAGATCTGTAGTTACTTCAACTCCTTTATATGGCCTCAGGGAGAAATAGATTCGAGGTGTTATTCTCTTTATATCAAAGCCTCTGGCCACACCTTCTTCAACATATCCATTCAATGCAACCCTGTAAGCATACTTTTCTTCGGCACCGGCAATGCTCACATCATAATTCTGGATCATGGCATAATCACGGAATGAAAGTTCCTGGAAATCGGTATTATTGTTAAACGCGGGATTTAAACTATCTGATAGGAAAATTGACATATTACCCATTGCTGTATAGTTATTCTGCTGGGTAATAAGGTCATACTTCATCCTTCTTTCTCCCGCTCCGACTGTTACCGGCTTGAGGGCAGGCCTGGTTACAACACCCATGTAAGAAGATGCACGGAATTGTGGTCTTCCTCCTTTGGGTTTTTTTGTTTTTATTATGATCACACCATTTGCCGCCCTCGCACCATAAATAGCAGCAGCAGATGCATCTTTTAATACATCAATTGATTCAATGTCATTGGGATTAATAGCTGTTAACGGGTTACTGGTACCATAAGCAGTTCGCACATCACTTACGTCAAACACCACTCCATCTATTACATATAAAGGGGAACTAACGCCCTGACCATTCAGAACACCATCGGCGTTATTCACCGCAGAACTACCTCGGATATTCACAATGCTATTAACACCTGGCTCACCAGATACGTTCAATACTGTGAGACCTGCTACCCTGCCCTGTAACATGGATTCAAAAGTTGGATAAGGTGTGTTTTCAAAATCTTTTCCTTTAACAGTAGATATGGCAGCTGTAGTAAATTTTCTTTGCACTGACTGATAGCCAATAACTACCACGTCTTCCATTGAGTTATCTTTTTCTTCCATTGACACATCAATGCTGTTTTGATTGCCAACAGGAATTTCCCGTGGCGTATAACCAACCATTGTAATTACCAAAACAGGTTTTGCAGTAGTTACTGTAATCGAGAAACTACCGTCTGCAGTAGTGGTGGTGCCGTTCTTAGTGCCTTTTTCCTGAACGGATACTCCGTTCATTGCAGTATTGTTCTTTTTTTCAATGACTTTACCGGTGACTCTTTTCTGAGCCATCAGGATGCAGGAGTAAAGCATGCAAAGCAGTAGCATCAACATCCGCAAATGTTTTCCCATTGTAAAAAAACATTTCATGTTGTAAATTTTTAAGTGGTTTTGGAAAATAGGAAGGCCATTACCAATCATTCGATTGATAGAACACTTCCATGCAGTAAGTATCATATCACACTAAGTAGATACAAATACCATCCAATCTTCAACAGGATGAAGACCGAGGTTCTACGTATAAAATTCAAGGGAAGGCGGGTAACGGGGAATGTGCGCCCGATCACCGGGCGGAGATTTAGGCAGGCATTTCATACAGCAATCCGTGTTTGGTTATAAAAATTGTTTTAAACAGTAAGCAACAGAGTGAAACTTAACCTTTCTTAACAGCCAGAATAATAATTGTTAATTGTACAATTAAAGTTAGAATCAGTTTTGAAATCCTACTTATCAGATTTTACCACATAGTAATGAGAAATTAACCTTTATGAAGTGAATAATGGTTTATGTTGCAAGTAAAAAATTATCTTGACACTCTGTTTTCGTTTGCCAACTCTCTCAAATCAAAACACAATGATCAAAAAACACCTCTTGCTGCTTTTCCTGTCTTTTGCAATGCTAATGAATGCCTGGTCTCAGAATAAAGGCCATATAATATTAAGTACAGGTAAATTCATAACAGGTAATGATCCCTCCTGGAGTCAGCCTGGTTTTTCAGATACAGGTTGGAAAGATCAGCGATTGGGTGAACCCTGGCAGCGTCAGGGATTTCCGGATTATCATGGCTATGCCTGGTACAGGATCCATGTAACAATCCCTTCTTCTTTAAAAGCTTCTGCTGCCTGGAAAGACAGCCTCCGGATTTTTCTGGCACATGTAAACGATGTTGATGAAACTTACCTGAATGGAAAAAAGATCGGCAAGATCGGAACCTTCCCGGAAGACCCTGAAGGATATATCAGTAAATGGCCTGCTGTACGTGATTATCATTTACCTGCCTCTGACCCTGCCATCAAATGGGATGCGGATAATGTTATTGCAATCAAAGTATATGATGGCGGTGGTTCTGGTGGGATTTTCATGGGCACTCCCTATATAGATATGTTGCAGAAGATTGACGGCATCAGTTTTGAAAACCCTGCTGAAACCATACAGTATTTACCCGGTGGCAAAGCTGCCCGGATTTTACACATAAGCAATCATTTTAACACGCAGGCAGAGGGAACTATTTCTTATACCGTTTTTGATGCAGTTGAGAAAAAGGAAATTGCAAAGAAAGAAATCAAAGTTAACCTCCCTCCTTTCTCACAGGAAAACTATACCATTGAAGTGCCCCATAAGATGGGAATTGAAATTGCAATTGATTTCATAGAAAGCCTGTCGAACGAAAAAAGAACATTCAAACAGGTTCTCCCCTATTTATTGACACCGGGAGTTGCTGCAACTCCCCGGATCAATGGTGCAAAAGTATTTGGTGTCCGACCTGGCTCGCCTTTCTTCTTTAAAATCCCGGCAACCGGTCAAAAGCCATTGACTTACCAGGTAAAAAATCTTCCGTCAGGGCTTTCACTGGATGCAAATACCGGATTGATGACTGGTAAACTATCCAGGGAAGGTGAATATAAAATGACCCTTGTAGTCAAAAATAAAGTTGGTCAGGCTGAAAGATCATTTACCATTAAAGCTGGCAATTTATTGGCACTCACTCCCCCCATGGGATGGAATAGCTGGAATTGCTGGGGATTAAGTGTGAGTGATGAAAAAGTGAAAAGTTCAGCGCGTGCATTGATGGACAAGGGCCTGGTTGATCATGGATTTCTATATATGAATATTGATGATGGATGGGAAGCTGCAAAACGTGCAAATGATAGTACAATGGTGCCTAATGAGAAATTTCCCAACATGAAAGGCCTGGGAGATTATCTCCATTCCAATGGCATCCGTTTCGGTATATATTCTTCTCCTGGTCCAAGGACTTGCGGAGGTTACCTGGGGTCTTATAAAAATGAAGCATCGGATGCAGCCACTTATGCCAGTTGGGGAATAGATTATCTCAAATATGATTTGTGCAGTTATACCCAGTTCATGCCAGGAAGAAACAGTAGCCTGGAAGACAATCAGAAACCCTATATAATTATGCGTGAAGAGTTGAAGAAACAATCACGTGACATCGTATACAGTCTTTGCCAGTATGGTTGGCAGGATGTATGGAAATGGGGATCGGAAATGAATGGAAATCTCTGGAGAACTACCGGTGATATTGAAGATAGCTGGAATAGTTTGTATCGTATTGGCTTTAGTCAGGCAAGGATATCTGAATATGCAAAGCCTGGAGGATGGAATGACCCGGATATGCTGATTGTTGGAATGGTAGGCTGGGGAGAGAATCTCCACCCTACCCGTCTCACTCCTTATGAGCAGTATACGCATATTAGTTTATGGAGTTTATTATCTGCACCATTATTATTAGGCTGCGATCTCGCCAAATTGGATCCATTCACATTAAATCTATTAACCAATGATGAAGTGCTCGCCATTGATCAGGACCCGCTGGGAAAAGGAGCCAGGCAGGTGCTCAACAAAGATTCCATACAGGTATGGGTAAAGGATCTTGAAGATGGAACAAAAGCAATTGGCATTTTCAATCTCAATCCCGATTTTAAGGAGACAACAGTTAAATGGGAAGAACTTGGTTTAAGAGGCAATATCAGTGTAAGAGATGTATGGAAACAAAAGAACCTGGGTGTAAAGAAAGTTGAATATTCAGAAATGATTCCCCCACATGGAGTTCATCTGATAAAGGTATCAGGATTTCAGAAAACAGGGCCGTAAACCAGTGTCAACGCTATTGGTTGACCAAATTATTCGATTCTCTCTTATAACAGTATAGCATTGAACAATCCGGATATCATTAAATAAACTATACCAGTAGAAAAATGAAACACCAATCAATTTCTCCAAACCAGAGGAGTTTACTCACATTGCTTCTATTGTTGATCGGATCTTCAACTATAAGTGCCCAGTCAAACAGGGGCATTGTAACTGATTACAAGAAGACCATGGTAACAACGGTGCCGGATTCTTTGAAACTGGATACCTTTTATAAAAAATATTCTGATGCCTACGGCATTCCAATAGTTTCATCAGATAAAGCCCCGGACGATGCATTATTAATGGCCAGAGATGTTGTGAATTATATGCTGGTAAAACGACCGGATATTCGTAAGGAACTGATCAATCGTCACGCACGGGTATTGGTGATGGCCGAATCCGAAATGGAGACTGATCTGCCTGAACGTAGCAGTTGGAAAAAACCAACAAAGGATGATCGCCGGCTTACACCTCGTGAACGTGAGAATTATGACAAACCCGGTGGAATTGCAAGCATGAGTGACCGCGAGTACTGGAATAAACGCGCAAGAGGAATGGGTGGCACTGTTACTTCCTGTGCTGAGGAAAACCTGTTGGGTTATCCGCGTACGCGCTATTATGGAGAAAATATACTTGTCCATGAATTCAGTCACAATATCATGGGAGCACTTCGTACCGCCGATCCGGAATTATTCGCCCAGATCCAACCTGCTTATGATTCTGCAAAGGCCAAAGGAATGTATAAGAACCAATATGCAATTAATACCGTAGCGGAATACTGGGCTGAAGGAACACAATGGTGGTTCTGGTCAAACTTCGAATTCAGAGAAGGAGATACCAAAGTAATGACACCGGATGATCTGAAAGCGTATGATCCCACACTGTATGCTATCCTGGAAAAAGTATATGCGGGGCATCATAATCCGGGGGATGTGTATTATGGGAAAAATTTAAGATAGGCAGGATTCAGCATATTTAATTTGATCGCGTCCATGTCTCTGTTCTGCCAAACAGCGACCAGCCAACATAACCCCTGACCTTTAATGTATTCCTGCTTCTGAGAGATAGCTGGCAATTATAAGTTTTGCCGCTTTCGGGGTCATAGATTTTCCCACCATGATATTCCTTATCATCCTTATCAAACTTAAACCCATTTAATATACCCAGGCTTATAATAGGGCGGTTGCGCTTACTTTCATCCGGATTATTTGCATCAACCCTTGCTTTTCCGTCTTTTTCCGGGTTTTGTAACCAGATTATTTTTCCATAGAACTTATCATAGGATTTGTAGATCTGGATTTTTGCAGGCTCCTTACCATTTGTCAGCCAAACCCCAATAATATCGTCAGCAAACTCCTGTGCAGTAACTGCTGCAGAGAATAACTGAAATACTGCCAGGCAAATAACAAGCTTCAGTTTCATAATTGAGGAATGATAGATATAAATGCCCTGGAGATTTTAATAGTCGCTATTTGATTTCACGTATATAGAGTGATTTAACATCCACAGCAGTATGCTCATGCAAATGGCAAAGCTGAAAACCGATCTTTCCAGAAGAGAAACCAGCATCATGGACAATATCAATTGTCTTTACCCCATTGAGCCAGGCCTGAATATGATGTCCCTTTGCAATGATGTAATAATGATTCCAGTCGTTGTACTTTACCACTTTTGAAACCAGCGAGTCAGGGAATTTCTGAACCATGCTGGCCCTTCGTTCTTCCCATAGAGAGCCCCAATAACCTTTTCCCATATCAATCTGGTAACCCGGAGCATCATCCCAGCTTGTGGGATTTATCCTGACACAAACTCCCGAATTTATATTCTCATCCCCTACCATCCTGATCATCACATTCAGTTCAAAGTCTTCATAAGACTTTTTTGTATAGCTGTAATGATGTTGAGGCTCCTTACCCAATTCACCATGAAAAAGATTATTGTTAAGTTTCCAATAGGTTGGTTCAAAATTCCAGTCGTCAGCAGAGGCAAGGAGATTCACCCAGCCCTTACCGGTGGGTTTATCGTTAACCAACTTACCTGACTTTGGCAATGTATTTTTAAGTGATATTTGAAATTGGGCTGTGGAAGGTAAATAGCTAAAAGACAATAATAGAAATATTGCTATTGATAAAAGAAGATAACGCCTGTCATGAAGAAGCGAGAGCCGGGTGTCTGGTTGGAGGCAAGCCATAGTTTTATTTTAAATATAAGCAATGGCGAGAACTACAACATTATTTTTTTTCAAATCCCTTCAACATTAGCATGGAGGTATTGGAAGTAGAATCATGCCTCAAATGTATAATCGACTGGTATTCCGGATCATTATAAAATCCCGACACTGACTCTTCCGAAGGAAATTCTATTATGGCATTCATGGTCCGGGGTTTACCCTCCAGCGCCTTAGGTGCCGTATCCATCGCCAATACCTTGCCTCCATATTTTGGAAGTAATTGAGCTACCCGTGGCGGATATTGTTTAAAGGTTTCGGGATCATTGATATCATAGGCATTAACTACGTAGACTGGCATGGCTAAATTTTAAAAATATAGTCCAACTATTATGCCTGTTAATTGGAGAGACTGGTTTCTGGCTTAAGACTTGTCGCATCTTTTGTAGGAAAATCCTTCGGAACCGGGTATGTCACTTTACCAGTTGCAAGCCATTCTGTTACTCGTATCATCGTGGTTTGAAATCCTATACATCTGTAAGCAGGCGGATAAATATCCCCTTTCCACAAATGCCCCATGCTTGAGTTATATACATTTCCTTTCCCATACTTTACCACCCATTCCACAGGCCAATACCGGTGTGTTTGTGTGCTGTCATAAGCATAAGATAATACTGTCAGATTCTCGGCAGCACCACGAGGATAATTATATACCTCGGTGTTGGCGGTCTGCCACTGATCAGGATAATCCTTATTAAGTGGGTGACTGGTATATTTAGTAATGACTGCATTGAATCTTGCACCATGACTTGTATTCTTTCCCTCACCTGGCGGAAGCCTGACTATTTGCTTATTTGAATCAATCTCCAATGCATACCCGGAAGTAACGGGTCGCCAACCCATACCTATCATCTTTTCATATTCCGTCCAATGCGGGAATGAATTGTTTGCAGAATGGAGAATGTATAGTCCACCACCCTTCCTTACAAAACCTTCCAACTTCTTTTCCATTTCAACCGGCCATTTCAAACTACGATCTGAAAGATTATTGGAGTTCTGAATAATTACCGGGTATTTAGAAAAATCAGCTCTCCATCCCAATCGCTCTATGCTATCTGTGGGAACAGTAGTAATATCTACTTTGAACTTTCCACTTCCTTCCAGTATCTTCTTTGTAACCAGGGAAGTTTGTTTCCAGTCGTGATTACTAAAACCATCAATAATTAATACAGGGATGATCTTTGTCTTTTGTCCGAAGCAAAGAAGGGAACATAACAAAAAGGAAAGCAGCAGTGGAGTAGATTTTTTCAAAATTGCAGTGTTTACTCCTGTAAATATAACCGGAATTCACTCCACATAAAAAAGAGGGCGCTGGAACGCCCTCTAACACTAACTACTCTAGATTGCTATGAGGACATACTTTTTTATTGTTTATCCCACCACATCCTGGTCAGGAGGTTATCAGCACCCTGCCTGGCAATAGCTGCATCATAGGCAGCTTTGTTGAGTGTTTGCTCCGTGGTTGGGTATAATAATCGTCTGAATATTTTACCACCAGTAGCATTGCCCGGATAATTATTGGGCACAAGGGCAGGATAGCCTGTTCTCCGGTAATTGGAAAAAACTTCCTGGGCATCCGGAAAGATGCCAAACCAGAACTGGGTATATATCTGTTCCAGCTGTTTTTCAAATGAACCGGCAGTATTCAGCGCATGTGCGGCAACATAGGAATTGATCCTTGCCGGATCAATAGTACCAGCTGAACCACTTATAAGATCCCATTGCTGCATGGCGGCTCTTATCGCTTTATCATAAAGGGAACTGGCAGTCTCTGCAGAATACCAGCCCCTTAATGCAGCTTCAGCTAACAGGAAATTGGTCTCTGCTGTAGTAAATAATAAAAGCGGAGCAGCTACCCTCAGCACAGTTGTTTGCTTTGGCTCTGAATATGTTACAAAATTGGATGGCTTAACGCCATTTATATTGGAGGGCATTCCTTTTTGTATGCTTTCATCCGCATTGGCTACACCACTTACATACACTACAGAAAGGGCTCCCAGCCTGGGATCATTGTTTGCTTTTAATGAGTCGATAAACACCTGCTGGTACTTCCCGCCTTCGGTATTACTTACACCATCTGCCCAGATATAATTATCATTGAGCAAATTCCAGGCAAGCGCGTTTTTATTGATATTCTGTCCTGAACCAACATAACTGATCTTAGCTATATCAGCATAAGCTGTGATCACACCACCTGCAATTGCTTTAGTTACCCATTGCTGTGCCTTCGCAGCATCTACTTTTGACATTCGCATACCCAATCTTAACATTAATGAGTAAGCAAATTTTTTCCACTGCGTTACATTCCCATTATAGATTAGATCAGATCCTCCAAAATTATTGGTATTGGACGCATTCAGGCTGGTGGCTGCTTCATCCAGCTCTTTTAATATATCAGCATAAATATCCTTCTGTGCATCATAAGGAGGCTGAAAGATGGATTGATTATATCCCTGCCCCGCCTGTGAGTAGGGGATATCCCCATAAAGATCTGTAAGCCTGTGAAAGCAATAAGCCTTCCAAATCCTTGCAATGGCATACAGGTTTATCTTAGTCGGATCATCCTTAACAGCCTTGATCACTTCTCCAATCTCATTGATCTGGTTGGGATAGGCATTGGTAAATACAGACATGGAAAGGTCAAGCCGCGCAGCTATATACTTGGAACCCCAGCCTTCTACATCATTATAGCTGGTGGTATATTGCATGGCACCCAACAGCAAATGACCTCTATTGCCATTATAGTTGGCAGCATCATAAATGGCCTTGCTGAATATATAACCGGGCGTTGGAACAGAAACCGCATTTGGGTTGGTATTGATCTCTTTAAAATCTTTGTCACAGGAAGAAAGGAATCCTCCACAGGCTACTATCCCCAGGATAAAAATATATTTATGTTTTGCTGGTATCATCTCAGTAATTTTTAAGATTAGAATTTAATCATCAGGTTTACGCCGTAAGAACGGGTACGTGGCAACCCGATTGATTCTATTCCCTGTGCAGCTCCATTAGTAAGGCTTTGCTCAGGATCAAAATTGTCTGTCTTCTTATAAAGCGTCAGCAGGTTGCGTCCAACAAAAGCAATACTGGCACCCTGTACATTATTTTTCAGGAAACCTATTTTAGAAACAGGCAACTGGTAAGAAAGAATAGCTTGCCGCAATTTGATAAAGCTGGCATCATGCACAAATAACTCTGTATACCTGTTTTGGCTATTATACCATGCAGCACGAAGGTTAGCAACTGGCACCGTATAATTATAATTGGCTCCGCTTGGGGTTACACCCGCTAACTGCAATCCATTTTCCCTTCCTGCCAGGGTAGCTTTGAGCAGGCCCAGGCGCATGGCATATACTTCCATTACGGAGAATACATCATTCCCGAATTTTCCATCCACCAGGATATCAAGTGAGAAGCTTTTATACTTAAACTCGTTGGTCAAACCCATCGTATAAGGTGGTACTCCCCTACCCAGTTCCTGGTTTATATCTGTTTGCACCGGCAGATTGGAATTTGGATCATATACTATGGCTCCCTTTCCATCCTTCAACTTCCGAAATCCATAAATAGCACCATAAGTATGGCCTACCACATTATTGATGAAGGCATTTCCATTGGCGGAGTTTCCGAGGGAAAATGTGCTGATACCATCAGCAAGTTTCAGCACTTCGCTTTTATTGTAGGCGAAATTGTAACTAACGCTCCAGGTGAAATTCTTCTTCCGCATCGGGGTCACAGTCAACAACAGCTCAATTCCTTTATTACTTAACTCGCCGGAGTTTAATACAGCCTGCTGATACCCTGAAGTACCTGAAATGGGAACACTCACAATATCATCAGTTGATCTCCGGTCGTATACAGCAAGATCTAATCCCAGCCTGTTATTCAACATCTGCGTATTGAATCCAATTTCAGTGGTTGTAGATGTAAATGGTTTAAGATGAACATTGGTAATTGAATTCAGATTTGTAATTGGATTCAATGTCACATTCTGCAGAGGTACCGAACTTGAACTTGCAACACTGCTATATGTCAGATTGATGGCATAGGGATCTGGTCCGCCTCCGCCAACCTGTGCCCAGGAAGCCCGTAATCTCACCATATTAAATAGCTGCGGAAGTTTCACTGCATCTGATAAAACAAAGCTGGCTCCGAAACTCGGATAAAATATATGGTTATTATCAGGGCTTAAGGTAGAGAACCAATCCTCTCTACCAGTAGCAGTGAGAAAGAGCAGGTTTTTAAAATCAAGATCTATGGAACCAAATACGGAATTGGTGGCAATACGGTTAAAAACAGGCGTAGTAGTAGAGGTAGATAAATTGGAGAAACTATAGAAATACGGCGTTGTGAATGTTTGCCCGAATAAATTCAATTCATCATCAACATACCTGCGGCTATTTGCCCCTGCCAGTAACGATAAACCAATTGCCTTACCCAGTTTTCTCTTATAGGTTGCGGTCAGCATACTATTGGTTTCAGATACATCAGACTTAATACCTGAATACTGTCCGCCAGGAATATATTGCGTTCCGGTTGGCAGAATACTTGCGAAATTATAATTGTAAAAGTCGCGGGTAACCGTTCCCTTCACAGTTAGATTATCGAGGATATCATAAGAGATGGAAGCCTGTCCAATGAACCGGTTCTTGCTATCTGTCTGTTTCCATTTATTGGCGATAAAATAACTATTGGTTACAATTCCGGCATCATTCCAAACAATTTCATTTCCTTTTGCATCATAACCCGGGCTCAACCAGCGTATATCAACCGTATTTGCAACTTCGTAGGGCGTCCAGTTTGGATTACCCAGTGCATCTCCTGCTATTGGACGGTTTCTTCCTGTTTCCAGGTTATACTGGATCACTGACTCAAACCGCAGCTTCTTACTCAGTTTGGCACTCACATTAAGATTAGCTGTTTTCCTGTTGTATTTATTAGAAGGTAAAATGCTGATGGCATTCAGATCGGAAAGCGAAAGACGGTAAATGAATGCATCATTCCCTCCGGAAAGAGCGACAGTATTAGTATAGGTGGAACCTGTTTTATAAAAATATTTCAGGTTGTTCTTTTGAGCTAAATAGGGATGGTTCAATCCGTCCGCAGCCATATAATTCGTGTTGCCGTCAATCTTTGCACCAAAGGAACGACGGCCAGAACCCTGTGCCTGCAGAATGGTAGTTGGCATTACACCACCATCACCCTGTCCATATTCATATTGAAAATCAGGGAATACAGAAACATTTTCCAGGGTCATCGTAGTATTGTATTCAACGCCTACGCCTTTTTGGGCCTTTCCTTTTTTGGTGGTGATCAGGATAACCCCATTGGCTCCTCTTGAGCCATAAAGCGCTGCTGCGGTTCCCCCTTTCAATACTGTGATGGACTCAATATCATCGGGGTTAATTGCAGCAATACCATCACCACGATCAGTTCCTTCAGTCAAACCCAAACCATTTGGTTTTGAACTTCCACCCGGTACACTATTATCGATTGGCATACCGTTGATCACATATAAAGGCTGACTGTTCCCGGTAAGTGAGCCATTACCCCTGATTACTACGCGACTGGAACCACCTGGTCCAGTAGACAGCCCCGTTGCATTTACACCTGCAATTTTACCGGTCAGTGCATTCGCAACATTATTTTCCCGTGCTTGTGTGAATTCATCGCCTTTTACTTCCGTAACAGAATAGGTAAGTGATTTATTGGTTTTCCTGATCCCCAACGCTGTAACTACTACTTCATCTAATTGACGACTGGCTTCATCCAACTGCACATGCAATCCCTGCACTTGATCATCCACCGAAAATTCTTTAGAAGCGTAACCAACGGATGATATAATAAGTGTGACCTGTTTACCCTTGTAATCATCAGGAAGAGAGAGACGGAAATTCCCGTTTTCATCTGAAGTGGTTGCAATTCCCTGGCTGCCTTTTACTGAAATGGTTGCTCGCGGTAACGAGATGCCATCCTTAGAGGAAGTAACCCGGCCGGTAATGATCATCTCAAATACCGGCGCCGGTATTACTTTGCCTTGTGATGAAACGACCCCGAATAAGGAATACTGGTTCTTTCCTGTTCGCTTAAAATTGATCTGGAAATCTGAAAGCAATAGTTTCAATGCAGCTTCGGTATCATAAGATTTAATCTCGTTGACGAGATAAATGGATACATTTTTATCTTCAAGCAGACCTTCCCTGTACGCAATTTTAATTTTATATATCTTCTTAAGTTGGTTAAGTGCCTCTTTTAGTGAAATAACATGTCCGTTATTTGGATCAGGAGGAGAATCTGTGCCAGGACGCCTGTTATTCAACCCGGCAAACTCCTGGCCGTGGCCGGCATAGTTAATACCCAGCAACAGGATTATCAATAAAGGCACACGCAGGCAGGTGCTCACAAGATAATTTCTCATTCGTAACAGTTTAGTTTTAGCAGTAGGCAAGTTCTATTTTGATATCGTTATATGCTTGTTGGCAGATTGTTCAATTTTAAGGTCAAGTGTTGTTGCAACCACATCCAGCAGATCAGCCACATTGCTGACCGTTATATCACCTTCAATTTTCAGATTAAGTAGTGTAGTATCCCCTGTAGTAACAGTATATCCATACCGGTCTCTAAGTGTTTCAGTAATTTCCTTTACAGTGGCATCAGTAAAGGATAATTCATCGGATGCCCATGAAACGATCTGTGCAGGTTTAACCAGTTTTTTACTGGTCAGTAAATTCTTACCTGCATATTCTGCATAATCGCCCGGTGCCATTATCAATGCCTTGCCAGCCGTTATTTTATCAAGATTGTCAATTCTTATTTTACCTGTGAGCAGGGCAACATTTATTTTCCCATCTCGATCTTTAACATTGAATGTTGTGCCCAGCACTTCAATATTTACTTCGGAACAATGAACAATGAACCGGTCTGATGGGCGGATATTAAGACTGTCCTTATTCAGGTGCTGAACAGAAAAATATCCCTCCCCTTTTATCCAGACTTCACGAGGCTGATCTGCTTCCCAACCCCTATGATAAGAAAGAGTTGAATTACCATTCAGAATAACCTTTGAATGATCCGGGAGCATGACCGTCTTTATTTCCCCGGCTTTTGTACAAATTGTGGTTGTATTGCCAGAATACAGTGAATAGATCCAGGTTGCGGCACCCGCAATAATTACAATTGCGGCAGCAACCCGGAGGAAGACAGGAATTCTGAAGACCCGCTTCTTTTTGACTGCTTCAGATTGCTTTACTGAATCAGTAATACGCTGCCACACCATCTTTTTGCTTTCTTCATTCTCAAAGTTTTCCTGGGTACGGTACAATTTTATGATTTGAACAGCTTCTTCAACTGTTGGCGCTTTTTCAGGATAGGTTGAAGCAAAAGATTGCCAGAAGGAACGGTTGTTTTCATCGGGATTAATTACCGATTGCACAAAAAAATCATCTTCCAGGAAATCCTGCAACCTGAATTGTGCGTAGTCCGAAATATTCATTTATTGAGGGGATTTACTGACTATTATACATGCAGCCCCATAAATTATCCCTTCAATGCAAAAAAAGTTTCAGGCTAAGTAAAATGCAAAGGGAGGGAGAAGGGCCAAAGGTGTTTTGCAGGTTGTCTAACGCCTTGTAAAGGAGTTTATAAGCAGAATTAACATGGATGGACATTATATCGGCAATTTCCTCGTAGGATAGCCCCTCGTAGAAGCGGAGATATATTATTTCCTGCTGCCGGGGCGGAAGGGTTTCTATATAAGATTTGATCCGGGCCTGTAGCTCGCGGTCTTCAATTCGTTTCAGGGTTTCGCTAGCATAATTGACTGAGAAAGAATGGGGATATTCCTGTCCGTCTATATCTGTAAACTTCTCTTCATTTTTCAGTTTACGGATCAGGATATGGCGAAGGGATTTAAAAAGGTAGTTCCTGACAGAAGCCGGATTACTCAGGCGTTCACGTGTTGTCCATAACCTGACGAACAGATCATGAACAGCGTCTTCAATTAATTTCTTTTCACGGGTGAATTTATAACCATAGTTATTCAGGACACCAAAATAGGAATCATACAGGCGGGAATAGGCTTCCCAATCACCTTTTTTAAAGGAGCCCCAGAGCAGCAAATCTCCTGCATTAGTCATTCATTAACATGCAAAGCTTTAATCAGTAGCAAACTAAAGATAATTATTCAAATTGTTTTTTGGGACAATTAATGGCAGATGGGAATAAAGATTTTTCGGCCAGGCCGTGGTTGGTGTCCCACGAACCACATCAACTGACGCATTTAATTTAAAAAACAATATAACCGGTCAGTAAAAAAAAACCTGATATTTGTTCAGAAGGTCAGTCAAATGTTTGCCGTCTAATACCTTAAATATGTCAATGAACATAAAAACCCCGCTAGCCTTACTGGCAATAATCCTGGTCACATCCGGTTCTTTAAATTCCCAATCTACCCGTGGCCCGATCCTGTCACCTGAGGTTAATGCCGACAACACGGTAACCTTTCGATTTTTGGCCCCCAAAGCCAGTGAAGTAAAGCTCAGTGTTCAGTTTGAAAAAGCTCAGGTTCCCATGACCAAAGATACCTCCGGCCTTTGGGCAGTAAAGGTTGGCCCGGCCAAACCTGATATGTATCCCTATTGTTTTGTAGTGGATGGGATACAGGTAGCTGATCCGCGCAATACAGCTATTTTCCCCAATGAGGGGTTTCAAAACAGTGTGGTTGAAATAACAGGTTCATCACCATTGATCCATACTATTCAGAATGTACCGCATGGCACCCTGTCTTACCAATATTATAATTCGGCAGAATTAGGAACCCGCCCGGTAATAGTTTATACTCCTCCCGGTTATGAAAAAGACACTAAAACAAACTATCCGGTGTTATACCTGCTGCACGGCACAACTGATGTAGAGGATACCTGGACCAAAGTTGGAAGAGCTAATATAATACTGGACAACCTGATCGCCCAGGGAAAAGCAAAGCCCATGATTGTTGTAATGCCTTATGGTCGCGCCTACCCCGTGATCAGTAAGTCTTCGGGCAGCCTCCGTAATTGGGAAAACCTGCAGGAGTTTAAAAAAGATTTCCTAAATAACCTGATGCCTTTTGTAGAAAAGAATTACCGGGTGAAAAAGGATAAGGATAGTAGGGCCATATCAGGTTTCTCAGGTGGAGGCGGTGAAACATTGTATTTGGGATTGAACAATCCTGAACTCTTTGGCTGGGTTTGCGGAATGGCTCCTGGTATGTTGAAAGAAGAATTTGATCGGAATAATGCAACAGCCTTCCAAAATCCAGAACAAACCAATAAACAATTAAAACTTTTTTGGATTGGTGTAGGTAGAGAAGATGGTTTATATCCGGTCATCTCAGATTACCTGAAAGTGCTGGATGAAAAGAAGATCAAACATGAGACATTTCTATCGGATGGAGGACATACATGGATGAATTGCAAATTATTCTTAACTACCATAGCACAAAGGCTATTTAAATAAGAATGACCGGAGTTTTGCCAGCAGGAACAATCACATAGTGGAGATACACTGGAGTTATAGTGGATATACTTCAATAATACCTTATAGATACAAGAGGGATACAAGGAATATTCCAGCCTGTTCCAAATAAATGAATTGCCTGGGTTGCCGGTAACTATTCAATCCCTCATTCTCTACATTATACTTAATTTTGAACGGTTTATGCCTATCACAAAACTGTCCATAACTGAGTTTCTTAAACTATCAAAACAACACCCTGTACTGGATGTACGGAGCCCGGGTGAATACAGGCATGCGCATATACCCAATGCTTATAGTTTGCCATTATTTACTGACGAAGAAAGAAAGGTAGTTGGTACAGCTTATAAACAGGAAAGCCGGGAGAAAGCAATTAAAATAGGCCTCTCCTATTTTGGCCATAAAATGGTGAACATGGTAGAGGAGGTTGAAAGATTAATCGCTGATCGTAACCAGACTGATAACAACAATTCAAAAACAGTTCTGGTGCATTGCTGGAGAGGTGGTATGCGAAGTGCCGGAGTAGCATGGCTCCTGGATCTTTATGGATTTACGGTATATACATTGTCGGGTGGATATAAAGCTTACCGTAACTGGGTATTGAAGCAGTTTGAGCATACATATAATATACATGTACTGGGCGGGTTCACCGGAAGTGGAAAAACACGGTTACTGCAACAATTAGCCAATCAGGGCGAGACTATTATAGACCTGGAAAAATTAGCCGGACATAAGGGATCAGCATTCGGGAACCTTGATAAGCAGCCACAGCCAAAACAGGAAATGTTTGAAAACGAACTGGCAATGGCTCTTACTACAGCAGGTTCCGGTCCAATATGGGTAGAAGATGAAAGCCAGCGTATTGGTCTTGTAAATATCCCTGGAGCATTTGTCAGAACCCTCCGAGAAAGCAAATTGCTGTTTATAGATATTCCCTTCGAAGAAAGATTGGAATATATAATCAGTGAGTATGGAAATTGCGATCATGAGTCCCTGGAAGCAGGTATTCTCCGGATTAAAAAAAGGTTAGGTGGACTTAATACCAAGAATGCCATCCAGTTCTTAAAGGAGAATAACCTGAAAGAGTGTTTCCGGATATTACTTTGGTATTATGATAAACTTTACAACAAAGCGCTCATTGAATACACAAGTCCTCAAAGACAGATAAATAAGATTGAAGCCGGCTCAGTTGATCCTGTCCAAAATGCATTTTTACTATTACCCCAGCAAATAGCGTAATATGGAAACTATCATATCTCCTGAATTTAAGCTAACGCAATATAGCCATGGAGCAGGATGTGGATGCAAGATAGCACCACAGGTATTGGATTCGATATTAAAATCCAACCTGGCAGCTCCTGATAATATAAACCTTATTGTAGGTAATAGTAGCAAAGATGATGCAGCTGTTTATGACCTGGGTAATGGTACTGCACTTATCTCTACAACGGATTTCTTTATGCCGATAGTGGATGATGCTTTTGCATTTGGCAGGATAGCAGGAGCCAATGCTATCAGTGATATCTATGCTATGGGTGGTCGGCCGATACTGGCTATTGCAATACTGGGCTGGCCAATTGATAAATTACCTGCTGCAGTGGCTCAACAGGTAGTTGAAGGTGCAAGGAGCATCTGTGCAGAAGCAGGAATTCCATTGGCAGGAGGACATAGTATTGACAATCCCGAACCAATTTTTGGATTGGCAGTAAATGGATTGGTGCTGAAGGATCAGATAAAACAAAATAGCACTGCACAGGAAGGTGATGTATTATTTCTTACAAAACCACTTGGAATTGGTTTATTATCCACGGCACAAAAGCGAAACCTGTTAAAAGAAGAGGACCTGCAGATTATGCTTAAGCAATTGCAGCAGTTAAATAAAGTAGGTGAAGTATTAGGTGCTATGAAAAGCGTTCATGCCATGACGGATGTAACAGGCTTTGGTTTGCTTGGTCATTTAGTGGAAATGTGCGAAGGAAGTGGAACAAGTGCCGAATTAAACTTTAACGATATTCCAATAATTCCCGCGGCTAAGGATTACTTATTGCAAAAAACCATTCCTGGCGGCACCAAAAGAAACTGGGATAGCTACGGACATAAAATTTCATTCGCAGATTCTATTTCAAGATCCGATGCAATGAATATTTTGGCAGATCCACAGACAAACGGCGGGTTGCTGATTGCTGTGGATAAAAGAAAAGAGAACGAGGTAAAAACATTGCTGGAAAAACTTTCGTTATACAGCACCGTTATTGGAAAAATAAACCCTGCCAGTGAATTTACGTTATTGAAAATCAATCCCTAACTCATACTGACTACATTGAAAAATCAATGCAAAAAACAAATTATTGGCAGCTTCCTGGCCTGCCTTCTATTTTTTGGCTGTAAGAAATACGATCCATTAAAAGATTGTCTGAATTCTACGGGTTCCCTGCTTGTCATGAGTGTGAACCGGTATGGTTGGTTTACCAAATCTCCTTTAAAAGACACAAGCAATTTTTTAATACAGATGTGGAGAGGAATGGTTGGGCTTAAGCAGCCATCCCTTGCAATCAACGGTCGTAATTATGAGGTAACTCCTGGCCAGGGAGACATGTGCTTGCTTAATTCCTCTGAGGATTCCATTCCTAATAGCCAGCAGCCCTCCTGGTTCCTGTTTGGTCAAAATAACACCCTCAACCTAACCGGGGAAATTCCTGGATCGGTAACAGAACAGTTTCCAATGCCAAAAGAGTTAAGAGTGACAACTCCGGCTTCTTTTATAATACACAGGAATACGGATTTTACACTTGATATTACGGGGGTAGACGACTACCCATTGCCAATAACAGCTGGAGGCAATCCGCAAGATGAATATGACCAGATCAGGCTGGATATTACTTATGACAGGAAGTATTCTGACACGCTCACCTATCCTACATTGCCGCAGGTTCGTTATGGTACCGGATCTTCCTATCAAAAAACAGATAATGGTAAGGTGACTGTTAATTCAGGTAACCTGAAATCTCTTCCATTGAATGGTGGAGCATCCGTGACTGTTACCAGGTACACCAACTACAAATTACCGAATGGCAGCAAAGGCCCAATTTTATTTCGAATTAGCCAGTACCAGTATGAACGTTTTACCATTAAGGATTAAACGATTCACATTTCCACTAATATGATTACATAAGGTCAACCTGAAATTTCTATCGCTTTCAAAATAAAAACAAGCTACCTCTACGGGGCAGCTTGTCATTTAATAAGATGAAATACTCCTTATTTGCAGTTCTTGCAGGTACAATTGCTTCCGCAGTTGCAATTATCGCAAGTACAATTAGGGTTACCACATTTTGTGCCGTCTTTTTGAGTAGCTATACTCAGGCTAGTTGATTTCATAACTTTTGTTTTTTGAATG
>Ga0207648_10002345_pt1 | contig 20427 bp, 20 predicted proteins | sample KBSMisM32_FD_184310 | JGI IMG/M metagenome (GOLD analysis project Ga0207648, IMG submission 184310) | Miscanthus rhizosphere microbial communities from Kellogg Biological Station, Michigan, USA - KBS Miscanthus M3-2 (SPAdes) (version 2) | ecosystem: Host-associated > Plants > Roots >...
CCCCCCGCACAAAACCGTACGTGCGCGTCTACGCATACGGCTTCCACCTCGGATGAGTGGCGTCAAAGCGCTGCATGGGATGAGGATGGAGAACACGGGGTCGGGGAATCCACCGGGCAAAGAGGCGTTCAAGCCGATCCCATCGCACATAACCCCGCTGACTGCGACGCATTAAAACAAGCCGCCACAATCGGCGAAGACGTGCAACGAAGACCTTCAGCTGTTCGATGAGGAGGCTTGGCTGCTGGTGTGTGCCGGCTAATGAAACGATCGCTAGATCCGCGTGGGACCCTTTTGTCAGCTGACCAATCTCACCTGCAAGTCCAAGACACCGAGAACCACCCATTGTTGCTGTTGCCAGAACTTCAGTGGCACTTACCATCGCATCGGAGCGCGCTATCAACGCAGCGAAACGTGCTTCTTCCAAAATGTCACAGGTATTGTTACTCGCAACCGAATCGCTTCCCAATCCGACATCGAGCCTGCGCTCAAGAAATCGCGCAAATGGCGCTCGACCATGTCCTAGCTTCGCATTCGACTTCGGACAATGCGCAACCGTCGCCTTAGACTCAATCAACGTTTCGACGTCTTGCTCATCGACGCGGATGCAATGCGCAAGCAGCGTCTGCGTTTCGAGAATCCCGCGCTGTTTCAAATACTGAATTGTCGACACTCTCGGCGCCACCCATTCAATGTTTCGTTTTGCCAGTCCGTCCGCAAATAAGCCACAGCCTTCACGAAGTAATGATTCCTCCGCGGCAGACTCAGCCGCGTGCATCATGAGCGGCAACTTTTCCGTGAGCGAATAATCAGCAATCAATTCCAGCTGGGGTCCGCAAACGGTGTACGGCGCATGAGGCGACACCCCGACTCTTACTAGTTCGTTAGCGACTTCGCGCAGTTGAGCGACCTTGGTTTTTAGTGATTTGAAGTTGTCAGTTGCAAGACTCGGATCCGGTCCAAACGATTCCTGAAAAACAATTCCGCGCAAGCCCACATCTTTCAACGCCAGCATACTCATCAACGCCGAGTCGCTGGCATCGCCAACGGAAGTGATCCCGGCTCGTGCCGCTTCGCATGCACCCCATGTCGCAGAGACACGAATGTCATCAGGCGTCATTCGTTCAAGACGCGCGACTGTTAGCTTGCGCAGCCAGGCAAAGAAATCCGATTCTTCGTCTTCGAGATAACCACGCATTGCCGTGAGTTCAAGATGCGTGTGTGCGTTGATTAGTCCGGGGATGATCGCTGCATGGCCAAAATCCTGGATGGTTGCGGAAGGGTATTCTTGAGTAACGATGTTTCGATTGCCGACGGCGACGATGTGTGTTCCTTCAACCGCAACTGCCCCATTTTCGATTGGGGAGTTGGAAATGGGTAAGACCCAGTGTGCGGCGTAGATCGTCGTCATGTAGTGATTCACCCTCGATCGGCGATCGACGTGCGCAAAGATTTTCCCAGCGCACGCAGACCGTGCATCAGACGACGATTGCCTTCAATTGACGTGACAACACTTAGTGTGACTTCGTGTTCGTGATCAACGAGTTCTTTCACGTCGAAATCTTCGAGGCGAAGATTCTGCTGTTCAAGCAAGTCGAGGAGTTGCTCCAGAAACTCCGAAGGATCATTAGTCTTCAGGTGGTAGTGAAATAGTCTGGCGCGTTTGATTACGGCTCGCTCAGCTTTTCGTAAAACTACGAGTACAAGAATTATCGAGATTGTCGAGAAGAGCCCGAGGGAGAAGAGTCCCTCGCCGATACTGATGCCCACCGCTCCAACTACAAATATGGTTGCCGCCGTAGTGAGTCCGGTGATCGACCCGCGAGCCTGAAGAATCACGCCCGCACCAAGAAATCCGATTCCCGCAACGACCTGCGCGGCAAGACGAGCCGGGTCGGTGTACGCTGCGCCTCCGCTGATGTGACGTGAGACGATCATGTAAAGGGCGGCGCCAAAACAGATCAGTACGTTGGTGCGCAGACCGGCAGGCTTGCGATTCAACTCGCGCTCGATACCAATAGCACCACCACAGATCATTGCTAACGCCAACTTGGCAGCGATTAAAAGTGGCGGCCATGAGAGAACAGACACGAGTTGATCTCCAATGTTAAGCCTGCAAATTGTTAAGCCCGCTAATCAGGTCGTCGATTCAGCCCGCGGACTCGAGCGTCGATTCAGCCCGCGAAGCGGGCACCGGCGTAAAGCCTGTGGCGCAAGCCCCAGGTAACGGTCATCATAATTTTCAAGAGTCCTCGACAGCGGGCGAAAGACCGCGTCTTGTTTGATCGTTCGAACCACTCGATTGAATTGCTGCCGCCCGCTTCGCGGGCTCGAACCATTTCCCGCGACGTTCCTGGGGCTTGCGCCCCAGGCTTTATGCTTAACGCCCGCTTCGCGGGCTAAAAACCCGCCGTGTGCTAGTGGTTCGGCGTATCACGCAGCGTTGCCCCCTGACTCTTAGCTCCTTTGATCTGTTGATAACGCTGCAAAATCGAAGTTACGTAAGCGCGCGTGGACGGTATGTCGATCCGCTTAATGAACTCAGCTGACGTCAGTGCTCTTCCGTCTTCGCCTACTTTGTTCCATTCAACCGCTCGACTTGGCCCTGCATTATAGGCCGCAACCATTCGGGCCTCCGCATCAGGACTGTCCCGGAACTGTTCGTGGATTTTCTCGAGATACCAACATCCTATTTGAATATTGTGTTCAGGGTCGCGCAAAAAACTCTGAGGGTCTATAGCCATTTGTCGCTCGAACTCTCGCATGCCTGTTTCTGTGGCCCACTCACGCGCGACTGTCGGAGTGACTTGCATTAAACCAATCTCTCCCGCCTGTCCAACTTTCCACGGACTGAAATAGGTCTCTTCGTAGATTATGCTCCAGACAAGATCTGGATCCACTCGGTAGATCGCGGCTTGCTGCGTAATTAGCGCATCATAGCGGTGAGTCCAATAGCTGTTCAGGAAATATGCGGCGAGAATTATCGTGAGGGCCAGGAGAGCAACAACCAGAGCGCGTTTCATTAAGATTGGCAAAGACGTCAGTAACCTTCATCGACTCACTGACTAGTTTCTCCTCTTCAATCCTGCCCAGAAGCTACCGAGCGAGTAAGCGCAATCGACGCCTTCATAACGTGAGCGCAGTGCATGTTCATCCAGGACATGTCCCTGGAGCCACACTTCAGCGTCGAGTGATGCGCCTACTTTTAACTCGTCGCCACGAAGCGCGCGTTTATTAACCAGCACTTCAAGCTTGATGCGCTCAAGATCGAGATGAATCCAAAACAGTTCTCCACCGGTGAGAGGGTTTCTTAACGGCTTGAAAGCGATGACTTGACCCGACAAGCTCCAATCATTTTCATGAGCGGCCCGCGCCGGCGCAGCTTTTTCAAGTGGCGTCCAACGAGTCTTGGTTTTAGTTCTCCTGACGCGCGCGCGGTAGGCGAGGCCACAAAGCCCGATGTGTAACTCCTGTGCGCGAAAACCTGAAGGCCCTACTTCTGTGAGATTTTGCAGTTCAAAAAGAACTTCACAATCTGTGCCTTCGCGAAAACCATGAATCACGGCTTCGCCCTCTTCGTCGTATTCAGTGAGTGCCCAGGGTGTGATCGTCTGAATATAGCGGGCGCGAAATCCTGGCCGGCAATCGGCGTAGAAAACATCACCACTCCCGGATTCATACAGCACTGTCCAAACTTCCAATCCTTCACCAAGCTTCCAGCAGCGCCCATGCAGTACAGCACCACGACGATTCAGTTGAGTAGGCTCACCTTGATCGCCCGCACGTTCAGCCAAATAGTTGAATGCCTTTTCGCTTGAAACTTCTAAACCGATTGTTTCGAAAGTAGGATTCATGATGCAGCTACGATCTCGTCCTTGTTGTATTCCTTGCAGTTCGTTTTTGCCCGGTGCGCGTATTATTGCGCGGCGCGCTTTCTCTGTCTACGTTTTGTTGACTTGCCGTTGCTGCTTTCTGCTTTGGGTGCTCTTGTCTTGAATCCACGAATCACTCTTTCAGGACCATATTGAGGTTTAGATCCTGATCGGACCATCTCGGTAAAGAGGTCGACATCATAGTCAGCTTCACGCGACATCTCTTCGCGGATCGCGTGGAGCACTTCGAGGAATTTAGGGCGGCGGTACATAAGAGGTGGACTTGGGTCTTTGTGCTTTGTGCTTTGACCTACTTAACTTTCTCCGTTGCTTCTGAAACCAAAAATTCCGGAGTCACGATCATCGGAACGAAGAATCCGGCGGCTGTATTAAACAATCGAATGCGCGCTTGTCTGCGAACGTTGGCCAGGTGTCCAAAATTCCAGGTGACGAGATAGTCGATCTTGTGAAACGAAGCGATAGCAACGTGCAGAGCATCGGCGATGTACTTCCGATGAAAAATTCCTCGTGAGATATAACCCTCCGCAAGAATTGCCGCTTCCTCTGTTAGATCGACTTGCTCGAGGCCACTTAAAAGTTTCAGATATGAAGTTCGATGCGGCTCTTTCAACCTGCTCAACTCTGCGGCAACAAGCGGCGACACCACGGCGCGATAGTCAGGCATCTCGTGCTCCCACCAGCGAATCGTCAGATCACGCCGGAAAGGCTCACCATTATCCAGGTAAGCACCGATGATAGAAGTTTCGAGATAAAGGTTCTGCTTCATGGAGTCGACAACACGTCCGGGCTGCTTACCTCGGCTCTTGGTTTCTGCCCGAGTGGCTCCAAACGAATTGAACCACGAGCGAAGTCAAAGTAGACATGGAAATTTTTCAGAAAGTTTCCTCCGAGGATTCCGCTTTGTGTGAACCCAGCTGTCTCGTTCACCGGCTCAAGGTCGAGAACTGCCGCATTAATCTTCTCTAACTTTGATAATCCCAAGCTTAGTCTCGGCAACTGTAGAAGCTTAACATCTTCTGTCACCCCGGCGGCCCCATAAACTCTCATCTTCGATGGTCGCAAGAGATCGAGAAGCTGTTCTTCCTGCGACAACTTTTCCGAAACGACTGTAATACTTGCCGCGGTATCGATAATGAAATTAAGTGTCTTATCGAAACCTTCCAGGCCGACCTCACCACTTAGGAATCCACTCGACGTCGTGCGAAGTGGTACTTCAATCGTTCCGTCATTCGGGGTAAGCGGCAACAACGACTGTGCACTTTCACCACGACGCAACATCGTCCAGGATTCAACCGCGTCAGACTGATTCTGCTTCAGAAGTGATACCTTCCGAGTTCCGTAATCGATCGAGGCCAGGAACTTAGACACTACAGACAACCCTAAATAACCATCAACCGGAATGTTCGTGTCGAAGAATCTCCTGATATAGACCGGAACGTTATCCACCCCAACGTCGCCAATCTCGATCGAATTAAGATAGCCGTAAACAATTTCAAACTTGCCACCACCACCAACTGCGCGAGCCATTCCGCCCCGAGCCACTGGTTTCAACCCGAGTTTCTTTGCAGTCTGTTCAGACAAAACTGACATCCCAGATCCCGTATCCAGTACAAACTTGAATGGTTGCTTCTCGCCGTTAATTCTTACGCTGATGATCGGACGGTTGTCGAAGGATTCGAACGGTACTGTAGTACGAACTCCAGCTGACGGAACATAAAGCGAGCCTTGTCTCCCCAGGTATCTAAGGAAATCAATCAGGCCAACGATACGGGCACGTCTATCGACATCTGTTTTTGGAGCAATGAACAAAAACCGTTCATAGGCATCAGCCGCCTCTTTGTACTTTTCATTTCTCGCAGCTGCTTGTCCAAGATTGAAAACGTAATCAGGTTCGTCAGGATCAAGACTAACTGCTTTACGAAGACCTGATAGTGCTGTCCCAATTCGGTTCTCATAAAAGTCCACCATCGCCAAACCGGAGATTGCCAGCGCTTCCCGTTCATCAAGTGAAAGTGCGGTACGAAATTCTTCGATAGATAAGCGAAACTCCCCGGCGCCCAGAATTGACGCACCCAATATGGCATGTGCTCGCGCCGAAAGTGGATCCAACATAATGACACGCGCAGCGTTGTCGTAAGCGCCCTGCAGATTTCGTTGCTTGAAGAGAGAGAAACTCAGGCCGAGTCGGGCTTCAGTGTCGCGTGCATCCTTCCCGAGTATTTCGCGAAAGATCTTTTCGGCAGTGGTGTAGTCGCCCTTCTTCAGGGCCTTCATTCCTTTGGTGTGAGCCTTAGTCGAAGCGAAGGCGGTTGAACTAACGAAGAAAACGACAAAGGCGGCCACACAGCAGGCCGCCAATCTGCGAAATCCCGAGTTTGTTTGAGACTGCATAAGTCACCTTCTAAGTGAGCTAATCATAACCTTGACTGCAAATCTTTCCTTCATCTTATTTGAGGATCTCACCTGTCTTCATAGACCAAAGAACCAGATCCAGTTCATCACAGTTGACCTTAATGTATTTGGCAAACTGGAGTAACTGTTGTTCGACCTCAAGGTATCGCTTCCTGTTTGTCGGAGGTTTGGACGAGTCGACGACCCCAACTTCCGCCAAACACTTCATTACGTGCTTATCAAGGATTGCGTGGCCTTTTACGCCTATATTTCGCAGGAAATGGCTCGCTTCTTTATAACCCAGTCCCTTTATTTGTTTCTCTTGAGCAAGCCAATCGCGGCGCTCAAAGGGATCGGAGAAACTGCGTAAACGCTTACGCAGCGCCATATCAAATTCTGCTCGGAAATAGGCTCTTGTGGTAACAATGTAACGAGGCCGAGCGACGGGGAAACGATGGGCGCCGGCTTCTTTCAAGGCCAGGGTCATCTCTTCGGGTTCACCTTCAAGCAGTAGCGACCTCACTGCGTTGACAGAATTAAGACCCATTCGAGCAGATGCGCCAGCTGTAAAAATACAGAAGGCAAGTTCTTCCCAAAGTCGGGCGTCAGTTCCCTTACGCCAAACTTCGTCAAACTCACTGAGCTTCTTTTTTATCTCTCGTCTTCTCGCTCGGTGAGTAGCAACCACTCTTTCAACTGTGACCGGTTCTTGATTGCGTTGCACTGTAGTTTGTCAATGAAGCGATTCTATGAGCGGGCTAGAAACATTGTCAACGAGTTCATCCTGAACAGCCTTTAGTCACCAGATAGGACAACTTGTCGTCAGAGAGTGGTTATTGACAATCGGGACTTTGGTATTGGGACTTTGGTCTTGCTCCACGTGGCCTGGAGTCGGTACCACAACGCACGCATCCCAAAACCAAGACCCAAGGCCAAAGACCTCCGAAAAAAACCTTTCCCCCAACTGTTCCCTTCTTCGCTATTATGTCTACACAGGGTCCCGACCTACCCTGGAGCGCTTGAACATCCCCGTTCGGCGCGGGCGCATCGAATGTGCTCTCCCCTCACGAAATCCCCGAAGATGATTGCAAACTGCTGTTATTAAGGACCGGATGCAGAGACAAGCAACACAGCTAATTATTTCTTTCGTTAGATTGATCGCCTGCTTGTCGCTGTCGGTCTCAATCAGCCTGGCTCAGCAATCCCAACCTCCGGCAAATCCAACCCAGCAGCAACCGCAAAGCGTACCGTCGCCATCGCCGTCTCCAGATACTGAAGATGTACGCCCACTCTATGGACTTCAGGGTGTACTCGTTGAAACCCTCTCGGGCAAAGTCGTTGCTTCACAGTTTGAAGAGCAACAGTTCAATCCTGCGTCGGCGGTCAAACTCGCCACTGCGCTGGTTGCCCTCCGAACACTCGGACCTCAGCACAGGTTTGCTACCGGGGTTTGGACAGATGGCGTTCTGGACAAAACAACGGGCACGATTAACGGCAACCTGTACATCTCCGGCAGCGATCCCTCGTTTCACTACGAACACGCAGTTCTACTCGCTCATGAGTTGAATTCCCTCGGAATCACCAAGGTATCTGGTGACCTTATCGTCTCTCCAAGCTTCACGATGAACTTTAATTCGTCCGTGCTCGGCACAGGAGTACAGCTCTACGACACTCTTAATTCAACACTTCGATACGCTGAAGCAATCAGGGCCTGGGAATACGAGCGAACCCTCTTGAAAGATCAGACCAGTTTGCAAACAAATCCAAGTGTTGCCGTTGCCGGCAAATTCGTTGTTGGCGCAGTCGCACCAAACGCAAAACTTCTCCTGACGCAGAAATCCAGTCGGCTGGTAGACATATTGAAGGTTCTGTTGTGCTACTCCAACAACTTCATGGCTGCACGTATTGGCGATACGCTGGGAGGGCCAGAATCGGTTCGTCAACAATTGATTTCGCTTCTCGGCATTTCACCTGATCAACTGAAACTGGCTTCGTCGAGTGGCCTCGGTGTCAACCGCGTCTCGCCACGAGTGATGATGAAAATCTACAGGGCACTTCGACTCGAACTACAGAAGAACCACTTGTCACCGTCTGACATTCTGCCAGTGGCGGGAATCGATCCTGGAACACTTCAGGAACGATTCGCCGGTCCGACCTGGAAAGGCAGCGTAATCGCAAAAACTGGAACACTCGCGCACACCGATGGAGGCGCAAGCGCCCTGGTGGGCCAGATGAGAGCGGCAAACGGCGAGGTTCTGCTCTTTGTGATTTTCAACCAACGAGGCAGCGTTGTTCGGTTCAGAGAAAATCAGGACTATCTCGTTATGTTGATTCAAAACAGCCGGGGTGGCCCAAAGCCGTTCGACTACAAGCCCCTGACGTTGATGATGCAGTTGTCGAATACGGAAAGTACGGTTGGCAGCGAAGAGTTTGAGCCGAAAAGCAAAGGGCAATAAAGATCTCAGATTTAAGATCTCAGACGCTACGCCTTTCCCCATCTGAGATCTTCGATTTGAGATTTGAGATCTTCGAACTGAGATCCTCCCTTCGGTCTGAGACTCGAAATTCCCGATTCGACATTTCCAATTCAAAAATTTGCGCCCCGCCGATCCGAGGATCGTCGGGGCGCTTTACCGTCCAAACTGCGCGCGGCGTGCGGCACCACACAGCAGCGGACGATTCCTTGAAGGAGCAATAAGCAGCTTGGCTTGTTAGCCGCTTACTCTCTAAAGAAAGTGCAAACCAAGGTGATCTTCCGCAGAACCGGATAACTTTCTTGCTGTTTGCGCCTGAGTACTCTGCGCGGTCCAATAGGTAATCCACTTCCCACACCGTCACCTTAAGTAACTACTCCAGACCAAAACCAAAGATTGCCCGCAAGAACCAGCCCCTTTTTGCTCGAGATTGTTGCTGGCATGGTCATTGCTCCTTGAGCGGCAGGGGCTCTTCGCGAATTTCCCCAAGTTACCCGCTACGGAGGAGAGATGACCGCCACAAAGACAGTGTCAATAGCAAACGGTTCCAGATCCGAAACCGGCTTTACCCTGATGCAATTGCTCATCGTGGTCGCCGTCGTCGGTATCGTCTCCGCCGCGGCAGTCCTGGGAATCGCCTCAGCTAAGCAACGCATCCGGCTGACCAACTCTTCCCGGCTCCTGGCCAGCTACCTCGAAAAAGCGCGCGTTGATTCGGTCCGTCGGCATCCGCAAAACTCGGACGACATGTCCGGACTGACAATGCTCAACAGCAACACCTATCGCGTGAAGATGGACTTTGACGGCGATGGAGTCATGGAGACAAAAGATTTCTCGCTCGACTCAGGGGTTGTATTTGCAACTGATCCCATCTCATTGATTTTCGATTGGCGCGGTCGCTTAGTTGATCTTCCGATAACAGAAATCAAAGTCAGTATTGCAATGCAGTGGGGCACAGATCCTAACGATCAGCGCATCGTGGACGTCACACGTTCCGGCGACGTTACGATCGATAGCGACGTCTATCTCGACGACGTACCAAACGTTAACGTGAATGTAGGTGGACTAACCGGCATTGACTCTGGTTCAACTCTTAACGGCAATAACACAGCAACGCCAACCCCTACGCCTGAGCCTTCGCCAACGCCGACGCCAACGCCGACACCAACTCCAACACCAACGCCAACTCCAACGCCAACTCCAACACCAACGCCAACTCCAACGCCAACACCGACGCCAGATCCAAATGGGACGCCAACGCCGACACCAACTCCAACGCCGATACCAAGTCCTAGTCCGAGTCCTTCCCCAACGCCGTGTTTGGTAACGGTGACGACGAATCCGAACCCGCTTTCGATTCATAAGAACGGGGGATCGGGCACGATCGACTTCTCGATCAATCCGTCGGGCGCGGTCACTCTCGCGAGTACTCCAGCGAGCAACCTGTCAGTAACAGGCTCCGGAACATCTTTCACAGTTGAATCATTGAACAACACGCGTGGCAGCTTCACGCTCACCTTCACGACGCCGTGCGGTTCGCAAAACGTCACGGTAACCGTCGTAAACTAGATTCTTAAGTTGAGGAGAAAACGATGGACGAGCAGAAAAGATCATCTGACAAGAGAGAGCAGCAAAAAGGATTCACGTTGATCGAAACGGCGATGGCTCTTTTGGTGATGATGATTGGCGGACTTGGGATTTGCGCGGTCTTCGCTTACGCAATTAAGAACAATACAGGTGCGCGCGATCGTGCAGCGGCACTAGCTGTGGCCCAACAACAGATGGAGACCTATCGAAATCTGCAATTTACCGATCCGGCCCTGACTGCCAATTCACTCAATCCTACACAGGTTACGGTGACGAGTGCCGAGCGAACGTACACAGTTAGGACAGTCATCACCGACACAACCTCGTCGCTGAAGACGATTCAAATCCAGGTCACACCGCAGCTGAGCGATGCGGCGTGGTCAAACGGCACCGTACAAGTCACAGTACAACGATCGACATTCGCCCTTGGTTCATACACTGGCGGTTTGTAAGAAGGATTGATTAGCAATGAATCAAAACCATAAATCGCAACAGGGTTTTTCACTGATCGAATTGATCATCGCGATGACAGTGACCATCGTCATTGCGGGTATCGCGAGTTCGCTCCTCGCGCAATCGTTTCGGCTGAGAGCGCGGGAAGACGTTCGTTCGGACGCTGTTGCCGACGCACAACGCGCGCTCAATATCGTTTCCAGGGAGATCGCTAACTCAGGCTTTGGACTAATCGATAATGGCCTCGTTCCGGGCGACACCAATAGTGGCTCAATTCGTTTCCGAGCGAATCTGAATGCTTACACGCGTGATGCTTATGGTAACTCGGTCTCAGGCGCAAATGGGGTCCTGGATAAGGATGAGGACATCAAGTACACGATGTACAACGACGACGCCGCGAATCGTCACTACCTCGTTCGATACGACTCAATACTTGGAGCAGTAGACCAACGCAACGGCACAACCGTGCTTGCCAACCGATTAGACACCTTTAACCTTCAGTTCTTTGATGGCTCAGGAAACACACTTGATGTAGTAACCAATCCCGATGCTGTCATTAGTTGCTGGAAAGTCAGAATCACGGTCGGCGTAGTTCTCCCGGCTGAAGGCCAACCAGGCTCACCGGGCTATCAACCGCCATCGACAATCAACCTTGTTTCTGACGTTGTATTGAGAAACTCAAGTCAGAACACTTACTAACTCGAAGACGAGATGAGGTACACAACCATGGAATGCCGGAAAGTTAACGTCGAAAACCGTCGTGGTGAAAAGGGTGCGGCGCTTGTCACCAGTATTCTCATTTCAACTCTACTGCTTGCAGTCGCCGGTACAGTGATTCTTACTAGCGGCATGTCAGCGACAACTTCAATCGACGCTACTGCGGAACTGCAATCCTACTATGGTGCGGAAAGTGGACTCGAAGCGGCGTTGAATGCGATTCGCGGTCACGTGGCACCAACTGGTCTTCCCAGCGGTACGAAAATCGGTTTTCGAACCGCGGTGGATCCCAATAAGTCGAATAGGAATAGCGACCATTCCACTCAGGCAAGATTATCTGCCTGGCTGGACTACGGTAACGGCGGTAATGGCGACCGCGTAACCCCTGCTGGCGCCAACTTTTCGTACAGCGTCGTCGTGAGCGATCCGGACGATCCAAACGGAACGAAGCGAGCTGCGGATGCTACGTATGTTCCCAACCGACTCCAGGTTCAATCCGCAGGCTACGGCCCCAGGGGTTCAATCAAACGAATGGAAATGATCGTGCAAAAGAATTCGTTCGACTTTGAGCCCAATGCCATGCTCATGATGAGAGGTTCCGAAGATGGATCGGTAGCGCAAATGACTTTCGACATTGGCGATAGTGCAGCCAAATTTTATACCGGTCACGACAACGCGACGGGTGCCGTAGGGTTACCTGCTTTCGGAGTTACCAATGGAACTGATCTGAGCGTAGCGAACGACGCAATTACCAAAGGCAGCACAGTTGAAGACGTAGAGACTGCGCAAGTTGCGCTAGGCAGTCTCCCAGGTTGGTTACAAGATGCTAACTCTGCTCGTACATTCTTGAATGACATGCAGGCGGTGGCGCGGAGCATGGGTCGCTATTATCCGACTTTCAGTGGGATGGCAGGCAGCGAGGCCGATCCCAAGTTCACTTTCGTCAATGGCAACTGCACGCTTGATGGCGGTGCGGGACTGTTAATCGTCGGTGGTGATCTAATCATGAACGGCAACCCAAATTTCAAGGGGGTGGTCCTCGTTCTTGGTGGCGGATCGATTAATCGAAATGGCGGTGGTAACGGAAACATCTACGGCACGATCTACGTCGCAAAGTTTGCGCGTTCATGGCCTGCTAGCGAAAATGCTCAGCCGCATGGTTTCCAAGCTCCAATATTTAATACTAGCGGCGGCGGCACTGCTGACCTGCGTTATGACTCAGAGTGGGTACAGAAAGCAAAGGACGCGCTCGGAACCATCGTTCGGGATGTTCGTGAATACTGATCCTTGGAGTGCGGTGGCCTGGCACCGCTTTGGTATCGAATCAGCAACTTATTAAAGCGGTGCCAGGCCACCGCACTCCAAGGAGTCGTCCTATTGGTTCGCTGGTCTTTCCTTCCTCCAACTCTGCTTTAGATTCGACTCTACAAATCAAAGGCCCGTTTCCAAAGTACTTGCGCTTCGACTGGCTTGGCAGGAGCGTCGATGCCCATGGCGAGGTTGGCACGGCGGCGCTAGTCACCTTCACCACTCCACGAGGAACAAGCATCGTAAAGGTCGATTCAAGCAGCAAACCTCAAGTTGTTTACGGCGAGGAGCAGTGAAGCTAGGTTTTAGGGTCTGGGTAGTGATGTAGTCAGTACCACAACGCGGTAGCGTGCGGCTCCGTTTTTGGTTGTCATCCCCTGAGCCACACGCTACCGCGTTGTGGTACTGACTACATCGCCACCCCAGACGCCAAGACCCAAGTCCAAAGCCCAAAGACCCAAGTCCTCTAGCATCTGTTAGTATGAGTCGGCGCTTGGACGCATACGTACACTGGTTCAAGTCCGCACCCGAGATGGCAGACATTCTACTCGTCGAAGACAAAGACAGTTTGCGCCGCGTTATGCGTCTAACGCTCGAAAACGCTGGTTACTCAGTAACCGAGAGCGCAGACGCCAGATCCGCATTAAACGAGATCGCCACTACACGTCATCGGCTCGTGTTGACTGACCTACGAATGCCAAATGGGTCGGGGCTGGACGTATTGCGCGCAGCACGAGCAGCGGACGGAGACGTTCCGGTAATCGTGATGACGGCTTTCGGCTCGATCGATGAAGCGGTCCAGGCCATGAAAGACGGCGCTCACGACTTCTTGCAGAAGCCCGTAGATTCCAATCATCTGTTGTTGCTCGTCGAAAGAGCTCTCGAACAAGCCCGGCTTCGTACGGAAAACATCTTGTTGCGCGAAGAGTGGTCACGTCGTTATGGGTTCCCGCGAATCATCGGAGAGTCGGAAGTCATTAAGCGTGCCGTTGGAGAAACGCAACGAGTCGCTCAGACGGAAGCTACTGTTTTATTGCTGGGTGAATCAGGAACTGGCAAGGAGTTGTTTGCCCGGGCTGTCCATCATTTGTCACCCCGACGCGACAAAGCTTTCGTGGCAATCAACTGTGCGGCGATTCCTGAGACGCTGATTGAAAACGAACTCTTTGGACACGAACGCGGCGCATTTACCGGCGCCAACGATCGTCGCCAGGGAAAGTTCGAGCTTGCTTCAGGCGGCACTGTTTTTCTCGACGAGATTGGTGAATTGCCACTTGGGGTACAGGGAAAACTTTTACGCGCAATCGAAGAGAAGGTTGTTGACCGGATCGGCGGACGGGCACCGGTTCCCGTCGATGTAAGAGTGGTTGCGGCAACAAACAAAGATTTAAAGACTGCTGTTGACAAGGGTGAGTTTCGTGGCGACTTGTTTTTCCGCCTGGCAGTCTTTCCGCTCGAGATTCCCCCATTAAGAGATCGGAAGGACGACATCATACTTCTCGCGCGGCATTTCGCAGCGGAGATTGGCCGGGAGTTGCGCGGCCGTGAAGCGGAATTGGATCCAGAAGCAATCGCCGCGATCAGGAAACACCACTGGCCGGGAAACGTTCGCGAACTTGAGAACGCCATCGAGCGAGCATGCATTCTTTCTGACTCACTGATCCTTCAGCCCGGGGATCTTGGCTTCGGTGTGAATAACGACCGCACTGACGAGACACTTCACGACCTCGATCTGTCAGGCACGCTTTCTGATGTAGCTCATCGAGCGCTGGAGCTTGTCGAACGAAAAAAGATCACGGCTTCCCTTGAAGCTAACGCGGAAAACAAGAGTCGCACCGCGGAAGACTTAGGGATCAGTTACAAAACACTCCTGAACAAGATCAAAGACTACGGCCTCTGACGCTCGATGAACGATCCTTCGAAACCCGACGACAATCGCGAACCCAACACTCAGAGGCTAGTTGAGGCTTCTGATCATCTCGAACTTCATGATGACCAAGGCGCCGAACTCATTGCCGGCGAAACTCTCGAGCAAGTTGGTGCTGCATCTGTCGAAGCTCGAGTTGAACAGCAACCGGCAAAGACCCAACCAAGTACTGGTCGATCCGCATTCTTCGTTGGCGCCGGCATCCTAATCAGCCGCATTGTTGGACTGGTTCGTCAACGTATTTTTGCGCACTACTTCGGTAGTTCTGCGGTAGGCGATGCTTTTAGTGCCGCCTTCAGAATTCCCAACTTTCTCCAGAACGTGTTTGGTGAAGGAGCACTTTCCGCATCTTTCATTCCGGTCTACGCAAAACTGCTTGCGCAAGATGATGAGAAAGAAGCCACTCGTGTAGCGAACGCGATTTTTGGTTTGCTCGCACTCATCACCGCCGTGATTGTTTTGATTGGTGTACTGGCAACACCTTACTTCGTAACCGCCATTGCCGCCGGCTTCCAGGACGAACGACGAGAACTCACGATCAAACTAGTGAGAATTCTCTTCCCCGGTGCAGGGCTACTCGTGCTGTCGGCGTGGTGTCTCGGGGTTTTGAATAGTCACCACAAGTTTTTCATGTCGTACACCGCACCTGTGGCCTGGAACCTGGCGATCATTAGTGCACTGGTGTTTTTCGGAAATCAAGTGGACTTGCCACGGCTCGCCGAACTGACCGCCTGGGGCTCCGTTATTGGCAGCGCCCTGCAGTTCAGTGTTCAACTTCCCACGCTGCTTCGCTTAATTCATCGTTTCGCGCCAGTGCTCGATATTGCGAACCCTCACGTCAGGCAAGTGGTACACAACTTCTTTCCAGTGTTCATGAGTCGCGGTGTGGTGCAGATAAGCGCATTTGTCGACGCCTTTCTTGCAAGCTTTCTAGGCCAGGGAGCTGTTGTGGCTTTGACGTACGCACAAAGTCTCTACACTCTTCCGGTTAGTCTTTTTGGAATGTCAGTGTCGGCCGCTGAACTGCCCACGATGGCGCGTGCTTTGGGTTCAGCAGATGTCGTCGCAGAAACACTTCGTCATCGGCTCGATGCCGGTCTTCATCGGATTGCTTTTTTTATTGTTCCGTCGTCGATGGCCTTTCTTGCCTTAGGCGACATCATTGCGGCTGTTCTCTATCAAACGGGGAGATTCACACATTCGGACTCCAACTATGTTTGGGCAATCCTCGCCGGATCATCAGTAGGACTGCTGGCCTCAACACTGGGTCGCCTATATTCCTCGACTTACTACGCGTTGAATGACACAAAGACGCCGCTTCGGTTTGCGATTATTCGCGTGATATTGACGACCGGCCTTGGCTACCTCTGTTCCCTCCCGTTACCTCGCGCCCTGGGCATCGAACCCAAATGGGGAGTTGCCGGTCTGACCGCCTCGGCGGGTATTGCGGGTTGGGTTGAATTTGTCCTCCTTCGACTTTCATTAAACCGGCGCATCGGGAAGACCGGTTTAAGTTCATCGTTTGTTTCGAAGCTCTGGCTTGGGGCTGGGATTGGCGCGGCAGTTGGCTGGGGACTAAAACTACTTTTGGGTCATCGACACCCCTTGATCATGGCTATTGTCGTCCTGGGTGGGTACGGCGTCACTTATTTCGGGGTCACGGCGGCTTTTGGGGTTGGCGAGGCTAAGCGGGTGATCGGGCGGGGGCTGCGTCTAGCGCGTATTTCTCGATAGCGCGCAAAAACCCCAGCAAAAACGACATAGAATATTTTTTCTGATTTTTCTGGAAGGCTTTGTTCATTAGTTCTTTTACTTGAGTATCCTGGAAAGATGAACAGTTGGTGCAGCGGCAGGCAAGGCTCGGGGGGAGCCGGTCTCTGGACCGGCTTTTTGGCGTTCAGTCTCCGATAAGCTTTAGGCTCTTGCAAAAAACAGAACAAGTTGGGAAGGGCGGTTTACCCCCGCTGGCCCCTAATTAAGAGCTACATCGAGGTTGTTTTTAGCCAGACCAGCGGGGGTAAACCGCCCTTCCCAACTTGTTCTGTTTTTCAATCCCTTTTCCGCTGGTCCTGACTTTTTTTAGAGGCGCTTTCGCTTGTCGTAAGCCATCGTCATTGACCGCGCAATTCCCTCCTCCTTATCATCGACGTCGTGCAACCCGTTATTTTCACCGAACAGATCCGAGAGATCGATCGTCTGACTGTCGAGAACTATCACACTCCTTCCTTGCTGCTCATGGAAGCAGCCGCGAACGCCTGCATCAACGCTATTCAGTTGCACTTTGGTGACGACTTAAACGAAACAAAAGCTCTTGTCCTTTGCGGCAAAGGAAACAACGGTGGTGATGGCGCCGCTATCGCTCGCGGGCTTGCCTCACGAGGAGTGCATTGTGATGTCATCCTATTCGGGAAGTTGTCGGAAACAATTGGTGATGCCCGAACCAATCTTGAAGCCGTAAATAAACTGTCGGGATTTACGGCGGGCTCGGCGGATTCTCCCGCGCCACTGACCTTTGCTGAGTGCGACGGGATTGGATCCTGGGAACAACTCGCCAGGCCGCGTAAGACTTACGACGTTATCGTTGATGCTTTATTCGGCACTGGATTGACCCGACCACTCGATGGTGTGTTTCTAAAGGTCATTGATCACCTTGCAATGCTGAGACGTGCTCGTGAACGAGCTTCAGGCGCGCGGCCACTCGTTCTCTCAGTCGACATTCCCTCAGGTCTAAACGCTGATCAGTCAAACCCAATCGGCACCGCGGTCCAGGCCGACATCACAGTTACCTTCACTGCTCCGAAGACGGCAAACGTTTTGCCGCCCGCGTCAGAATTCTGTGGCGACTTGATCGTCGCAGACATCGGCTCGCCGCAGTCTTTGCTCGACGCCGCAAAGCCATGGCTTTTTGTGACTGAAGAGGATGACGCGCGTCGTTGGTTGGTTTCCACTCGTTACACGCCCGAGTCGTATAAAAACACTCACGGCCACGTCTTAGTTGTAGCAGGTTCGAGAGGCTTTACTGGAGCAGCAGCTCTGAGCGGAAACGCGGCGATGAGGTCAGGGGCCGGACTCGTTACAGTTGCGACGCCTGCGTCTGCCCAGTCGGCAGTTGCGATGCGTCTGATGCCCGAAGTCATGACAACGGCCCTCGCGGAAACTGACCGTGGAGTTGTCAGCGACGATGCTATTGCACATTTTCTTCAACTGTCTTCCAAAGCGACGGTGGTAGCAGTCGGACCCGGGCTCACTTCAGACGACGAACGCACGCGCAAGTTTGTCCGTTCAATTGTGGAAAGACGATCACAGCCAACGGTGATCGATGCCGATGGGTTGAATTGCCTCGCACCGTGGCCTGAAAACTTGAGCGGCTCGGAACAGCATCCCTTGATTCTGACTCCACACCCGGGCGAGATGTTGAGGTTGATCGGAGCCGACAACAAATCGGCACTCGCTGGACGTGTGGCCGCCGCGCGCGAGTTTGCTATGGCTCACAAACTAATCCTGGTGCTGAAAGGTTCCAGATCGTTGGTTGCGTCTCCAGACGGTCGAGTCTTTGTTAATCCCACAGGCAATGCGGGACTCGGCACGGCCGGCGCCGGCGATACACTCACCGGTTTGATCGCCGGATTTCTCTCGCAGGCGTTTGCCGGGTCCAAAGAGAATGCGAGCGCACTCGACGCTACGATTGCGGCGCTGTATGTAGGAGGGCTCGCCGGTGACTTTGCTGCTCGCGCCCTTGGGATGCGCACAATGGTCGCGTCGGACATCCGAGAACACTTTGGCGAAGCAATTCGCTTTTTGGACGGCCATGGAGAACAACCGTAATCGATGTCGACTTCACACCTGCCGCTTGGCGAATTCAAGAGCGAATCCCAGGAACAAACCTTCAACTTCGGTCATCAGGTTGGCGTCAGACTTGAAGGCGGGGAAATACTTTTGCTCAGCGGACCACTTGGCGCGGGCAAAACGATTTTTGTAAAAGGAATTTGTGCAGCGCTTGGCATCGATGAGGAAGACGTCACCAGTCCTTCCTTCACGTTGGTGAACCCGCACTCGGGACGGCTTCAACTTTACCACTTGGATTTGTACCGCCTGGATGAAGGCGCGAGCGCCGCACACGCGGTTGATCTCGATGATCTACTTGCTGATGAGAAGGCTGTGATTATTATCGAGTGGGCAGAAAGAATGGGCTCGTATCCGCTACCGGACAATGTTTGGCGTGTGACGATTTCTGGCGACGGCGACGACCCCCGCCTAATAGTGATCAGCCGAACCCTTCAATGACGCCTTTGAGCTGATGGAGCGCTCTTCCGAGACCGCAGGCGTCCTCGCCTGCCCCGCCACACTAGGACGCTCTACCCAGGACGCATGCAGGCGAGGACGCCTGCGGTCCCAGAAGAGCGCGTCCGTCAGCCCAAAGGCGTCACTAAAGGGTTCCGGGTGTTCGACCTCGGCCTGTTTGACTGAAGTTAGTGCTATCATCGCCCAAAGTTTAAGAACCGGAGAAACATATGCCATACCCTGAAATGATGATCCGACCGATGCGTGAAGACTTAACGCGACTCGGGGTGGAAGAACTAAGAACCCCGGAAGCTGTGGACGAAACCGTCACAAACAGCAAAGGGACATTGATGGTGGTAGTGAATTCGATCTGTGGATGTGCTGCGGGAAGAGCGCGGCCGGGAGTTGCACTCGCTCTTCAAAACGAAGTCAAACCAGACAAGGTAGCGACCGTGTTTGCAGGTGCTGATATCGAGGCGACTGAACGCGCGCGCAGCTATTTCACAGGCTACGGACCGTCATCGCCTTCGATTGCGATTCTAAAGGACGGCCAATTGGTTTACATGCTTGAGCGCTATCAGATTGAAGGCCGCGACGCCACGCAGATAGCCGGTGAATTGACGAAGGCGTTTGACGAATACTGTAAAAACTGAGCTTTGTGCTTGGAGCTTAGTGCACAAACCAACCAAGAACAAAGCACTAAGCTCTAAGCTCCAATCATGAAGACTTCGCAAAAGCTTTCATCAGGTCAGAATGCAACAGAACCACATCCGGTGACTGCTGCAACGCGAGAAAGTAATTCTTCTGAAACTCACTTCCGGATTCGGACGGTGTTAGCAACGTCCTGGCGCGAGCGATCAACGCCTCAGCATCTTCGTCAGTAGTCGGATGATCTGGATCGCGCGTGTCCAGCGCCTCGTCCATTTGGACAATCAATTCTGACAATCTGTGCAACCAGTCAAACCACGGGTCCTTTAAAACCAGTTGCAAAAACTCATAGCTGTTACCAATCTTCCCGCGCGCGCGTTCGTAACCCACGCGCTCCTGGTCGAGCAGCATTTTGTGCAAACGAAGCAGACCTTGTCGTAGGTGCTTTACAGATTCGCGAGTCACGTCTGAGATAGAATCGGCCATACCCTGTGCTCCTTACCCTTCCAGATCTTTTAATGCCTGATCAGCGTCAATGATGTTTCGATGAAACGCCGTCGCAGGGGCTTTCAAATTGTAAACTCTTATGCGTTGATTTAGTTCATCGACACAGTCACAAAACTCTTTCAGCGCCCGCTGCCAGTTTGAATTACCCTGATCGTTCGGCCGCCAGTATAGCTCCCGTGCTCGACGCAATATCGTGTGGGCCTGTTTGAACGACGAGTCGATATCTTTACGCTCCCCAATC
>Ga0207648_10002346_pt1 | contig 20417 bp, 18 predicted proteins | sample KBSMisM32_FD_184310 | JGI IMG/M metagenome (GOLD analysis project Ga0207648, IMG submission 184310) | Miscanthus rhizosphere microbial communities from Kellogg Biological Station, Michigan, USA - KBS Miscanthus M3-2 (SPAdes) (version 2) | ecosystem: Host-associated > Plants > Roots >...
AATGGCCGGCACGACGGCGCCGACGCCATAGTCGACTGGCGCTGTGAGCCGAAGCATCCCGGACGGCTCTGCGGATGTTTCGGCCAGTTCGTCGAAGGCATCTTCTGCCTCGCGCAGGATCATCGCGCAACGCAGGTAGAAGGCGTGCCCCGCTTCGGTGGCCCGCACCTTGCGCGTGGTGCGCACCAGCAGCGAGGTGCGGAACTCGCTCTCGAGCCGGGCAACCTGCTGGCTGACCACGGCCTTGGTGATGCCCAGGCGCTCCGCCGCCGCAGTGAACGAACCGGTTTCCACCACGGCCACGAAGTAGGCCAGCCGCCTCAGGTTGCCCAGTCCTCCCAGGCCGGCTTCATTCGAATTGTATGTTTTAAGCATACATTGTGTTTACCAGGTATGTATTTGAGAGTCAATTGACCCGGCCTACCATCGGCGCCAAGCAACGAAGCGACCCCATGGACACGACCCTGAACTACCTGTACGACCCGCTGTGCGGCTGGTGCTATGGCGCCACGCCCGCTGTCGCCGGCTTGCTGGCGGTGTCCGGCGTCACCATCGAACTGCTGCCGACGGGCCTTTTTTCTTCTGACGGTGCGAGGCCGATGGACGATGACTTCGCGGCGTATGCCTGGTCGAACGACCAGCGCATCGAGCGCCTGACCGGGCAACGCTTCACCGAGCACTATCGCCATCGAGTTCTCGGTGATCGCCAGCAGCTTTTCGACAGCGGCCCCGCGACGGTGGCGCTGACTGCCGTGTCGTTGACCGCACCAACCAGAGAACTGGATGCCCTCAAGGCCGTCCAGCGTGCGCGCTACGTGGAAGGCGGCGATGTGACGTCGCTGGCGACCTTGGCCGGTCTGCTGGAGGCGCTCGATCTCAAAGAGGCCGCCGCGAGGTTGACGCACCCTGATGCGGATCTGCTCGTCGCGAACCGCGCCCGCATCGGCCGAGCCAGAGCGTTGATGCAGGAGTTCGGCGCTCGCGGCGTGCCGACCTTGATTGCCGAGTGCGGCGCGAAGCGCTGGATGCTGAACGCGGCGGCTGCCTATTCCAACCCGCAGGCATTGATCAGCCAGCTGGAAGCGGCTTGAGTCGCGCCCGCGCCTGTCACCCCGCCTGTCCCGGCACCCCTTTCATTCAACATCAACTCGGTAGAAGGAACACCGCATGACAACGCGAAGAGACGTGATCAAGACTGTAGCCGCCGCGGGTGTCGCGACGGCCGTCCTAGGAGTGAAAACCGCCATGGCTGCAAATACCCCCCTGACCTGGAAGCATTTCCCCGCCGGCGAGCACGGATTCTTTCGTGCCCCGGTGCTGATTTCCGGCGCGAGCGAGGCCGTCCTGATCGATGGCGGCTTCACGCTTCCCGACGGCAAAGCGCTCGTCGAGGCCGTCAAGGCCAGCGGCAAGACGCTCACGACCATCTACGTCAGCCAGAGCGATCCCGACTACTACTTCAGTCTGGCGCCCATCAAGGCGGCGTTTCCCGGGGCCAAGGTGATCGCCGCACCAGCCACGATCGCGGCCATCAAGGGCAACGTGGAAAAGAAGCTGGCCACCTGGGGCCCTCAGCTCAAGGAGAACGGTCCGCAGGCCGTCGCCGACATCGTGATGCCCGACGCCTTCGAGGGCCGGGCACTCACCCTGGAAGGCCAGGCCATCGAGATCATGGATGCCGATGGTCTTGCGAATCGCCGCTACATCTGGGTGCCTTCGCTCAATGCCATCTTCGGCGGTGTGCTGCTGTTTTCCGGCGTTCACGTGTGGACCGCCGACACGCAGGGCGCCGAAGGCCGCGCGGCTTGGGTGAAGACGCTTGACGCGATGCTTGCGCGCAAGCCTGCCGTGGTCGTCCCAGGCCACATGGCGCCCGGTGCTGCGACAGATGCAACGGCAATTCGCTACACCCGCGACTACCTCGCGGCGTTCGAGGAAGAACTGGCGAAGGCCGCAGACAGCGCCGCCCTCATCGCCGCGATGACCAAGCGTTATCCGAGCGCCGGCATGGGCGTGGCGCTGCAGATCGGCGCCAAGGTCGCCAAGGGCGAGATGAAGTGGGGTTGAGGCGGTGACGACGAACGTCGATGGCGGCGACCCCAGTCATCGGCGTAGTCGAACTCGAACGATGACGAGAAGGTGGCGCGACTGGGTTCGGGTCTCGCCGAGCTCGGACCCGCGGCTCGTCGACTGCGTTGGATGCGTTGACGCGCCACGTTTTCTCGCGGCCGGGGATGGTTTGGCAGGCCATGCCCTACCGAGGCGCCGTCTGCAGCAGCTCGGCAACTTCCCTCTTCCAGAATCTTTCGAAGTAGGCCGTCGCGTGACCGGCTGTCTGATCGCTCGCAGGTATCAGGAACGTTCGACCACGCGTCACCCGCTTGATCTCGCGCTCGAGAATTCCAAGCTCCGCAGGATTGCGCTCGTCATCGGCTGAGTTGATCGCCAACAGTTCGGCTCGGATCCTCTCCAGGCCCGCAGTCGCGTTGTAATCGCGCGAGGATTCGTATTGATAGAGAACATCGTTGGCGTCAGCGGAGAAGGGGGCTGCCAGCCGCTGGTTGACGATGCCATCGGCCCGTTGGCGCGTAGGTGCAGCCTTCTGCAGCGCCAGATTGCCACCCAAGGTGGCAATGCCGTAGAACACTGAGGCGAATTGAGCGCTGGGAAGCGGCTTCGCGTAATTGCCATTCATCCATTCCGGATCCTTTCGGATGGTGTCGATGACAAGCCGCCGCAGCATCCAGTTCCGACCCGACATCTCGGTGGGAAGCGAAGCCATCGGGACTGCAATGTCCATCAGGTCTGGATACTTCTGGGCGAGTATCCATGTCTCCATGCCACCCATCGAGAAGCCCACGACGGCTCTCAGATGACGGATGCCAAGGTGCTCGGTCACCAGCCGGTACTGGGCATCCACCATGTCCTCGTACGTGTACTTCGGGAAGCCGGCGCGCAGACCGTCGGATGGCTTGCTCGACTTGCCGTGGCCGATCGCGTCCGCCAGGATGACGTAATAGCGGCTGGCGTCGAACGGCTGCCCGGCACCGAACAACTCGCCGCCAAAATCAGGCCCGAGCATGCTCGCTCCGGATTGCGTGGTGCCGTGCAATATGAGCACGGGTTCGCCCGTCGGGGCGCCGATCGTCGTGTAGTGAATCAGTAGTTCGGGAATCACTTCGCCAGATCGGAACCGGAAATCGCGGATGGTCCAGTCACCCTCTTTCGGCGTTGGAAACGCCGCGGCGTTGCCGGCAATGGCTGTGATGCTCATTGCAGCGGCCCAGACCGCTCGCAGAACATATCGGCTGATCTTCTTCATGTCTCTCCTCTTTGTGACCGCGAGCTCTCTGCTTCCGGCAACGACGTCGAGGGACTGGGCAAAGCCGCCATCGGCACACCTTCGACGAAGGCGCTGACGTCGCGGGACTCGGACGCCGCAAAGTGCTGCGCACCAGTCTAGGTGCCACCCCCGCGCGCGCTCTGTTCTGACGTGGACAAGTTGTGGTTCCACTGCAGACAAGTACTCCAGGTTCGACGATGAACGTCTCAAGTGCGATGGCTTCGTCGCAGGCTGGCTCGAGGCAGACGCCGAAGTCGCCAACGCGCACTTCGGATTGACTCACAGCGTATTTCCAACGAAGTCGCTTGGGCCGCAACCGCTTGTTCACGACGATGCCTCCCAACGACCCGAACAGCATCTTCTGTGCAGGGTCGATGCACAAACGGAGACCTGACGTTGGACAAGCAAATCGTCGACTACATCGTCGTCGGAGCCGGCTCGGCCGGTTGCGTGATCGCACACCGCCTCGTCAAAGCCGGCTGCTCGGTGCTGTTGCTCGAGGCCGGTCCGACGGATGCCGTCAAGTTCGTCAAGATGCCCGCGACCTTCGTCCGCGTGATCGGCACCGAGCGTTCCTGGGTCTACGAGACCACGCCGCAGCCGCATGCCAATGGCCGCAAGATGTACGTGCCTCAGGGCCGCATGAGCGGCGGCGGCAGTTCACTCAACGCGATGGTCTATATCCGCGGCGCGGCTGCCGACTACGACGCGTGGGCCGAAGCGGGCTGCACGGGCTGGTCGTGGAAAGACGTGCTGCCGATGTTCAGGCGCGCCGAAAGCAACATGCGCTTCTCCGGCGAGATGCATGGCACCGAGGGGCCGCTGCGCGTCAGTGACACGAAGTTCCGCCATCCCCTGAGCCTGGCCTTCCTCAAGGCCGCCCAGGAAGCGGGCCTGCCCTACAACGACGATTTCAACAGCGGTCGCCAGGAAGGGGTGGGCTTCTACCAGACCACGACCATCGACGGCACGCGGGGCAGCACTGCGGCGACCTACCTCGCGGCCGTGCAAGGTGACCCGAAGCTCACACTGGTCAACGGTGCGCACGTGCTGCGCGTGACGATGGAAGGCGGCCAGGCGACCGGTGTCGAGTACCGACTGGGCGACGGCACGACGAAGCGTGCGACGGCGAACCGCGAGGTCGTTCTGAGCGCAGGGGCCTTGGCCAGCCCCAAGCTGTTGCAGGTCTCCGGCATCGGCCCGGCGGAACACCTGCGGCGGATCGGCGTGCCAGTGCAGCACGACCTGCCGGGCGTCGGAGAGAACTTCCACGACCACCTCGAAATCATTGTCCACGGCCGCTGCCGCGAACCGATCAGCCTGCTCGGCCAGGACAAGGGCCTCACCGCACTGAAGCACGGGCTCCAGTGGGAATTGTTCAAGACCGGATTGCTCACTTCCAACGTCGTCGAGAGCGGCGGCTTCGTCGACACGACAGGCAGTGGTCGGCCGGACATCCAGTTTCACGTGCTCCCGGTGCTGGTCGGCGATGTCGACCGGCCGATGCCGGAGGTGCATGGCATCTCGATCGACCCGTGCTTTCTGCGGCCGAAGTCGAGGGGGCGCGTGCGAGCGAAGAGTGCCGACGCGATGGCGCAGGCGGAGTTCGACGGCGGCTTCCTCAGTGCACAGGAAGACGTCGACACGCTCGTGCGCGGCTTGAAGCTCTCGCGCCGGATTCTTCGCATGCCATCGCTGAACAAGGTCATCGCGGAAGAGCTTTATCCCGGCCCGAACGAGCACATGCCCGATGCCGAACTCGAGCAATTCGTGCGGCAGTACGCCAAGACGGTGTACCACCCCGTGGGCACCTGCCGCATGGGCACCGACGCGATGGCTGTCGTCGACCCGCAGCTGCGCGTGCATGGCATCGGCCGGCTGCGCGTATGCGATGCCTCCGTGATGCCGACGATCTGCAGCGGCAACACCAACGCCCCCACCATCATGATCGCCGAGCGCGGTGCCGAGCTGATGCTCGCGCGCTGACGGCGGCGGTGTCCTTCAACAACCCACCACCCACCACCGCCACATGAACACCCAAGACCTTACTCAGCAGGAACTGGCACGCCTGAGCTTCCTGTCGCGGCGCAGCCGCGGCAACTTCATCGATGGCGCATTCCGCGAGGCCCACGCCAGCAAGCGCATCGAGGTGGTTGATCCGGCCTCCGAGATGGTCGTGGCCGAGACGCCCGACAGCGATGCGGAGGACGTGAATGCCGCTGTCGCATCCGCTCGCCGCGCGTTGGAGGACTCCGCCTGGTCGCGCATGCGGCCGGCCGACCGCGAACGCATCCTTTTCCGCCTGTCGCAATTGATCGAAGAACATGGCGACGAGCTCAGCGCGATGGAGACCTTGCAGGGCGGCAAGCTGCAGGGCGTGGCGCGGATGATCGACGTCGGCTTCTCGGCCGAGTTCGTGCGCTACATGGCCGGCTGGGCCACCAAGCTCGAGGGCAGCACGCTGCAGAACTCGATCCCGTTTCCGCCCGGCGCCCGGTATCACACCTACACGCAGCGCGAGCCTGTCGGTGTCGTGGCAGCGGTCGTGCCGTGGAACTTTCCGCTCGCCATCGCGCTGTGGAAGATCGCGCCGGCGCTGGCCGCGGGCTGCACGGTCGTCGTCAAGCCCTCGCCCGAGACGCCGCTGACCGCGCTTCGCCTGGCCGCGCTGGCGATGGACGCCGGCCTGCCGGCCGGCGTGCTGAATGTCGTGTGCGGCGGCGGCGGCACAGGTGCGGCGCTGTGTGCGCACCCGGGCATCGACAAGATCAGCTTCACCGGCTCCACGCCCACGGGACGCGCCATCGGTCACGCCGCGGTGGACCACATGACCCGGTTCACGCTGGAACTCGGCGGCAAGTCGCCGATGATCGTGTTGCCCGATGCCGACCCGGCCGCCGCGGCCGTGGGCGCTGCGATGGGCATCTTCTTCAATCAAGGGCAGGTCTGCGCCGCCAGCTCGCTGCTGTACGTCCACCGCAGCCTGTTCGACAAGGTCGTGCACGACGTGGCACGGCTGGCAGAGGGCATGCGCATCGGCTCGGGTTTCGACCCCGCGTCGGAGCTCGGCCCCCTGGTCTCGCGCCGGCATTTCGACCGCGTGATGGGCTTCCTCGACGGTGCACGCATCGCGGGCGCCACCGCGCTGACCGGCGGGAAGCGCGCACGCGATGCCGGCTGCTTCGTCCAGCCCACCGTGCTGGTCGATGTGAACCCCACGATGCAGATCGTGCGCGAGGAAGTCTTCGGCCCGGTGCTCGCGGCGATGCCCTTCGACGACGTCGACGACGTGATCCGGCAAACGAACGCCTCGCCCTTCGGGCTCACGGCGAGTGTCTGGTCGAACAACTTGTCGGCCGTGCACCGCATCGTGCCGCGGCTGAAGGCCGGCACCGTGTGGGTCAACACCCACAACATGCTCGACGCCAATCTGCCGTTCGGTGGCTACAAGCAGAGCGGCATGGGCCGCGATCTGGGCCGTGCGGCTGTCGAGTCCTATACCGAAGTGAAGAGCGTCTGCATGTCGGTCTGACGCACCGACGATTTCAAAAACAATCAGGAGACAAGATGAGCAAGTTTGGAATGCCCGCCGCGGCTGCGGCGATGGCACTGGCCTGTGTCGTGCCTGCCGCCCAGGCAAGCGAGGGAGGTGGGTCGAGCTACCCCGGAGGCGTGGAGAACTTTCTGACCGGTGCGGCGCCGCCGCCGGGCTTCTATGTGCTGGAGTACGGCAACATCTACCGCGCCGACAAGCTCAAGGATGACAGTGGCGATGACGTGCCGCTGCCGGTGTTCAAGGTGGCGGCCAATGTGGTCTCCACGCGCTTCGTCTGGTCCTCGCCGATCACACTGGCGGGCGGCAACGTGATGCTGCATGCGATCGTCCCGCTGGTGGACCTGAAGGTCGAGGTGCCGGGCTTGTCGCAACGCAAGACCGGCCTGGCCGACATCACGTTCGGTCCGGGGCTGGCGTTCCACCACTCGCCGAACCTGCACAGCGTGGTCGGCTTCGATCTCGTCGCACCGGTCGGCCGCTACGCCAAGCGCGACCTCACCAACATCGGCCGCAACTACTGGTCGCTCCAACCGCTGTACACGGTGAGCTACCTCGACGCGGCCGGCTTCAACGGCGACTTCAAGCTGACCTTCAATTTCAACCGACGCAACAAGGACACCGACTACCGCTCTGGAAACGAGGTCTACCTCGACTTCTGCGCCGGTTGGGGCCTGGCAAACGGTTGGGTGATCGGCGCGGGCGGTTTCGCGATGCGCCAGCTCTCCGAAGACACCCAGGCCGGTGCCACGCTGCCCGCCAGCAAGGGCAGCGCATTCGCGATCGGCCCATCGCTGAAGTACGACAACGGCAAGGGTTGGTTCATCACCGCCAAGTGGCAGCGCGAGATGTCGGTGCGCAATCGGCCCGAAGGCAGTGCGCTGTGGATCAAGACGATCCTGCCGTTCTAAAACCTGGAGACCCATCATGAAGATCACATTGCAACGCATCGTCGCCGCCGCCGCTTTGCTGGCCAGCGGCGCCGTAATGGCGCAAGCCAAGCCCGTCTGCGGGCTCAACAACGGGAAGGCCGCCAGCGGTGAGCCGATCGCGCTCGGCGCCGTCGTCGGCAAGACCGGGCCGGATGACTTCAGCGCCTCGGCGCTGGCTTCGCAAGCCTATTTCAAGTGCGTCAACGCCAACGGCGGCATCAATGGCCGGCCGGTCGAACTCACGATCGTCGACGACCAGTGGAATCCGGAGGTCGCCGCCCAGGCGGCCGCCAAGCTGGTGAAGGACCGCAAGGTCCTCGCGATGGTGGGCAGCTCGAGCTTCGTCGAGTGCGGCGTCAACGCGAAGTTGTACGCGCAGGAAGACGTGATGGTCATCGCCGGCGTCGGCGTTCCGCGCGAGTGCTTCTTCGCGAAGAACTACGTGCCGGTGAATGCCGGCCCGCGTGTCTCGGCCACGGTGGTGGCCATGTACGCGGCGCAGGCCTACAAGGCGAAGAAGATGGTCTGCGTGATCCCCAACATCCCGAGCCTGGGCAACTGGGCCTGTGACGGGGCGAAGGACTGGGGCAAGGCCAACGGCGTGGACGTGGACGTGCTTGCCATCGATCCGGGCTCGCCCGACGCGACCTCGACGATGCTGCAGGCGGCCGCGAAGAAGCCGGACGCGATCATCCTGAACGTGCCCAAGGGCATCATGGTGCCGATGCTGGCGGCGGCCGAGCAGCAGGGCCTGGCGAAGAAGATCCACTTCGTCTCCAGCACGCCGGCCTACAACTTCGACGTGCCCAAGGCGATCGGTGCGGCCTGGAACGGCAACTTCGACATCCACCTCGAGTTCATGCCGGTGGAGTCGGCCGGCGCGGACAACCTCAACTGGAAGGCGACGATGGAAGCCTTCGGCAGCAAGAGCGATCCGCGCGACTCGTTTGCGCAGGCCGGCTACCTCGCCGCACGCATCGTGACCGAGGCACTGCTGAAGATGGATCCGAAGAAGATCGACCGCGCCAGCGTCAGCGCCGCGCTGCGCAACGTCAAGGGCTTCAAGAGCGACATCTTGTGCCGGCAGTTTTATGTGGGCGACGGTGCGCGTCACAACGCCAACAGCAGCGGCCCGATCTCGCAGGTCAGCGGCAACGGCTTCAAGCAGGTCAGCAACGGCTGTCTGATGGCCGCCGATCCCGAACTGAGCGACCTGCGCGAGCAGGAGAAGAAGTTCGGGCTCTGATCCTCGACCGAGCTGCTGAAATGAAACCCCCGACCTCACGTCGTTCGCTGCCCCGGGGAGCGCTCAGTACCTTCGAAACGGCCGGGCGGTACTGAGATGCCCGATCTGTTGCCTTTCTTGATCTCGGGGTTGGGCGTCGGCGCGGTCTATGCGCTGTCGGGCGTCGGGCTGGTCGTGCTGTACCGCTCGTCGGGGGTGCTGAACTTCGCGTTCGGCGCGCTCGGCGCAGTGGCCGCCTACGTCGCCTGGTCGGCGCTGGACCACGACTGGCCGTTGGCGCTGGCGGCACTGGCTGCGGTGGTGACCTCGGTTGCCATCTCGCTGACCTATGGCCGCTTGCTCGCACCGCGCCTCGCCGAGCGTGAGTCCACGGTGCGCTCGATCGGCACCTTGGGTCTGGCGCTCGTCGTGCTCGGGTTCACCGAATGGTTCTGGGGTGAGCAGCCGCGCCGGCTCGTGCTGCCCACCGACGCAGGGGCGATCGAGTTCGCCGACGTGCGGCTCACCTATACCCGCGTTCTCGGCCTCGCGGCCGCGGTGTCGATGATGGCCGCGGTGGGCCTGCTGCTGGCACGCACGCGCATCGGCCTGGCGATGCGGGCGCTGGCCGATCAGCGGGCCTTAAGTTCCATCCTGGGCATCCGCGTGCTCCAGGTGGATACCGCGGCCTGGGTCATCTCGGGTGCCTTCGCCGGCGTGTGTGGGCTCCTGCTCGCCAACATCGTGCGCCTGCAGGCGACGGTGCTGACCTTCCTCGTCATTCCGGCCTTCGCCGCAGCAATCATCGGCCGCCTGTCGTCGCTTCCAGTCACCGTGGCTGCGGGCTTGATCATCGGCATGCTCGAGGCAGTGGCCGTGCTCGTGCCCGGCCTCGCGCCATTTCGCAGTGCCACTCCATTTGTCATTGCGCTGCTGGCCATCGTGCTGTGGCGCGATGCTTCCCGAAAAGCATGACTCCCGATTCGATCCGACGCGAGCGGCGTGCCGCCCGCCTGGCCCTGCTGCGCATGGTGTTCGTCGTGCTGGCCCTCGGCGCGCTGGTGCCCTGGCTGGCCAACGCGTACTGGATCAAGACCTTGACCTCGTCGCTGGCGCTGGCCATCGCGGCCGCCGGCGTTGCGCTGCTGTATGGCCAGCTTGGCCTGGTGAGCCTGTGCCAGTACTCCCTTCTGGGCGTTGGCGGATGGGTCGCGTTGCGCGTCGGTCATGGGCTGCACTGGCCGTTCGAGGCCTGCGTGGTCGCCGGCGGGCTGTCGGCGGGCGTGGTGGGCATGCTGGCCGGTCTGCCGGCCTTGCGCATGAAAGGGCTGTACCTGGCTCTGGTGACCTTGATGCTGGCGGGGGGCTTCCAGGTCGTGATCAGCGCGACCGGATTTCCCGATGGTGGCGCCGGCTTCCTCGGGCGCATCAGCGGCAGCGAACGGCTGATGTTGCCCCGACCGGCCCTCGCGCAGGGCGAGGGCGCGTACTTCGCCTACGTCGCCGCCTGGCTCGCCGCGATGCTGGCGCTGTTGGAGCTGCACCGACGCACGCGGGCCGGCCGCTCGTGGGCGCTGATCCGCCGCGGCGAAGCGGTGGCCGAGGGCGCGGGGGTCAACGTGCTGCTGTACCAGACCTGGGCCTTCGGCCTCGCCGGCGTATGCGCCGGCGTCGCGGGCGCGTTGCTGTCCGGCGCCGTGGGCCAGCTCGACGGCCGTGCGTTCGCCGCCAGCGAGTCGGTGATGCTGTTCGCGCTGTCGCTGATCGGAGGCGCCTACTACTGGGCCGGCGCGCTTGTCGCCGGCCTGCTGTTGCGCGCCGTGCCCTCACTGCTGGTCGACCTCGGTGTCAACGGCTACCTGGCCATGGTGTTCTTCGGCGCCGCGCTGCTGCACGCGTTGATCACCGCACCGCGCGGACTGGCCGGCCAGTGGCTCGCTGCATTCCAGCGCCGTGCGGCAAAGGGGCGGGCATGATCGAGATCCGCGGCCTCACTGTGGCCTTCGGCGCCGTCGTCGCGATCGATGCGCTCGACGCAGTACTCCACGCCCCGGTGTGCGGACTGATCGGCCCGAACGGCGCAGGCAAGACCACGCTCGTCAACTTGCTCAGCGGCTTCGTGCAGGCCAAGGCAGGCGAGGTGCGCGTGGACGAGACGGCCTTGCTCGGCATGAACACCGCTCGCCGCGCGCGCTTCGGCCTGCGCCGCTCGTTCCAGACGGAGCAGGTCGTGGAGGACCTGAGCGTCTGGGACAACGTCCAGTCCATGCTCGACCATGTGCCGAATCGTCACCGACCGGCTGACGCGCAGGTGCACCGGGCGCTCGAGCACGCCGGCCTGCTCGATTGCGCTGCGGTGCCGGGTGCCGAGCTCGACCTGTTCCGGCGCCGCATGGTCGAAGTTGCCAAGGCACTGGTTGGCGAGCCGCGACTGATCCTGTTCGATGAGCCGGGCGCGGGACTCGACGAACGCGAATCGCGCGTGCTGCGCGACGCGATCGCGGCGATCCCCGATGCTTTCGGCGCCCAGGTGCTGCTGATTGATCACGACGTCGATCTGATCGCCGCCATCTGTACCCAGACGCTGGTCCTGGACTTCGGTCGCCGGTTGGCGCTGGGCGACACGCGCGCGGTGCTCGACGACCCGGTCGTGCGCCGCGCCTACCTCGGCGCCTGACCCTTCACGAAACGCCATGCTCGAAGTTCGCCAACTTTATGTCTCACGCGGCGGCAAGGCCGTCGTTCACGGCTTCGACCTCGACGTTGCGGCCGGAGAGATCGTCGCGCTGCTCGGGCCGAACGGTGCCGGCAAGTCGAGCATCGTGCTCGCGCTGGCCGGGGCCATTGCGCGCGGGCAGGGCCGCGTCAGCGTCAACGGCGTCGCGCTCGAAGGCCTCGCGCCCGACGCGGTGCGCCGCACCGGGCTGGCCATCGTGCCCGAGGGTCACCATCTGCTCGGCAGCTTGTCGGTGCACGACAACCTGCGGGCCGCCGCGATGGTCCTGCCAAGCGCCGAGGTCGAGCCGGCCATCGCGCGCGTGCTGAAGATCTTTCCGGAACTCGAAGCCAAGCTCGCGCAGTTGGGGCGCTCGTTGTCCGGGGGGCAGAAGCAGATGGTCTGCATGGCACAGGCCCTGCTCGCGCGACCCAAGGTGTTGGTGGTCGACGAGTTGTCGCTCGGCCTCGCACCGCTGGTCGTGCGGCGCCTCGCCGATGTGATACGGCAGGCGGCCGACGACGGGGTCGGTGTGCTGCTGATCGAGCAGTTCACCACGCTCGCGCTGTCACTCGCGAGCCGGGCGTGTGTGCTGCAGCGCGGGCGGACGGTGTGGTCGGGGGCAGCGCAGACCCTGCGTGAGGAGCCAGAGATCCTGCACAGCAGCTACCTCGCTTGAAGCAAGGCGAGGGTGCAAGCGAACACAACAATGCAAGGACACGTGGTGCACAAATCGACCCGTACCCCGCACTCTGATGCGCATCGCCGCGTGGCCGGCGGGGAACTGATCGGTTCGCGTGAAGCCAACGGCACGCATGCCTGGCGTGGCATCCGCTACGCACAGCCGCCCACGGGTGCGCTGCGCTGGCGCGCACCGCAGCCGGTGCCCGCGTGGAATGGCGTGTTCCACGCCCTGGACCATGGGCCGATGGCCCCGCAGTTCGCAGGCCTGCTCGCGCCGGTGCCGGCCAAGCTGCACGGCCGCATCGTCGGCGATGAGGACTGCCTCTCGCTGAATATCTTCGCGCCCGCCTGGACTCCCGACGCGGTGCCCGCCGAGGGTCAGCGCCGTCCCGTCATGGTGTGGATTCACGGCGGCGGCAATGCGGTGGGGACCTCGGCCAGCTACGACGCCGCGCGCAACTATGCAGCGCACGACGGCATGGTCGTCGTCACCGTCAACTACCGGCTCGGGGTGCTCGGCTGGTTCTGTCATCCCGCGCTGCACGAGGCGGACGCGGCCACGCCAGAAGAGCGCTCGGGTAACTTCGGCACGCTCGACCTGATCGCCGCCCTCCGTTGGGTGCGCGACAACATTGCCGCCTTTGGTGGCGACCCGGGCTGCGTGACGATCTTCGGCGAGTCGGCCGGTGGCCAGAACGTGCTGACGCTGCTGGCCAGCCCGCTGGCCGCGGGGTTGTTCCAGCGCGCCATCGCACAGTCGCCGGTGGCCGAAACATTCAGTGTTCGCGAGGCCACCGAGCGCAATGACTTGCCGCTGGAAAGCCAACGCACCAGCGCTCGCGAAGTGGTCGCCCGGCTGTGGACAGCAGCCGGCAAGGCGCCGGATGCGGACGCCGCTGATCAGGCTTTGCATGCCATGCCCGCCACCGACCTGGCGACGTGGCTGCGCTCACTCAAGCCCGAAGAACTGTTGAACGTCTTCAAGCCGGGGAGCGTCGGCATCTATCTGTGCCCGCGTCCCGTGCGCGACGGCGTCGTGCTGCCGCTGGAGCCGCTGCCCGAGGTCTTCCGCCGTGGCGCATGGAACCGCGTGCCGGTGATCATCGGCAGCAACCGCGACGAGTACCGGACCTTCCTGGCGGACAAACCCGAGCATGTGCGGCTGCTGTTCGGAAAACTGCCCTTGCTTCGCGATCGCGCCGAGTACATCACCGAATCGAACTTCTATTCGCAGGCATGGCGTGCGCTGCATGTCGAAGAACCTGCGGATGCGATGCTGGCCGGTGGGCACGCCGACGTCTGGACCTACCGTTTCGACTGGGATGAAGCCCCTGCCGTTCCGTTCGTGCGACCCGACATCCTGCTCGGCGCGGCGCACGGCATGGAGATGGCGTTCGCCTTCCGTGACACCGAGGGCGAGCTGGACATCTTCGGCATCAACACCGCATTCAATCGAGCCGGGCGGCGCGCCGTGGCGCAGGCCATGGGCGACGCGTGGACGAGCTTTGCGCGCGTGGGCGTGCCTCGCCTGTCCGGCGAGGCGCAATGGCAGCGACGCACACAGGGCACGGCGGCCGAGACGCTGTTGATCGACAGTCCGGCCGGAGGCGGTCTGCGCATGGCCGCTGTGCGCCAGAACGTCGCGTCGCTCAAGAAGTCGCTGCGGCTGTCGCCGCAAGTCAGTTCGGGCGAATCACGCTGCCGCATCTATGCCCGCGTCTTCTTGTGGTCACCGCTGTTCGCGGGCCTTGGCAGCGAACAGGAGTACGCCGAACTGGGTCGTGAATTTGGGTGCGCGCAACCGGCAGCAGCGTTCCGGCAGCTCACCGAAGTCTGAACAACACCGGCGCGCCGCGCTACGCCGTCAGTTTGGCGGCCCGTGTCTCGGCGGCCTGGCGTTGACATGCGCCTGGCGTCACGCCGTAGCGCTGCTTGAACAGGCGACTGAGGTGGGCGCTGCTCCTGAAACCCCACGCGAAACCGATTTCCGCGGCAGAGCGGTTCGCATGGGCTTCATGCGTGAGCGCCGAGTGGCAGCGCTCGAGGCGGTTGTTCCAGATTTCACGCTCCAGGCTGACATCGTCGTCTTCGAAGACACGGTGCAGATAGCGCTTGGAACAACGCAGTGCATCGGCGATGCGCTGAATGCTCAGCTCCGGATCCGACAGATGCGCCTGAACATACTGGCGCACGCGCATCTTGAGCAATGAAGGCAGCGGCACCGGCTCCCCGATGCGCCGCAGCGTTTCGGCCAGCGTCGAGCCCAGCAGCCCCATCACGGATTCGCTGACGACCTGGCCCACACCGTCCGGCAGGCCCGGCAGCTGCTCGCTCAACGCCCGGAGGTAGCTGCCGAACACGCCGTGCAGGCCGGCCACGTTGTCGCTGCCCAACTCGCCTGCATGCGGTCCGGGCAGGCGCAGCCCGGCGAGCAGGGCCCGCGGCACCTGTGTCACGAGCAACGTACAGCGCTCGGGGTTGGTGATCGAATACGGCGCGCGAGGGTCGTACAGGATCCAGTGGCCCGGCTGCAGGACCACGCGGCGTTGCTGCTGTTCGACGATGCCGCGGCCGCTGACCTGCAGCACCAGCTTGTAGAAATCGTCGCTCGGGAGTTCGCCGCAGGCGGCGTCGCGCTCGATGTGGTGAGCCGGCGCATCGATGCGATACATGCGCAGAGAGCCGACGTCGAAGGCATCCAGCGAGGCATCCAGCGGGCCGTCGTTCAGGCTCGAAACGCGCAGGCGGCCGAAGTAGCGCGTGGTGATGTTGCTCCAGGCCTGCGGTCGATCGCAGGCGAGCACCCGGTTCGTCGACCAGTGTGTGTGTTGCATCGTGTCAATCCCTCGTTTAACGCGGGCAGTTTAGTGGGGCGTTTCGCGCGCCGGCCTAGTGAAATCGCGCAGGTCGGGCGGCCGACATTCCACCACGGTGACCACTCGATTGACTGACAGCGAACTCGATGCCGATAGTGAGAATGCGGCGGCGAGGCTGTCGCTGACTCTCGGTGATGAAGTCGCGGTGGCCCAGGCCAGTGGCCTGTCGCGGGCTTCAAGCAATGGCGCGGCCAGCGTCAGTCCGATCCGATCGGCCCGCACTGACTGGAGCCTGTCGATGTTGCGTCGGGGTGCACCCGTAGCGCTGCTTGAACTCGCGTGCGAAGTGGGCTTGCGTGGAGAAGCCGCAGGCCGACGCGATGTCACCGATGGCGCACGCGGAATGGCCGGAATCGGCGAGCTGCCGGTGCGCCAACGCAAGGCGTTGCTGCCATATCCATTGGGTGACGCTGCATTCATGCCTTTCGAACACTCGGTTCAGATTGCGAAGCGACATGGCCATGTGATTCGCGACGGCCGCGGCGTCGAGCTCGCGTTCAGGAAGATGTTCAGCGATGAAACGTTCAGCCCTCAGAAGACGAAGCGCCATGACGTCGTCGCGTCGTGGCGTGTCATGTCCCCTCGGTCGCAACAGCAGTTGCAACCTGGCGCGAACCTCGTGATGCACGGCCGAGGCCGAGACGGCCAGCGGCTCCTCTATGAATCCGAGGATCTGGTCCCTCAGCGGCTGGATGAGCAATTGCCCCGCGCGAAGGCTGCCGTCGATCTTGAGCAACGAGGTTGGCGATATCGCGTCGCCGGAATCAAACACTTCGTCTGCTTTGATGTCGATCATCAACTGGCGCATCGGCCGCGTGAACCCGTACAGATACGGCTTCTCCGTGCTGTAGATGATGAGGTCGCCGCTGTGAACGAGGGTGCATTGGCCCGATTGGTAAAAGAAGGCCTCGCCCTCCAACAGCATGCACGCAAACAGCGAATGCTTCGGGTGGCGCCGGACGATGGGCATCGTGCGTTCCACAACGTGTTCGTTGCCGACGATGTCGGCGATGCGAAGCGCGCCGAGGTCGAAGTTGCGCTGCCGTGCATTGAGCCCCTCTACGGCGTATGTAGAACAGCGAAGACCGATCAGCGCCGACGTGGTGTACGACTCCCAGTAACGCAATCGTTCCCGCGCCGGCGCGAACGCCGTCGACCCTTCCGTGAAGGGGACGAAGCGGCGCTTCTTGGTGGCGAGAGATTGCATGGGGGCGGCGAAATGCGGAGCGCGACCAGCGGTCAATCTCATGCTAACAGTCGATCGGCAGCGGCAAACAGGTGCTCATCAGGGCAATCCCTGGAGCTCTGCTGCGTTGTCCGGGCGGGACAAATGAGTTGTCGCGCGTGGAACAGCAGCCGCGTTCAGTTGACGACAGAGTCGACTTCCTCACTCCGTTCGCAGAGAAACAACGATGACTGTCGAAGCTGAATTCTGGCGAAACATTCCGCCGATCGCTGATGTGTTCAAGCCCGACGCGAAGCCAGAGGTGCACATCGCGAATGCGGCGACGGATGATCTGCGCTTTTACGTGCCCTTCAGCGACACCGTGTCATCGCGCCCCTTGTGGATATCTCCGAGCGAGAACAGATGGGCTGATGTGCTGCGAGCCGACAAGCCCGGCCTGGTGAACCGCCATTACCACCCTCACGAAGTCTTCGCGTACACGATCTCAGGCAAGTGGGGCTATCTCGAGCATGACTGGATCGCGACGGCTGGAAGCTTCGTGTACGAGGCGCCCGGTGAGGGCCACACGCTGGTCTCCTATGAGCACCCTGATCCGATGCGCGTGTTCTTCATTGTCAAGGGGCCCCTGATCTGGCTCGACGAGAAGGGCGGCTCTACCGGTCATTTCGACGTGCATGACTACATTCAGATGTGCCGTGAGCACTACGAGAAGGTGGGCATCGGCGCAGCCCATGTGGATACGCTGTTCCGGTAACCGCGATGGAGGCACTGCGTCGGCCTGGGCCACGAGACCTATCTCGCGGCGCAGGCCGAATGGCGCAAACCCCCTGCCGCGTTCAGAGCGCGGTTGCTCCTTGACCTGTGAGCGTCGGATAGTCGATGTAGCCCTTGGCGCCGGGCGTGTAGAACGTGTCCGGGGCAGGGGCGTTCAACGGCGCGTCTTGGCGCATGCGATCGACCAGGTCAGGGTTCGCCAGGAAAGCCCGGCCCATGGCTGTCAGGTCCGCGCGGCCTTCGCTCAGCGCCTGTTGTGCGCTGGCCTTCTCGAGTCCGCCGGCGAGGATGAAGGGGCCGTCGAAGGCCTGCCTTAGATCGTTCTTCAGCTTCGCAGGGACAGACGGGGCGCCCAGGGCCGAATGATCCAGGACGTGAACGTACATGAGGCCGAGTGCGGAGAGTTCATTCACCAGCGACACGTACTGTTCGTCCACACCTTCGAATGCGCCGGCGCCATTGAACACGCCGTGAGGGGACAAGCGAATACCGACACGCTCGGCGCCGATCTCCTTCGCCGCAGCACGGGCGACCTCGAGGACCAGCCGGTTGCGCCCTTGGGGGGTGCCGCCGTAGCCATCGGTGCGGCGGTTGATGTTGGCGTTCAGGAATTGCTCGAGTAAGTAGCCGTTGGCCGCGTGCAGTTCGATGCCGTCGAAGCCGGCTTCGATGGCAAGGCGCGCGGCCGTGGCGTACTCGCCGATGGCGGCCTGAATGTCGGCCTCGGTCATGGCGCGCGGCGGCGTGTGCGGCTGGCTGCCCTGCGTATCGGTCCACATCTCGCCGGGGCACGCCTGCGACGAAGGCCCGAGCACTTCGGCGCCGGCCGGCAGGTTGGCTTGATGGGACACCCGGCCGGTGTGCATCAGCTGCACGACGATCTTGCCGCCCTGGGCATGGACGGCGTCCGTCACAAGCTTCCAGCCTTGCACGTGGGCGTCATTGAACAGGCCCGGGATCCGGGCGTAACCCAAGCCGTTGGGCGACGGCGACGTTCCTTCGGTGATGATGAGGCCGGCGCTCGCACGCTGGGCGTAGTAGGTGGCCATCAGGCTGTTGGCCGTGTTGTTGTCGACCGCGCGGCTGCGCGTGAGCGGCGACATCACCGCGCGATTGCTGAGATGGATGGCACGCAGAGAGAAGGTGTCGAATAGCATGGGCTGTCCTTGGGGAAATGGAAAGAAAGAGGAAACGGGATGGCAGCAACGTGCAGCCCGCCGGGGGTCATCCAACCTTGTAGCGCGGCGCGGGCCTTCCGGCTTGGGTGTTCGCAAACAGTTCTGCGCGAGCCGCCTCGTACTTTTCCCACAGGCTTGCATCGGCGACTGACGGCCACGTGATCGTTTCGCCTTGGTCAAGGCCCGCGAGCGCTGCATCGACCATGTTCTCGGTCGTCATCACCGACTCCTGGTTGAGAGCGGACAGCGGGACACCCGATGCGTCCCAGATTTCGGTCGCCGTCGATGCCGGAAGGACCAGTTGCACCTTCACCCCGGTTTCGGCGAGTTCTTGCTGCAGGCCTCTGGTGTATTGCAATACGAAGGCCTTCGTGCCGCTGTAGGCGGCGCTGATCGGCAGCGCGTGGATGCCCAGGGCGGACGAGAGGTTGATGATCAGGCCCTGCTTCCTGGCGACGAAGGCAGGTACCACGGCTTGGGTCAGCCGCGTCAGCGCGGTGATGTTGAGAGCGATCTGGGAGACCACGTCGTTTGCAGGCATCTGAGCGGCAGGTGCCAGTCGCGCAAGACCGGCGTTGTTCACCAGGATGCGCAGGTCCCCGTTGGTGGACAGAATGGTCTCGATCCGCGCCAAGTCCTGGTCTTTGGTCAGGTCGGCGACGATCGGCTCGGCTTTGACACCGTGCACCGTTGCGAGCTGCGTGCAAAGGGCTTCCAGGCGGTCAGCGCGCCGGGCGACGAGGATGAGATCGTATCCACGCGCAGCGAGTCGATCCGCATAGACCGCCCCGATGCCGGAGGAAGCCCCGGTGACAAGGGCGACTTTCTTGGAAGTGGAATTTGTCATGGAAATTTTCCGATAAAATTGAGTGCTCAACTAAAAAGTTGAGGGCTCAAATGTAGAGTTGAATGGCCTGCTGATTTCGACGGTGCGCGACTCAACCATTTTTTATTTATGGGAATAGCAAAGAATCTCGTTGATCGGAAGAACAGCCCGAATGGGCCGGCCACTGGTGAGCAAGCCATCGTGTGCGGACGGGTCTGCACGGCCACATCACTGCGCCTCGCGGCTCGCAGGCTTGGCCAGCTTTTTGACGACGCCCTGGCGCCGTTGGATCTCAAGGCCACGCAGCTCGCGCTCATCGCAGAGATCGACAAACTGATGGGTGCCGATCAACGAGGACCGACGCTGCAAGAGCTGGCGAGCCGGCTCGCCATCCAGCTGTCGGCACTGACCCATGCGCTCAGGCCGCTGGTGCGCGATGGAATCGTCGAGGTGCGTCAGGACGCGCATGACCGGCGGACCAAACACGGCGTTCTCACTCCGCTTGGCAAGACTCGACTTTCAGAAGCATTGGTGCGATGGGCGGCAGCAAACGACCGGGTGGAGGCGGCTTTGGGTCCGGCCTCGGCCGCGAACTTGAGGGCCCTGGCCGACCAGGTGGCTTCTGACGCATTTCTGGTGGCCTACAAGGCGGAATCGAGCGCTCTCCCGCGTCGCAATCGCGGCTCTTCATACCGCGGGTCAAAGCACTTCTAGCGCGAGGGCAATGCCCTGCGTGCCGACACCGCCAGAGCCTGCCGGGATGAACACCTTCTGTCCGGCTCGAAGATTCACGCGTTCCTTCAGCGCTTGCCACGAGGTCAGCCCGACCATCGGGATCGATGCCGCCTGCACGAAGTCCAGATTGGCTGGCTTCAGTGCGGCAGCTCGGAAGGGCTCGCTGGACAGAGCTATGTCGCATGATGAGTATCATATTTACAAGCGAACGCGTCAGCAGCGTGTTTCGGTGGATTCAGGTGGGCGCGAGGTGCTTCAGTGAGGCCCGGCACAGGGCGTCCGACAGCGCAGGCTCGTCGACCGCGCGCGCCAGCAGCAATGTGCCGACCATGGTGGCGACGGTCACGAGTGCTCGTTCATGGGCATCGGGCTGCCCCCAGTCAGGCGAC
>Ga0207648_10002353_pt1 | contig 20402 bp, 7 predicted proteins | sample KBSMisM32_FD_184310 | JGI IMG/M metagenome (GOLD analysis project Ga0207648, IMG submission 184310) | Miscanthus rhizosphere microbial communities from Kellogg Biological Station, Michigan, USA - KBS Miscanthus M3-2 (SPAdes) (version 2) | ecosystem: Host-associated > Plants > Roots > Rhizosphere...
GCGCTGGCCCTCGGCGTCACGGCGACGACGGACAAGGAAGGCCGGTTCACCTTCCCGATCATCCGCCCCGACACCTACGTCCTCAAGGTCACCTTGTCCGGCTTCAAGAGCGCGGAGCGGACGAACGTGGTCGTCAACGCGAACGACCGGGCCTCGACCGGCGACATCGCGCTCAGCGTCGGAGGGATCGAGGAGAACGTCACCGTCGAGAGCCGGGTCAGCGAGCTGCAGGTGGAGAGCGGCGAGCGCTCGTTCACGATGGAGAGCGAGACGCTGAAGAACATCGCGAACAACGGGCGCGCCCTGTTCAACTTCGCCAACCTCGTGCCCGGCGTGCTCACCAACAACGTCGCCGGCGTGGAGAACGCGCAGGTGAGCGCGTTCACCGTCAACGGCCAGCGGCCCAACTCCAACAACATGACGATCGACGGCGTGTCCAACATCGACACCGGTGACAACGGCGGCAACATGGCCACCACCAACATCGACGCGGTGTCGGAGTTCAAGATCCTCACGAATGCCTACCAGGCCGAATACGGGCGCGCGACGGGCGGCCAGGTCCAGGTGGTCACCAAGAGCGGCACCCAGGCCTTCCACGGCTCCGGCTACTGGTACGGCCGGCGGTCGGACTGGAACGCGAACTCCTGGACGAACAAGCGCGCGGAGGCGCCGCCGCCGGTGGGCGCCGGAGCGCTGATCCCGGTGGCCCCGTCCTCCCGCAACGACTACGGCTACACGATCGGCGGCCCCATCTTCATCCCGGGAGTGTTCAACACGGACAAGAAGAAGCTCTTCTTCTTCCTGAGCCAGGAGAAGGAGAGCCGGACCGACCCCGCGACGCAGCGCACGGGCCGTGTCCCCACGGCCCTGGAACGCCGCGGCGACTTCTCGCAGAGCGTGGACGCCAGCGGCAACCCCTTCCCCTACATCCGTGACTACCAGTCGGGCCTGCCCTGCACGGCCGCGGACACGCGGGGCTGCTTCCAGGACGGCGGCGTGCTGGGCCGCATCCCGCAGAGCCGCCTCTACGCCCCCGGCCTCAACATCCTGAACATCTACCCGACGGCGAACTTCACCGCGGGCAGCGGGATCAACTTCACGAGCCAGGACCCGAACAGCTCGCCGCGCCGCGAGGACCTCCTTCGGCTGGACTTCCAGGCCACGGACAAGTGGCGGTTCACCGGGCGCTACATGAACACCAAGGAAAACATACTCCAGGCCTACGGCACGACCTGGGCCGGCAACGGCAGCGACCAGCTCCCGACGCCCGTCCAGTTCGTCCATCCGGGCAAGAACTACATGCTGTCCGCGACCGGCATCCTCAGCCCATCGATGTCGCTCGAGATGAGCGTCGGCCACGCGCACAACTCACTGAACTACCAGCTCCAGAATCCGAACCTGTTCCGCTCGGCAGCCGGACTGACGGGGCTGCCGCTGCTGTTCCCCGACGCTGTGCAGAGCGACTACATCCCCTGGTTCGAGTTCCGCGGCGGCCGTACGGCCAACGCGGGTCAGTACCAGACCGACCGCGGTCCGTTCACGAACGAGAACAGCACAACCGACATTCTCGCGAACCTGTCGAAGATCTGGGGAAGCCATTCCGCGAAGTTCGGCGCCTCCTACCAGCACAGCTTCAAGCCGCAGAGCATCTTCGCGGCCTTCAACAGCGACATCCAGTTCCAGGACGACGCCAACAACCCGTTCGACACCGGTTACGGCTACGCCAACGCCGCCACCGGCGTCTTCCGGAACTACATCCAGGCCAGCAAATACGCGCTGCCGGAGTGGAACTACAAGAACACCGAGTGGTACGCCCAGGACAACTGGAAGGCCAACCGGAAGCTCACGCTCGACTATGGCGTGCGCTTCTACTACTGGACCCCGCAATGGGACACGACGCTGCAGGCCTCCACGTTCCTGCCCGACAAGTTCGACCCCGCGCAGGCGGCGAAGCTCTTCCGGCCCGTCTGCATCGGCGCCTATCCCTGCTCGGGTGACAACCGTCGCGGCATGGACCCGACGCTGGTCAACGCCGGGGTAGTGCCCACGCCGGCCAACACCGTGTCCGACCGCTTCGTCGGCCGCCTGGTGCCGGGCTCGAACCGCTTCAACGGCGCCTTCCAGGCCGGCAACGGGGTCACGGACACGCTGCAGGACGGCAACAAGCTGCGCGTCTCGCCGCGCTTCGGCTTCACCTATGACATCTCCGGCAACCAGTCGATGATCGTCCGCGGCGGTGCCGGGATCTTCTACGACCGTCCGCAGGGCAACCAGGTCTTCGACATGATCGCCAACGCGCCCGGCGTGCTCGTCTCCAACGTGCAGTGGGGACGGCTGCAGGACCTCGGCTCCGGCTCGACCGGCACCGATCCGTTCCCGACGTTGTCGCTCAGCCCCTCGGGTTTCGACTTCATCCCGCCGAAGACCTACCAGTGGAACGTCGGTGTGCAGCGCAAGCTCTGGGACACCCTGATCCTCGACGTCGCCTACGTGGGATCCAAGTCCACGGACCTGCTCCGGCAGTCGCAGATCAACTCCGTGCCCGCCGGCGCGAAGTTCCTGCCCCAGAACCAGGACCCGACCCGCGCTCCCAGCTCGATTCCCGGAGCCACCGCGCTGCCGGACGACCTGCTGCGCCCCTACCAGGGCTACAACACCATCCGCATGTGGGACTACTCGGGGTGGGGCAACTACAACGCGCTGCAGGGCGGGATCACGAAGCGGTTCGACAAGGGGTTCATGGTCTCGGCCTTCTACGTGTGGAGCAAGACCCTCACCGTCAACAACGACGACTTCACCGCTGGAGTCCCCACCTCGGACAAGGACGAGATCAAGCGGCTCGACTACGGTCTGGCGAGCTACGATCGCCCGAACAACTTCGTGTTCAACTTCATCTACCAGGTCCCCAAGCTCGCTAGCGGCGCCCTCGGAGCGATCACCAACGACTGGCAGATCTCCGGCGTCTACCGGTGGTCGAGCGGCCTGCCCTACCGGGTCGCCTACTCGATCCCCGGCATCGGCAATGCGAACCTGAGCGGCACCGACAACCCCGCGGCACGCGTGGTGGTCACGTGCGACCCCGGCAAGGGCTACAGCAGCGACCCGTACCACCAGATCGATCACCCCGAGTGCTTCGCCCCGCCGCAGCCGGGCAGCGACGGGGCCGAATCGGCGCGCTTCTTCCTGCGCAACCCGCCGACGAACAACCTCGATCTGTCGATCGCGAAGAAGTTCCTGGTCAAGAGAGTCGGCCTGGAGGTGCGGCTCGACGCGTTCAACGCGCTCAACCACACGCAGTTCCTCTCGACCGCGCAGGGTCTCAACCAGGCGGCCACGGTCAACTTCGCCAGCCTGAGCAACCCGACGATCACGAACCTGGCGACCGACGCAAGCGGGAACGTCGTGCGCAACAACGGCTTCGGCGCGGCCGTGGGCGTGGCTCCCGCGCGTCAGATCCAGCTCGTGACGCGGTTGACCTTCTAGGTCTTCTCGCGAGACGGTCCCTGGGCCGGCGCCCCGTCGGGCGCCGGCCCTTTTTCGCTTGCGGGTATCATCGGCCCATGGCCGCTCGGTTCCTTGCCTTCGCCCCTGCGGCCGTGCTTCTTTCGCTGGGGGCGGCGGCGGCCATGCAAGACCCCGCTCCCCTTCCGTCGCCGTCTCTGTCGCCGTCTCCGTCTCTGTCGCCGTCTCCGTCTCCGTCCGCGTCGCCGCCCGCTCTCGGCCTCGACTTCCAGGGAAGCTACAGCCAGTCCAAGCCCAAGGAGCCGGTGTACGGCGGCCACGCTTCGGCAATGGGGCCGGCGCCCGCCCCCCGTCCCGAGGACGCGGACTCCGGATCGCCCTCTCCCGCGCAGTTCGAGGAGGTCCCCGCCCTCGCCGCCCGCACGTATTGCGGAGGACCCACGAAGGATCACATCCTCGAGTCGGGCGGCAGCGGGCTGGCGCTTCTCGACTACGACGGAGACGGACGTCTCGACATCTACCTCGTCACCGCCCCCGGGCTCACGGCCGCGCGCGAGCGCATTCCCCACCGGAACGTCCTCTATCGCAATCTCGGCGGGCTTCGTTTCGAAGACGCGTCGCAGAAGGCGGGCGTGGACGCCGCGGCCTGGGGCAACGGGGTATGCGCCGGTGATTTCGACGGCGACGGCCGGCTGGACCTCTACGTCACGAACTGGGGAAGGAACCTGCTCTTCCGGAACAAGGGCGACGGCACGTTCGAGGAGGTGGCGGCACGGGCGGGCGTGGCCGCGGGCGGCTGGAGCACGGGCTGCGCGTTCCTCGACGCCGATGGGGACGGGGACCTGGACCTCTACGTCGCGCGCTACGTCGAGACCACGTGGGACGACGTCGTGCGGGCACGCCGCAGCCTCACCTGGAGGAACGGTCCCCGCATCATGGTGGGCCCGGCGGGACTGCCCGGCGAGTCGGACCTTTTCTTCGAGAACCGCGGCAACGGCACCTTCGTCGAGGCGACGGAGGCGCATGGGCTCGGCGATCCCGCGCGCGCCTACGGCTTCGGAGTGGTCGCCACCGACTACGACGACGACGGCTGGGTCGATCTGTTCGTCGCCAATGATTCCAATCCCAATTTCCTCTACCACAACCGCGGCAACGGGACCTTCGAGAGCGTGGGGCTCGCGAGCGGCGTCGCCGTCAACGGTGAAGGCCGGGCCCAGGCCGGCATGGGCGCCGATTCCGGGGACTACGACGGCGACGGACGCCTCGATCTCGTTCTCACCACCTTCGCCCACGACGTGAAGACGCTCTACCGGAACCTCGACGGGACCCATTTCGAGGACGTCAGCGCCGCGTCCGGCCTGGCCGCGCCCACGTTCGCGCCCATGGGCTGGGGCACGGCGTTCCTCGACGCCGACCTCGACGGCCGGCTGGACCTCTTCATCGCCAACGGCCACATCTTCGCGGACATCGACGACTTCCCCGCCCTCCAGGAGACGTTCCGCCAGAAGAACCAGCTCTTCCTCAACCAGGGGGCGACCTTCCGGGACGTGTCGGCCCGCGCCGGAGCGGGCCTGCAGGTGCAGAAGGTGAGCCGCGGTCTCGCCGTGGGCGATCTCGACAACGATGGGGACCTCGACGTCGTGGTGAGCAACATGGACGACGTCCCCACTCTGCTCGAGAACCGGCAGCGGACGGGCCACCACTGGGTGGCCTTCCGTCTCGCCTCGCCGGGCCCGAATCGTTTCGCGATCGGCGCGCGCGTCACGCTGGAGGCCGGGGGCCAGCGGCAGGTGCGCGAGGTCCGATCGGGGGGCAGCTATCTCTCACAGAGCGATCTCCGCGCGTACTTCGGGCTGGGCGCGCTCGCGGGCCCGGTGGACGTGGAGGTCCGCATGCCCGGCGGCGACCGTTGGCGGTGGCCGGGACTGGCGGCCGACCGGCTCCACGAGCTCGTGCTCTCGCCCTCGCGCCGCATCGGCCAGCGTTGATGCGGGCCATCCTTCTAATGGCTTCGCTGCTGGCGGCGACCGGCGCGTCCGGTGATGCGCCCTTCTACTACCGGCCCAGGCTCCGGACGCCCGACGTCGTGGAGCCGTTCCTGCCGTCCCTCGCTCCCGGCGGCGACGCGTTCCCCGAGGAGAAAGAGGCGGCAGAGCTGGCCGCGCGGCTGGCGGAGCTGGGCCGGAGACTGCGGGGTCATCCTCGCCGCGCCGTCGAGGTGGCGGATCTCCTGGCGCCGACGTTCCGTGGTGGTCGCCTCCAGCCCGTCGAAGAGGTGGCCGTCGCCCGACATCCTTCCCTTCAGATCTTCCGGGGCGGTGCGCCGGCCCCGGAGCTCGTGTCGGGCCCGCGGCCCTTTGCCGAGGAGCTGCGCAAGCTCGTGGATGGCTTCCGCGAGGTCACGGTCGCCGAGTTCCTGATCACCGCCATCGAGGTGGACCGGGAGAAGGGCGTGGCCAGCACCGACGTGCGCTACGACATCGCGGGCCCGGGCACGGATGCCTGGCGCGTCGAACGGTCGGGGACCTGGCGCATGCGGTGGCGCCGCGGCGCGGACGGCTGGCGCGTGAACGAATGGACGGGGCTCACGGAGCTCCACAGCCGCGCCCCGTTTCCCGTCTTCGCCGAGGTCACCACGGCCGCCCTGGGAGGAACCGACTCTTTCCGACGCCAGCTCACCACGGGCCTCGACGCCTGGTCGGCCGCGATCGACGGCGTGCTGACCCGGGACTCGAACGGCCACCACGGGATCGCGGTCGGCGATGCCGACGGCGACGGCCTCGAGGACCTCTATATCGCCCAGCCGTCCGGGCTTCCCAACCGGCTGTTCCGGGCTCGGGGTGACGGAACCTTCGAGGACGCGACGGAGCGGGCGGGCCTGGCCGTCCTCGACGACACATCGGCAGCTCTGTTCGCCGACGTGGACAACGACGGCGACCAGGACCTCGTCCTCAGCCTCAGCGCGGGGCCCGCTCTCTTCCTGAACGACGGAACGGGACGATTCACCCGTGTGCCCGACGCATTCCGCTTCGACCAGGGACTCCAGGGCTCGCCCATGTCGATGGCGATGGCCGACTACGACCGCGACGGCTTCCTCGACCTCTACCTCTGCGTCTATTCGTTCTACTACGGCGCGGGCGAGGACAAGGCGGGCACGCCCATGCCCTACCACGACGCGCAGAACGGGCCGCCGGCCGTCCTCTTCCGGAACGACGGCCACGGCCACTTCGTCGAGGCGACACGCGAAGCCGGCCTCGACGTGGGGAACGACCGCTACCACTTCGCCGCGGCCTGGGCCGACTACGACGGCGACGGTTGGCCCGACCTCCTGGTGGCCAACGACTTCGGCCGGAAGAACCTGTACCACAACCGTGGACGGCGGGACGGGCGGGTGACCTTCGAAGACGTGACCGCGCGGGCGGGGGTCGAGGACTACGGGGCCGGGATGAGCGCGGCCTGGTTCGACTACGACGGCGACGGCCTCCTCGACATCTATACCGGCAACATGTGGAGTGACAACGGCCAGCGCGTGACGGCGCAGGCCGCCTTCATGCCCGATGCGCCCGCGGAAGTGCGCGCGCTCTACCGCCGGCACGCGCGCGGCAACTCGCTCTTCCGGAACCGTGGCGACGGCACCTTCGAGGACGTGACCCTGAACGCGCGGGCGGAGATGGGACGCTGGGCGTGGTCGTCCGATGCGCTGGACTTCGATAGCGACGGATGGGAAGACCTCTACGTCGCGAACGGCATGCTGACGCGGGACTCCGGCCCGGAGGACCTGGACGGGTTCTTCTGGCGCCAGGTCGTCGCGCGCTCTCCCCTGACCCGGATCAAGGGCACGCCGTACGACGATGCCTGGCGCGCCATCAACCAGCTCCTTATCCATGGCTCGATCGCCGGCCACCAGCGAAACGTGTTCCTGCGCAACGACGGCCGGGGCGGATTCGACGACGTCTCCGGGACGGTCGGCCTCGACCTCGACCAGGATGGCCGCTCCTTCGCGGTGTTCGACTACGACGGGGACGGCGATCCCGACCTCGCCGTCATGGCGGCGCGATCGGTGCCGCAGCTGCGCGTGTTCCGCAACGACTTCCCGGAGCGCGGGGCGGCGCTCGCAGTGAGCCTCGCCGGCCGGGTCGGCAATCGCGATGCGGTCGGTGCGCGCGTGACCGTCCAGACGGACCAGCTCCGCCGGACGAAGGTCGTGCAGGCCGGCTCCGGCTTCCTCTCCCAGCATTCCAAGGAGCTGCTCTTCGGCCTGGGCGCGAGCCGGCGCGTTACCGAGCTGACCATCGAGTGGCCCGGGGGCGCCCGGCAGGTCTTCTCCGACGTTCCCCTGAACCATCGCTTGCGGATCGAGGAAGGCGCCGCGCCCCGGGCCGAGCCCTTCCGGTCACCGCGACCCTTGCCCGCGGACGAAACCCCCGCCGCCGCCTCGGCCCCGCCCGCCGGGACGTGGTTCTACGAGCCGTTCCCGGCACCGGACTTCTCCCTGCCGGACCTCGCGGGCACGCCACGCTCGCTCGCCGCGCTGAGAGGCCGGCCCGCCGTGGCGCTCTTGTGGGCGGCGGCGGCGCCGCCGTCGCGCGCCGCTCTCCAGGAGCTCGCCCGCGGGGCGAACGCGCTCGTCCAGGCCGGCGCCGGCGTCATCGCGCTCGCCCTCGATGCGCCCGACGACATCGAGAAAGTGCGCGCCGCGGCCACCGGCCTCGCGGAGGTCCCCGTGGTCCCGGCCAGCGAGGAGGTCGGCCGCAGCTTCGCGCTCCTCAATCGTCATCTCTATATGAACCGCCAGGACCTGCGGCTGCCCACCGCCTTTCTCCTCGATGCGCAGGGGAGAATCGTCAAGGCGTACCGGGACCGGGTGGACGCGGCCGAGATCCTGCGCGACCTGCCGGCGATCGAGGTTTCTCCTTCGGAGCGGCTCGCGCGCGCCTTGCCCTTCGCGGGGACCTTCCAATCCCCGCCCGTTGGTCGCAACTACCTCCCCTATGGCCAGGCGCTGCTGGATCAGGGCCTGGAGGCTCCGGCCCTCGTGGCCTTCGAGCGCGCGGCCCAGGGCAACCCATCCGCCTCGACCCTGTATCGCCTCGGCACCCTTCTCGTGAAGAGCAGCCAACCCGTGAAGGCCCGCGCCGCCTTCGAGCGCGCCCTGGCCCTGAAGCCGGATCTCTCCGAGGCGAGCAACGACCTCGGCGCTCTGCTCGCGCAAGAGGGCGACGTTCCGGCCGCGATCGAGAAGTTCCAGGCCGCCCTGGCCGCGACCCCCGACTATCCCGACGCCCTCAACAACCTGGGCTACGCGCTCCTCCTGACCGGCCGCCCCGAGGAGGCGCGGAAGCTCTACGAGAAGGCCCTGGCGCTCCAGCCCGATTTCCCCGAGGCCCTCAACAATCTCGGCCTCATCCTCGGCCGGGACGGCGAGATGGAAAAGGCGGAGCACTACTTCCGTGAAGCGCTGGCCAAGCGGAGCGACTACGGCGAGGCCGCCAACAACCTGGCCCTGGTCCTCGTCGCCCGCGGCCAGCCGGAGGACGCGGTGCGCCTCCTGTCCGCTTTCCTCGAGACGCGCCCCGAATTCGAGAGCACGTACGTGACGCTCGCGAAGATCTACCTGGCCACGGATCGGCCGCGGGAGGGGCTGCAGGTCCTCGAACGCCTGCTGCAGCGGAACCCCACCCACGCCGTCGCCCTGGAGATCGTGCGCCAGCTCAAGTCACGCTGAGTGCCTCGTTCGGGTTCACGAGACAGGCGTCAATGGCAAAAATGAAACGCCGACGCAAGTTTTCTGAGACGTCCGTGAAACCGATTTCACGGTCGTGCACCGCCCACGGGAATGGCGTATTTCGCCTGGATTCAAGCACTTTCGTCGCTCGTCCTCCGCACCCGTAAATCCGGTTTCACACGGGGCGCATCACGGCGTCATGAAACAGGGGTTGCAGTCCGAGAAAACGGGCGCACAATCCCCCCACTCAACAGCCAAGACGCGGCCGGCCGGATGTGTTCGGCCGTCCTCACGAGATCGAGCTCGGGCAACGGGCAGGCACTGGAATTCTCAGGAGGAATGCAGATGCGGGGTTACTGGACGAAGGCGATCCAGGGATGGGGCGCGGCAGTGCTGCTCGTGCTGAGCGCGCTGCCGGCCGCGGCCCAGACGACGAGCGGCGGCGTTTCGGGCACGGTGCACGACGAACAGGGGGCGGCCATACCCGGAGCGACGGCCACGCTCACGAGCAACACGCGCGGCACGATCCTCAGCGCGGTGGTCAACCGCACGGGCGACTTCGTGTTCGCGACGGTGCCGCCCGACACCTACGCGCTCACGATCAAGATGGACGGCTTCAAGGGCGTCGAGCGCAAGAACGTGGTCGTGAACGCGAACGACAAGCTTTCGGTGGGCACGCTCGTGCTCACCCTCGGCGGCGTGACGGAGACGGTGAGCGTCTCCGCCGAGACCACTCCCCTCCAGACCCAGAGCGCCGAACGCTCCTACGCCGTCGAGGGCCAGGTCATCCAGAACGTCGCCATGAACGGCCGCGACTTCTTCGGCTTCGCGTTCCTCGCCCCCGGCGTCGTGGTCAACGGGCAGCCCACGCCGACCGGACAGGCGTCCAACAACATGAGCGCGAACGGGCAGCGCCCGAGCACCAACAACGTGACGATCGACGGCGTGACCGACATCGACACCGGCAACAACGGCGGGCCGATGGTGGCCATCAGCCTCGACTCCATCCAGGAGTTCAAGATCCTCACCTCCAACTACCAGGCCGAATACGGCCGGTCGGTGGGGGCCCAGGTCAGCGCGGTGACCAAGAGCGGCGGCCGCGACTTCCACGGCTCCGCCTATGCGCTCCGCCGGAACTCCGACATGAACGCCAACACCTGGCTCAACAACAAGAACACCCCGGCGACGCCCGTGCCGCCGCTGGAGAACCGCGACCTCGGCTACACGCTCGGCGGGCCGATCTACATCCCGGGCAAGTTCAACACGGAGAAGAACAAGCTGTTCTTCTTCCTGAGCCAGGAATACCAGCACCGGCTCAACGCCCAGATCTCGCCCCAGCGCGTGCGCGTCCCCACCGCCCTCGAGCGGGCGGGCGACTTCTCGCAGACGCGCGACAGCGCGGGGGCGTTGTTCCCATACATCCGCGACTACACGACCAACCTGCCCTGCGGCCCCGCGGACACGCGCGGGTGCTTCCAGGACGGCGGCGTGATCGGGCGAATCCCGGCGAACCGGCTCTACCCCGTCGGCGTCAACATCCTCAAGATGTACCCGATGCCGAACTCGGACGGCACCTACGCCCAGGGCTTCAACTACGTCTCCCAGGACGCGACCAGCCAGCCCGAGCGGCAGGACCTGTTCCGCCTCGACTGGAACGTGAACGACCGCTGGCGCGTGAACGGGAAGGTCCTCAACAACAAGAGCGACCGGCTGCTCCCATACGGCTCGTTCGTGCTGGCTTCGAACATGCCGGACTACAGCATCTCCTACCTGTTCCCGCGCCGCGGCTACTCGCTCAACGTGGCGGGCACGCTCAACAGCTCCACCTTCGTCGAGGCCACGGTCGGCTACAGCCACAACTCGATCGATATCCTGCCCGACCAGTCCGACCCGCAGAGCTTCACGAAGTCCGCCCTCGGCCTGTCCGGGATTCCCATGATCTATCCGAGCGCCGTCCAGCTCGACCTGCCGCCCCGCTTCAATTTCGGCGGCCGCGTGGGCGCCAACGGCAACACCGCGGGCGTGATCAACGCGCCGACCCTCGGCAGCAACAACGCGCCCTTCTACAACTTCAACACCACGAAGGACGCGATCGGCAGCATCACGAAGCTGATGGGCCACCACACGGCCAAGGCCGGCTTCTACTTCCACCACAGCCTGAAGCCGCAGAGCAGCTTCGCGAACAACAACGGCCAGATCAGCTTCGCCAACGACGCCAGCAACCCGTTCGACACGGGCTACCCGTTCGCCAACGCGCTCCTCGGCGTCTACCAGACCTATCAGCAGGCCTCCGGGTACTTCATCGGCAACTACGAATACAACAACATGGAGTGGTTCCTGCAGGACAACTGGAAGGCGACGCCCAAGCTGACCCTCGACTACGGCGTCCGCTTCTACTGGATGCAGCCTCAGCACGACACCCTGAACCAGACGGCGAACTTCATTCCCGAGAGCTACGACGCCAGCAAGGCGCCCCGCCTGTATTTCCCGGGGCGTGACGCCGCGGGCGCGCGCGTGGCCGTGGACCGCGCGACGGGCCAGATCCTGCCCGCCGTCTACATCGGCCGCATCGTGCCCGGCTCCGGGAGCATCCAGAACGGCGTCTTCCAGGCCGGCAACGGCATCGAGGACACCCTCTACAAGGGATCGGGCATCCTGATCGGGCCGCGCCTCGGGTTCACCTACGACGTCACCGGCAAGAGCGAATGGATCGTCCGCGGCGGCGGCGGCGTCTTCTACGACCGCTCGCAGGGCAACTCGGTATTCGACCTGCTCCGCAACCCGCCCACGACCCTGGAGCCCGTCTTCAACAACGGGCGCCTGCAGGAGATCAATCCGAACTCCGTCCTCCTCGCACCGCCGGGGCTCGTGGCCTACGACCACAGCGGGAAGATCCCGACCACCTACGCCTTCAACCTCGGCGTGCAGATGAAGCTGCCCGGCGCCTCGGTCCTCGACATCTCCTATGTCGGGGCCATCAACCGGAACCAGCTCCAGGCGCGCAACCTGAACTCGGTCCCCTACGGCGCGGCCTTCCTGCCCCAGAACCAGGATCCGACCCTGACCCCCAATCCGGCCGTTCCTGGCGCCACCTCGCTGCCCGACGACTTCATGCGGCCGTATCAGGGTTACGGCGACATCCGCATCGCGGAGCCGGTGGCGCGCTCGAACTACAACGCGCTGCAGACGTCGGTGAACCGGCGGTTCAGCCAGGGCCTCCTCCTGAGCGTGAGCTACACCTGGAGCAAGGCGCTGGGCACGGTCAGCAACGACAACAACAACACCCTGAACTCGTTCGACACCCCGCGCATCGACGGCAACCAGGACCGCGCCAACTACGGCCCGATGGACTTCGATCGGCGGCACAACTTCATCGGCAACTTCGTGTACGAGATCCCGAAGACGCACGCGAAGGGAATCCTCGGACAGATCGCGGACGGCTGGCAGGTGTCGGGCGTCTACCGCTACCAGAGCGGGCAGCCCTACAACGTCACGGTGTCCGTCCCGGGCATCAACTCCAAGAACTTCCTGGGCACGAACAACACGGCCCCCCCGCGCGTGGTGCTCGTCGGCGATCCGGGATCAGGGCACAGCAGCGATCCCTACCGCCAGCTCAACGCGGCCGCCTTCACGATCCCGGCCGTCGGCACCCTCGGCCTCGACTCCGGCCGCAACTTCCTCACCACCGCCCCCACCAACAACTGGGACCTCTCGCTCTCGAAGTCGTTCCTCATGGGCGGGGCGCGCAAGCTGGAGCTGCGGCTGGACGCCTTCAACGCGCTCAACCACACCCAGTTCTACACGCTGAACACGACGCTCACCGTGCGCAGCCTGGCCGATCCGACCCCGACCAACCTCCCCTACGACGCAAACGGGAACATCGTGAACCCCAGCGGGTTCGGAGCGGTGACGGCGGTGCGCCCGCCGCGCACCATCCAGTTGCAGGCTCGTTTCGTCTTCTAGGCCGTCCTCCCGGGAGCGGGCCGGGCACGCCCGGTCCGCTCCCCTTTCCACGGGTTCCCCATGGGCTCGATGCGTCACGGCGAGGTCGATACGTTCGTTGCACCGATGCGCGCGCGGTCTGGTCCGCCGAAGTCGTCGTTGACCATCCGGGACATCGCGCGCCTGGCCGGAGTCTCCGCCGCCACCGTCTCCCGCGTCGTCAACCGCGACGCGCGCGTGAGCACGGCCAAGCGCGGAGCCGTGCTGGCCGTCATCGAGCAGGTCCATTACCAGCCGAGCGTCGTCGCGCAGTGGCTGGCCCGCGGCACGTCGCAGGCCATCGGCGTCCTGACCGAGGACCTGGCCAGCGATTTCTACGGGCAGGCCTTGAAGGGCATCGAAGCCGGTCTCCGCAACACCGGGTACCACCCGATCTTCGCGAGCGGCAACCAGCCCGCGGAGGCGGATGCGGCCATCGAGCTCCTGCTCCGCAACCGCATCTCCGCCATGATCGCGGTGGGCTTCTTCCGCGAAGAGAGGCTCAAGGAGCTGGCCCGCCAGCTCCCCTTCGTGAACGTGGGCCCGCGCATCGCGGGCCTGGAGGAGCGCTGCGCGGTCGCGGACAACCTCAACGGGGCCTACGAGGCCACCCGCCACCTGATCGCGCTCGGACACCGGCGCATCGTGCACATCGCCGGCCCTTCCAGCCACCAGCACTCCGCGGACCGCGTGCTCGGCTTCAACAAGGCGCTCCAGGAGGCACGCATCAAGACGGACGTGCGGCTGATCGTGGAGGGCGACTTCGAGGCCGCTTCCGGAGCGCGCGCGGTGGAGAGCCTGCTCCGCCGCCGCATCTCCTTCACCGCCGTATTCGCGGCCAACGACCCCATGGCCTACGGGGCCATGCACGCCCTGTTCGTGCGCGGGCTGCGCGTGCCGAAAGACGTGTCCATCGTCGGGTTCGACGACCGTCCGCAATCGCCCTTCACGACCCCGGCCCTGACCACCGTCCGGCAGCCCGAGATCGAGATGGGGTCGGCGGCGGTGGCGATGCTGCTGCGCGAGCTGCGGGGCGAGCCGCCGGCGCTGCCACGGTTCGCCACCCAGCTCATCGTGCGGGAATCGACGGCGCGGGCGCCCTCGTCCCGAGGGGCCCGCGCCGCCAGGTAGGGGCCTCTAGAACGAGAGGCGCGCGCCGAGCTGGATCCTCCGCATGTCCCGCGCGGTGCGGATCTTGCCGAAGGTGGCGGGCGCGTTCAGGCTCAGCCCCGGGTTCATGAGGTTGACGAAGTTCAGGACGTTCGTCGCCTCCACTCGGAGCTGAAGCACGCTGCGGCCGGCCAGGCCGATGTCGCGGAAGATCCCCAGGTCGATGTTCTTGTAGCCGGGGCCCACCACGATGCTGCGGCCGGCCGTCCCGTCCGCGCCGATCGCGGGCTGGGCGAAGGCCGCCGTGTTGAACCACTGCTCGATCAGCTCCTCACGCGGACGGCCGCTGTCGAGCTTGGGGTCGGCGATCACGTCCGGCCGGTCGGTGGTGACGCCGTCGAGGTTGCGGTCGATGCCGGAGGTGATGGTGAGCGGCGTGCCGCTCTGCAGGGTCACGATGGTCGAGACGGTCCAGTTGCTCAGCAGCGCGTGCGCGATCGACTTCGAACCCTTGAAGTAGTCGAGCCGCCAGATCGCGGACATCGTGAAGTTGTGGGTGCGGTCGGCCGAAGTGCGCGCGCGCTCGAGCTCGATGCGGTTGGAGTTCTGCACCGCGGGCAGCCCGCCGCCCTGGTAGTCGACGTCCTCCATGGCCTTGCCGAACGTGTAGTACGCCTTGGCCGAGAAGCGGGCGCCCCGGCGCTCCGCGCTGAGCTGCAAGGCGTGGTAGTCGCTGGCGAAGGTCGACTCCAGCACGCGCGCGGAGCCGATCACGCCGGGCTGGTAGGGCCGCCGCGCGTTGACGTTGGCGGTGGTGGCGGTCGGCGTGAAGACCGGGTAGTTGCGATCGATGCTGGCCGGCAGCTTGCGGCCGAGGGCCCCCACGTAGGAGGCGCTCACGCTGAAGTTCCGGAGCAGCTCCTTCTCCGCGGTCAGGTTCATCTGGTACGTGTAGGGCCAGACGAAATCGAGAGAGGGACCGAACACGGTGGCGGGAAGCGTGAAGCGCGGAGAAGCGGGGTCGTATTCGAACGGGAACGGCCCCACTCCCCCGGGCAGGTTGCCGTAGGGATCGGTCAGCGTCTTCACGGTCGGGAAGGGCTGGCGCACCGTGAAGGGCTGGTTGTCCGCGGTGGTGTTCCACTCGTTGCCGGTGATGCTGCCGTAGAAGATGCCGAAGCCGGCTCGGATCGACGTACGCCCGTCGCCCTTGGGATCCCAGGCCACTCCGAGGCGCGGGGCCACGTTGCTCCAGTCCGTGGGCACGATGCCGCGGCTGATCCCCGGATCGCCAGGGAAGAGGAGGCCCTCGGGCGCGGTCGGCGAGACCTGCGACTTCGCGCCCGGCACGTAGGCCAGCTTGCGGTCCTCGGGATCGGTGAACGGGAACTGCACGTCGTAACGGATCCCGAGGTTCAAGGTCACGCGCGGGTGGACGCGGAAGTCGTCCTGCACGAACGCGCTCAGATAGGCGCCGTTGTCCGTCTTGCGGATGGGCGCGTCCTGCGTGAACGTGCTGGGAAGCCCGAGGAGGAAGTCCGCGTAGGCGTTTCCGGTCTTGCTGCCGTTGAAGGCGAACACCCCGTAGTTGTCGAGCAGGGTGTCGTGCACGATCTTCTCGTACGAGACCTCGCCCCCGAACTTGAACGAGTGCTTGCCGCGGCTGATGCTGAGGGCGTCGCGCACGGCCCAGTAGTCGCTGCCCGCGTCCGGCCCCGCGATCGAGGTCTGGCCGGTGAAGAACCCGGAGACGGTCAGGCGCGGGAGGGTGGGATCGCCCTGGATCTTGAACTTGGAGCCGAGGTCGCCGAGCGACGTCGTGGGATTGTTCACGCGGCCGCCGAACTGGCGGACGTACGTGAAGCGGAGCTGGTTGATCGTGCTCGAGTTGACCGTGTAGGTGTCCACCAGGTTCAGGTTGTGCTGCGTCCACTTGAAGTCCCGGTCCACCCACGGGATGTTGCCGGTGAGGGAGAGGGGCTGGGTATCGGTGCCCTTCTGGTAGAAGTAGCTCATCGCGATGGAATGGGTGGCCGCGAAGTTGTGGTCGAGCTTGAGCGTGGCCTCGTCCGTGCTCAAGGGATCGGGCCGGCTGATCTCGAAGAAGTTGTTGGGCAGGTTGGACTGCGGGACGTATTTGTCCTGGATGGCGAGGGCGGTCGGATCGAGGCGTGAGGTCGGGATGATCCCGCCCGGGAACGGCTGGTTGGTGGCGGGATCGCGGGGCTTGCTCGCGGACGAGGAGAAATCGCCCAGCCGCTCGCGCGAGGTCGGCACCACCGCGGTGTTGCGATAGTAGGTCTCCGTCTGCCGCAGGCCGGAGAAGCTCGCGAAGAAGAACGTCTTGTCCTTCCGGAGCGGACCCCCGATCGCCGCGCCGTACTGGTTGCGATCGAGAGGGTCCTTGGCCGAAGTCGCCGCCCCGGGCGGAACCCAGCGCTTGGCGTTGAGGCTCTCGTTGCGGAAGAACTCGAAGGCGGCGCCGTGGAACTCGTTCGTCCCCGACTTGGTGACGATGTCCACCACCCCGGCCGGATAGCGGCCGTACTCCGCCGCGTAGTTGTTGGTGATGACGCGGAACTCCTGGATGGCCTCCGGGTTCGGCGCCGGGTTGCCGGTGCCGCGCAGGCCGGCCGTGTTGTTCCCGCCGTCGAGCTGGAAGTTGACCGTGCCCACCTGGGCCCGCTGGGAGCCGTTGATGGTGGTGAGCTGCTCGGGCCCGCCCAGCGAGTTCGAGTTCTCGTTGCTGGTGACGCCGCCCGTGATGCTGAGGAGCGAGTAGAGGTCGCGGTTGACCAGGGGGAGATTCAGGACCTCGTTCTGACCCACGTTGCGGGCCAGGGCGGCGGTGTTGGTCTCGACGAGGGGCGCATCCGCCACCACGGAGACGACCTCGGTGACGCCGCCGGGCTCGATCACCGCGTCCACGCGCGCGTTGCGGCCTACCTCCAGCGCGATGCCGGTCTGGGAGAAGCCCTTGAAGCCGGTCAGGCCGACCTCGAGCTTGTATTGCCCGACGGGCAGCAGCCGCAGCGCGTATTGGCCTTCCGCGTCGGTGGTCGTGCTGCGCGAGAACTGCGTGCCGAGGTTCGTGGCGGTCACGATCGCGGTGGGCACCGCGGCCCCCGTCGTGTCCTTCACGTTGCCGAGGATCGTGCCCGTGGCGACCTGGGCGTGGGCGCTCGGCGCCGCCAGCAGGCCGATGAGCGCGGCGGCGATGCTCCAGGCCTTCCGCGCACGACGTGGGTCCTTTCGTCGCGTCTCGTTCATCGGTCCTCCTTGAAAGCGGTTACGCGATGCGAGGGGCGTCCGCCGGCACAGTTTTGTTCTTTAGACGGGCAATATAATCAACAAATCGACCTTGTCAAGGAAGTTTCGAAAGAGTTGTCACTATTTCTCGCATTTGGCGTTGACTTGGCGGTGCCAAGTCCCTACATTGTTCCGCCAACGGTCAAAATCGAGAATTTGGATCGATCCAGTTGAAGAACCGGCCGGACGTGCGGCGCAGTGGTCCGACCAGCATCCGGCTGGCCCGGCGCGGTACCTCGCGCGAGATCAACCGCCAGATCGCGTTCAACCTGATCCGCACCCGCCAGCCCATCTCGCGCGCCGACCTCGCCCGCCTCATGGGGACGTCGCGCGGCGCGGTGACCGTCCTGGTGAACGCCCTCATCGCGGACGGCCTCGTGTTCGAGGGAGCCAAGGGCGAGGCGCCGCGCGGGCGCAAGCCGAAGTTCCTCTACCTGGACTCGCGGCGCCGCTGCGTGGTGGCCATCGACGTCCGCCCGACCCGCTCCTTCCTGATGATCACGAACATCGTGGGCGAATCGCTGGTCGGCATGACCAGCTTCCCCACCGACCGCGATCCCGCGCGCCTCGTGGCCAAGCTGGCGGAGAAGATCCGCGACACGCTGGCCCGCCATCCAGAGCTGGGCCGGTGCGACGGCGTGGGCGTGGTCGTGCCCGGGATGGTGGACGGCACGGGCACGCGCGTCCTCTTCGCCCCGCGCCTGCGCTGGCGCGACGTCCCCTTCCAGGAGCCGCTGGCGGCGGCGACCGGACTTCCGGTCGTCATCGAGAACGCGGGCAAGGCCTGCGCCCTGGCCCAGGCCTCGAGCGCGCGCGGCGAGCCCGCGGCCCCGGGCGGGCTCGTCTACATCAGCGTCTCCGACGGCCTCGGCGTCGGCATCGTCACCAATGGGCGCATCCTGCGCGGACAGCACAACGCGGGGGGAGAGTTCGGCCACATCCCGCTCGCCCTGAAGGGCCCGCGCTGCGCCTGCGGCGTCCAGGGTTGCTGGGAAGCGCACGTCTCGAACCTGGCCACGATCTCGCGCTACCTCGGCCGTGATCTCGATCCGGGCAAGCCCATACCCGACGAGATGGCGACGCTGACGGTCGAAGACGTCGTGTCGCGGGCGCGGCAGGGCGACGCCTCCGCCGTGGCCGCGCTGCGCGCCACCGCGCACTTCCTGGGCGCGGGCCTGGCCGCCGTCGTCAATGCCGTCGATCCCGCGCGCATCTGCCTGAGCGGCGAGATCACGTCGGCCTGGGACCTGCTCGAGCCGATCGTGCGGGCCGCCCTCGACGCGCGCACGCTGGAGCCGATCCGCGGCCGGGCCGAGCTGGTCGTGATCCCGCCCCAGGAGCTGCCGCGCCTGCGCGGCGCGGCCGCCCTCGTCACCGCCCCCGCCTTCGCGGCGCCGGTCGTGGCCTGATGGACCGCAGAGCGCGGCGGCGCCGCACAGCGGCGGCGACGCGCGAGGGGGGTTTCAGGGGGGGCCGCGAGCGCCCGTCGCGAATGATGCGCGAGTGCCCCCCCTGAGATAAGGAGAGGAACATGGAGCTGAAGGACGCCGTCGCCCTCGTCACGGGCGCGGGGGGCGGGATCGGGCAGGCGGCGGCGCTGGAGCTGGCCCGCCGCGGCGCGGACATCGCCGTCCACTACCACCGCAACGAGTCGGGGGCCTCCGAGACCGCGCGTCTCGTCGAATCGCTCGGAGCAAAGGCCGCGGTCTTCCGCGGCGATCTCTCCCGGCTGGATCACGGCCGTGCCCTCGTCGCTTCCGTCCTCGAGCGCTTCGGGCACATCGACATCCTCGTCAACAACGCGGGCGACCTCGTCGAGCGCAAGCCGCTCCTGGAGATGACGGAGGCGCTGTGGAAGCAGGTCCTGGACCTGAACCTGTCCAGCGCGTTCTACGTCACCCAGGCCGCCGCTGCCGGCATGATCGAGAGGAAGCGCGGCGTCGTCGTCAACGTCTCCTCGCTGGCCGCGCACAACGGCGGGGGCCCGGGCGCGCTCGCCTATGCCGCGGCCAAGGGGGGCCTCGTCTCCCTCACCAAGGCCATGGCCAAGGAGCTCGCGGGCAAGGGCGTGCGCGTGAACTGCGTGGCCCCGGGCCTCATCGGCCAGACGAGCTTCCACGACCGCTACACGGCGCGCGACGCATTCGCGGCCGCGGAGAAGACGGTGCCCATGGGCCGCGCGGGCACCCCGGAAGAGGTCGGGCGCGTGATCGCCTTCCTGTGCGGGCCCGACTCCGCCTACCTCGCGGGCGAGACGATCGAGATCAACGGCGGGATGCTGATGCGATGAGGCGTGTCTCGGGCCTGCGCTGGCTCATGGTCGGCCTCATCTTCCTCGCCACCGTCATCAACTACGTCGACCGCCAGACCGTCTCCGTCCTCAAGAAGTCGATCAGCGACGACCTCGGCCTCAGCAACCCCGAATACGCCGCCATCCAGAACGCGTTCCTGATCGCGTACGCGGTCAGCCAGATGCTCTCCGGCCGCCTCTACGACCTCGTGGGGACGCGCCTCGGGTTCACCATCTCGATCGTCGTGTGGTCGATCGCGGCCGTCGCCCACGCGGCCGCGCGCAGCATGACGAGCTTCGCCTTCTGGCGGTTCGTGCTCGGCTTCGGGGAGGCCGGCAACTGGCCGGGAGCCGCGAAGTCGATCGCGGAATGGTTCCCCCCGCGGGAGCGCGCGCTGGGCATGGGGATCTTCAACACGGGGGCGGCCGTCGGAGGCGCGTTGTCGCCGCCCCTCATCGCCTGGCTCGCCTCCCGCTGGGGCTGGCGGCCCACCTTCATCATCACGGGCGCGCTCGGCCTCGTCT
>Ga0207648_10002356_pt1 | contig 20389 bp, 15 predicted proteins | sample KBSMisM32_FD_184310 | JGI IMG/M metagenome (GOLD analysis project Ga0207648, IMG submission 184310) | Miscanthus rhizosphere microbial communities from Kellogg Biological Station, Michigan, USA - KBS Miscanthus M3-2 (SPAdes) (version 2) | ecosystem: Host-associated > Plants > Roots >...
CTCCGCCTCGAGCTGCCGCTGGCCCGCGCGGGTCAAGCGGTAGAACTTCGCCTTGCGGTTGTTCTCGGAGGCGCCCCACTCGGCCGCGATCCAGCCCTCTTCCTCCAGGCGATGCAGGGCCGGATAGAGCGAGCCCTGGTTCACCCGCAGCACGTCCTGCGAGACCTGCTGGATGCGCTGGGCGATGCCCCAGCCGTGCATGGCGCCCGGAACGAGCGTTTTGAGGATCAGGACGTCGAGAGTGCCTTGCAGCAGGTCCGTGTTGGATTTGGTCAAGCAGCAGTCCCCCCTAGACGATCGACAGGAGGGTATTGCAGCTCCTGTAGACTGTCAAGGGGAAAATTCGTAGCCAGCAAAAGACGGCAAAAAATGGCTGCCGACCTGGCCCGCACCTCTATTTTGTTAAACGGATCGATCGGCCTGGGCTAGCAGATAAGAGGTTGTGGCCAGGTCGGCTTGTCAGTTCCGGTCGGCTTCTACGCCGTGGCTGGAACTCGCGGCGCCGCGGCGGCATTGCTTGGCCGGGCCGCGCGGCGTTCGCCGACCTGCTGTCTCCACATCGCGTAATACAGCCCCTTTTCCTGCAGCAGCTCTTCGTGCTTGCCGCTCTCCACGACGTGGCCCCTCTCCAGCACGTAGATCCTGTCCGCATGCATCACCGTCGACAGTCGATGCGCGATCAGTATGGTGATCGCATCGCCGGTCGCGGCCACTTCTCGGATGGTCTGCGCGATATCTTCCTCGGTCAGGGAATCGAGCGAAGACGTCGCTTCATCGAAGACGAGGAGATGGGGGCGGCGCAGCAGCGCCCGCGCGATGGCCAGGCGCTGGCGCTCGCCGCCGGAGACCTTGACCCCACCCTCGCCGATGACGGTGTCGAGGCCGCGCGAGGCGCGCGCCAGGAGCGACTGGCAGGCGGCCTGGTTCAGCACTTCGAGGATCTCCGCGTCCGTGGCCTCGGGGCGCACGAACACGAGGTTCTCGCGGATGGTCCCGGAGAAGAGCTGCGTGTCCTGGGTGACGAGGCCGAGCCGCTCGCGCAGCCGGTCGAGGTCCACGACGTCTTCGGGGTGCCCGTTGTAGAGGATCTTTCCCGTCTGCGGGTGGTAGAGCCCGACCAGCAGCTTGACCAGCGTGGTCTTGCCCGCGCCGGACGGGCCGACGAAGGCGATCGTCTCGCCGCGGCGCACGGAGAAGGTCACGTTCTCCAGCGCGGGCCCGGACGCGGTGAGATGGCTGAAGCTCACGGAGTCGAACCCGAGGTCGCGCAGGGGATCGACCACGACCGGCTGCGCGGGCCGCTTCTCCGCGGGGATGGCCAGGATGGCCTGGTATTGACCGAGGCTCGCCTCCGTCTCCCGGAAGATCGCGATGACGTCGCCCACCTGCTGCAGCGGCCCGAAGATGAAGAAGGAGTAGATCCAGAGGGAGAAGAACTGCCCGACGGAGATCCGCTGCGTGTAGATGAGGTACAGCATCAGGCCGAGGATCGACGTGCGCAGGGCGTTGACGGCCGTGCCCTGGATGAAGCTGAGGCTGCGCAGGTAGCGCACCTTGCGCAGCTCCAGGGCCAGGATCTTGTCGGTGGTGGCGTTGAGGCGGCGCACTTCCTGGGCGGCCAGCCCCAGGCTCTTCACGAGCTCGATGTTGCGCAGGGACTCCGTGGTGGAGCCGGCCAGGGCCGCCGTCTCCTTCACGATCGCGGACTGCACGGTCTTGATCTTCTTGCTGAGGGTCGAGCTCAAGAGGGCGAGGGCGGGGACGCAGAAGAAATAGGCGGGGGCGATGATCCAGTGGACGCTCAGCGCGTAGACGGTCACGAAGACGATGCCGACGAGGGTGGTGAACAGGATGTCGATGGAGGCCTTGATCAGCCGCTCGACGTCCGTGCGGACCTTCTGGAGCTTGCCCAGGGTCTCCCCGCTGCGCTGGTCCTCGAAGACCTGGTAGGGCACGGCCAGGGTGTGGCGGATCCCGTCCGCGTAGAGCTGGGCTCCCAGGCGCTGCGTGATGACGCTGATGAAGTAGTCCTGGAAGTTCTTGGCCACGCGCGAGACGAAGGCGACGCCCACCGCGGCCAGGAGCAGGAGCCCGGCCCCGCGGACGAACGCGCCCGTGGTGTACTCACGGAAGCGCATGGCGTAGCTGTCGATGACGTGGCGGAAGATGAGGGGGTCGAGCAGCGAGAAGACCTGGTTCACCGCGGCCAGGACCAGGGCCAGCGCGACCAGCCCCAGGTACTGCCGCAGGTAGGACCAGAGCAGCTTCATCGTGGAAAGGGAGCGAACAGCTGCGGCGCCGCGGTCGAGGTCGGGGTGGCCTTGCCGTGGGCGATGGCCTCGAAGAACGTCTGCGAGATGATCCGGTAGCCGGCGTCGTTGGGATGGACGTGGTCGGAGAAGAGCCGGCTCAGGTCACCGCCCTGGCTGAGGAAGGCCTTCTCCACGTCCACCAGGAACGCGCCCTGTTGGAGCGCCATCGGACGCACCAGGTTGTTGACGTCCGCCACCCACTTGTTGCGGCTCTCCGGGTTCATGGTCGGGTTCGACGGGGGAATGGTGGCGAGGAAGGGCAGGCTCCGGAACAGCTTCACGTTCTGCACGATCAGGCGCAGGTTGTCGACGGTATGGCAGCTCGGGTTGTCCTGGCACTCCGGCGCGTTCCAGTCGTTGGTGCCGTAGAGGATCAGCGTGTACGCGGGACGGCTGTTGAGGTTGCGCCGGACGCGCTCCACGCCCTCGAAGCTGTTGGTGGAGTCCGCGCCGCGGTTGTTCACGAAGGCGCCGCCGAAGTGCTGGGCGAGCCGGGTCTGCAGGTCCGCCGGATAGCCGCCGGCCGTCCCTCCGTCGCCGCGGGTGATGCTGTCGCCGAACGCCATGTAGGTGTTCGTCTGGTTGTTGTCGATGGGCAGGGTGAGGGGGATCATCACCTGCCCGCCGTCGGGGAGGGCGACCTGCACGGTCGTCGAAAGCTGTCCGAGCGCGTAGAACGGGGGCAGGGTGTCCGCGCGCAACGTGACCGACTGCGTGCCCGCGGGGACGCCCGTGACCACCGCGCGTCCCGTCGTCTTCTCCGAGCGCGCCGTGCGCCCACCGATGCTCACCTCGACGTCGGGGATGCGGATGCCCTCGTCCGTGTCCGCGCGTCCGTTCTGGTTCTCGTCGTAGTAGAGCGTCGCCACCACGGTGGCGCCGGGGACGGTCGACGGCGACGGCTGGGGGGTGGGGCCGGACGGGGAGCCTCCGCCCCCGCAGGCGGAGAGGGCTACGGCGAGGGCGGCGCAGAGGGCGAGGAGGTTTCTATTCATGGCAAACGAGCTATCTTACACGTCCTCCGCCCGCCTTGGGACCGGCGCCTGTAACGCCGGACCCTTTCGCGCGTCCCGCATCACACCTCATCCCCTCTTTGACCTCGGCGGTGGACAGCGCGGATGCGCTCCGCGCGCGTTTCCCTGGAAATGACCGCACTTACGCGTGGCCCGCCGGTTGCAATTTTCACGGCGCGGGAGCGGGCAAGCCATGGGAATCTGGGGCGCGAAAGTAGTGGCGGTGGACGACGACCTGGACACGCTCGAGCTGGTACGGGCCATCCTGCGCGCGCGGGGCGCGTACGTGGTCGGAGTGAGCGCACCGGGCGAGGCGCTGTCGACGGTGATCGGCGTCATGCCCGATGTCCTCCTCATCGACATCGCGATGCCGGGCGAAGACGGCCTCGCGCTCATCCGCAAGGTGCGCACGCTGTCGCCGGAGAAGGGCGGGCGGATTCCCGCGGCCACGCTCACCGCCTGCCCGTGCCTTCCGGAGCGTCTCGCGGAGTGGCGGCGCGCCGGCTTCCAGCGCCACGTGCCGAAGCCGTTCCCGCCGGACGATCTCGTCGCGATCGTCGACGAGCTCGCGGGGCGCGTGGTCGAGCGGCGCACGAACAATCTCGAGCCGGCGGCCCTGCCCCTCGACGTCCGGCGCGAGCGGCGCCGCGAATGGCGCGACGTGCCGACCTGCTGAGCCCGACCAAGGCGTTGAACGCCGCACATTAGGCAACCTTTCACAGCCAGGGCTCGTCTTAGAGAGCGGAGGTTGTGAATGGGCCGACTGATCGCCGTACTCGCACTCGCGGGCGCCGCCGCCTTCGCCGCGCGTCCCTCTTCCAACGCACACGCACCCGTAGCCGCTCACGTCGCCGTCGCCCACGCCAAAGACGTTACCTTCGAGCAGGCCGAGAAGGACCTCGCGCGACGTCAGGCCGAGCTGGGACTGGTCGGGGCGGCGCCGCTCTTCGGGGCCGAGGGTCTGCCGAAGCCGGCGACGCGTTGAGCGTGCGCCGCCTCAGCGCTTGCGGGCCTTGTTGCCGGCTCCGCTGTCGCCGCTGGGCGGCTGATCTTCCGCATCGATGGCCCGGAGCGCGTTGAGCGCCTCTTCGTTGCGCGGTGAGAGCTGCAGCGCCTTGCGGTACATGGCGGCGGCGCGGGCGCGGAGCTGGGCCCCTCGATACAGCTCGCCCAGCACGAGGTAGGGCTCGGGCGCGTCCGGCGCCTCGCGCACCACCTGGCCCAGCACCTCTTCCGCGCGGTGCCGCCACTTCGGGTTCTTCATGTACGCGCGGGCGAGCAGCACGCGCGCCCGGCGGCTCGCCGTCGCCTCCAGCCGCGGGATCGCCTCCTCGAGGAGCTGGATGGCGTCCCAGTACTTCTCCTCGCCCATGAGGCGCTGGGCCTTCGCGAATTCCTGCGCCGCCTTCTGCTCGTCGATGGCGGGATCGGGCGGCTCGGGCTTGATGGCCGGCGTCTCGGGCTTGGGCGGCTCGGGACGGGGGACGCCGCGACGCGGCGGGAACGCGGTCTCGTAGCGCTTGCGCGACGTCGGGTTGCGCAGCGTCTCGTAGGCCTCGCCCAGGCGGATGAAGACGGCGCTGCGCTTGTCGCGCAGGTCTTCGAGGGACGGGTCGAGCGACGCGTCCGGGTGGTACGGGCGGGCCAGGCGGAAATAGGCGTCCTTGACCTCGTCCGCGGTCGCGGTGCGGGCGATACCCAGGATCTCGAAGTGGTCCTTCGAGCGCAGGCCGTCGTGCAGCTCCTGGATCTCGCGCCGCCGTGCTTCCGCCATCGCGCGCCGTCCCGCCTCCGACGGCGGCGCATCCGTCTTGGGCGCCGGAGGCGGTGAGGGCTTGGCCGCGGCGGGCGGAGCGGCAGCGGGAGCTGGCGCGGGAGCTGGCGCGGGAGGTGGCGCGGGCGGAGCCGGGGCCGGCGCAGGCGGGCCCGCCGGCGCGGCTTTGTGGGATGCGGTGCCGGGACTGGAGGCGGTCTCCGCGGTCCGCGTTCCCGTGCGGGGGCGCGGAACGGGGGCGCGGTACTCGACCGCGCCGGTGCAGAGGAGAGCGAAGAGGCTCCGCTCCGTGTCCTCGGCCGGGAGAGGTGTGAGGTGGAAGACCTCGCGCGCGGTCAGGGTGCCGTCGACGCGAGAGAGCACGAACCCGTCCGTGGGCGTCAAGGTGAGCTTCTGCTCTCTAAGGACCGGCTGGGAGGCGGGCGCGATCACGCGATCGATGTCCCCCAGCACGGCCGTCACCACCGCCGGCTCCTGGATGCGGCGTGCCGCCTCCAGGATCATCTCGCCGGGAGCGACGCGCGACTGCAGCTCCGTTTCCAGGAACGTGTCCTCGCCCAGCTCCTCGAACGAGAACTTCACGTCCGGCATCTCGGTGACGTTGAAGAGCACCTCGCGCACGTGCAGCTTGATCGAGCTCTCGAGCTCGCCCTTGGCCATGAGGCCCATGGAGTCGAGCACGGTGCCGAGCTTCTTGCGCTCGGCGAGCACGACCGTGCGCGCCTTGTCGAGGTCGTCCTGGGTGAGGAGGCCGTAGCGGACGAGGACGTCGCCGAGGTGCTCGCCCTCCACGTCGCTGGTGGCGTGGAGGATCTGGCCCTTGAGGAACCGCAGGCTCCGCCACTCCTTGGCCCGCGTGAAATGGATGTGGCCCGTGCGGCCCCCGACGTAGATGTCGCGGATGAGCTGGAAGAGCGGGCTGGGGTCGACGATGGTGCGCCGGTCCTCGATGATGGCGGGGACGGGCGGAGGCAGCGCGGAAGTCGGCGGCGCGGGCGGCTCGTGCGCCCGCGTCGGGGCCGGAGCGACGGGCGCCACCGGCGCCACCGGCGGCGTGACCACGCTCGCCGACGGCCGCATCCCCAGTCCGGCGGTGAAGGGACGCAGCGCGTCCGCGAACTCGGTCGCGTTCTGGTAGCGCGCCGTCGCGTCCTTGGCCAGGGCCTTGCCGAGGATGGGGACGAGGGCGCGGTACTCCGGGGTGTACGGGAAGTCGAAGGAGGGATCTTCGTGGGTGATCTTGTAGAAGATCGCCATGATCCCGTCGGCGTGGAACGGGCGCGAGCCGCGCGCGAGCTCGTAGAGCATCGCGCCCGCGCTGAAGAGGTCGGAGCGTCCGTCCACGACCTCGCCGCGGACCTGCTCCGGCGACATGTATTCGGCGGTGCCCACGACCATCCCCGTGCCCGTGATGTTGCCCATGGCGAAGCGGGCCACGCCGAAGTCCATGATCTTGACCCCGCCCTCCTCGGTGAGGAAGACGTTGGCGGGCTTGATGTCGCGGTGCACGATCCCGACCTTGTGCGCGTGGGCGAGGCCGTCGAGCACGGAGACCACGATCGCGATCTTGCGCTCGAGGCTGAGGGGCGGGGTCGCCCGCATCATGTGGAAGAGGTCGTTGCCGCTGAGGAACTCCATCGCGATGTAGGGCGAGCCGTCGGCGTGGTAGCCGAGGTCGAACACCGTCACCACGTTGGGGTGCATCATGCGCGCGACCGCGCGCGCCTCGCGCTCGAAGCGGTGCTTCTGCTCCGGGTCGCGCGCGATCTGCGGCAACATCACCTTGAGGGCGACGTCCCGCTCCAGGAGCGGGTCGCGGGCGTGGTACACGACGCCCATGGCCCCCGACCCGAGGCGGCCCAGGATCTCGTACTTGCCGACACGAGGGGGAAAGTCCGGGGCGGTGGCCTCCGGTTGCGGCTCCGGCGAGACTTCCTCTGGATCCGAGCTCAAGCCAATGGATTCAACGGAGGGCCGAAGGCATTAGAGGCTAGAGCCCCGGGGGTGTCAAGGAAGCGGGACACGCCGGGCGCCTCCTCGGGACGCCCGGCGCTTTGTGCATCTACTCTTGTTTCACCTTCTTGTGGGTCTTGCGGTCGTATACCGTGCCGCCCGCGCCTCCGATCAGGCCTCCGATGAGGGCGCCCTTCTTTCCGCCTACCAGGGCGCCGACGCCGGCGCCACCGACGGCCGAGCCGCCGATGATCATCGCGCTGTGCTTCTTGGAACGCTTGTGCACGTAATAGCGTGGACGGGCGGCAGCGCTGGTGCGGTAGACGACGCGGTCGCGATAGACGACGCGCTCGCGCACGGGGGCCGCGGCGACGGTGCCCGCGGCGGGTGAAGCGAGAGCCTGGGCGGCGGGAGTGCCGGCCACGGGATCGATATAAGTGCCGGGTACGGCGGTGGCCGGTTCGACGAGTGCGGGCTGCGAAGCCCGGGCGGTGGAGGAATAGTAGGCCACCGCTCCGAGGCCGGCCAGGGCGAGCACGCCGGCGCCGATGGCAGCGTTGCGTGGAATCATGACTTCTCCTTGGCGCGAGGGACGGGCACGCCCCGCCCCTCAGTCCTCCCAGGAGCAAGACCGGTGCCAGGCAACCGGCCACCACCGAGCCGGTGGCTGGCGGCTAGCGGGACTCGAACGTGAGCGACATCAACGTCCCATCGGGTCCATCGGGGGAGCGGTCAGCCGCCGGGCGGTAGCGCGCGGTGACCGGCTCGCCCTGCGCCCCGCACGTGAACGTCGTCTCCATCTCGCTGCCGTCCTTGCGGTAGAGGAAGACACCGGTGGCGGACGGCGCCTCCAGTCTCAGGGGCTTCCCGCCTCCGGCCACCACGAAGCGCAACACGCCGCGGGGCCGGCAGTCGAGCGCGAGCAGCTTCCCCTTCACCTCGGCCGTGCCGGCCGTGAACATCTCCAGCCTCGAAAGGAGGTGCTGGCTGAGGAAGCGATTCACGTCGTCGCGGGCGAGCGCGCCCGTACGCAGGAGCGCGGCGCGCGCGGCCGTCAGGTCGTTCTTGCGCGCATAGAGGGAGGCCAGGGTGAGGCCCAGGTCCGCGCGCGTGGGATCGCGGGCGAGCACGGCCGAGACCTGCGCGATGCGCACGTCGTAGGGTTGCGGGCGCAGGCGGGCCAGCAGCTCGCAGGCGTCCGCGAGCTGCGGATCCAGCGTGAGGGCCCGCTCCAGGGACGCCACCACCTCCGCTTCGCGTGCCGCGGAGAGCACCTCGCCGCGGGCCGAGGTCTCGCGCACGAGCATCTCCGCGTACCGGAACACCGCGACCGCGTCCGTGGGATCGGCGGCGAGAGCGAGGGCGACCTCCCGCCGCGCCTCCTGCCAACGTCCCTCGCGCACGGCCACGTGGCTGAGGGCAGCGTGCGCGGGCCCGAAGCGCGCATCCGTCGTCAGGGCGCGCTCGAGACGCTGCCGCGCCTCCGCGAGCCGTCCCGCATGAAGGAGGAGATCGCCGAGCCGGAACTCCACCTCCGCGCGGGGCGCGGCGGCGGTCTCGACCGTGATGTCCGCGTCCAGGTCCATGACCGGAAAGCGGCCGGCGGGCAGGGGAGAGGCGACGTAGGCCGCGAGCAGGGTCTCCGCCGTCTCCACGCTCGCCCCGAACGCGGAAGCGAACGCGCGCGCGGGATCCACTCCGGCGGCGATGTCGGAGAGGAAGGACTCCAGGTCCGCCGGACCGGAGGCCCCGCGGCCGAGGAGGGCCCAGTGGGCGAGCGCCCACGATTGCGCGTAGAAGATCCCGCGCTCCTCGCCCTCGTTGTAGAGGGGCGACGTGTAGTCGAGCTGCAGGAGACGCGCGATGGGTAGAGGCGTCTCGCGCTGGAGGCGCCGCAGATGGTCGAGGGCCGGGCGACCCACGAGCGCCTCGCCGTCACCGGCCGTCCAGCGTGAGAACACCTCGGCCAGTCCCTCCGCGAGCCACAGCGGCTGCGCGCTCAAGGTTCGATTCAGGAGGACGTGGGCGTATTCGTGGGACAGGGTCTCGCTCACTTCCCGCGCGTCGGCCCCGAGGCTGGCCGCGATGTAGTCGCGGTCGGAGCCGGCCTGGAAGTAGCCCTCGACCTCCTGGGATCGGCCGCGATAGAGCGGCCGGAAAGGCGCGAAGGAGTCCTGGTCGCGGAAGGCCACGACGATGGTCGGCGGATCGACGCGGCCGGGGCCGCGGCCGACGACCGCGGCCAGCACCCGACGGAACCGCTCGAGGGACACGGCTACGACGCGGGCGCGCTCCGGAGGGGCGTCGCTGAGCACCTCGAAGTGCGCGGAACGGACGCGGACCCAGTCATCGGCGCCCGCGGCAGGCGCGAGGGCGAGGAGGCAGAGAAGGAGGCAAAGACAACGGCAAACGCGGTCGGCACGATTAGCAGACAAAGAGGTTGTGGCCAGGTCGGTTGTCAGCTTTTGACCGCTACCGACTGCTACCCCGCCGACATCGAGTCCAGGAATTCCTTGTTCGACTTGGTCTTGGCCAGCCGCTCCAGCATCAGCTCCATGGCCTCGACGGGCGAGAGCGAGTTGAGCACCTTGCGCAGGACCCAGATCCGGTTCAGCTCGTCCTTGGGCAGCAGCAGCTCTTCCTTGCGGGTACCGCTGCGGTTCATGTCGACGCCGGGGAAGACGCGCTTGTCGATCATCTTGCGGTCGAGCACGATCTCGCTGTTGCCGGTGCCCTTGAACTCCTCGAAGATCACGTCGTCCATGCGCGAGCCCGTCTCCACGAGCGCGGTGGCGATGATGGTGAGGGAGCCGCCGTCTTCGATGTTGCGGGCGGCTCCGAAGAACCGCTTGGGCCGCTGCAGCGCGTTCGAGTCCACGCCTCCGGAGAGCACCTTGCCCGAGGGCGGCACGATCGCGTTGTAGGCGCGGGCCAGTCGCGTGATGGAGTCGAGCAGGATCACGACGTCGCGCTTGTGCTCGACCAGCCGCTTGGCCTTCTCGATGACCATCTCCGCGACCTGCACGTGGCGCGTGCCCGGCTCGTCGAAGGTGGAGCTGATCACCTCGCCCTTGACCGAGCGCTGCATGTCCGTGACTTCTTCCGGCCGCTCGTCGATGAGCAGCACGATGAGCGTGATCTCGGGATGGTTGGCCGCGATCGAGTTGGCGATGTTCTGCAGGATCATCGTCTTTCCCGTACGGGGGGCGGCCACGATCAGGCCGCGTTGTCCCTTGCCCAGGGGCGTCATCATGTCGAGGACGCGCGCGGTCAGGTTGTCCGGCCCCGTCTCCAGCCGGATGCGCTCGCTCGGATAGAGCGGGGTCAGGTTGTCGAAGAGGACCTTGTCCTTGGCCGCGTCCGGCGGCTCGAAGTTGATGGCCTCGACCTTGATGAGCGCGAAGTAGCGCTCGCCTTCCTTGGGCGGGCGCACCTGGCCGCTCACGGTGTCGCCCGTGCGCAGGTCGAACTTGCGGATCTGCGACGGGGAGACGTAGATGTCGTCGGGACCGGGCAGGTAGTTCGACTCCGGCGCGCGCAGGAAGCCGTAGCCGTCGGGCAGGCACTCGAGCACGCCCTCCGCGAACAGGAGCCCGCTCTTCTCGGTCTGGCTCTGCAGGATGCGGAAGATGAGGTCGTGCTTCTTCATCCCGGCCGCGCCTTCGACGCCCAGCTCGCGGGCCATGGCGTTGAGGGCCTGGATGTTCATCTCCTTCAGCTGCGAGAGGTCGAGCGCGCGGCCGCGGCCTTCACCCCCGCGCTCTTCCGCGCGCGCGGCGGCGGCGGCCTCCTCTTCGGCCGCGACCTCGACGATGCGGTCCACGCGTTCGCGCTCCCCGCGATCGTGGCGAGGGCCGGAATCGCCGCGGTTGCCGCTGCCGTTGCCGCGATCGCGGTTGCCGTCGGGCCGGTCCCCGCGGTCACGGCCGCGGTCGCGCCCTTCGTGGCCGCGGCCGCCACGGCCTTCTTGCCGGTCCGGCCGCGGACCGCGGTCATGGCGCTCCGGCCGCGGCGGCTCCGCGCGGTCGGTCCGCTCCGTGCGCTCGGACCGTCCCCCGCCGTCGGGACGTCCCCCGCCGTCGGGACGGGTCTCGGCGGCGATTTCGCTACGCTTTTCCGTGCGCGCTTCCGGCGGCTCCGGCGCCCGCTCCACGGCGGGGAGGACCGGCGCTTCCGCGCGCTCCTCCACCGCCGTGCGCTCGGCGAGAGCGTCCGCCGCCTTCTCGTCCTGCTTGACCTGTTCGTCGGTGTCCGGCATGTGTGATCAGCCTTTCCGTTGCCGTGAATGCTCGCGGTGTTCGGCCGCCGCGCCCCGGATCGCGCCCCAAAGGGTCTCGATGCCCGTCCCGTCGCGCCCGCTCACGGCGATGACGTCTCGACCGCGAGGGCCATTCCACTTGCGCAGCGACGCGAGGCGCCTCGCCCGCTCGCTGCCGCCCAGCTTGTCCGCCTTGTTCGCGGCCAGCACGTAGGGCAGCCGCCGGTCCTCCAGGTACGCCCGCAACATCTCGTCTCCCTCCATCGGCTCGTGGCGCGCGTCGACGAGGAACACGCACAGGGCCAGGGGGTCACGGTTGTCCAGGTACGACACCACCAGGCGCTCCCAGCCCTGCCTCACCGCCTCCGGGACTCTCGCGTATCCGTATCCAGGGAGATCGGCGAAGTAAAGCTCTTGGCCCGCCCGGAAGAAGTTCACCATCTGCGTCCGCCCTGGCGTCGAAGAGACTCGGGCCAGTCCCTTCGCCCCCGCCAGCGCGTTCAGCACGCTGCTCTTGCCGACGTTCGAACGGCCCAGCAGCGCCACCTCCGGAAGCCCGTCGCGGGGAAACTGCTCGCGGGATACGGCGCTCCCCGCGAAGCTGACCGGGAGAGGCTTCAGTGCGTCAGGCCGTCACGGACGTCGCCCATCTCCGGAGCCGGTTCCACCGTCTCCTGCTGGGCCGGAGCGGCGGGCGGCACCAGGGCGATCTTGAAGGCCTCGTCCACGTGCTCCACCAGCTCCACCGTCAACGCCCCAAGTACGTTTGCCGGAATGTCCGCCAGGTCCTTCTCGTTCTCGCGCGGCAGGATGATCGTGGTGATCCCGATCCGGTGCGCGGCCAGGAGCTTCTCCTTGACCCCGCCGATGGGGAACACCTTGCCGCGCAGGGTGATCTCGCCCGTCATGGCCACGTCGCGCCGCACCGCGTGCTTGGTCAGGGCGGATACCAGGGCCGTCGCGATGGTGATCCCGGCCGAAGGCCCGTCCTTGGGGATCGCGCCTTCCGGCACGTGGATGTGGATGTCGATCTTGCGGTTGAATCCGGGCGCGAGACCGAGCTTCTCCGCCCGCGAGCGCACGTAGGAGAGGGCGGCGTGGGCCGACTCCTGCATGACGTCTCCGAGCTTGCCCGTGAGCCGCACCGCGCCCTTGCCGGGCATCAGCGTGACCTCGATGGGCAGGATCTCGCCCCCGACCTCCGTCCAGGCCAGGCCGGTGGCCATGCCGATCTCGTTGACCTCTTCCTGGCGCGACTTCCGGTAGCGGGGAATGCCCAGGTAGTCCGTCACGTTGTCGGGGGTGATCGTCTCGTGGAAGTCCTTGCCGTCGAGCACGACCTTGCGCGCGACCTTGCGCAGGATGGAGGAGATCTCGCGCTCCATGTTGCGCACGCCCGCCTCGCGCGTGTAGCGGCGGATGACCTCCTGCAACGCGTCGTCCGTGAAGGCGATGTTCTTCTCTTCCAGGCCGTGGGACTTGATCTGCTTGCCGACGAGATGGCGCTTGGCGATCTCGACCTTCTCCGGCTCCGTGTAGCCGGGGAGGCGCACGACCTCCATGCGGTCCTGCAGGGGCTGCGGGATCGTGTGCATCACGTTCGCGGTGGCGATGAAGAAGACGGACGAGAGGTCGAACTCGACGTCGATGTAGTGGTCGGTGAAGGAGTGGTTCTGCTCGGGGTCCAGCACTTCCAGCAGCGCCGCCGACGGGTCGCCGCGGAAGTCCATCGACATCTTGTCCACTTCGTCGAGGAGGAAGACGGGGTTCTTGGCCCCCGCCTTCTTCATCATCTGGATGATCTGCCCGGGGAAGGCGCCGATGTACGTGCGGCGATGGCCGCGGATCTCCGCTTCGTCCCGCACGCCGCCCAACGACATGCGCACGAACTTGCGGTTCGTGCAGCGGGCGATGGAGCGCGCGAGCGACGTCTTGCCCACGCCGGGAGGGCCGACCAGGCAGAGGATCGGGCCCTTGGGCTTGTTCACGAGCTGGCGCACGGCCAGGAACTCGACGATGCGCTCCTTGACCTTCTCCAGCCCGTAGTGGTCCTCGTTGAGGATCTTCTCCGCGGCCAGCAGGTCCTTGCGCTCGCGCGTGCGCTTGCTCCACGGCACCGCGATGAGCCAGTCGAGATAGTTCCGGGAGACGGTCGCCTCCGCGGACATCGGAGGCATCGCTTCCAGGCGCTTGAGCTCCTGGAGGGCGCGGTCCTCCGCCTCCTTGGGCATCTTGGCCATCTCGATCTTCTTGCGGAGCTCGTCCACCTCGTTGAGGCGGTCGTCCTTGCGGCCGAGCTCCTTCTGGATGGCCTTCATCTTCTCGTTGAGGTAGTACTCCTTCTGCGCGCGCTCCATCTGCTTCTTGACGCGGCCCTGGATGCGCTTGTCGACCTGGAGCTTCTCGACCTCGGCTTCCAGGATGGTGTGGATGCGGGTCAGCCTCTCCTGGGGCGCGAAGATCTCGAGGAGGTTCTGCTTCTCCTCCACCCCCACCACGAGGTGGGAGGCGATGGTGTCCGCGAGCTTGCCCGGGTCCTCGACCCGCACCGCGGCCAGCATGGCGTCGTAGTGCAGGTTGTTGGAGAGCTTCACGTACTGCTCGAACAGCGCGATGACCTTCGACATCAAGGCTTCGACGCCGCTGACGCTCTCCGTCTGGCGCGGGATCATCTTGCAGACGACCTTGAAGAAGCCCTCGTGCTCCTTGAACTCGAGCGCGCGCCCGCGGTCCAGGCCCTCGACCAGCACCTTCACGTTGCCGTCGGGCAGCTTCAGGCTCTGGACGATGTTGCAGATGGTGCCGAGGGTGTGGATCTCGTCCGGGCCGGGGTTGTCGCGGGTGGCGTCGTGCTGGGCGGAGAGGAAGATCCGCTTCCCCTTCACCAGCGCGTAGTCCAGGGCCTTGATCGACGAGGGCCGCCCGATGACGAACGGGATCATCATGTGGGGGAAGACCACCACGTCCCGCAGCGGCACCATGGGCAGGGTTTCGATCACGTCCGCCTTCTCTTTGTCACGCCCGAACATTGGCGAGGGTCTCCTGGGTTCGAGGGGCAGTGGCTCTCGGGATCAGCAGCGAGGGAGCGTCGCCCTGACCGTCGCGCACTCGACTGCTGCATCCCGAACCCCATTATGAACAGATGACCGCGGGAGAAGGAAGTCAAAAGCTGAGACGACGAGCCCGGCACGGACGCTCGTGACGCGGCCCACGCCGCGCCGCGCGAGGTCCTAGCCGACCTTCTCGATCAGGGTGATCGGCTTCTCCCGGTCCAGCACGACTTCCCGGGTCACCACGCACTCCTTGACCTTCTTCATCGAGGGCAGGTTGTACATCAGGTCGAGCATCAGGTCCTCGATGATCATCCGCAGCCCGCGGGCTCCGATCTTCCGGATGATGGCGAGGTCGGCGATCGCCTCCAGCGCATCGTCCGTGAACCGCAGCTTGACGCTCTCGTAGTCGAACATCCGCTGGTACTGGCGGATGATCGCGTTCTTGGGCGTGGTCAGGATCTCGACCAGCGCGGGCTTGTCGAGGTCATGCAGGGTGCCGATGACGGGGAGGCGCCCGACGAACTCCGGGATGAGCCCGTATTTGATGAGGTCGGTCGGCTGGACCGAGGACACCGACGCCTTGGCGGCGGTGGTGGCCTTGGGCGTGGGATCCGTGGTGCGGAACCCGAGGCTCTTCTTCCCGATGCGGCGCTCGATGATCTTGTCGAGACCCACGAAGGCGCCGCCGCAGATGAAGAGGATGTTCGTCGTGTCGATCTGGTAGAACTCCTGGTGCGGGTGCTTGCGTCCGCCCTGGGGCGGCACGTTGGCGACCGTCCCCTCCAGGATCTTGAGCAGGGCCTGCTGCACGCCCTCGCCGCTGACGTCACGGGTGATGGACGGGTTCTCGTCCTTGCGCGAGATCTTGTCGATCTCGTCGATGTAGATGATCCCTTCCTGGCACTTCTCGATGTCGCCGCCCGCGGCCTGCAGCAGCTTCAGGATGATGTTCTCGACGTCCTCTCCGACGTAGCCGGCTTCGGTGAGGGTGGTCGCGTCCACGATGGTGAAGGGCACGCTGAGCAGCCGGGCCAGCGTCTGCGCGAGCAGCGTCTTGCCGGTGCCGGTGGGGCCGATGAGGAGGATGTTCGACTTGGTCAGCTCGACTTCGTTCTTGCCGCGCTGCTTGGCGATCTCGATGCGCTTGTAGTGGTTGTAGACGGCGACGGCCAGCTTCTTCTTGGCCGTGTCCTGGCCGATGACGTATTCGTCCAGGAACTTCTTGATCTCGTGGGGGACGGGCAGGGAGGACTTGTAGGCCCGCCCTTCGACCCGGCGGTCATCCGCGATGATGTCGTTGCAGACGTCGACGCACTCGTCGCAGATGAAGACCGTGGGCCCGGCGATCAGCTTCCGGACGTCGTTCTGGTCCTTGTTGCAGAACGAGCAACGAAGGACCTCGGACTCCCCGTTTTTCTTCACGTCCTATCGCTCTCGCCGAGAGATGACCTGGTCCACGATACCATATTCCTTCGCCTGGGCCGCATCCATGATGAAGTCGCGGTCGGCGTCGTTCGCGATCTTCTCCACGGGGTTCTTGGTGTGGAAGGCGAGGATGTGGTTCAGGCGATCCTTGATGCGCAGGATCTCCTTGGCCTGGATGGCGATATCGGAGGCCTGGCCCTGGGCGCCCCCCCAGGGCTGGTGGATCAGGATCCGGGAGTTGGGGAGGGCGAAACGCTTGCCGTTGGTGCCGGCGGCGAGGAGCACCGCGCCCATGCTGGCGGCCTGGCCGACGCAGATGGTCTGCACGTCCGGGCGGACGAGCTGCATCGTGTCATAGATGGCCATGCCCGCCGTGGTCGATCCCCCGGGGGAGTTGATGTAGACGTGGATGTCCTTCTCGGGGTCTTCCGCTTCCAGGAACAGGAGCTGCGCGATGATCAGGTTGGCCACCATGTCGTCGATGGCCGTCCCGATGAAGACGATGTTGTCCTTGAGGAGGCGGGAGTAGATGTCGTAGGCGCGCTCGCCGCGGGCTGTCTGTTCCACGACCATCGGAACCAACGTGCCCGAGTACACGCCGCTCATTCGAACTCCATCCTAGCATTGGCCTTGAGCAAGTCAAGGGTCTTCTCCTCGCGGATGCGGGCGCGCAGAGAGCCCAGATCGCCGTCTTTTTCCATGCGCGCGCGCACCACGTCTTTCGTCTTCTTCATGCGCTCCGCGTAGCGGGCGATCTCCGCGTCCACCTCGCCGTCGAGGGCCTCGATGCCCTCGCGGCGCGCGATCTCGTCGAGGAGGATGTCCGCCTTGGCCGCTTTGATCGACTCCTCCCGCTGGGCGTCGCGGTACTTCTCCCAGTCCACCCCGACCTTGGTGGGGTCGAGCCCCTGCAGGGCGAGGCCGCGGGCGGCGTTCTCCGTACGCGCCATCATGTGGCGCTCGATGAGGGCGTCCGGCACTTCGAAGCCGGCCCGCTGCACCAGGGCCTCCAGGAGCGCGTTCTTCGCTTCCCGGTCGATCTTGTGCTCCTCGGCGGCCCGGAGCTGGCCGCGGATCTTGTCCCGCAGCTCGGCCAGGGAGCCGAACTCCCCGAGGTCCTTGGCGAACTCGTCGTCCGCCGCGGGCACGACCTTGGTCTTCACGCCCTTCAGCGTGACGTTGTAGGCCACGGTCTTGCCGCGCAGGTTCTCCTGCTCGTGGTCCTCGCCGTAGGTGAGCGAGATGTCCTTCGTGTCGCCGGGGGCGAGTCCGACCAGGGCGGCGTTGAGATCCTTGTGGTTGTCCTTGGATCCGACCTCGACGAGCACGTTCTCGTCCCGCTTGCCGCGCGTGCCGTCTTCCTTGGTGAACTGCACGTCGAGCACGACGTGGTCGCCCTCCTGCGCGGGCCGTCCCTCGACGGGGTCGTAGCGGGCGGCCTCTTCGCGGAGCCGGTCGATCTCCTTGTCGACGTCCGCCTCCTCGACCGTCGCTGCCCGCGATTTCACCTCGAGTCCCTTGTAGTCGGGCAGGTCGACGAGGGGCAGGATCTCGAACTCCGCCTTGAACGTCATGGGCTGGTTGTCGTCGATCTTCAGCTCCGTCACGCGCGGGGTGGCCACGGGACGCAGGCCGCGGCCCTCGAGCTCGTCGCGCACGACCTTGTTCACGATCTTCTCCGCGACGTCTTCCAGGACCTGCTGGCGGAAGCGCTGGCGGATCACGTGGGCCGGTACCTTGCCCGGCCGGAAGCCGGGCAGCTTGACGCGGCTCGCGTAGTGCTTGGACCGCTCCGCTATCTCCTTGTCCACGACCTCGGGCTCGATCTCGAAGTGGAGCGATTTCTTGACCGACGACTCTTCGCTGTAGTCGACCTTCAAACGGACCTCTCTATGTGGCGGAAACGGGGCAGACGGCGAAACGTCAGGATATCACGGGGGCCAGATCGGTCGACAGGCCGAAGCGGTACGGTGAGACCTTCTACCGAGGCATTCCCGACGACGAGCGCACCGGGAGGGAGCGGTCGGCATCGCCTTTTTGAAATCTGGTGCGGAAGGAGGGATTCGAACCCTCACGCCTTTCGGCACACGGTCCTAAGCCGTGCGCGTCTGCCGTTCCGCCACTTCCGCGCAGGACAAGTCTACCCCCATGGCCATGGGCAGGCAGCGAAGGAGCGGCTTCGCCGCGACTGAGCGTGTGGGGGGGTAGCCGAAGGCGCAGGGGGGTGGATTGTGTGGGACCACCCCCCTGAAAGTGTCTATCGAATGTGGAACTTCGACTTCGTGACGCGCCCCGCCTTCAGGCGGGCGAGGTACCACGCGGACACGTCGTTCATGGGTACCCAGCGCCGCTCTTCCTTGCGGTAGTGCCAGTCCTTCTCGACCTGGTAGAAGACCTGCAGGCCGCTGCCCTCGAGGATGTTCGTGATCTCGTTGTCGTGGTGGTTCAGCTCGTCGAAGTCGGTGATCGCGCGCTGGCCCATCTCGGAGTAGACGAGGTTCAGGTCCTGCAGCAGCTGGTCGAGCTCGGGGTCGAGATCGAACACGTCGAGTCCGAGCCGGCGTGCCTCGCGGCTCGTGATCGGGTACTGGTGCGCCGGGTAGGACGAGTTGAGCTGGCGGCTGATCCGGTCCGCCTTCGTCTTGTCCTTCATGTGGTAGCCGAGGATCTCGCGGCAGAGCATCAGGGACAGGCTGCTCGCGCGATCGAGGGCGCCGATGACCAGGGGCTGAAGGTACTTGTAGAGCTCCTGGTACGGGTTGACCGTCGTGTTGCGGCCCGAGCTCTCCTTCCACAGGCGGATGACGCGCTCGACCTCGTCGTTGCTCACCGCGACGAGGTTGTTCGTGTGGTCGACGGGCGAGAGGTCGTGCTCGAGCGACGTGTCCACCGCAGTCAGGTACGACAGCGGCCCCATGCCGATGCGGTCGGCCCCCAGGGCCAGCATCGTCGCCGCCGACGCGCAGTTCAGGGGGGCGAGCAGGGTCAGGCGCCGCGTGTACTGGCGCAGCAGGTGCACCATGCGCAACGCGGCCATGCCGCTCCCGCCGTCCGACTTCACGACCAGGGTGAGGTGGCGCTGCGGGCCGAGGTCCTGCAGGAGCTCCTGCATGGCCATGACGTCGTTGTCGCAGACCGAGCCGCTCGTGGAGGTCCAATAGGTGAGCAGGACTCCGTCCACCTTCGGCTGGATCTTCTTGAGGAGAGCCTGCGTCTTCGCGATGAGGATCGGGGGTGTCTTGACGCGCGTGCGCCGACGGGCCTTCGCCATGGCCCGATCCTATCTCAGTGGAGGGCGGTCCCCAGGCGGGACCGCCCGCGAGGCTCAGAACCCGAGACGCTGTTCCTTGGTCGCGCTGGGCGCGTCCACCGGCGGGGGCACGGGCGTGGTGGGGCGCAGGCCGCGGCGGGCGACACGACGGCCGAGCGCGCGCAGCGACGGGGCGACGACGACCTGCCGCTTGCGGCGCCCCGCCAGGGCGCGCGTGAGCTCGTTGGCGAGGTCCTGTGGACTCCTCACGAGCGAAGACCACCAGCTCCACGGCACCCGGCGGTCGGACGCGTATTCCACCTTGCAGACGAACTTCATCCCGTCCGGTCCCTCGCGCCAGACCCCGAAGCGCACCTGGACCGGCTTCATGTCCTCGTTGTGCAGGAGGCTCCACACCGTCTCTTCGAAGGCGTCGCCGAGCTTGGGGTTGTGGGTGCGGATCGGATTGTCCTTGAACTGCACGCACTCCCAGAGGAGCTTCCGGATCGAGCGCTTGAAGTATTCGAGCGTCTGCTCGTCCTTGCCCAGGAGCAGGCGGCGATAGCGCGCGTTGCCTTCGTGCTGGAGGATCTCCCAGTCCACGTGGTCCGCCTTGGTGCGCGCAGGGCCGTCGAGGACGACTTCCCAGGCCGCGCTCGTGGAGCTGACGGCTGCCGTCCAGTCCTCGCCCTCGGGAACGCCGAGCTCCTCGAGGATCGTGCGGAGGCCCTGCTCCGTCTCCGGGTTGCCGACCGACAACCGGCTCACGCTCATTGGCATTTGACGCTCCTTAGCGGACGCATGGGGCTGAAAGCAACGGACATGCCAGGGCGGCCCCCAGGCAGTGGAGCGCCGAAAGAGGCTTGAGAACGGGATATTCCTGAGAGGGCTCCTCGACCCCATTCCCAGGGATGGCAAACTCTACAAAGGGAGATGTACGCCCGGAGACGGGTCCCTGGTCCGAGGAATGCAGGAGCAGCCACCGGCGCGGTGGTGGCCGCCAGGGGCGGGCCGGGGGAGGGAAGGGTGAACGTGACTCATTCGAAGACGGGGCGCGCCGAGGCCGCTCCACCGTCCGCCGCCGTCGCTCCGCTGCCGCGGCCTCCGGACAAGCCGGAGCCGGAGTCACCTCCGCGGCCGAGCCCCGCGGACGGCTTCGAAGAGCCGCGCGCGCTCGGCTCCGTGCTCGACGACGCGCTCACGCGCATGGAGCGGCGGGCCCGCGGTGAAGAGCGGCCGGTCCCGCTCCCGTGGTCGAACGTGGCCGCCGCGCTCGGCGGCGGACTGTGGGGTGGGACGCTCGTCACCCTGGTGGGCGACACGGGCACGGGCAAGACGCAGTGGGCGCTGC